>OCLX01000126.1_pt1 | contig 87037 bp, 95 predicted proteins | sample 1538961 | NCBI WGS metagenome assembly OCLX01 (sample SAMN04168657, study PRJEB22393) | human gut metagenome | biome: human gut microbiome; feature: stool | host: Homo sapiens | collected 2014-03-20
GCATCCATCCGCAGACCCATCTTGCGGGGTTCAGTGGTGTACTGCAGGCGGATGCTGTCACGAACGGTGCAATAGTGCTCCACACCCAACGCCTGAAATCAGATCCAGGGGGTAATCTGCTCTCCTGATTCAGGAGAGTTTATGGTCACTTTTGAGACAGTTATGGAAATTAAAATCCTGCACAAGCAGGGAATGAGTAGCCGGGCGATTGCCAGAGAACTGGGGATCTCCCGCAATACCGTTAAACGTTATTTGCAGGCAAAATCTGAGCCGCCAAAATATACGCCGCGACCTGCTGTTGCTTCACTCCTGGATGAATACCGGGATTATATTCGTCAACGCATCGCCGATGCTCATCCTTACAAAATCCCGGCAACGGTAATCGCTCGCGAGATCAGAGACCAGGGATATCGTGGCGGAATGACCATTCTCAGGGGATTCATTCGTTCTCTCTCGGTTCCTCAGGAGCAGGAGCCTGCCGTTCGGTTCGAAACTGAACCCGGACGACAGATGCAGGTTGACTGGGGCACTATGCGTAATGGCCGCTCACCGCTTCACGTGTTCGTTGCTGTTCTCGGATACAGCCGAATGTTGTACATCGAATTCACTGACAATATGCGTTATGACACGCTGGAAACCTGCCATCGTAATGCGTTCCGCTTCTTTGGTGGTGTGCCGCGCGAAGTGTTGTATGACAATATGAAAACTGTGGTTCTGCAACGTGACGCATATCAGACCGGTCAGCACCGGTTCCATCCTTCGCTGTGGCAGTTCGGCAAGGAGATGGGCTTCTCTCCCCGACTGTGTCGCCCCTTCAGGGCACAGACTAAAGGTAAGGTGGAACGGATGGTGCAGTACACCCGTAACAGTTTTTACATCCCACTAATGACTCGCCTGCGCCCGATGGGGATCACTGTCGATGTTGAAACAGCCAACCGCCACGGTCTGCGCTGGCTGCACGATGTCGCTAACCAACGAAAGCATGAAACAATCCAGGCACGTCCCTGCGATCGCTGGCTCGAAGAGCAGCAGTCCATGCTGGCACTGCCTCCGGAGAAAAAAGAGTATGACGTGCATCTTGATGAAAATCTGGTGAACTTCGACAAACACCCCCTGCATCATCCACTCTCCATCTACGACTCATTCTGCAGAGGAGTGGCGTGATGATGGAACTGCAACATCAACGACTGATGGTGCTCGCCGGGCAGTTGCAACTGGAAAGCCTTATAAGCGCAGCGCCTGCGCTGTCACAACAGGCAGTAGACCAGGAATGGAGTTATATGGACTTCCTGGAGCATCTGCTTCATGAAGAAAAACTGGCACGTCATCAACGTAAACAGGCGATGTATACCCGAATGGCAGCCTTCCCGGCGGTGAAAACGTTCGAAGAGTATGACTTCACATTCGCCACCGGAGCACCGCAGAAGCAACTCCAGTCGTTACGCTCACTCAGCTTCATAGAACGTAATGAAAATATCGTATTACTGGGGCCATCAGGTGTGGGGAAAACCCATCTGGCAATAGCGATGGGCTATGAAGCAGTCCGTGCAGGTATCAAAGTTCGCTTCACAACAGCAGCAGATCTGTTACTTCAGTTATCTACGGCACAACGTCAGGGCCGTTATAAAACGACGCTTCAGCGTGGAGTAATGGCCCCCCGCCTGCTCATCATTGATGAAATAGGCTATCTGCCGTTCAGTCAGGAAGAAGCAAAGCTGTTCTTCCAGGTCATCGCTAAACGTTACGAAAAGAGCGCAATGATCCTGACATCCAATCTGCCGTTCGGGCAGTGGGATCAAACGTTCGCCGGTGATGCAGCACTGACCTCAGCGATGCTGGACCGTATCTTACACCACTCACATGTCGTTCAAATCAAAGGAGAAAGCTATCGACTCAGACAGAAACGAAAGGCCGGGGTTATAGCAGAAGCTAATCCTGAGTAAAACGGTGGATCAATATTGGGCCGTTGGTGGAGATATAAGTGGATCACTTTTCATCCGTCGTTGACAGGATGCATACGCCGGGTTCAACGAGCTGTACCGGGATGGCCGGATAACGGAAGCCGCCTGTTGGGCTCACGCCCGCCGTAAAATCCACGATGTGCACGTTCGCACCCCGTCAGCCCTGACGGAGGAAGCGCTGAAACGGATCGGCGAACTGTACGCCATCGAGGCAGAGATAAGGGGAATGACGGCGGAGCAACGCCTTGCCGAACGTCAGTTGAAAACGAAACCGCTGCTGAAATCCCTGGAAAGCTGGCTGCGTGAAAAGATGAAAACCCTGTCGCGACACTCAGAACTGGCGAAAGCGTTCGCATACGCCCTGAACCAGTGGCCGGCGCTGACGTACTATGCAGATGATGGCTGGGCTGAGGCGGACAATAACATCGCTGAAAATGCGTTGCGGATGGTCAGTCTGGGCCGCAAAAACTACCTGTTCTTCGGTTCGGATCATGGAGGAGAGCGGGGAGCGCTGCTGTACAGCCTGATCGGGACGTGCAAACTGAACGGAGTGGAGCCAGAAAGCTACCTCCGCTATGTCCTTGACGTCATAGCCGACTGGCCGATAAACCGGGTCGGCGAACTGCTCCCCTGGCGCGTAGCACTGCCGACTGAATAACACATCCCCGTCAATACGGTTCTTGCTGCACGCTTACAATTTCAGGGCAGGGAATAGTATTGTTAATTTCGGGAGAAACTTAAAGTTGCCACATCGACAGTTTCATCACACAGGCTTTTGTCCTGAAAACTTTTCTTATTTTGGACTTTCGCCAGCCACTGTCCAATATGAAGAGAAGGTACTGTGACGATACCATCCTCATTAGTTACAAAGGTGAGTTCTGCTTTATGAACAGGATGTTTGTGCTCAACTGCATGAGTATGACGGGATGATTTCAGATAACTGACCGAGTCAAGCTCCATGATAGCTCCGGCGAGCGGGGACGTTTTATACAGGACTTTCAGCTTCACATCTTCACTGAAACGACTTATATCGGATAACGGAATGATTTCAAGCTCATGCCCCGTTGGAGACTGATAGAGTTGTGCTGGCATCTGCTGTTCACCAGGAATAAAAGATTTCGCATATTTAGTGACAAACTCACAGTAAGCCACATCATTTCTGCCCTCCCGGCTGACCGGTTTCCATCCTGAAGAGGTTCTCGACCAGTATCCCGGTTTCATATATGTTGACAAAACGTAGCCATTATCTTTGCTTGCAGACTCAGTTTTATAGACATAATCCGTGGACGCTGGCTTCAGTGTTATTGTCTCTTTCCCGTTATAAATCCGGGGATTTTCAAAGAAATTCCTTCTGTCAGGAATTGTGCCCTTTGAGGGGAAATTATGACCATAACCAATCTCTGCGGTAATGTTGTTCTCTGCCTGTTTACCTGTAATCCAGACATCGTGGGCCAGGACATGCCCCGATGCTGTCAGACAAAGAGCTAAGATATAACCTGTATTTTTCATCATGATTTGTTACCACTGATAACGGGTATAAAGACTGACAGTTCTGCCTGAAAGCGGCACTCCTTTGCCATTCATGGCAAGCTTGTTGAAGGCATTATCCAGAGTCACTGATGCCTCAAAGCCTTTAACACTTACAGGCTTATAAGACAGTGAAAAGGAATGTACGGCATAGCCAGCCTGATGGGGATCGCCTTTTTTCACATGCGTGGCTGCTGCCGAAAGTTCAGCACGCCATCCGGCAGAAACTCCTCCATGACCAACAGGTATACTGATGTCACTGATGAGTGTGTCAGGATTGCCGGAGCCCAGCCATTCCCTGCTGCTGGCATCCATACTTTCCGTGCGGTTATAAGAAAGCATCCAGTCAAAATAATCAGACTGGTAATTTCCCTGCATATCCCATCCCCAGATACGGGCCCGGGATACATTATAAGAATAAGAACGCATCCGTTTCATATCCACGCGCGTGGCAATATAGTTTCTGGCATCCGTTCCGAAATATCCGCCTTTCAACTGCAGCCGATCATTGCCTGTAAGCAGGCCGTCCAGTTGAATACCTGCGCCAATCTCACGGGTAATGTTATTTTCTGGTTTCAGATTAAGGTTAGGTACCCAGTAATTGGGTTTACCCTTGCGGTAAAAATGTACATCATCCCTGTACATTTCTGCCATTGTGGGGGCACGGAATGCAGAGGATATGGAGCCGTACATCATCAGCCAGTCTGTCGGTGAGACTGAAATCGCCGCCCTTGGGGACAGGCGTTCGGCTTTCAGTTCTCCGGCACGGGGATTGAAGCTCTTGTACCGGTCATAGCGGGAACCGACGATAATGTTAACCGGGTAGCTTTTCATTGTCATTTCATCCTGGAAATACAACGATGTAAAGTCAATGTTTCCTTCCGGATATAGTGTGGCAGAGCCTTCTGGCTTCTGCTGCTGACGGTAATATTCAGCGCCATAACTTAACTGATGGGCTCCCGGAAAAATCAGAGTATGACTCCTGTTGACAACATTAACACCGGAGGTTCTGTTGTTTCTCCATTCTGCCGTTTTGTTGTGACCGTTTGTCTTGATAGTGATATCACTGAGATATAAAGTTGACTTTACATTGATGAGGCTGTTATCCACAGGAGCGTACTGGTACCAGAACTGTACGTCATTTTGTACTGTTTTTCTGTCACGCAGGCCGCTGTCACCATGTGTCTGAGTGGGATTGCCCGGTTCAGTGGTGTTATTCCGGTAGAGACGCAAGCTGGCACCTGCTTTGTTACTGTCTGTTATACCGACAGAGCCTTTCGCAAACAGGGCTGCAGGTTTTTCCTTGTTAGGTGCGCGCTCACCATCACTTTGATAGATATTACCTCTTTTACGCATAATGACAGAAAGGAGCGCATCTGTTTTTCCGGTTTTACCGAACCAGGTGAGCCCCGAGCCTGTGCTGTGGTCACCACTGGCGATATTTCCCCACAGACTTAAACCGTTTGTCTCTCCGGGGGGAAGGAAATCTGCTGCATCGGCAGTTCTGAAGTCCACAACACCTCCCAGCCCGCCACTGCCGTACAGACTGGAGTTTGGTCCGCGGACAACTTCGATACGTTTGACGAGTGCCGGATCCAGATAAGTGCCACTGCTTTTTGCCATGTCACTGAGTTGACGGATGCCGTCAACAAGAACAAGTACCCCGCTTTTGTCATAGCCGCGTAGATTAAAGGTCTGCCCATTGGTCCGTCCTGCACCAGTCTGGCTGAGACCGGCAACACCTTTCAGCATGCCGGCTGATGTGACCGCATTCTGACTCCATGGCGTGTCATTCGTGACGACACTGACCATTGACGGCGTTTCAAATACCGTGTTCTGATTTCCTGTCGCGACAACGGTGATTGTATCTTTAGCCATAGAAGAATGACTGGTCTCTGCCTGTAACCCTATCGGGAGTATGATTAATGTACAAATGACGTTTCTGATTACGTTCATATACATGCGAAAATATATGTTAATATTGATATGTTATAACATATCATTTTATTAATGCAACCCTGATCACGCAGCGTTCAGTGATAACCAGTGAATAGCGACTCTAATACCCGGTCGCTCTGCAATGTATCAGCGCCTGCGACCGATGCTATGGATATTGATTTTTCTACCGATAAAGAACCAGCAATACGGAATTTAGACTGGCCCCCTGAATCTCCAGACAACCAATATCACTTAAATAAGTGATAGTCTTAATACTAGTTTTTAGACTAGTCATTGGAGAACAGATGATTGATGTCTTAGGACCGGAGAAACGCAGACGGCGTACTACACAGGAAAAGATCGCTATTGTTCAGCAGAGCTTTGAACCGGGAATGACGGTCTCCCTTGTTGCCCGGCAACACGGTGTGGCAGCCAGCCAGTTATTTCTCTGGCGCAAGCAATACCAGGAGGGAAGTCTTACTGCTGTGGCCGCAGGAGAACAGGTCGTTCCTGCCTCTGAACTTGCTGCTGCCATGAAGCAGATTAAAGAACTCCAGCGCCTGCTCGGCAAAAAAACGATGGAAAATGAACTCCTTAAAGAAGCCGTTGAATATGGGCGAGCAAAAAAGTGGATAGCGCACGCGCCCTTATTGCCCGGGGATGGGGAGTAAGCTTAGTCAGCCGTTGTCTCCGGGTGTCGCGTGCGCAGTTGCACGTCATTCTCAGACGAACCGATGACTGGAAATATAGGGGCAAATCCACATCCTTACTTTTCCGTAAGGATTTTAGCGGGTCAAAACAGCGTTCCATGCCGGACTGATGATCTACATACTTAGAGTCACATACCAAAGTAAAACTATGGATGTATGCAAGCCTGCATCGTCAGGAGGTTAAATTTCAGACCTGCCAGTTACCGCGTAAATGGCTTGATATATGACTAATTTATTTGCACAGGATTTTTACGACAACGCTCTGAACCAGCAGTTGACGGGATATATAGTTGAGCTCATTACAGATAAAGCTTTTCTGTATCTCTGGCGGTGGTCATAGACCAGTAATCGTTATTGGTTGTTCTATATTATCCCGTATGACGGTACAACGTTTTTAACAACTGGCGCTGTCACAACATAAGCCACCCCAAAATATTATATGAGTAACAATAGTCTATATAGGAGCGTAAATTACCTACTATCAAATACTTACTCCAATAGCATTTCTGTCTATTCTATTTCAATTCTTTAATAGAAAAATAAGGTTAGATAATATATGACTCCCTCCCCCTATCCAAGAAATAACTTTAATACAGAGCTAATTCAATCATGTATGAATGGAGAACACTTTTCACTTTTAATTGAAATATCACCAATCAGAAGTAAAAAAAACATCATGGCTCTTAAGGAGTATTTGGTTGATGGTTATTCAAAGCAAGAAAGTTGTGAAAGGAACAATGTTTCCATTAGTTATTTTTGCCTATGCCTAAAAAAACTAAACTATACACACAGTATTGTTAGTGCTCTTAAATATTTCTACCGTGAGTAAACTGTAACTGAAGTCTTGATTCTTACGCTTAGACACTGCTAAGCCGTTATGGCATAGCTGATAATTTATATTGCACTATGTCAGCTACTGTAAGATAATATAAGCTATTTTAAAGAAAACTCTGTCATTCATCATTTTGTTTAATGATAGGTTTTGTTATTAATATAAAAGAACATGCTCATTCATTAAAATAAAAACAAGATGCTCTTTTATTATTTTCATTCCCTACGGGGTTAGTCCTTGATTCATTTTCAGTATCTTCTAACTCATTCATTTGCCGATTACTTTAATTCACAGTCTTGTTTTTTATCCTGCCTATTGGAGATAAAAGTGGTATCGATGGATGCCGAGTGTGTTGCACATGCAGTATTCTCAGGAATAAGAACTGTCACTTCCAAAACACGCGATATATGATTGAATCTCTGTGGGGGGATAAAAACTTGCCTTTTTCCGCAGTCTGAAAACAGGATGGGGGCGACGGATGGTTACGCAGGCAAGGGCGAGGTTCGGAAATAAATCAGAGATTATATTCTGAATTATTACAATAGCACCAGACCTCACCATTACAACGGTAGTTTGACGCTGGAGGGATCAGAAAACAGATACCGTTTTTACTGTAAACGGTGGTCATATATGGACTCTCCTGGTGATATAAGTACTGGTTCGAAACGGTTTACGACTATATATCCGGCGTCATCAGTAGGTTCAATGAACCGCGCAATAATGTTATCCGAGCCCTGTTTCCTAATCACTACGCCGGTATTTGATTAGCCAAGTCAAGTTCATCTTGCCATCACTATTTTTCCATACCGCATTACTATCTAATACAGTCGCACGAGCGGCCTTCTAATTTGAGGGTTTCGAGCCCTGAAGAGGCATATCCCATCGTTTTACAGATATTGCAGAAATTGGTACGCAATATGCTGCTTCTTCCTGGAGTTTCTTCCTGGTATTTGTATCGAAGTCTACATTAAGCAGGTCGAACTTCCAGCTTTCCCGATAAAACCTTATAATATCCTTGGGACAAAGGAGAATAAACTGGTTTGTCGTAAACATAGAAACAGCCTGCACAGAGTAATATTCCCCCGGTTTTATATTTTTTTTACCCCATACTGCATTGGAAAAAAACTCCTCCGGATATTCACTTGTTTTAATAATGTAGCTATGTATTTTGAAGTCACTTATACCTGAGAGCTTAATAACTGAATGGGTAAAAATTACTGGTAATACGGTTATTTGAGTCGATATAACTAATAATATCATCAAGGATGCGACAAATGCAGAACTAATTCTTTTAGAAAGTTTATGCTGTGGATTCATTTTTAGATAAATGAGGCCGGGAAGTATTGTCAGAATAAAAATAAAATATGACATGAAAGCCAGTTCAGCTATCACTTTGAAATTAATACTCTTATCTGAAGTTTCAATATTCCTAAAAACCATCTCCAGTGGAATTACCTGAAGATGCACCAGTAAAGCAATAGACAACGGAATGACAAGATAGATCTGAACACGTCTCAACAGTTTCATTCTATTATTTTTAAACGATAAGTCATATTCAAGATACCTCGTGTTTATTATGGCTGAAATAACAACTATTAGTACTCCTATACTTAAAATAGATAACCAGCCAGAGTTATCTTTAACACTCTGGTCAAAATCAAATGCACAGTATAACACGTATATAAAGGCCATGGGGAAGAGGCCAGATAACATCATTACAGATAAAAAATTACCCTGAATCTTATTGTAAGCAGGAAGATTTTTTATATCATAAGGAATAACTATTGGTATAAAAAAAGATGTTATAAAAAAAATAAAAATGATCATAATCAATGATAGAATAGTTGTACAACAAACCAATACCAAGATGCTTTTAATATTCATCACATCAAAGAAAATATCAAGTCGATCCAGACGACTGAAATATCCCCAGAGAACTATCAACGCAATCCCTGATATAATACTTGATGGTGTTAATACTGAAACTATTAGCGTCTTCCACTTCTGATTCATTTTAACTTCCTGGTTTTGCTATAAAGAGAGCATAAAAAAGAGTGAATAAGTTATTACACTTCATTGTTTGACTCCTCGCAGTAACCTTTCAGGAAGGTTGTCGGATATTTTTGATAAATTATGTCATAAACATATTATTGTAAGTAATGATTTCACTAAATTTATTTGATCGTCGTCATAATATTTTTAATCTGAATATAGAAGATGATTGTGTCATATGCAGTATGATATAAAACGTTAAAAGTGACTGAATAGATAACAGTTCATGCATGAACAAGACCATAACATAACATAACATAATAAAATATGCTTATTATGCATAACCTTATGTTGTGACTAAGCCGCCTTAAAACTGAGAAGTAGCTAAGAATATGGCGTCAGACACCTTCAGTTGTCGTAGAAGGTTATCTGCAGGATTTTTCTCCGTATCTGCCTGTTCCTGGCATTACCCCAATTCTCCCAAAAACGGCAAACCAGCCCTCAGCCCGCGCCACGACTGGCTTAATACGGGATCCCTGCTGCAAAACATACCTTTACGTATTTGGTTTTACCCGCAATAATGCGTGATAAGCAAACAAAAGGATCCGCGCGCTGCGATTTATTGTCGTGGAAGGATCCGGGCGTTCAGGTCAGAATACCTGTATCCATAAACAGTGCGTGTGCTACGTGAAAAATAACTCATGAACAATGTCATTCCCCTGCAGAATTCACCAGAACGCGTCTCCCTGTTACCCATTGCGCCGGGGGTGGATTTTGCAACAGCGCTCTCCCTGAGAAGAATGGCCACTTCCACGGGGGCCACACCGGCCTACCTGCTGGCCCCGGAAGTGAGTGCCCTTCTCTTCTATATGCCGGATCAGCGTCACCATATGCTGTTCGCCACCCTCTGGAATACCGGAATGCGTATTGGCGAAGCCCGGATGCTGACGCCGGAATCATTTGACCTGAATGGAGTAAGACCGTTTGTGCGGATCCTGTCCGAAAAAGTGCGTGCGCGACGCGGACGCCCGCCAAAAGATGAAGTGCGACTGGTGCCGCTGACAGATATAAGCTATGTCAGGCAGATGGAAAGCTGGATGATCACCACCCGGCCCCGTCGTCGTGAACCATTATGGGCCGTGACCGACGAAACCATGCGCAACTGGCTGAAGCAGGCTGTCAGACGGGCCGAAGCTGACGGGGTACACTTTTCGATTCCGGTCACACCACATACCTTCCGGCACAGCTATATCATGCACATGCTCTATCACCGCCAGCCCCGGAAAGTCATCCAGGCACTGGCTGGTCACAGGGATCCACGTTCGATGGAGGTTTATACCAGAGTTTTTGCGCTGGATATGGCTGCCACGCTGGCAGTGCCTTTCACAGGTGACGGGCGCGATGCTGCAGAGATCCTGCGTACACTGCCTCCCCTGAAGTGACAGCATACGCTCTTCCTTATATAAGCGGAGGTAAGCAGAACAGGCATAACATAAGCTATAGCAGGTAGATAAACTGTAGTGAGTAAGCCGTGTTTTATGTAAGGAACAGGCAGATGGCAGCTCAGCCACAGACAGTGCAGCAGGAAACTGAATATAAACTACAGTGAGCACATCACTCACTGCACCTGTTAATATAAACTGTAGTCAGTAAAGAGTCTCTCTTATCTGACTACAGTTTATGTTCAGCGGGATTTGAAGAGTTTTTCCAGGTCATCCAGCGTGATGCCCAGTTTTTCAAGCAGGGCAAGCTTCTCCGCCATCTCCGGACTGATTTTTTCCGCAGGTGAAGGTGGCAACTGATTTTCCTTACTCTCATCATTCGGCGCTTTTAACCGGGGACGCCGGTAGTGAATACAGAAGAATTTTGTCCGCCCCCGCTGGATCTCCGTGTAATCAAGATATCCAATCTCGCGCAACTGCTCCATTGCCCGTCTGACCGTCTGGTTCTGGGAAAATACAGGAGACTTCAGATTGAGGCGTGCACGCAGCCGCGCCAGCGATATCGGTGCCGGATCCCGGGGCAGGCTCTCTATAAAGGTGTAAAGTGCCTGGGCGGACTCCCGTCGCTTCAGGGCATTAATCGCCTTAAGCTGAAGAAGGACCTTTCTGTCAAACTGGTACAGTTCAAAAAGGCGGGGATCAGCCTGTAACTGAACAATATCCCGTTCAGTATCGTAGTAGGCTGACTGTACCAGATGGGTGATGTATTCCCGGGTGTGCTTCTCATCGGTGCGGGAAAAGGAGATCACGGTACCGGCAATGCGTTTCAGGGAAGGGCTGATGCGCTCACGCAGCCTGCGTGATGACTGGCTTGAGGGTATACCACACAGTTTTGCAAACTCGACAAAAGGCAGTTCAACTTTGTCACCAATCACGTTATGGCGGGCAAAGGAATGAATGATCCCCACCCAGGTCTTGAAATCGTTATCCATATCCAGCCGGGGGCCGGTGATCTCAACCTTATCGAATCCTTCTGCACGGGCCAGAGAAAGACGCGTCAGTTCTTCCGTGGCATCGGTGCGTGACAGTGTATTTTTTTTACTGTTCTTCAGTGACTTAAGGGTAGGTACAAAGACGCCCAGACGCATCAGCGCCACAGGTTGTACGGTGTTGTTATTGTTTGGTGTCAGTGTCACCAGCTCACCGGACGACTTATCCACCTCGCCGAACAGTTTTTTGATGTCTGAATTTTCGTTTTCCAGAAAGCCTCCTGCCTGTGGACAGTAAAAGAATAAACAGAAAATCGTGTGTCAGAACCCCGTCAACTGACTGAAGAAAAACCTGCAGTCTGTATTTAACAACTGAGTCTGGCGTACTGACCATAGTTTATGTCATTAACTTACTTCAGTATATGCATTACTGAATACAGCTTATCATGAACCTGTTACAGTTTATCCATAACATGCCACAGCTTATGTGAACGTGGTCCCGGCCCATGAGTGACAAGGTTTGCAGCGATATGGGGATCTTTAATGGATCCTTTGTTGATCATTCATGGATCTGTTTACTGGATCGGGCCTCTGGATATGTGGATAAATCATTCCGGAAAAACAACATACACTACCGATTATGAAGGCTTCAGGGCGTACCTGCTCACTGTAACTACAGATATATTGCGCTTCCTCGCCGGTTCGCGGGCTTCGCCCGGTCACCGGTCTGCGGCGAGCACTGTTTTTTCTGAAGTCTGTCTTTACAGGTAATTTTTGACGGAATCTGCCGTACTTCCTGAGCGTACAGTCATATCCGAAATACACTTCATATGTTTGTCTCAACGCCAGAGGCGCATGCAGACTGGCTCCATGAATATCCTGACAACTGGCATCACTTAATTTACCGACAGTCTTAAGACTAATCGTCAGAATCCTGATAATTGACGTTTCAGGTCCAGAGAAGTGCAGACGTTGCAACCAGTCAGCTGTGCCTGTGTCGGAGCTGATATCCGTGATGAAGCAAACCAAAGAGCTGTAGCATCAGTTGGGCAAAACGAGCTACTGTAAAAAGCCGTTGGACCGACAAAATAAGTGAATATCGTATATGCCTTTGCTGCCGGAGGATGACAGAATAAACCCTGTCAGTTATTGACTCTGGATCTTACGAGCCCAACTGTATGCCATAATCTGTCGGTCGAAAGAGTGACAGGATCCTGATGACAGGCACTGCTGCGCAGACACCGGTCATGGATGTAATGGAAATACCAGCTGAACCGCAGGTCTTCCAGTCGGGGACACAGAGTACAGGGCTGGAGCTTGTGGATACGTATCTCTGGATCTTCAAACACTTTATTGAAGGAAAGGAGTTAACCAGATCCCTTGCCTGCCAGGTTTATATCAAGCCCTATAGCGACAGGATGGACAGTGTCACCTTCCAGTCAGTAGCTAAACGATCTAAGGTGTTCCTGAACAAACTGCAGGAGCCAACGTCTGAAATGATAAATAAGCGAGGGAATACCTGGTGCTGGAAGAGTTGAGATGACTGGCACATTGGTATAAATCTTGCCGTCATTCTGATCAGCTTGTAACATTCTGTAATGATCACCATTGGCTGGCGATTTTTCTGTTCAGTAATGTAATTAACCTTATCTGATGGGCTGGCCACTATTCCATCAGCTGTACTGATGGCAGGCTCCCTGTTGAGGTCTGCCGCGAGCTGTCCGCCGGACTCAACGGGCTCTGCCACAATCCGGTTATGATAGCCTGGAAACTGATCAAGGGTTAGGTCGATATAGTCCCTGGCAGGGTCGGCAATGACGTGGCCGTATCTGCCAGGACCATTATCCCACTGCATACCGACAATACAGGAGTACAGGTTGCTGCCGTCTTCCGTCAGATAATCAGTCAGCGTCTGGCTGGCCAGCTCGCTGCAACCGGCCGGGAAATCCTTCAGGTGATCATACCCGGCGGTGAGAGAAGCCTCACAGGAAGTCAGCTCCAGAGCATGTCGGAAGGCCTGCAGGCGGGTCCAGGTGTCCGCATTCACTTTTTCGCCTTCCCGTCATGACGGGCCAGGGACTGAAGTTTACGGACGTCCTCCCGGGATCCTTTCAGCTCAGCTTTCGTATCCAGCAGGTGCGCCGCCAGCGGTCTTTTTCCCGGGAGCCGACTTTCCTGGCACATATTCTTTTCGCAGTTATCCCCAGAATCTGTGGATAACTGTTGCTCCTCTTTTGAGAGAGAAGGCTTTACTCACCGCCTGAATGCGGCAGATATGTCTGGACGATATATCTGCATACGCCGGTACTGCTTCGTCAGATTGCACGGCAGGTGAATTGCCGGGCTGGTACCATACCATATTTGCGCCGAACCCGTCCGGGGCGGTGCCGATAACAGATGTTAAATGATTGGTCGTTTTTACATCTGTAAAAGCAACAGGGCCCCATGATTATATCATGGGGCCCTGTTACTCTGATTCTTCGCAATAGATTGCTCTGAATTAATTGGTGTTTATCTGTATTTTTTGTTTTCGGAACGTTTTTGTAAGAATTATCTTTTATATTTGAGGTGATATCTTATTGTGGTTGTTGTAATAGTTTAGAGTCGTAATAAATATGATTGATCGCCACTTTAAATGAAGTTAATCTACTGGAGATGAAGTAACTTCATTAATGCGTCATAAAAATAAAAATTCCTGTTTTGGGAAATATGAATGTGTCTGTCCCCTCCTTCGGGAGGGTGTTTTTTATCTGGAAACTGGTTTCTGGTTCTGATTTTTCTTTTTGTATTATAGCGAGTTACGCATATTTACCAATCGATGTCTGGCAAACAGAGTATGGCGATGGTGTGATTTGTGTTTATTGGTAAAAAAAACACCCCCGTAGTGGGGGTGTTGAGACTTCAACCTATGAACTCATTATCCTGGGATGGATGAGTAGCGTGCGATATTGAATCATATTCAGCAGGAATAATAATATTCGCAAAAAAATGGATGTGCAAGGAAATTTTTTATATGCTTTTGTGTGTGGTGGTTAGGTAATCAAGAAGATAAATGATGAAGTGTGCCAGTTCAGGATCAATGTTTCCATGGGAAAGCCATTTATTAATAATATCAATTAAGTTCGAAAGCTCAGGGAAGATTTGTTCAATGTTTTCCTCTGTCTCCCGCACAGTCATATAGCGACGTCTCCTTGGGGATTGAAAACAAAAACAATAATACAACAAGTATGTAACAGAAGGTAGGTGGCAGGGGCGGAACAGGAAAACGCATGAGGGCGCTTCCTGGGGGAGATGCCTGGTATCTTTAGGGTTCAGTTTTGAGATCGGGAATTTTTGTACATTAAGTGCATTATTTAATCAATTGAAACGCGTAATGGATTGATTTTATCAGCAACTATCGCGTTTAAGTTGTCGATCATATTTGAGTTGTCTCATTAAGGTCGAATCCCCTGAAAGCGGCGTATAACGTAGGAGTTCCCCTCTATAGCAATAGGTAAGGCTGTTCAAAAAAGGCTTACCGTACAATAATTCGCTAGGCCCCCCTTGTCATACAAGCTCGTAAGCGGCCCTGACGGCCTGTCAATGCGGTACTGCCCTGTCGGGACTGCTCTACCCACATAAGTTTCTACATAGCTTGAAGCTGGATGGGGAGGTATTACGGCTTTAGCCGTAATACTTTCTTCGTCCTCGCAGCGCTGACAGTTTTCAGGGATCAAATTTAGGTCCGCCATACACTCCGTAAAGACTCTGTCAGTTCACAGGTATTACCTAGTGAAGACGTATCATAAAATGAAAACTGTAGTTGGGTAGTTGCTCCCCCTCACGGCATGCAGGGGCTGAGGGGGAAAATTTCCTTATCTTGTTGTTGCTATTTCTGGCTTAGTCAGTTTTGAATTTTGCTTCCTAAGCAATAATCCCCTCACCGCAACAATCGTTCTTCTACACTAATAAGATCCGAAAAAAGGTAGTCACGGATCTTCCTCTCCCGCCGCACAGCGCCATCTCCCGTCAGCACAACATGTAGTGCTGAATTTAGCTGTTAATGACACTATATGTTGTGCCATCTCCCTGACCTGTGATGCGCCGCGCAGGGGCGGAAAACAGTGATATGATGATTTTCTCAGCGTGGTACACTTCCGGAAAGTTGTGATATTAATGAAAGTCGGATCTGACGGAAACGGGAATGCGATAATTACGGTTTGTTTTTATAAGCCAGATTTTGATTTTTATTGGTTAACATAACGCAAGGTAAAATAAATAAGGCTTACTAAAAGTAAGATAACAGTATGTGTATTTGCGCGCTGATTTTTGCATCATAATAATATATACTTATATGCATACCCGAAGTATGTCAAAAAGAGGTGTGCTATGAAGCAGCGTATTACAGTGACAGTTGACAGCGACAGCTATCAATTGCTCAAGGCATATGATGTCAATATCTCCGGTCTGGTAAGCACAACCATGCAGAATGAAGCCCGTCGTCTGCGTGCCGAACGCTGGAAAGCGGAAAATCAGGAAGGGATGGCTGAGGTCGCCCGGTTTATTGAAATGAACGGCTCTTTTGCCGATGAGAACAGGGACTGGTGAAATGCAGTTTAAGGTTTACACCTATAAAAGAGAGAGCCGTTATCGTCTGTTTGTGGATGTTCAGAGTGACATTATTGACACGCCCGGGCGACGGATGGTGATCCCCCTGGCCAGTGCCCGCCTGCTGTCAGACAAAGTCTCCCGTGAGCTTTACCCGGTGGTGCATGTCGGGGATGAAAGCTGGCGCATGATGACCACCGATATGGCCAGTGTGCCGGTCTCCGTTATCGGGGAAGAAGTGGCTGATCTCAGTCACCGCGAAAATGACATCAAAAACGCCATTAACCTGATGTTCTGGGGAATATAAATGTCAGGCTCCGTTATACACAGCCAGTCTGCAGCCAGGGTACCGGCAGTTTATTCTGCCGGACAGTCTCCACAACTTCCTGTTGTCATTGATTATCCGGCAGCTCTGGCACTTCGCCAGATGTCGATGGTTCATGATGAACTGCCGAAATATCTGCTGGCTCCGGAAGTGAGTGCCCTGCTCCATTACGTCCCGGATCTGCGCCGCAAGATGCTGCTGGCCACACTGTGGAACACCGGTGCGCGCATTAATGAAGCACTGGCGCTGACGCGGGGGGATTTTTCGCTCGCGCCTCCGTATCCGTTTGTGCAGCTGGCCACTCTGAAGCAGCGGACCGAAAAAGCCGCCAGGACGGCAGGAAGAACGCCTGCCGGACAGCAGACTCACCGGCTGGTTCCGCTCTCCGACTCCTGGTACGTCAGTCAGCTGCAGACGATGGTGGCAACACTGAAAATTCCTCTGGAACGGCGTAATAAACGAACAGGCAGGACAGAGAAAGCGCGGATCTGGGAAGTGACGGACAGAACGGTCAGGACCTGGATTGGGGAGGCGGTTGCCGCCGCTGCTACTGACGGTGTGACGTTCTCTGTCCCGGTCACGCCACATACGTTCCGCCATTCCTATGCGATGCACATGCTGTATGCCGGTATACCACTGAAGGTCCTGCAGAGCCTGATGGGGCATAAGTCCATCAGCTCAACGGAGGTCTACACGAAGGTGTTTGCGCTGGATGTGGCTGCACGGCACCGGGTGCAGTTTTCGATGCCTGAGTCCGATGCGGTCACAATGCTGAAAAACAGACACGCATAATTCATAAATCATAATTATGAATTGTGATTTATTCTGTAAAAAAAGAGACCACTGCAATATGTGATCTCTTGTATGCAAGGGTGCTTAAACAGTATGAATTCACAAGTGTGATTTCATAAGTAATAACTTATTGATTATTACGTTAGTGTTTTTAAGTATTGCTCAAGGGCTACTCTGACGATGGCACTTACATTTTTTGGATCTTTACCATTGCGTTTATTCCTCAATGCCAGATCTTCTATTGTGACAAGCATGCTTTCACCAAGAGAGATTGTCGTCCGACATTGTTTTTCTGGTTCGGGTTTTTCCGGCGCGCCGTATGGTTTATCCGCAAGGCGCTGAGCCAGAGCCTCTGCTTGTTCTACCGTAACTGCAGCTCTGTTTAATGCTTGCTGGCTGGGTTTCTTCACCATGGGCCAAATACCTCATTCATTAAATGTTCAATTTCTGCTTTGGCTGCTGTATTGTTCGTTTCTACTACACCGGTGCCGTTGCTCATGCAATCGCGATAGACTTTTCTGAAACAAATAACTGAATCAAGGACTTGAATTGTTGGGAATTCTTCAAGATATTCAAGGAATTCTTTTCTCTCATTTCCCCTCAAAACCGGATTGGTTGTTGCCATACTTTGTAAACAATAAACCTTAAGTTCCGGGTTAAGGTTACGCATTGCGTCTATCTGTTGTTCTAGTTCTGTAAGAGTATCCAGATCTGGTTGAGAACACTGTAGTGGCGCAATTATTTGATGTGCGACAACTCCACTCGTTATGAATTCCTTTGAGTTTCTTCCTGCGACATCCACTATTACATCATCGAACTTTTCATTCAGAGCCTGTAGTGTTTGTGTCAGGTTATCAAATTTCTCAACAAGGGTTATTGCTGGTAACAGTCCTGCAGCTTCTCGTTCCGCATGATGTTTTGCGGCTGTTCGTTGTAGATCTCCGTTTAACAGGCAGACTTCCCTTCCTTTATTTGCGAGAGCAATAGCCAGGTTTGATGCAATGGTAGTTTTCCCTGAACCACCTTTGTTCCCACCAACTACAGTAATCATTGCAACCTCATAAATGTGATGTGTGAAGTATGATGATATTTTGACACGGTAACCTGAGGTGTCAATATGTGTTCATATTTATGAAGTATGAAATGTGAAGTGTGCCATGTGATGTAATAAATAATACTTGTGTTTTGTGATTTCATAACTATGATGGTGCTCAAATTGAGTATTACCTTGCAACCAGAAACAATGATTTACTCAGATTGAGTATTTAAGGGGCTATAGATGAACGTATACTGCGATGATGGTTCAACAACAATCAAGTTGGCATGGAATGATAATGGGAAAATCTGTAAGTCGTTGTCGCAAAACTCATTTCGTCATGGATGGAAGGTTGACGGGTTAGGAATTCGCCAGACATTTAACTATGAACTGGATGGTAAAAAATACACGTATGATGAAGTTAGCAACCAATCTATTCTTACGACTCATATTGAGTATCAATATACGGATGTTAACCTGTTAGCTGTGCATCACGCTTTACTGAATAGTGGATTAGCGCCTCAGCCTGTATCATTGACTGTGACTTTGCCTATCAGTGAGTTCTATACGAAAGAGTGTCAAAAAAATGAACTCAACATTCAGCGTAAAATTGAGAATTTAATGAGGCCGATTCGTCTTAATAAAGGCGATGTTTTCACCATTGAACACGTTGATGTGATGCCTGAATCATTGCCAGCTGTGTTTTCTCGTCTGGTCGTGGATAAAGTTGGTCAGTTCGAAAAATCGCTGGTAGTTGATATTGGCGGCACTACGCTTGATGTTGGTGTTATCGTTGGTCAATTTGACTCTGTAAGTGCCATTCATGGTAATTCTGGCATTGGTGTGTCTTCAGTTACGAAAGCTGCAATGAGTGCATTGCGCATGGCATCCAGTGATACCAGTTTCCTCGTTGCAGATGAATTGATTAAACGTCGTAATGACCCGGACTTTGTTCGGCAGGTTATAAATGACGAAACAAAAACTGATCTGGTCCTTAATACCATTGAGGGGGCTATTGCCAGTTTGGGGGAGCAAGTAGTCAATGAGCTCGGTGATTTCCATCATGTGAATCGTGTTTATGTTGTCGGTGGTGGGGCCCCGTTGATCTATGATTCGATAAAAACGGCATGGCACCATCTTGGGCAAAAAGTAGTGATGATGGAGTCGCCACAGACAGCACTGGTTGAAGCTATCGCGGCTTTCAAAGAGGAGTAATATTGTGGACGATGAACGGAAAAGGAAAAAATACACACTTTATCTGCATCCGGAAAAAGCTGCAGACTTTCAAACTTTGGAAGCGATAGAGTCCGTTCCGCGTTCTGAGCGTGGTGAGCTGTTCCGGAATGCATTTATTTCTGGAATGGCGTTACACCAACTTGATCCTCGCCTGCCTGTATTGCTGACAGCCATTTTGAGCGAGGAGTTTTCAGCAGATCAGGTTGTAACCTTACTCAGTCAGACGACTGGATGGAAGCCTTCTCAGGCCGATATCAGAACTGTGTTGACTGAACTCGGTGCTTCGCAATCTGTTGAAAAAATGCCTCCTTCTGCTACTGATTCGGTGCAGGAGGCAATGAATGATGTGCGTCTTAAAATGAAAAAATTATTCTGATATATCAGAATGAAGCAATGGGGATCTCAGTCCATTGTGTTGTATACGAAGGCGATAGCATTTCCCGTTTCATTTGCCATTCAGGGGCGGTTCCTCGCCCCGCAAACCACACTTTCCCTTTTCCCGACTGGTTCAGTTCATCGAGTGTTTTCATTAACTTTTCACTGTTTTTACGGGGCTGGATTTCATCAAATAATCCCGGCTGCGCTATACCCGATGGTGTGAAATCAGCCAGCATGACTCCTGCCTTCATATAGTGTCAACGCCACGATGTTTGACCGTTATTTGCCATTTTCATGCCCGCTAAGATACTTTCGTTACTGATGCTGTCCGCTTTTCACCATTTCATCATCACTGATTGGCGTTGTGTTTTTGGTCAGCACTCCAGCTTTACGTTTCTCTTTTAACCGGTAACTCTCTCCTTTGATATTCAGCGTGGTTGAGTGATGTAGCAACCGATCCAGTATCGCTGTTGCCAGCACGTGATCTCCGAACATTTCTCCCCAGTCTGCGAACCCTTTGTTTGACGTCAGTATGATGCTCGCTTTTTCATATCGACGGTTCAGTAGCCGGAAGAACAGGCTGGCTTCCTCTCTGTTCATCGGCAGATAGCCTATTTCATCCAGGATCAACACCCGGGCATAACTCAGTTGCTGCAGCTGACGCTCCAGCCGGTTTTCCTGTTTCGCTTTCATCAGTGTCGCGATCAGTCTGTCCAGTGGCATAAACAGTACCCGATGTCCCGCATCCACCGCTTTCACGCCAAGAGCTATGGCCAGATGAGTTTTTCCGACACCAGGAGGTCCCAGCAGGATCACGTTTTCGCTGCGCTCCACGAACGCCAGACCAGCCAGTTCCCGGACAACCTTACGGTCGATGCCCGGCTGGAAGGTAAAGTCGAACTGCTCCAGCGTTTTGACCCACGGCAGACGAGCCTGCTTCAGCCTGGACTCCATACCGCGCTGATGCCTGCCGTTCCATTCCTGCTGTAGCGCCATGCACAGGAACTCCCGGTAGTTCAGCTCTTTTTTAGCTGCCTGTTCCAGCAGGCTTTCAACGTGATAACTCAGATGCTCCATTTTCAGGCGACTCAGCAGGACTTCCAGCTCATGCATCACAACAGCTCCTCATAGGCACTCAGTGGTCGATGTTCCACCTGACTGACCTGCTGCCAGAGCGGGGCGTGATGCTCCGGCACTGTCTGCCAGCCAGACGATGCCGAACAGAGGCGATGTGAGGCCACCAGTTTCTCATTACTGTAGATCCGCAACTCGTCATCCAGCGATATTCGTATCGATACCGGCTGACCACACAGCGCTTCGGGAACGCTGTAACGATTACCACCAACCTCGATATAGCTGTCCCGGGACACATGGCGGATGTCGAAGTAACTGGTATCGAAGTCCGTATCCGGTAACGGCTGCAGATGTTCCTGCTCCAGCGCGAAGCGCTGTTCCGGCGTTTCTTTGAACTGGCGAAGTTCCCGTTTGTCAGCCACATCGGCTATCCATTGCTCCAGTTGTTGATTAACATGAGTGAAGCTGTCGAACCTGCGGTACCGAACGAAGAAGTTCTCCTTGAGGTATTTCACCATCCGCTCAACCTTACCTTTTGTTCTGGCCCTGCGTGGACGGCATGCCCGTGGCAGGAAGTTATAGTGGTCGGCCAGCAACAGGAATCCGGAGTTGAACACGACTTTCCCGTTGTTATTCTTCAGCACCGCAGCCTTCTGGTTATCAACCAGCACCGTTTTCACACAACCACCGAAGTAGCGGAAGGCGCGAACCAGTGATTCGTAGGTATGCTCAGCATCCTGTTTTGGTGCGGCGAAGACATGGAAGCGGCGGGAGAACCCCAGCGTATTAACCGCAAAGTTAACTTTGCACCGTTGCCCGGCAACCTCCACCTCAACTTCGCCCCAGTCGTGCTGGAGCTGGTATCCAGGCTGAGTTTCGAAGCGAACTGTTCTTTTTGACGGACGCATTTTACGTTTGGGCTGGATGTAGTAACGCAGCATGGAACGTCCGCCCGTATAACCCATTGCCTTAATCTCCGCAAAGATAACCTCACTATTCCAGACATTCTCTGCCAGGCGCATGTCGATGTAATCCATAAACGGTTTCAGCTTAACCATTTTGTGGCGGGTCTTTCTGGCTGGCGGTTCAGGGTATTTGAGGTAGCGTCTGACCGTCCGTTCAGAGCAACCAATCTGAGTCGCAATATCGACAATGTACGCGCCCTGCTGGCGCATTTGCTTTATCATGTAAAAGTCCTCTCTGCTCAGCATGTTGATGTCCTTTCTGGTGTGAGAACCTTAAGGAAACAACATGTTGGGTGGAGCGGACAATCCAAATGGTGAATTACCGTCTTATATCACTGGCGCTGACAATAGCGGTACCCTTCACGCCAGACATGGTTTAAGACTCTGCATGCGGCGGCAATAATGTCCCGGCTGTCCTGTGTGGCAATGAAAGCTTTTCCACAGCGGCATTGCTGTAACAGGGTTCTTTTACTGCAAAGGGGGATGTCCGTACAAATGTCGTCACCTGCCGGCAATACTGACGCTCCCCACGTAGTTTCTCTGCGGCCCGCTCTGCATACTGAACAACAGCCTGGTGCATGGCATCTTTGTCTGTGATTCGTTCACCAAAACTGCGACTACAGACAATCTGCTGTTTTGCCGGTGGTGCTTCTTCCAGGGATATGCAGGACTCGCCGTTGAGTTCGCGTACCGTACGCTCAAGAATGACGCTGAAGTTTTTCCGGATGAATGCCGTGTTAGCCTGCGCCAGCTGCAGTGCTGTGTTAATACCCAGCGCATTCAGCTTTTCCGTCAGTCTGCGTCCTACTCCCCAGACCTCACCAACTGGCTGCAGCCCCAGTAGCTTCAAGGTCCGATTACGGTTTTCTGCCGTCAGCGCGACCACACCGGAAAACTGTGGCCATTGCTTTGTTGCCCACTGTGCACTTTTAGCCAGCGTTTTTGTAGGCGCAATGCCCACCCCCATGGTGAGTCCTGTCCAGCTCTTTACCTGTTCCCTGAGCTGATGACCAAAAAACTCCGGAGAGATGCAATGATTTATCCCCCGCAAATCAATGAACATTTCATCAATTGAGTAGGGCTCAACTGCGGGAGAAAGCGACTCCAGAACAGCCATAACCCGTTGGCTCATGCTGTGGTACAGCGCATAATTGCTGGAAAATACATGTATTTTCTTCTCCAGGCGCATCTGTCTCACCTGAAACCAGGGCTGCCCCATTCTGATGCCAAGGGCTTTTGCCTCCGGGCTGCGCGCGATCACACAGCCATCGTTATTGCTGAGTACGATGACCGGTTCGTTGCGAAGGTCCGGGCGGAAAACTTTTTCACATGAGGCGTAGAAACTGTTGATATCAGCCAGTGCAAACATCAGCGTAACTCCCGCGTCCTGTGTATCACGTGAGTGACAACACCAAAAATACAGATGTTTTCCGGATACAGTGTGCGGAACTCCGGGCTGTCTGAAACCGGCTCCAGTGCCGGGCGTGGGCGCAACAGCAGTCGTTTGACGGTGAACTCACCGTCGATCTCAGCGATAACGATGTCCCCGTGTTGTGGTTTTTCGGCCCTGTCCACTACCAGCAGATCACCATTCTGCACGCCAGCCTGGTTCATCGATTCACCGCTGGCGCGCAGAAAGAAGGTGGCTGCAGGTCTGCTGATGCAATAGCTGTTCAGATCCAGTTCCTGCTCAGCATAATCAGTGGCAGGCGAAGGAAAACCGGCCTGGCAACGATCGGCAAACAACGGTCGCACGTAACTGTCATCGCCTGAAGGGTCAGCCGGACGGTGATAAACGGTACTCATGCTGCAGGCAGCCAGCTGTCGTCCTGCCAGATTTCTTCCAGCAGAGACAGGATACGTTCTTTATCCTTGTCGTTGCGGGCTCCTGTGACAGATACAGACGGGGCGCTGCCCTGGTCTATACGCAGCCAGATTTCCGGGTAGTGTGGTTTCAGACGTTGTTCGATTTCATTCTGTAGCGCCTGAAGTGTGCCTGATTTGAGGTTTTTTGTGCTCTGGCGGTCGAAAAGAATTTCAATGCGGATCATGTTCTCATCTCCCTTTTCTTTTGCTGTATGTATATGGGTCTTCCCCTGTTGTGGTGGGTGGTACATAATTGAGTGATTTTCAAACACCACACAGTACCTTTATGGTGTCTCTTTTTACATGAGAGGGAATTCTTATGAGTGTGCCGCAAACAAAAGCTGAACTGCTTTTAGCTATTGATAAAAATTTTAGTAAATTAATTAGTTACCTCAACACAATCCCACCAGAAATTACTTCAGATAAATCAATGGACGGACACGCCAAAGGAACGGAGATGAGTGTTCGTGATCTCGTTTCGTATCTGCTTGGATGGAATGCTCTTGTTGTAAAGTGGATCGCTTCTGATGCTAAAGGTCTGCCTGTCGATTTTCCGGAAACTGGCTATAAATGGAATCAGCTTGGCCTTCTTGCTCAAAAATTTTACTCAGATTACAGTGAGTTAAGTTATGAGTTGTTAGTAGCTGAACTTCAGACTGTAAAAAATGAGATTGTGAACCTTATTAATGATCGTACCGATGATATTTTGTATGGAAGACCATGGTACACAAAATGGACGATGGGGAGAATGATCTCATTTAACACATCTTCGCCTTACGCCAACGCTAATGGAAGATTAAGAAAGTGGGCAAAAAATAATAATATCAGTTTAAAGTAAGCTTCAGAATGAAATTATATGGACGAAAAATCCCTCTATGCCCATATCCTTAACCTGACTGCACCATGGCAGGTTAAATCCCTTACCCTCGATGAAAATGCAGGTTCCGTTACTGTTACAGTCGGAATTGCTGAAAATACTCAGTTAACCTGTCCGACCTGCAGGAAATCCTGTTCTGTTCACGATCACCGACATCGTAAATGGCGCCACCTTGATACCTGCCAGTTCATGACATTAGTAGAAGCCGATGTTCCCCGCGTTATGTGCCCGGAGCATGGCTGCCAGACTCTGCCTGTACCGTGGGCAGGTTCCGGCAGTCGGTACACTCTGCTGTTCGAATCGTTCGTGCTCTCATGGCTTAAAATCAGCACCGTTGATGCGGTCAGAAAACAACTTAAACTTAGCTGGAATGCCGTTGACGGCATCATGACCCGCGCGGTTAAGCGAGGCCTGTCGCGGATTAAAAAGCCTTTATCAGTGCGTCATATGAATGTAGACGAAGTCGCCTTTAAAAAAGGGCATAGGTATATAACCGTGGTATCTGATCGCGACGGGCGGGCACTGGCATTAACCGATGATCGTGGCACAGAGAGTCTTGCCAGCTATCTCCGTTCGCTTACTGACAGTCAGTTGTTGGCCATCAAAACACTGTCGATGGACATGAATGCGGGCTATATAAGAGCAGCGCGTATCCATTTACCCAATGCGGTCGAGAAAATCGCCTTCGATCGCTTCCATGTGGCGAAGCAACTGGGCGAAGTGGTTGATAAAACCCGCCAGAATGAACATCCGCACCTCCCTGTTGAAAGTCGTCGTCAGGCCAAAGGTACCCGCTTCCTGTGGCAGTACAGCGACAAATGGATGACTGAGTCCCGGCAGGAAAAGCTGATGTGGTTGCGGGAACAGATGCAACAGACAAGCCAGTGCTGGACACTGAAAGAGCTGGCAAAAAATATCTGGGATCGCCCCTGGAGCACAGAACGCAGGAATGACTGGTTGCAGTGGATATCGCGGGCGTCTGAATGTGATGTGCCGATGATGAAAAACGCAGCGAAAACCATTAAAAAACGGTTATACGGAATACTGAATGCAATGCGTCATCGCGTCTCGAATGGAAATGCGGAGGCGCTGAACAGCAAGATCAGACTGCTGAGGATAAAGGCCAGGGGATACCGAAACCGGGAACGCTTTAAACTGGGAGTTATGTTCCACTATGGGAAACTGAATATGGCGTACTGAGTCTTCCCACCATGATCGGGGAAGACCCATGTATATACAGTATTCTAATAACTGAATCCACACACAGTCAAATGTCATTATTGTGACTAAAAAACGCTCAATTCTCTGAGAGTGTGGCTGTATGCCTGCTGTGGACTGCTGTGTCCAGCTTATCCACAGCATTTTGCGCACGGTTCTGTGAATAAAATACCTGGTTACCCAGGCCGTGCCGGCACGTTAACCGGGCTGCATCCGATGCAAGTGTGTCGCTGTCGCCGGCCTCCTCACCCGGTCACGTTTCGTCGTTCCTCCTCCACGCGCTGCGGCTTCGGGGCCGCACCTGCATTCGTATGCGGTCGCCCGGTTACAGGTGCGGCACGGCCTGATGGAGGCCGCATGTGAGAGGAGAATTCCCATGCCAAACTGGTGCTCGAATCGTATGTATTTTTCTGGTGAACCGGCACAGATTGCTGAGATTAAACGACTGGCCAGCGGTGCAGTCACACCGTTTTATCGCCGCGCCACAAATGAAGGTATTCAGCTGTTTCTGGCCGGAAGTGCCGGACTTCTGCAGATCACTGAAAATATCCGCTCTGAGCAGTGCCCCGGAGTGACGGCTGCCGGACGTGGTGCTGTATCGCCGGAAAATATCGCGTTCACCTGCTGGCTGACACACCTGCAGAACGGTGTACTGCTGGATGAGCAAAACTGCCTGATGCTGCATGAACTCTGGCTGCAGAGCGGTACTGGACAGCGTCGCTGGGAAGGGTTACCGGATGATGTCAGGGAAACTATCACTGTGCATTTCACCGCAAAAAGAGGTGACTGGTGTGACATCTGGGGTAACGAGGATGTATCGGTGTGGTGGAACCGTCTGTGTGACAACGTACTGTCGGAAAAAACCATGCCGTTTGACCTGCTGACGGTTTTGCCGACCCGCCTGGATATTGAAGTGAATGGCTTTAACGGCGGTGTTCTGAACGGTGTTCCTTCTGCATATCACTGGTATACAGAACGGTATGGCGTGAAGTGGCCTTGTGGGTATGACCTGAATATCAGCAGTCAGGGGGAAAACTTCATTCAGGTAGATTTCGACACGCCGTGGTGTCAGCCGGAAAGCGACGTTGTTGCAGAATTAAGCCGCCGTTTCGGCTGCACGCTGGAGCACTGGTACGCCGAACAGGGCTGCAATTTCTGTGGCTGGCAGTTGTATGAGCGCGGAGAGCTTGTTGATGTGCTGTGGGGGGAACTGGAATGGTCTTCCCCGACAGATGACGATGAGCTGCCGGAAGTCACCGGACCTGCGTGGATAGTCGACAATGTGGCGCATTATGGCGGATGAAGTATGACGGAGACGGGCGGGCAACCGCCCGTTTCTTTTCCGGTAAAGGATGTCGCCGTGCTCCTCTTTTTACTGCGCCGGCTGACGCGGCGCGGCATAAACGCTGCCTGTGGTCAGTGTCCCGCGTCCGGCGGGCACGGGACGGGCGCTTTTACCGCTCCCGGCTGGCGTCGGTGACAGTGTACGCCAGCCCGTCGCCCTTTTCTGATGAACGCCCTTCAAGCCGCTTTCGCGGCATAGCCTTGCCGTCAGAAAGACGACGGCTGCGGTATTCCACGGTCGGCCTGACCCGTTACCGGACGCGGTGAACAGCCCACAGGCAGCGGGGAACGGGCACCACAGGGGTGCCCTCCCGGTGCCCTCTGTAAGAGAAGGAGTTTTGTATGTCCCGTTTTGTCCTCGGTAACTGCATCGATGTTATGGCCCGTATTCCTGATAACGCCATTGATTTCATACTGACTGACCCGCCGTACCTCGTCGGTTTCCGTGACCGTTCCGGGCGCACCATTGCCGGTGATGTTAATGATGACTGGCTGCAACCTGCCAGCAATGAGATGTACCGCGTACTCAAAAAAGACGCGCTGATGGTCAGCTTCTACGGCTGGAACCGTGTCGATCGCTTTATGGCCGCCTGGAAACGCGCCGGATTCAGCGTGGCAGGGCACCTCGTGTTCACCAAAAACTACACATCCAAATCTGCGTATGTCGCGTACCGTCACGAATGCGCTTACATCCTGGCAAAGGGCAGTCCGGCCCGGCCCCGTAACCCTCTGCCGGATGTGCTGGGCTGGAAATATTCAGGCAATCGTCATCACCCGACGGAAAAGCCCGTTACCAGCCTGCAACCACTGATTGAGAGCTTCACACATCCGAACGCGATTGTGCTGGACCCGTTTGCAGGCAGCGGCTCAACCTGCGTCGCTGCCCTCCAGTCCGGACGCCGGTATATCGGTATCGAGCTGCTTGAACAGTATCACCGTGCCGGACAGCAACGACTGGCCGCCGTGCAACGGGCCATGCAGCAGGGGGCCGCGAATGATAACTGGTTTGAACCGGAGGCTGCGTAAATGAACTATGCCGGACACGAAAAACTTCGCGCCGACGTGGCGGAGGTGGCCAACACCATGTGTGACCTTCGGGCCAGGCTGAACGATATGGAGCATCGCTGTCGCTTTGATTCCGATGTGCTTGTTGAACGCCTGACACGCCAGACGCTGTATCGCGCCAATCGCCTGTTCATGGAGGCGTATACCGAAATTCTGGAACTGGATTCCTGCTTCAAAGATTGAGAAGGAGACGAGAATGTACGGAACATGCGAAACGCTATGCCGGAAGCTGGCAGCAAAGTATTCGGGAGACACGCCACTGATGCTGGTTATCTGGTCCCCGGAAGAAATTCAGGCCCTCTCTGACGGAATGGATATTGCCCTGACCGATCATGAAATCAGGACTGTCCTGGCGCGCCTGGAGGACATCCCGGAAGACCAGCGGACTGAATCCGGTATTTCTTCCGGCGTGGCGATGGAGATCATCAATAACGTGAGCGAAAACCGCCAGGTGACCGTCCCTGCTGAACTGCTGGCGTCCCTGATTCAGACCGCTGAACAGGCATTGTGGAAACGTGAATGGGCCGCCTGGGATCATGGCCTCGCCGTCCCGGAATGCGTCACCCGCCGTCAGGCGGTGGTTAATCAGGTCCGCATCCTGCTGAAAAACAACACACACGAAAACGACTGATGTTATCGCCGCCTCCGGGCGGCGATACAGGGAGTTCATGAATTATGAATGAAATGCTGAATGCACTGATTTATCGCCACGCCAGCAACCTGTTGCTGGCGCAGGGCTGGCCGGAAGAGACGGATGTTGACCAGCGTAACCCGAAGTATCCGGGCTGGATCAGCATTTACGTGCGGCTGGATGCGCCCCGGCTGGCGACGTTACTTATCAAGCGTCACGGCGGCGTACTGCCGCCGCTCCTGGCCTCTGCCATTCAGAAACTGACCGGAACCGGAGCGGAACTTGTTCTGTCCGGCAGTCAGTGGCAGTCGCTGCCGGTACTTCCGGCAGACGGAACGCAGGTGTCTTTCCCGTATGCCGGTGAGTGGCTGGCAGAGGACGAAATCAGGGCCGTTCTTGGTGCGGTACGCGATGCAGTATGCAGTGTCAGTTACCAGGTGGCAGAAGATGCGCGGCGTATCCGTGCGGCGCTGACCACCACCGGTCAGACGTTGCTGACCCGCCAGACGCGCCGCTTTCGTCTGGTTGTGAAGGAAAGCGATCACCCCTGCTGGCTCGATGAAGATGACGAAAACCTGCCCGTGGTGCTCGATGCCATCGTGAACCGGGGAGCACGTTTTTCGTCGGTGGAAATGTACCTGGTCAGCGATTGTATTGAGCATATCCTGTCCAGTGGGCTGGCCTGCGATGTGCTGCGTATACCGGATGAACCGCCCCGCCGCTGGTTTGACCGTGGTGTTCTGCGGGAGGTGGTCCGGGAAGCCCGGAACGAAATCCGCAGCATGGCGGATGCCCTGGCAAAAATCCGGAAATGATGACGCTGGCGGGGAAAAATCTCCGCCTTTTCCAGTCGGTCCCCGGAAAGAGCAAAAGGATGTCGCCGCAGGCTCCTCTTTACCCGGCCATGTGGGGCATGGCCTTGTGGGTTTTCAGTTATGTGGCCTCAGCGTCGTGTGCGGGCTGTGCCGTGCCTCCATCGTAGCCGGGCTTCTGCGGGCGGGTTGCAAGGTAAGGTGAACCGCTGCGGTCACCCGGTCCCTCCTTCCCGTCTGCCGTGATTTTCCGGTCGTTCACCCGCTCAGATTTCGCGGTCTCACCCTCCAACTCCCGCCAGCCGTGTGCGTCAGGCTGCGGCTTCCCTTGCGCCCTGTGCATCCCCGCCTTATCGCCCGGCTTTTATGGAGGCACGGCACCGCCCGGTGTCGCGGAATATGTGAACAACGGAGGAAAACATCATGCAATATGCGAAACCTGTCACTCTGAACGTTGAAGAGTGCGACCGTCTCTCCTTTCTACCGTATCTGTTTGGCAACGATTTTCTGTATGCCGAGGCGTATGTGTACGCGCTGGCGCAAAAAATGATGCCGGAATATCAGGGAGGCTTCTGGCACTTCATCCGCCTGCCGGACGGTGGCGGTTACATGATGCCGGATGGCGACCGTTTTCATCTGGTTAACGGTGAAAACTGGTTTGACCGTACCGTGAGTGCTGATGCCGCAGGCATCATCCTTACCTCCCTTGTGATTAACCGCCAGTTGTGGCTGTACCACGACAGCGGGGATGCAGGGTTGACACACCTGTACAGGATGCGCGATGCGCAGTTGTGGAGCCACATCGAATTTCACCCCGAATGCAACGCGATTTACGCGGCACTTGACTGATTAACGGACGGGGCGGCAATGCCGCCCCTGTAAAGGAGACGAGAACATGTACTGTACTGTTAAAGAAATCATCCGCGATGTACTGGATACAGACGTGCCGGACAGTGAATGCGTTTTTGCCGTGGTGCTGACCCGTGGGGATGTGCGTCACATAGCCCAGGACTGGAGTCTGACAGACGATGAGCTGGAAACCGTCATGCAGCGGCTGGACGATGCTTTTGTATATGGCGCATGTGACAGAGTTGTTTCCGATATTGTAAATGAACTGATGGAAGAAAAGCGCGCCAGCCGTCATGTGACAGTCCCGGCGGTGATGCTGGAAAAAGTGATGGCGCTGGCAGGCAGTGAAATGAAGCGCCTGTATGCCGTCGGGAGTGAGAACGGGGGCGACGGTGACGCATTCGTCAGGGAGGAACGCGAAGCAATGGACGTTGTGTTACAGGCGCTGGACGGGGAGCACATGTCATGAATATCAGCACAGAAACCCGCGAAATTCTGCGTAATTACAAAGCCGTGATTAATGCGCGGCGTCGTGAAATGGGGCAGAAACCGCTCACCACTGCGCAGATTGTTGATGAAATCTGCGATTTTGTGGCGAATCAGCAGGCGGTTTTCCTGGGCGGTCACTACATCCTTCAGGGCAGCAGAAACAGGTGATACAGGGGCAGGCGGTGGAGGCCGCCTGTCAGCCCGCGCGAACCCCCCTGGCAGGCTGGCGCCTGCCGGAAGGGTAACGGGCCACGCTGGCGCGTCGCCCGTTACCCTTCCCGTTTGTGATGTGTCCGGAATGTTTTTTCCTGATGTTATGTTTCTGTGGTTACTGTTCTTCTTCTTCCTCTTCTTTCCGTTCCTCTCCTGTTTATGGCTTTCCCGGGCGTCCCCCAGGCGGGGCGGGCTGTCGTGAACGGAGCCAGCGGAGCTGTCTCCGCCCTGGCGGGCTTCCATCCCTGACGCAAAACCCCCGGCTTGCAGCGACCGTTCCGGTCGCGCCGCCTCTGTCGCGCCGCCTCTGTCGCGCCGTGGCCTGAGCTCCTGGCATCCCGGCAAAAGGCCGCCGGGATGTAAGGCGCAACGCCGTTTCGCAAACCGCGCTTCACGTCGTTGCGGCGGATCCCTGCCCGTTGTTGTGTCCGGTGCCATTCACCTGTTTAAGCCCCTGTCGCCGGGGGCTGATACAGCCACAACCTGCCGCACTGACTGTCCAGGGTAAATGAACAGCCCACAAAATTTTTTACCCAAAACCCGGTAAAAAATTTTGCGTTCTGCCCAGGACAGGTGCGTCAGGCCGTGGCAGTGATGCCCCTTGCGGCGAAGGTTCTCAAACGGGTGAAGTTCATACCACAGGGAATACAGCAGCAGGTTCCCGCGAAACGTCAAAACCGCGGCTCCCAAAACTCAACGGGTGATGTTCTTTAAAAATCAGGATTTATTTCAGGCTCCGGCAATACGCATTTATGTGTTCTGTCAGTCATCCGGCTGGCAGGTAATGAGAACGCAGGAACAGAAGGAGGAAAACACCGGAAAACGTCAGATGCAGATATGAAAAAAGCAGGTCAGGGACCTGCTTAATCCATGCCGCAGAGACTGCACGAACAGTTTTTGCGGCTCCAGTCAATCGTCATAAGAGGCTAAATTATGACAATAAGTATTGTTTCACCTTCCGCAGCGGCTGTAAAGCCCCGCCGTCATCCCCGTTTCAGACGCGAAGACATCCCCGCGCCGGAAATTGACCCCGTGCTGAAAGCCTTCGGGCGACACATAGCCCGGAGTTTTCACCGGGGGCGTGGTGTACACATCCCCGCCATGAAAAACACGGCTTTCGGGCAGGTGCTCCGCACACTCGAACTGAAACGCGCTTTTAACTGATGAGGTGAGCCGCCCCGCGAGGGGCGGCAACAGACGGAAGGAGAACATTTTATGACATTAGCAGCAATCACCATGACCGCCCCGGAAGCCGCCAGCCCTGTGCAGATGTACCGCGCGACCTACTCACCGGATGACAACAAACTGCGCCTGTATGCCGCGTCACGTCTTGACCCGGAGACGTATAAAAAAGTGCATGATGCCGGTTTCCGCTGGGCACCCAAACAGGCGCTGTTTGTCGCGCCAGCCTGGACACCGGGCCGGGAAGACGTGCTCCTCTCACTTGCCGGAGAGATTGAGGATGAAGACAGCACGCTCGCTGAACGTCAGGAAGCACGGGCGGAGCGGTTTACCGGATACAGCGGAAAGCGGGCCAGTGAATCCGCACAGGCACTTGATGAAGTGGAAAGACTGGCCGCGATGATCCCGCCCGGTCAGCCCATTCTTGTGGGGCATCACAGCGAACGCCGCGCCCGTCGTGATGCGCAGCGTATTGAAAACGGCATGAAACGTGCCGTGATGCTCTTTGAACGTGCGGAATACTGGGAAGAACGGGCGCGGTCGGCACTGCTTCACGCGAAGTATAAAGAACGCCCGGACGTTCGCTGGCGTCGTATCAAAAAAATCGAAGCTGATTTGCGCAAGGCTGAAAAGACCATCGCACAGTCGCAGAAATATCTGACGATGTGGCGGGCTGAATCGCTGGATCTGAATATGGCAAAACTCATCAGCAGTCATGACCATATCAGCGCCTGTTTCCCGCTGGATACGTATCCGCGCCCGGCAGAAAAAAGCCAGTATGAAGGGAGCCGGTCGTTATGGTCGGCCCTGGATGATGACATCATCACCACGGAGCAGGCCCGCGAAATTGCGATCCGCTGTCATGAACGGCAGATTCAGCATCAGCAACGCTGGGTTAACCACTATCAGAACCGCCTGATCTATGAGCGTGCCATGCTGGACGAAAGCGGCGGCGTGGTTACCCGGACACAGGATTTTGAGCCGGGCGGACAGGTTTTCAGCCGGGGCGAGTGGCTGACTATCATCCGCGTGAACAAAAGCAACGGGGCGGTGAGTTCAGTCACAACGCCAAATTACAGTTTTCTCGGGTACAGCGGCACGATGAAAGTGACGCCCGATCGCATCACGGACTACAAAGCACCATCGGCAGAAGAGGCTGCCGTCGCCAGTCAGGCCGCGAAGCGTCCGCCGGTAGTCAACTATCCGGGGGAAGGTTTCCGGGAAATGACAAAGGCGCAGTGGGCCGCCCTGCCCCGGGACTGTAAGGCCGTGCGCAGTGTGGAAGAAGCAGAAGACCACGGGGCATACCGCTACCGCCGCACAATGGACAATAATTTCCGTCTGGTGAATGTGTATATCACCGACATGAAAATCACGGAAATCCCACAGAAATAAGGTATATCCCCCCGGGAAATCCCCGGGGGATGACGGAGATAATGACATGCACAGTCAGTTAAGAGAACGTATCCGGCTGATGCGCGCAAGGCTGGATAACGCCGCGCCGGTTGCTGAAATCCGGGCTGAATCTCAGCTTTTTGTGAGTCCTGCCCCGATCTGTGATCGCCTGGTGACGCTGGCGGAAATCAGCAACCGTGATCACATTCTGGAACCCTCTGCCGGCACCGGGGCCATACTGCGGGCGATTCGGGATACCGCGCCGGAGGCCATGTGTGATGCGGTGGAGATTAACAGCGGGCTGGTCCGGTATCTGCGGGAAAATTTTAACGGTGTCAGGGTACAGTGTGGCGACTTCATGGAATGGCAGTCGGTGCAGTATTACAGCCGGATCATTATGAATCCGCCGTTCAGTCACGGGCAGGATATCCGGCATATCCTGCGGGCTTTTTCCCTGTTGCGTCCGGGGGGCGTTCTGGTTGCCGTCTGTCTCAACGGGCCACGCCAGCAGGAGAAGCTGTTACCGTTTTCTGACGTCCGCGAGGAGCTGCCGCGCGGCACGTTTGCTTATACCGATGTCCCGACGATGATTATTCGTTTGCGTGCCTGATGACACAGGGCTGGCGGGAGGATAAATGCCCGTCTGTCCGCGCCGGGAAAAAACCGCGCGTCGGTGGCGCTGAAAGGGGCCGCGCTCACGCGCCGCCCCTTTCATTACGCGGACGTTCTGATGGGGGCTTCTGTCTTTTCAGACCTGTCATTTGTCTGTTACTGATGATGTTGTTGTTCCTGCTACTGCTACTGCTACTGCTACTGTTCTTCTTTTTTCTACTGCTCTGATTACTGTCTGTTTTGTTGTTCTCCTGCTTATGCCTTTTCCGGGCGTCCCCCTGGCGGGGCGGGCTGTCGTGAACGGAGCCAGCGGAGCTGTCTCCGCCCTGGCGGGCTTCCATCCCTGACGCAAAACCCCCGGCTTGCAGCGACCGTTCCGGTCGCGCCGCCTCTGTCGCGCCGCCTCTGTCGCGCCGTGGCCTGAGCTCCTGGCATCCCGGCAAAAGGCCGCCGGGATGTAAGGCGCAACGCCGTTTCGCAAACCGCGCTTCACGTCGTTGCGGCGGATCCCTGCCCGTTGTTGTGTCCGGTGCCATTCACCTGTTTAAGCCCCTGTCGCCGGGGGCTGATACAGCCACAACCTGCCGCACTGACTGTCCAGGGTAAATGAACAGCCCACAAAATTTTTTACCCAAAACCCGGTAAAAAATTTTGCGTTCTGCCCAGGACAGGTGCGTCAGGCCGTGGCAGTGATGCCCCTTGCGGCGAAGGTTCTCAAACAGGTGATGGTGAATACCGGAGGGAACAAAAGGCAGGTCCCCGCAAAACGTCAAAACCGCGGCTCCCGAAACTCAACAGATGATGGGGGCTGAAAACATCAACAGAAGGAGACACATCATGGCAGTTCGTGGAATTAACAAGGTCATTCTTGTCGGTCGTCTGGGAAAAGATCCGGAAGTCCGTTACATCCCCAACGGGGGCGCAGTGGCAAACCTGCAGGTCGCCACGTCAGAAACCTGGCGCGACAAACAGACGGGGGAAATGAAGGAACAGACGGAATGGCACCGCGTGGTGCTGTTCGGCAAGCTCGCGGAAGTGGCAGGTGAATATCTGCGTAAGGGCGCGCAGGTCTACATCGAGGGGCAACTCCGTACCCGTAGCTGGGAAGATAACGGTATTACCCGTTACGTCACTGAAATCCTTGTGAAAACCACGGGCACCATGCAGATGCTGGGGAGTGCACCACAGCAGAACGCTCAGGTGCAACCGCAGCCTCAGCAGAACGGCCAGCCACAGAGTGCTGACGCAACGAAAAAAGGGAGCGCGAAAACGAAAGGCCGTGGACGTAAGGCTGCGCAGCCGGAGCCTCAGCCGCAACCGCCGGAGGGTGAGGATTACTGGTTTTCAGACGATATCCCGTTCTGAATGACTGACTGTGAAAACCGCCCCGTCCAGTGCGGGGCATCACCGGAGAGATGAGGATGAGCGAATATTTCAGAATACTTCAGGGGCTGCCTGACGGCTCCTTTACCCGCGAACAGGCGGAAGCCGTTGCCGCACAGTACCGGAACGTCTTTATCGAGGATGACCACGGGGAACATTTTCGCCTGGTTGTCCGCAATAACGGTGCCCTGGTCTGGCGTACCTGGAATTTTGAGGACGGTGCCGGGTACTGGATGAATCATGCCATCAGGGATTTCGGGATTCTTAAGTAAGAGAGGTGCCGGACGCGCGAACGTCCGGCAGGACATAAGCAATTATAAGGGGATGATTATGCCTGTAACGAAGTGTGAACCAGAAACCACCCGCAAAGCAAGCCGTAAATCTGCAAAAGCGCAGGAAACAGTCCTGTCTGCCCTGCTGGCGCAGACGGAGGAAGTGAGCGTGCCGCTGGCCTCGCTGATTAAATCACCGCTGAATGTGCGCACGGTGCCGTATTCTGCGGAGTCCGTCAGCGAACTGGCTGAGTCCATTAAGGGCGTTGGCCTGTTGCAGAATCTGGTCGTGCATACTCTGCCTGGTGACCGTTACGGTGTCGCCGCAGGTGGTCGCCGACTGGCTGCACTCAACATGCTGGCAGAGCGTGGCATCATTCCGGCTGACTGGCCTGTACGCGTGAAGGTTATTCCGCAGGAGCTGGCGACGGCTGCATCAATGACTGAAAACGGTCATCGTCGGGATATGCACCCTGCCGAACAGATTGCCGGATTCCGCGCAATGGCGCAGGAAGGCAAAACACCTGCACAAATCGGTGATTTGCTGGGCTATTCACCCCGCCATGTCCAGCGAATGCTGAAACTGGCTGACCTTGCGCCTGTCATCCTCGATGCGCTGGCAGAAGACCGCATCACCACCGAACACTGTCAGGCGCTGGCGCTGGAGAACGACACCGCGCGTCAGGTGCAGGTGTTTGAAGCTGCCTGTCAGTCGGGATGGGGCGGAAAACCGGATGTGCGGGTTATCCGCAATCTGATTACGGAAAGTGAAGTGGCGGTGGCGGGGAACAGTAAATTCCGCTTCGTGGGGGCTGATGCCTTCTCGCCAGACGAACTGCGCACCGATTTGTTCAGCGACGACGAGGGTGGCTATGTGGACTGCGTGGCGCTCGATGCCGCCCTGCTGGAAAAACTCCAGGCTGTCGCAGAGTTCCTTCGGGAAGCCGAAGGCTGGGAATGGTGCGCCGGACGCATGGAGCCTGTCGGTGAGTGCCGTGAGGATGCCGGAACATACCGCTGTCTGCCGGAGCCGGAAGCGGTGCTGACCGAGGCGGAAGAAGAACGTCTGAACGAACTGATGGCACGTTACGACGCGCTGGAAAACCAGTGTGAGGAATCTGACCTGCTGGAAGCAGAAATGAAGCTGATGCGCTGCATGGCGAAGGTCAGAGCGTGGACGCCGGAGATGCGTGCCGGAGGTGGAGTGGTGGTGTCCTGGCGTTATGGAAACGTATGTGTCCAGCGTGGTGTGCAGTTACGCAGTGAGGATGATGCGGCTGACGACGCTGACCGCACGGAACAGGTGCAGGAAAAAGCGTCAGTGGAGGAAATCAGTCTGCCACTGCTGACGAAAATGTCTTCCGAACGCACGCTGGCAGTCCAGGCAGCACTGATGCAGCAACCGGACAAATCTCTGGCACTGCTGGCATGGACGCTCTGCCTGAATGTGTTTGGCAGCGGAGCGTACAGTAAACCAGCACAAATCAGCCTGGAATGTAAACATTATTCGCTGACCAGCGATGCGCCGTCAGGGAAGGAAGGTGCCGCGTTCATGGCGCTGATGGCAGAAAAAGCCCGTCTTGCGGCCCTGTTACCGGAGGGATGGTCACGGGACATGACGACGTTCCTGTCACTCAGTCAGGAGGTGCTGTTATCCCTGCTCAGTTTCTGCACCGCATGCAGCCTTAACGGTGTCCAGACCCGTGAGTATGGTCACACGTCACGCAGTCCGCTGGACACGCTGGAGAGCGCCATCGGCTTTCACATGCGCGACTGGTGGCAGCCGACGAAAGCAAACTTTTTCGGACACCTGAAAAAGCCGCAGATTATCGCAGCCCTGAATGAGGCAGGACTATCCGGTGCCGCACGGGACGCGGAGAAGATGAAGAAAGGCGATGCGGCTGAACATGCAGAGCACCATATGAAAGACAACCGCTGGGTGCCTGGCTGGATGTGTGCACCACGCCCACAGACGGATGCCACTGAACGCACCGATAACCTGGCTGATGCCGCCTGATGAACAACCACATCGCCCCGCCGGAGACGGGGCGGCAGCAAGGGAGATACCGTGATGAAAACTGAACTGACTCTGAATGTATTACATACCATGAACGCACAGGAATATGAAGATATCCGGGCTGCCGGAAGTGATGAACGTCGTGAGCTGACACACGCCGTGATGCGGGAACTGGATGCGCCGGACAACTGGACGATGAACGGCGAGTACGGCAGCGAGTTTGGCGGCTTTTTCCCCGTCCAGGTCCGTTTCACGCCTGCCCACGAACGTTTTCACCTGGCGTTATGTTCACCGGGCGATGTCTCCCAGGTCTGGGTGCTGGTTCTGGTGAATGCCGGTGGTGAGCCGTTTGCGGTGGTTCAGGTACAGCGGCGGTTTGCACCGGAAGCCGTCAGCCATTCACTGGCACTGGCGGCGTCACTGGATACGCAGGGATACAGCGTTAACGACATCATCCATATCCTGATGGCGGAAGGAGGTCAGGTATGAGCGCACGTTCACAGGCACTGGTTCCCCTCAGCACAGAGCAACAGGCCGCATGGCGGGCAGTGGCAGAGACGGAAAAACGCCGCCATCAGGGAAACACGCTGGCGGAATATCCGTATGCGGGGGCGTTTTTCCGCTGTCTGAACGGAAGCCGCAGGATATCGCTGTCTGACCTGCGATTTTTCATGCCATCCCTGACCGCAGAAGAACTGCACGGAAACCGTCTTCAGTGGTTGTATGCCATCGATGTGCTGATTGAAACACAGGGCGAGGTCTGCCTCCTTCCCCTTCCCGGTGATGCAGCAGAACGCTTGTTCCCGTCGGTGCGGTTTTGTGTCAGGGAACGCAGTCGCCATAAATCCGCGCTGGTCATGCAGAAGTACAGCCGCCAGCAGGCGAGGGAGGCAGAGCAGAAAGCCCGTGCGTACCAGGCGCTGGTCGCCCAGGCTGAAATCGAACTGGCGTTCCATTCACCGGAAACAGTCGGAAGCTGGCATGCACGCTGGAGTGATCGGGTGGCAGAGCATGACCTGGAAACCCTGTTCTGGCAGTGGGGCGAGCGTTTTCCGTCACTGGCCGGAATGGAACGCTGGCAGTGGCAGGATATGCCATTCTGGCAGGTTATCGCGGAAGCCAGTCTGGCAGCAAAGGAGGCCGGTCATGCTGTCCGTGAGATGGAGCGGTGGATGGTGCCGAACAAACTCCGGGAGGTGGCGTGATGCGGCAACAATCACAACGGATTGCCCGTAAACAGCCTGAATGAGCGAGTTATTTTCAGGAAAAGTGAATGTGGTCAGCGTGCTGGTATATGGGCTATGATGTGCCCGGCGCTTGAGGTTTTCTGCCTCATGACGTGAAGGTGGTTTGTTACCGTGTTGTGTGGCAGAAGGACAAAAGCCCCGTAGTTAATTTTTCATTAACCCACGAGGCCCCTGCATGCTTAGACAACATCAGGATAGCCTCTTACCGCGCTTTGCGCAAGGAGAAGAAGGCCATGAAACTACCACGCAGCTCTCTTGTCTGGTGTGTGTTGATCGTGTGTCTCACACTGTTGATATTCACTTATCTGACACGAAAATCGCTGTGCGAGATTCGTTACAGAGACGGATACAGGGAGGTGGCGGCTTTCATGGCTTACGAATCCGGTAAGTAGCAACCTGGAGGCGGGCGCAGGCCCGCCTTTTCAGGGCTGATGCTGGTCTGACTGCACTGAAGCGCCTTTATAAAGGGGCTGCTGGTTCGCCGGTGGTCCCTTTCTCCTTGCTGGCATTGTACGGGCTGAACAACCAGACTGCCAGGAAGGCCGTTTCCCTCCGGGAACGGGGATGAACGTGCGCCTGCGGCGCCCGTTCTTTTCCCCCGCCTTCTCTGTTTATGACTTGCCAGAAATCACATCACCTTCCCTTTGATTATTCTCTTTTTCCTCCTGCTCTGACTCTGATTACTGCTCTGACTCTGATTACTGCTGCCCTGATTATTGTCTGTTTTGTTGTTCTCCTGCTTATGCCTTTTCCGGGCGTCCCCCTGGCGGGGCGGGCTGTCGTGAACGGAGCCAGCGGAGCTGTCTCCGCCCTGGCGGGCTTCCATCCCTGACGCAAAACCCCCGGCTTGCAGCGACCGTTCCGGTCGCGCCGCCTCTGTCGCGCCGCCTCTGTCGCGCCGTGGCCTGAGCTCCTGGCATCCCGGCAAAAGGCCGCCGGGATGTAAGGCGCAACGCCGTTTCGCAAACCGCGCTTCACGTCGTTGCGGCGGATCCCTGCCCGTTGTTGTGTCCGGTGCCATTCACCTGTTTAAGCCCCTGTCGCCGGGGGCTGATACAGCCACAACCTGCCGCACTGACTGTCCAGGGTAAATGAACAGCCCACAAAATTTTTTACCCAAAACCCGGTAAAAAATTTTGCGTTCTGCCCAGGACAGGTGCGTCAGGCCGTGGCAGTGATGCCCCTTGCGGCGAAGGTTCTCAAACAGGTGATGGTGAATACCGGAGGGAACAAAAGGCAGGTCCCCGCAAAACGTCAAAACCGCGGCTCCCGAAACTCAACAGATGATGGGGGCTGAAAACCAGAGAGAGGAGAAAGCAGGATGAGTACCCGAAATATCCACGTTAACACCGCGTCGTACACGATTCTTGTTGCCGGGAGGGAAAAAAACACCGGGGAAGAGTGGGACGTCCTGGAATTCAGCAGCCTGACTGAGCTGAAAAAATATCGCAAAAGCCACCCGGAAAAGATGGCCTTCAGCTATAGCTACGCGCTCAGCCGGGGTGTGGATACGCAGTTCCGCCATATCAACATTGCGGAAGCCGATCACTTCAAACAGTTCCTGCGTCAGATTAAGCGTGCCGGCCTCGATATCCGGGCGATCTGCTGACCGGATGTGATGAATATCCCTCCTGATTGTTGCAATGTTGTTAATGGGGATCGGGAGGGATGATATTAAGCGGAAAAATTTTTTATTAAATTTATTCTTTCATAAAGGAGTAGCTGTTATGCGATTAGCTTCCCGTTTTGGTCGGTATAATTCCATCCGCCGTGAACGTCCTTTAACGGATGATGAATTAATGCAGTTCGTGCCTTCGGTATTTTCCGGTGATAAACATGAGTCCCGGAGTGAACGTTATACGTATATTCCAACAATCAATATCATCAATAAGTTACGTGATGAAGGTTTCCAGCCATTCTTTGCCTGTCAGAGTCGGGTTCGTGATTTGGGACGCCGAGAATACAGTAAACATATGTTACGTCTTCGCAGGGAAGGGAATATTAACGGGCAGGAAGTTCCTGAAATTATCCTGCTTAATTCACATGATGGTTCATCCAGTTATCAGATGATCCCCGGAATTTTTCGTTTTGTCTGCACAAATGGCCTGGTGTGCGGAAATAATTTTGGCGAAATCCGCGTTCCACATAAAGGTGATATTGTCGGGCAGGTTATCGAGGGAGCGTATGAAGTGCTCGGTGTCTTTGATAAGGTCACTGATAATATGGAGGCGATGAAAGAAATTCATCTTAACAGTGACGAGCAACATTTATTTGGCAGAGCTGCACTGATGGTCAGGTATGAAGATGAAAATAAAACGCCAGTGACGCCTGAACAAATAATTACTCCCCGTCGTCGGGAAGATAAACAGAACGATCTCTGGACAACCTGTCAGCGGGTTCAGGAGAATATGATAAAAGGTGGATTGTCGGGGCGAAGTGCCTCCGGTAAAAATACCAGGACAAGAGCCATTACAGGTATTGATGGTGATATCCGAATCAACAAGGCGTTATGGGTGATTGCCGAACAGTTCAGAAAGTGGAAGTCATGATAATATAAGTAAAGCCCCGAAAATTTTTCGGGGCTTTACTTATATTATCATTCTTCGGCATCGCTGTGTCGTCTGATATACCTCAATTCCATCAATCGGCTTTCCGGTTGTCTGTAAATATTGTGCCCGCGAAAAATGGTCTGGCAGGAGGCTGCGCAGTTACCGGGTATATATAAGATGGGTTCCCGCTTCGCGGGGCTTCGGCCAGTCAGCATTGTCACTCATATGATATTTTTGTGTGTGGCCTTCCATGCCGCTTTTGCGGCATAACCGGTATCTGACAATGTCTGTAAGATTAATTGTTCTGCACGCTGTTAATTTCCGGAAGTGATTTCTTCGTGACCGGAATCCGGATACCTTTACTGCTTTTTATCCCGGTATAAATCCGGTAAACCTCTGATGCGTAGGCAAGACGTCTCTGGTTCTGGCGTTCGGTCTTCCTGAATCCGGCATTGTATGCACCAACGGCCTCCCAGGAGACGCCCCATTTTTTAAAGGCTATTGCCAGATAATAAGCACCGGTATAAATGTTCATGCAGGGATCTGTTGTCAGATGTTCCGGTTTAATTCCATAGCGGTCCAGTTCGTTAAAATGCTGGGAATCTACCTGCATCAGTCCGCTGCCATATCCCGTTACCGGATTAATACCGATGGCATTAACCCGGTAACGGGATTCTTTCCATGATATTGCTCTCAGTAAATCAGGATCTATTTTGTAATCCCGGCCTGCAAGATCAAAGCAATCAGTGGCCTGGCAGATCTCATTTATAAACATCAGGCAGATGGCTAACATCCATTTTTTCATTTTTCCACCTCTGGTGACTTTATCCGTAAATAATTTAACCCACTCCACAAAAAGGCTCAACAGGTTGGTGGTTCTCACCACCAAAAGCACCACACACTACGCAAAAACAAGTTTTTGCTGATTTGCTATTTGAATCATTAACTTATGTTTTAAATAATGTATTTTAATTTATTTTACATTATAAAAAGGATTCATTGGTGAATCGCATATGATTCACCAATGAATTTAACGCAACTCATAGATGAATCAGTAATAATAAAACAACGAGTTAAAGCGAATTGACTCTAGATTCAATTCGTGATGTGATTTGCTGCATGAATCGTAATTTTCGTAACTTGCGTCACGATTCGATTCATCGATGAATTGTCATTCTTTTATATGTGAAATAAATTTGATGCGATAAGAAAATAAAGAGGTATACATATGGCGAAAGTGCAGGCTTATGTCAGTGACGAAATTGTCTATAAAATAAATAAAATTGTGGAAAGAAGACGTGCAGAAGGAGCTAAAAGTACAGATGTAAGTTTCTCAAGCATATCCACTATGCTTCTCGAATTAGGGCTTCGTGTACATGAGGCTCAGATGGAGCGTAAAGAGTCAGCGTTCAATCAGGCTGAGTTTAATAAGGTACTTCTTGAATGTGCGGTAAAAACACAGTCAACAGTTGCTAAGATTTTAGGTATTGAGTCACTAAGCCCTCATGTTTCCGGGAATCCAAAGTTTGAATATGCGAATATGGTCGAAGATATCAGGGATAAGGTGTCATCTGAGATGGAGAGGTTCTTTCCAGAAAATGATGAGGAATAAAAAGGAATTAAAAGTTGATTTGCTTCAAATAACAGGATTTTGATCTGGTTCAATTTGATGACAATTAACCGCATAAAGGTTATATTAATTACGTGGTTAATGCCACGTTAAAAATTGAAACTGAAAATCGCCGATGCAGGGAGGTCTGAACTCCCTGCATCGACTGTCCATAGAATCCTTAACGGAGGTTCCTATGTGTGCGCTGGATCGTAGAGAAAGGCCACTTAACAGTCAATCTGTAAATAAATACATCCTTAACGTTCAGAATATCTACAGAAATTCTCCCGTTCCGGTTTGTGTCCGTAACAAAAACCGGAAAATCCTTTATGCCAATGGGGCTTTTATTGAACTCTTTTCCAGAGAAGATAAACCCTTATCCGGAGAGAGTTATATACGTCTGCAGGTTGAAATTTTTCTTTCATCACTTGAACTGGAATGCCAGGCTCTTGGACATGGCTCTGCATTTTGTCGTCGTTTTAATTTTCATGGCGAAATCTATCAGATAAGGATGGAGAATGTTTCTTTTTATAATGACGAATCTGTTGTTTTATGGCAAATTAATCCGTTTCCTGATTATCCATTTTTTGCGTTAAATCAGAGTGGAAGTAATACAAATACTTCTGATAAATTAACGATATGGAATGATCTTTCTCCAGGGACATTGGTTGTTTTCTCTTTTTATATGCTGGGTGTTGGTCACGCAACAATTGCCAGAGAGTTGGGTATTACAGACAGAGCATCTGAGGATCGAATTAAACCAGTTAAACGGAAAATAAAAGAATTTTTTGAACACTTTGATTTATTCAGAGTGTCATGTATCTATAAAGGAGAAATAGATTCGCTATTAAGTATAATTCGTGAATTTTATGGTGTTAAGTAAATGTTAAATAAGGTGCGCCAATTTTGGCGTGTTTTTTTTCGTCGGTTTCTGTGCAATCATGATTTTATTAGTCGGGAAACAGAGGTGAATTGAGTGAGGAGGCGTAACGCGAGAGGCGGGATAAGCAGAACAGTTTCAGTGTATCTCGATGAAGATACAAATAACCGACTTATTCGGGCCAAAGATCGTAGCGGTAGAAGTAAAACTATAGAGGTTCAGATCCGTCTCAGAGATCATCTGAAACGGTTTCCTGATTTCTATAATGAAGAAATATTCAGGGAGGTGATCGAAGAGAACGAGTCAACATTTAAAGAACTTTAGTTTTCATCTGTCAATATTAATCAGAGGAATCATATGAATACTGTTTTAAGTGTTCAGGGTGCTTCTGCGCCCGTTGAAAAGAAATCGTTTTTTTCTAAATTCACTTGTCTGAATATGCTTCGCCTGGTTCGTGCAGTGATCCCGGTTGCTGTTCTGATGATGTTGTTCCCTGAGTTAGCTATGGCTGCTGGTAAAGGCGACCTGATGGCTAAAGGTCAGGAAACGGTTAAGGCGACCTTCGGTAAGAACTCCAGTATCGTTAAATGGATTGTTCTGGCTGAGGTGCTGGTCGGTGCGGTCATGTACATGATGACCAAAAACATCAAGTTCCTGGTCGGCTTTGCCATACTCTCTGTATTTATTGCAGTAGGTATGTCTGTTGCCGGATTCTGACAGGAAATAAAACGATGTCGGGAGACGAGAATAAACTTAAGAAATATCGTTTCCCGGAAACACTGACCAACCAGAGCCGCTGGTTTGGCCTGCCACTGGATGAACTGATCCCCGCAGCAATCTGTATTGGCTGGGGTATCATAACATCGAAATATCTGTTCGGTATTGGTGCAGCGGTTCTGGTTTATTTCGGGATTAAAAAACTGAAAAAAGGGCGGGGCAGTTCCTGGTTACGTGACCTGATTTACTGGTATATGCCAACAGCCCTGCTGCGCGGTATTTTTCATAATGTTCCCGATTCGTGTTTCCGGCAGTGGATTAAATAGAACTGATACCAGGATTGTTATATGGAACACGGTGCCCGTTTAAGTACCAGTCGTGTAATGGCCATCGCCTTTATATTTATGTCAGTGCTTATTGTTCTCAGCCTCTCTGTTAACCTCATTCAGGGGGTGAATAACTACCGTCTTCAGAATGAGCAACGCACTGCCGTGACGCCAATGGCATTTAATGCCCCCTTTGCCGTGTCACAGAACAGTGCCGACGCCTCTTATTTACAGCAGATGGCGCTGTCATTTATTGCCCTCCGTCTGAATGTTTCATCAGAAACCGTCGATGCCTCACATCAGGCGCTTCTGCAATATATCCGCCCGGGCGCACAGAACCAGATGAAAGTTATTCTGGCTGAAGAAGCGAAGCGTATTAAAAACGATAACGTGAACTCAGCCTTTTTCCAGACCAGTGTTCGTGTCTGGCCTCAGTATGGCCGTGTGGAAATTCGTGGTGTGCTTAAAACCTGGATAGGTGATTCAAAACCTTTCACTGATATCAAACATTACATCCTTATTCTGAAGCGGGAAAACGGGGTGACCTGGCTGGATAATTTCGGGGAAACAGACGATGAGAAAAAATAATACGGCAATAATATTTGGCAGCCTGTTTTTTTCCTGCAGCGTGATGGCCGCAAACGGTACGCTGGCCCCCACCGTGGTGCCAATGGTGAACGGTGGTCAGGCCAGTATTGCCATCAGCAATACCAGCCCGAATCTGTTTACCGTTCCCGGTGACCGGATTATCGCCGTGAACAGTCTGGATGGTGCCCTGACCAATAATGAGCAGACCGCCTCCGGCGGTGTGGTGGTGGCCACCGTCAACAAAAAGCCCTTTACGTTCATTCTGGAAACAGAGCGTGGTCTGAACCTTTCCATTCAGGCCGTTCCCCGTGAAGGCGCGGGGCGTACCATTCAGCTGGTCAGTGACCTGCGCGGAACCGGAGAAGAAGCCGGAGCGTGGGAAACGTCCACGCCTTACGAATCCCTGCTTGTGACCATCAGCCAGGCCGTCCGTGGCGGAAAATTACCCGCAGGCTGGTATCAGGTCCCGGTGACAAAGGAAACCCTGCAGGCCCCGGCGGGGCTGTCTTCAGTGGCAGATGCCGTATGGACGGGGAATCACCTGAAGATGGTCCGCTTTGCCGTGGAAAATAAAACGCTGTCTGCCCTGAATATCCGGGAAAGTGACTTCTGGCAGCCGGGAACCCGTGCCGTGATGTTCAGCCAGCCTGCCAGCCAGTTACTGGCAGGTGCGCGCATGGATGTGTATGTCATCCGTGACGGGGAGGGCAACTGATGGCCAGTATCAATACCATTGTGAAACGCAAGCAGTACCTGTGGCTGGGGATTGTGGTTGTCGGTGCAGCCTCCGCGATTGGTGGGGTACTGTATCTGTCTGATGTGGACATGTCCGGTAACGGTGAGGCGGTGGCTGAACAGGAGCCTGTGCCGGATATGACAGGTGTGGTGGATACGACCTTTGATGACAAGGTGCGTCAGCATGCCACCACAGAGATGCAGGTGACGGCAGCGCAGATGCAGAAGCAGTATGAGGAAATCCGTCGTGAACTGGATGTCCTGAACAAACAGCGCGGTGATGACCAGCGTCGTATTGAAAAGCTGGGACAGGACAATGCCGCCCTGGCAGAGCAGGTAAAAGCCCTGGGTGCTAATCCCGTCACGGCGACCGGTGAGCCTGTACCTCAGATGCCTGCCTCACCGCCCGGGCCGGAAGGCGAACCACAGCCAGGAAACACCCCCGTATCCTTCCCGCCGCAGGGCAGCGTTGCTGTTCCACCGCCGACGGCGTTTTATCCCGGGAATGGTGTCACGCCACCACCACAGGTGACGTACCAGTCTGTGCCGGTGCCTAACCGGATACAGCGTAAGGTGTTTACCCGTAATGAGGGAAAACAGGGAACATCGCTGCCGTACATTCCGTCAGGAAGTTTTGCGAAAGCCATGCTGATTGAAGGGGCGGATGCCAATGCCTCAGTCACCGGTAATGAATCCACGGTGCCGATGCAGTTGCGTATCACCGGCCTGGTGGAAATGCCGAACAGCAAGACGTATGACGCAACGGGATGTTTTGTGGGGCTGGAAGCCTGGGGGGATGTGTCCAGTGAGCGTGCCATTGTACGCACCCGCAATATCAGTTGCCTGAAGGACGGCAAAACTATTGATATGCCGATTAAGGGGCATGTCAGCTTCCGGGGTAAAAACGGTATCAAGGGCGAAGTGGTGATGCGTAACGGCAAAATCCTCGGCTGGGCATGGGGCGCGGGATTTGTTGACGGTATCGGTCAGGGAATGGAGCGCGCCTCCCAGCCGGCTGTCGGGCTGGGTGCCACAGCCGCTTACGGGGCTGGTGATGTCCTGAAAATGGGTATCGGTGGCGGCGCATCGAAAGCCGCACAGACGCTCAGTGACTACTACATCAAACGTGCCGAACAGTATCACCCGGTGATACCGATTGGTGCGGGCAACGAAGTGACCGTGGTGTTCCAGGACGGCTTCCAGCTGAAAACCGTGGAAGAGATGGCGCTGGAGCGCACGCAGAACAGAGCGGAAGAAGATAATCCGGAAAGTCCGGTTCCTGTTCCGCCATCAGCTGAAAGTCATCTTAACGGCTTTAATACTGACCAGATGCTGAAGCAGCTGGGCAACCTGAATCCGCAGCAGTTTATGTCCGGCAGCCAGGGAGGAGGCAACGATGGCAAATAATATGTCGTCCCGTCAGGCGTGCCATGCCGCCCGGTATGTTGTCGCCCGGGTTCTGCGAGGACTGTTCTGGTGTCTGAAGTACACCGTCATTCTGCCACTGGCCACAATGGCCCTGATGGCTCTGTTTGTTTTATGGAAGGACAACACCACGCCGGGGAAATTACTGGTTAAGGAGATTAACTTCGTAAGACAAACAGCACCTGCCGGACAGTTCCCGGTCAGTGAATGCTGGTTTTCTTCCTCTGATTCTTCAGGCAGATCAGAAATACAGGATATCTGCCATTACCGCGCGGCTGATGCTGCAGATTATGTCAGGGAGACTGACCGGTCACTGATGCAACTGGTCACCGCATTATGGGCAACACTGGCACTGATGTATGTCTCGCTGGCAGCGATCACCGGGAAATATCCGGTGCGACCCGGAAAAATGAAATGTATCCGGGTGGTAACCGCAGATGAACATCTGAAGGAAGTTTATACGGAAGACGCTTCCCTGCCGGGAAAAATCAGGAAATGCCCTGTTTATCTTCCTGATGACAGAACAAACAGAAACAACGGAGATAAAAATGAACATGCGTAATATTAATGCTATTACAGCCCTTTCTGTACCGGGTAAAACTATGTCAGATGATTTTATGCATGCTGTTCTCAGTAACTGCACCACAAGAATCGTCCTTCCTGCACCGAAGGAATTCAGTTCTGAATCATTGCCGCACAATTTTAATATGGCTGCTGTCGGTGTGATGAAGGAGGGAATGTCGATGCGTTTATTTTCTTCTCCTGGGCATATTGTGGTTGCCGGACAATCCGGTGGCGGAAAATCTGCTTCGGTGAAAGAACTAATCGACAGAATTATTCAGAAATATAAGGAACCCTTCGATGAATAAGCTGGTTTCTGATGGCAACGTCAAAAAAAATAAATTATCCGGTGCTGTATGAGTCCGGAATAACACCTCCGTTATGTGAAGTCAGTGCACCAGAACCTGATGCGGGTGGGAAACGCATTGTGGCATATGTTTATAAATCATCACGGAATACGGTTTTTGAAAATCCTGACATTGTAAAAACCTGTACGGTCAGGGATTTGAAGAATGATTTTGTGAACTGCGATGAGAAAGGTGAGGGACAATGAAACAGATTTCTTTATTTATTCCTCTGCTGGGGACCTTATTACTTTCCGGCTGTGCCGGAACCAGTACGGAATTTGAGTGTAACGCCACCACATCCGATACCTGTATGACGATGGAGCAGGCCAATGAGAAGGCCAAAAAGCTGGAGCAGCCTGCAGATGCAAAGCCGGCTGCGGCATCACTGCCGCGCCTGGCTGAAGGGAACTTCCGGACAACCACGGTGCGGGCCGTCACCGCGGCCAGCCCATCTGGCAGCGGGCCTGTAGTGACTGCACTTCCGGAGCAGAAACTGCTGGCACCACGTCCGTTGTTTACGGCTGCCCGGGAAGTGAAAACGATTATTCCGGTCAGTTCAGTTGCGTCGGTAACACCTCCCCGCCCGCTAAGAACGGGTGAGCAGACGGCAGCATTATGGATAGCGCCTTATATTGATAATCAGGATGTTTATCATCAACCATCCAGTGTGTTTTTTGTTATTAAACCGTCTGCGTGGGGAAAACCACGTATTAATTAACTGGCCCTGAAGTTGTATATCAGCCGGCAATGCCGGCGGGCTTTCTGTATTCAAAATCTGCCTGTAAAACGAGTGCCCTGTGCGTGAAAAGGGATGGGCGGTAGCGTGTCAGAACATGTCGGGAGGAATATTCCGTGAGTGATGAAGCCGATGAAGCATATTCAGTGACAGAACAACTGACCATGACAGGAATAAACCGTATACGCCAGAAAATAAATGTTCATGGTATTCCTGTTTATCTCTGTGAGGCATGCGGAAATCCTATTCCGGAAGCCCGGCGGAAAATATTTCCCGGTGTGACGTTATGTGTTGAATGTCAGGCGTATCAGGAAAAACAGAGAAAACACTATGCATAAATCAGAAGCTGAAAAAATAGATTCTATTCTGGATGAACATCAACAGATATATCGCAGACATAACCAAATAAATAACATCCTGGCGTATTGTGCGTGTATTGCATGGATTCCCTGTATTATTGCTGCGTTCGGCGTTGATGGTATATATCTGAAAATCCTGTTTGCGGTCCTTGCCTGCTGTGGTGCGGTATGCTTTTTTATTTTCTTCTTCACTCTCCTGCCGGAATCACTCATGGTCCTCAGCCGTCAGAGCCTGCTTCAGCTTATGCGTCTGACTGAAGACGTACCGGATGCGAGACAGGAACTGCTTAACCGTTTGTTGTCCGGTAAAAAACTGACTGGTCGGGATGAACAGGATATCCGGCGTCTCTGGCAGGAGAAAGTGGATGCAATGCAGGAGTCTGCCACCCGTCAGCGTGAACAGGATACTATTCGGAAGTTTACTGAAGGGAATAAATCCGAATGAGAATCTGCAGTGTTTTATGACCTCATAAGTTAACTGAAGGGATATTCAGTGATTAATATACAAGCGGAGATAATAAAGAATGCATACCTTTATTTTTCTTGTGCTGATAAAAAATATTAACGGTGGCGGAAGCTGGAATATTACACCCATGCCAAATACGGACGTATGCGTGCAGGTTCTTCGGACAATCGAGTCACACGGAGGCAGGGGATTTGGAAATACAGGGGAATGTATTGAAGTTAAAACAAATAAACCTTTGAACAACGTGATGGATACACTGAATGGTGGTGGGCAATGAGTGCTTACTGCTTCAAAGGAAAATGAAATGAAGTCGATATATTTAGAATCTGTTCTGGCTTTTATATTTGTTGGCGTTATGGCTATGTTTAAGTCTTGGTAAGGCAAAAGAGCTTGCATCAGCGTGTAGAGAAAGAAACGAAATGGCAGAGGTGAAACGGGTAAGAGAAAATGAGCGAAATAAGATACGTGAAAAACAACTTCAGGCATTAAATGATGCTCATTCAGTAAAGGAACGTTAATCCTGGTTTCCTGTTAAAAGCCTCCATCTCTTATTTGTGCTGTGGTTTCAGGAATGGCACTGCGTGATATATCCACGGCCACAGACTGATATTTTCCTTTTTTAAACGCACTAAGGAATACTCATATGAGTAATAACCCACTTGAGGCCGTCACTCAGGCGGTTAACTCCCTCGTCACAGCACTGAAACTGCCTGACGAATCCGCAAAGGCCAATGAAGTTCTGGGCGAAATGAGCTTCCCGCAGTTCAGCCGTCTGCTGCCGTACCGTGATTACAACCAGGAATCCGGTCTGTTCATGAATGACACCACGATGGGCTTTATGCTGGAAGCCATTCCCATCAATGGGGCGAATAAGTCCATTGTGGAGGCACTCGATCACATGCTGCGCACCAAACTGCCGCGCGGTATTCCGTTGTGTATCCATCTGATGTCCAGTCAGCTGGTTGGTGACAGGATTGAGTACGGGCTGCGTGAGTTCTCCTGGTCAGGTGAACAGGCTGAACGGTTTAACGCCATTACCCGGGCCTATTATATGAAAGCGGCAGCGACACAGTTTCCGCTGCCGGAGGGGATGAATCTGCCCCTGACCCTGCGCCATTACCGGGTATTTATCTCGTACTGTTCTCCCTCGAAGAAAAAAAGCCGGGCTGACATTCTGGAAATGGAAAACCTGGTGAAAATCATCCGGGCGTCGTTACAGGGGGCCAGTATCGCCACACAGACGGTGGATGCACAGGCCTTTATCGATATTGTCGGGGAGATGATTAACCATAACCCGGACTCCCTGTACCCGAAAAGACGTCAGCTGGACCCGTATTCTGATCTGAATTATCAGTGTGTGGAGGACAGTTTTGACCTGAATGTCCGGGCTGATTACCTGACGCTGGGCCTGCGTGAGAACGGCAGGAACAGCACGGCCCGTATCCTGAATTTCCATCTGGCCCGTAACCCGGAAATCGCCTTCCTGTGGAATATGGCCGACAACTACAGCAACCTGCTGAACCCGGAACTGTCCATCTCCTGTCCGTTCATCCTGACGCTGACTCTGGTGGTGGAAGACCAGGTGAAAACCCACAGCGAAGCCAACCTGAAGTACATGGACCTGGAGAAAAAGTCGAAGACCTCCTATGCCAAATGGTTTCCGTCCGTGGAGAAAGAGGCGAAGGAGTGGGGGGAACTGCGTCAGCGTCTGGGCTCCGGTCAGTCTTCTGTCGTGTCCTACTTCCTCAACATCACAGCATTCTGCAAGGACAACAATGAAACGGCGCTGGAAGTGGAGCAGGACATCCTGAACAGCTTCCGTAAAAACGGTTTTGAGCTGATTTCACCGCGCTTTAACCACATGCGCAATTTCCTGACCTGTCTGCCCTTTATGGCCGGGAAAGGGTTGTTTAAACAGCTGAAAGAGGCCGGAGTGGTTCAGCGCGCAGAGAGCTTTAATGTTGCCAACCTGATGCCGTTAGTGGCGGATAACCCCCTGACACCGGCAGGTCTGCTGGCACCCACCTACCGTAACCAGCTGGCGTTTATCGATATTTTCTTCCGGGGGATGAATAACACCAACTACAACATGGCGGTCTGTGGCACCTCCGGGGCCGGTAAAACCGGGCTGATACAGCCACTTATCCGCAGCGTGCTGGACTCCGGGGGCTTTGCCGTGGTGTTCGACATGGGGGATGGCTACAAGTCCCTGTGTGAGAACATGGGTGGCGTATATCTGGACGGTGAAACCCTGCGTTTTAACCCGTTTGCGAACATCACCGATATTGACCAGTCAGCGGAGCGTGTCCGTGACCAGTTGTCAGTGATGGCCAGCCCCAACGGTAACCTGGATGAAGTGCATGAAGGTCTGCTGCTGCAGGCGGTCAGGGCCTCCTGGCTGGCCAAAGAGAACAGGGCACGTATTGATGACGTGGTGGATTTCCTGAAAAACGCCAGTGACAGCGAGCAGTATGCCGGGTCACCGACCATCCGCAGCCGTCTGGATGAAATGATTGTGCTGCTTGACCAGTACACTGCCAACGGCACTTATGGCCGGTATTTTAACTCTGATGAGCCGTCCCTGCGGGATGATGCCAGAATGGTGGTGCTGGAGCTGGGTGGGCTGGAAGACCGTCCGTCACTGCTGGTTGCGGTGATGTTCAGCCTTATCATTTACATCGAGAACCGGATGTACCGCACGCCGCGTACCCTCAAGAAACTGAACGTCATTGATGAAGGCTGGCGTCTGCTGGACTTCAAAAATCGTAAAGTTGGTGAGTTTATTCAAAAAGGTTACCGCACCTGTCGCCGTCATACCGGTGCCTATATCACCATCACACAGAACATCGTCGACTTTGACTCTGACAAGGCATCCAGCGCAGCCCGTGCGGCATGGGGTAACTCCTCCTACAAAATTATCCTCAAACAGAGTGCGAAGGAGTTCGCGAAATATAACCAGTTATTCCCGGATCAGTTCCAGCCACTGCAGCGCGACATGATTGGTAAGTTTGGTGCGGCCAAAGACCAGTGGTTCAGTTCCTTCCTGCTGCAGGTGGAAAACCATTCCTCCTGGCACCGTCTGTTTGTGGACCCGTTAAGCCGTGCCATGTACAGCTCTGACGGCCCGGATTTTGAGTTTGTGCAGCAGAAACGCAGAGAGGGTATGAGTATTCATGAGGCGGTGTGGCAGCTGGCGTGGAAGAAATCGGGGCCGGAGATGGCTTCGCTGGAGGCCTGGCTGGAAGAACATGAGAAATACAGGAGTGTTGCATGACCACAACGCAAAAAACGACTGACGTTACAGCCCCCCGACGCAGCCACTGGTGGTGGACCGTGCCGGGATGCCTGGCAATGGTGTTACTGAACGCAGCCATCAGTTATGGCATTGTCAGACTGAACGCACCGGTGACTGCCGCCTTCAACATGAAACAGACCGTGGATGCGTTTTTTGACAGCGCCAGTCAGAAACAACTGTCAGAAGCACAGTCAAAAGCCCTTTCAGCGCGTTTTAACACGGCACTGGAAGCCAGCCTGCAGGCATGGCAGCAGAAACACCACGCGGTCATTCTGGTGTCGCCTGCCGTGGTACAGGGGGCACCGGATATCACCCGGGAAATCCAGCAGGATATTGCCCGGCGAATGAGGGCGGAACCATGAGATGCCGGGGGCTGATTGCCCTGCTGATATGGGGGCAGAGTGTGGTCGCCGCCGATCTTGGCACCTGGGGCGATCTGTGGCCGGTAAAGGAGCCGGACATGCTGACGGTGATCATGCAGCGCCTGACGGCGCTGGAGCAGTCCGGTGAGATGGGCCGGAAAATGGATGCCTTTAAGGAGCGGGTGATCCGTAACAGTCTGCGGCCCCCTGCCGTGCCCGGTATCGGACGCACGGAGAAATACAGTAGCCGGTTGTTTGACCCGTCCGTCAGACTGGCTGCGGATATCCGGGATAACGAAGGGCGGGTGTTTGCCCGTCAGGGTGAAGTGATGAATCCGCTGCAGTATGTGCCTTTTAACCAGGCGCTGTATTTCATCAATGGCGATGATCCGGCGCAGGTGGCCTGGATGAAACGCCAGACGCCGCCCACACTGGAGAGCAAAATTATCCTCGTGCAGGGCAGTATCCCGGAGATGCAGAAGTCTCTGGACAGCCGTGTTTACTTTGACCAGAACGGTGTGCTCTGCCAGCGCCTCGGCATTGATCAGGTCCCGGCACGGGTGAGCGCCGTTCCCGGCGATCGCTTCCTGAAGGTGGAATTTATTCCGGCAGAGGAGGGCAGAAAATGAAGCGAAGCCTGTGGCTGCTGATGTTATTCCTTCTCGCCGGTCATGTCCCTGCGGCATCTGCGGATTCTGCCTGTGAGGGGCGTTTTGTAAACCCGATCACGGATATCTGCTGGAGCTGTATTTTCCCGCTCTCGCTGGGCAGTATCAAAGTCAGTCAGGGTAAGGTCCCCGACACGGCGAACCCGTCGATGCCCATTCAGATTTGTCCGGCACCGCCGCCGCTGTTCAGGCGTATCGGGCTGGCCATTGGTTACTGGGAGCCGATGGCGCTGACGGACGTCACCCGGTCACCGGGATGCATGGTGAACCTGGGCTTCAGCCTGCCGGCTTTTGGTAAAACGGCACAGGGAACGGCGAAAAAGGATGAGAAGCAGGTGAACGGGGCGTTCTATCACGTTCACTGGTACAAATACCCGCTGACGTACTGGCTTAACATCATCACATCGCTGGGCTGTCTGGAAGGTGGTGACCTGGATATCGCTTATCTTTCTGAAATTGACCCCACCTGGACGGACAGCAGCCTGACCACCATTCTCAATCCGGAAGCTGTCATCTTTGCCAATCCGATAGCACAGGGGGCCTGCGCAGCAGATGCCATTGCCAGTGCCTTTAATATGCCTCTCGATGTTCTGTTCTGGTGTGCCGGTTCGCAGGGCAGTATGTACCCGTTCAATGGCTGGGTGAGTAATGAGTCCAGTCCGTTGCAGTCCTCCCTGCTGGTCAGTGAACGCATGGCATTCAAGCTGCACCGTCAGGGCATGATTATGGAAACCATCGGGAAAAATAACGCCGTCTGTAATGAATATCCGTCCCCAATCCTGCCTAAAGAACGCTGGCGTTATCAGATGGTGAATATGTATCCGGACAGCGGACAGTGCCATCCGTTCGGGCGCAGTGTGATGCGCTGGGAGACGGGAAAAAATCCGCCCAACACAAAGAAAAACTTCGGCTACCTGATGTGGCGTAAACGTAACTGTGTATTCCTGTAAATCATTTTAATGAATAAGAGGAAATGAAAATGGCAACAATGGACAGTAAATATATTCAGCACCTCAGGAAAATAAGTGCTGTGCTGCTCAGGCTGATAAGCAGAACATTAAAATTATTTCCTTTTGGTCTTGTAATGGTGCCCGTTATATTATTTTATTTTGCACCTGACAGTTTTCTCGCTGAAATTATTCATGAATGGAAGAAGGCAGATATATCAGAACAAGTGACACTTGTCAGATTATATCTGAAGGTGACATTTACATGTGCGTTTATGGCTGTTTTTCTCAATTATCTTTTTTCTGATGAGTTCATGCCTGTAAATAGCAGAAAGTGAGAAATATCATGAACCGGAAAATATTTGCACTTTTTGCTCTGACAGCAGGGATGCATCTTGCTGTTCATGCTTCAGAAAATGTGAACACACCTGAAAACCGCCAGTTCCTGAAGCAGCAGGAAAATTTAAGCAGACAACTGCGAGAGAAACCTGACCATCAGCTGAAAGCTTGGGCGGAGAAACAGGTGCTGGAAAACCCCCTTCAGCGTTCAGATAACCATTTTCTGGATGAGCTGGTTCGTAAACAGCAGGCTTCGCAGGACGGGAAACCCCGGCAGGGTGCCCTGTATTTTGTGTCGTTTTCCATTCCCGAAGAGGGGCTGAAACGGATGCTGGGCGAAACCCGGCACTACGGTATTCCGGCCACACTGCGGGGCATGGTGAACAATGACCTGAAGACCACCGCTGAAGCCGTGCTGTCCCTGGTGAAAGACGGCGCGACTGATGGTGTTCAGATCGACCCGACGCTGTTTTCACAGTACGGCATTCGCAGTGTACCGGCACTGGTGGTGTTCTGCAGTCAGGGATACGACATCATCCGGGGAAACCTGCGGGTCGGCCAGGCGCTGGAGAAAGTGGCCGCCACGGGTGACTGCCGGCAGGTGGCTCATGATTTACTGGCAGGGAAAGGAGATTCCGGGAAATGAAACGTATTTTACCTCTGATACTGGCTCTGGTTGCCGGCATGGCACAGGCTGACAGCAACAGTGATTACCGGGCCGGTTCTGATTTTGCCCGTCAGATTCAGGGGCAGGGTACAGGCAGTATTCAGGGCTTTAAGCCACAGGAGAGTATCCCCAGCTATAACGCGAATCCGGACGAGACAAAATATTACGGTGGCGTGACTGCCGGCGGGGATGGCGGCCTGAAAAATGACGGCACCACGGAATGGGCGACCGGTGAAACCGGAAAAACCATCACAGAGTCCTTCATGAACAAGCCGAAAGACATTCTGTCACCGGATGCACCGTTCATTCAGACCGGCAGGGATGTGGTGAACCGGGCTGACAGCATTGTGGGAAACACCGGGCAGCAGTGCAGTGCGCAGCAGATAAACCGCAGTGAGTTCACAAACTATACCTGTGAGCGGGACACGATGGTGGAGGAGTACTGCACACGGACTGCCAGTATCACCGGGGACTGGAAATACACGGATGAATATCGTGAGGTGACGATACCGCACTCACAGTTCCGGTTCAGTATGAACGGTCTGAAACTGGTGTTCAGTGTCACGGCTCCGGTAACCGGTACAGTGGAAAGTGCATCATTGTCTGTATACGCCGCTTTTTTCTTCCTGAACTCCCGTTATACCTTCATGAATACAACCTTTAATGTCGGCCTGGCAAACGGGCAGTCGGATACTTACCCCCTGTCCGGGGCGACAGGTTTGCAGGTGACACAGGGGCAGGTTCTGACCGGTAGTGGCTGTACTGCTAACGGTAATTGCCTCCCGCACGGGAATGGTGACAGGAAAGTCTATGAATCGCTTGTCAGTGGTGCTTCCACCTTTACGCTGAAACTCAGGATGAAGGTCCGTGATAAAGAATGGGTTCCCCGGGTGGAGTGGGTGGAGAGTTGTCCGTTTAATAAAGCGGATGGCGTGCTGACAGGCACTGAGTGTTCAGAGCCGGGTGGTACGAAAACCGGAGTGATGGAAGGTAAACCCTGGAACATCACACAGGCATGCTGGGCATACCGGGATAAATATGTCACTCAGTCCGCAGATAACGGCACCTGTCAGAAATATGTCGATAATCCGGCCTGTACGCTGGCCTCACGTCAGTGCGCGTTTTATTCCGATGAGGGAACCTGTCTGCATGAGTACGCCACGTACTCCTGCGAGTCAAAAACATCCGGGAAAGTGATGGTCTGTGGGGGAGACGTCTTCTGTCTCGATGGCGAATGTGATAAGGCTCAGAGCGGGCAGAGTAATGATTTTGCCGAAGCCGTTTCTCAGCTGGCGGCACTGGCCGCAGCAGGTAAGGATGTTGCGGCGCTGAACGGGGTGGATGTCCGTGCTTTCACCGGTCAGGCGAAATTTTGTAAGAAGGCTGCAGCCGGATACAGCAACTGCTGTAAGGACAGCGGCTGGGGACAGGATATCGGGCTGGCCAAATGCAGCAGTGATGAAAAGGCCCTGGCTAAAGCAAAATCAAACAAACTGACCGTCAGTGTCGGAGAGTTCTGTTCGAAGAAAGTGCTGGGTGTCTGTCTGCAGAAAAAACGCAGCTACTGTCAGTTTGATTCGAAGCTGGCGCAGATAGTCCAGCAGCAGGGGCGTAACGGGCAGTTGCGTATCGGGTTTGGCAGTGCGAAGCATCCTGACTGTCGGGGGATTACGGTTGATGAGCTGCAGAAAATTCAGTTCGACAGACTGGATTTCACTAACTTCTACGAAGACCTGATGAATAACCAGAAAATCCCGGACAGTGGCGTTCTGACGCAGAAAGTGAAAGAGCAGATTGCTGACCAGCTGAAACAGGCAGGACAGTAAGGTATGGAAAATAACCGGGGGAAATGATGAAAGTCATATTCACGTCGAACCGTTTTATTGATTTTCTTATCCGGCTTTTGATTACAGCGATTGTCATTTCCCCGGTAATTATCTGGTCGTGGGATACGGTAAAAGAAACTACGGCAGACGGGATACTTGCTGCTGCTTTCGTTATCCTTTACTCCGGTGTGCTTCTGTTTATTCTGTATTTTTGTTTTTCTGCCCTGACTGACCTGCAGAAACCTGATGAAAGAAAAAGTGATGAAAGGAATGAAGATGAATAAAGCATTACTGCCACTGTTACTCTGCTGCTTTATTTTTCCGGCGTCAGGAAAAGATGCAGGCTGGCAGTGGTATAACGAGAAAATAAATCCGAAGGAAAAAGAAAATAAACCAGTACCTGCAGCCCCCCGTCAGGAGCCGGACATTATGCAGAAACTGACCGCGCTGCAGACGGCAACAAAGCGGGCGCTGTACGAAGCTATTCTGTATCCCGGCGTGGATAATTTTGTGAAATATTTCCGGCTGCAGAATTACTGGACTCAGCAGGCCGGGCTTTTCACCATGAGCGCCAAAAAAGCCATGCTGGCGCATCCCGAACTGGACTATAACCTGCAGTACAGCCATTACAACGGCACGGTCCGGAACCAGCTGGCGGCAGACCAGGCGCAGCAGCGACAGGCCATTGCGAAACTGGCTGAACACTACGGCATCATGTTCTTTTACCGGGGGCAGGACCCCATCGACGGGCAGCTGGCGCAGGTCATTAATGGCTTCAGGGATACCTATGGTCTGAGTGTTATTCCCGTTTCCGTGGATGGCGTGATTAATCCGCTGTTGCCGGATTCCCGGACTGACCAGGGGCAGGCGCAGCGCCTCGGTGTGAAATATTTCCCGGCCATGATGCTGGTTGACCCGAAACAGGGCAGTGTTCGCCCGTTATCATACGGCTTTATTTCACAGGACGACCTGGCAAAACAGTTCCTGAACGTTTCTGAAGATTTTAAACCGAATTTTTAACCAAAGGTTATATATGCATACAGGGGATTTGTGTTTTTTTACAGGTGCCAGCCTGTTTATCGTGGGGGTTGTTGGTTATTTCTTTACAGGACCAAATAATAAAGGAGTTTATCTGCTGAGCTCGTTTATCTTCTTTGTAGTAAATGTCATAAGTGTATGTATGCTGCCAGATAATTTCTTGTTTCTTTGTGGTGCGGTTATGAATCAGTGTGCCGTACCGGTTGTTTCAATGGCAGTCAGTACCATACCGGTTATCACGAAGTTTGACAGTTTCAGAAGGATGTTTGTTTGTATTATGTTGTCAGCCATATGGTCTGGAGTGATGTGGTTTTTTATTATTTCATTAGTGAAATGACTGGTGCTAATTTGTCATAAATGCCAAATCCAATAGTGAGGTTGATTACCACAGACCAGAGGATAAACCAGACTGCTATCCAGTGACTTCTGAATAACTCACAAAAATAAACATAGATGATTAGAAATAGCCATATCACAACAGCGATAATCGCTATAAATAACAGTATCGTCACAAATAAATCAGCAAAGGTTTTAATGGGGAGGGAGTGCAATAATGAATACACCAGTAAAGCAAAAGCCGCATTACCTGATAATGACTCTCTTATGATGTTTCTCACTATTTCCAGTTTTTCTTTAAAAGATAACTTTTTCATTTGTACCTCTGATTAATATCACACAAACGCGAATATTACAGACATGAATACTCTCATGTAAATAATAACCGGAGTTTAACATGATAAGTAAACGCAGATTCTCTTTACCACGGCTTGATATTACGGGAATGTGGGTATTTTCCCTGGGTGTCTGGTTTCATATCGTCGCCCGTCTTGTTTACAGCAAACCCTGGATGGCTTTTTTTCTGGCGGAGTTGATTGCGGCCATCCTTGTGCTGTTCGGCGCATACCAGGTGCTGGATGCATGGATTGCACGTGTCAGCCTGGAAGAGCGTGAGGCACTGGAAGCCAGGCAACAGGCCATGATGGAAGGGCAGCAGGAGGGCGGACATGTCTCTCACTAAATTACTGCCGGTCATTTTGTTGATGATGGCCACAGGTGTGCAGGCCTCCACCCGGGATGAAATTGAACGACTCTGGAATCCGCAGGGTATGGCCGTGCAGCCTGCACAACCGGCAGCAGACACATCAGCCAGAACAGAAAAGCCGGCTCCCCGCTGGTTCCGCCTCAGCAACGGCAGGCAGGTTAACCTGGCCGACTGGAAGGTGGTGCTGTTTATGCAGGGGCATTGCCCTTACTGTCACCAGTTTGACCCGGTACTGAAACAGCTGGCACAGCAGTACGGCTTTTCCGTTTTTCCCTACACCCTGGATGGTCAGGGGGATACCGCCTTTCCGGAAGCATTACCGGTGCCACCGGACGTGATGCAGACCTTCTTCCCGAATATTCCGGTGGCCACACCGACCACCTTCCTGGTCAACGTCAACACACTTGAGGCATTACCGCTTTTGCAGGGGGCAACGGATGCCGCCAGTTTTATGGCGCGGATGGATACCGTTCTGCAGATGTACGGAGAGGAAAAAGGTGCGAAATAAGCAGGTGGTGTTACTCATTGCCGGAATATCCGGCATCGCGACGGGAATAATCGTCAGCCTGAATATCCCCTTTATCCGTCAGGGGCTTTTTTATCCCGCCAGCCCTGTGGAAATTGTCGTTTCGCTGTGTCTTACCTTTTCTGTTTCTGTTGTGTTTTTTGTGGGGGCAATTGTGGGATGGATTTCGGTGTCTGAAATATATTACAGCCGCATGAACGGTCTGAATGAATCATCGGAAATATCAGAGGAAACTTATAATGAAAGAAAAAAGAAATGATGCGGAACTAAAAAACAGAAAAACTAAACGGGATTATGATTATGAACGCAGGGTTTCTGATATATATTTTGATCTGTTTTTTGTGTTCGTTGCTGCCGGAACTTTTTTATGGGTGATTATGCATAGTATTTTTGATGCCTGTATTGATTCGTGGAAAGCTGACCCGGAATTAAATAATTTTCGTTATATGTGGAACATCCTGATGTATGTCATTCCGTATACGTTATGGGCGTTTGCAGGTGGATTTCTTATCGTATACGTCAGGAACCCTTTAAATGAATTAATAAACGGGGGGATCAGAATATTCCGGCTGAAACGCCGTATGCGCCGGGAGAACAAATTAAGGGAGGGTGGCAATAATGCTTCGCATTAAACCTCTTCTGGTTCTTTGTGCCGCTTTACTGACGGTCACACCCGCAGCGTCAGCGGATGTGAACAGCGACATGAATCAGTTCTTTAATAAGCTGGGATTTGCTTCCAATACCACACAACCGGGCGTCTGGCAGGGGCAGGCCGCCGGGTATGCCTATGGTGGCTCCCTGTATGCCCGCACCCAGGTCAAAAATATCCAGCTGATTTCCATGACGCTGCCGGATATCAATGCCGGATGTGGCGGCATCGACGCCTATCTCGGCTCGTTCAGTTTTATTAATGGCGATCAGTTGCAGCGTTTTGTTAAGCAGATTATGAGCAACGCTGCCGGTTACTTTTTTGACCTTGCCCTGCAGGCAACGGTGCCGGAAATCAAAACCGCAAAAGACTTCCTGCAGAAAATGGCAAGCGACATTAACAGTATGAACCTCAGCTCCTGTCAGGTGGCGCAGGGGATTGTCGGAGGATTATTTCCTCAGACTCAGGTGTCACAGCAGAAGGTCTGTCAGGACATTGCCGGTGAGAGCAATATTTTTGCTGACTGGGCCGCGTCCCGTCAGGGCTGCACGGTCGGAGGACAGTCATCGTCTGTTCGTGACAAGGCCAGTGACAAAGATAAGGAACGGGTGCTGAAGAACATCAATATCATCTGGGACTCGCTGTCCAAAAACAGGATGCTTGATGGTAACAAAGAACTGAAAGAATTTATTATGACGCTCACCGGTACGCTGATTTTTGGGGAAGACAGCGAGATTACCCCCCTGCCGGCGCGTACCACTGACCGCGATATCCTCCGGGCGATTATGGAGGGGGGAACGGCAAAAGTTTATCACTGCAACGATTCGGACAAGTGTCTGAAGGTGGTGGCGGATGCAAATGTGACCATCGCCCGGGATAAAGCCCTGAAATCACAGATTACAAAACTGCTCACCAGTATTCAGAATAAAGCGGTGAGTGATACTCCACTGGATGACAGGGAAAAAGGCTTCATTTCCAGCACCACCGTCCCCGTCTTTAAATATCTTATTGACCCGCAGATGCTCGGTGTGTCCAGCAGCGTGGTTTACCAGCTGACGGACTATATCGGCTACGACATCATGCTCCAGTACATTCAGGAACTGCTTCAGCAGGCCCGGGCCATGATTGCCACCGGGAACTATCCACAGACCGTGCTGGACAGTGTGCTGGAGAATCTGAATCAGGCACAGCAACAGATTGCGGTTTTCCAGGGGCAGGTAAAGGTCCAGCAGGATGCATTGCTGGTTGTTGACCGTCAGATGAGCTACATGCGCCAGCAGCTTTCCGCCCGCATGCTCAGCCGTTACCAGAACAACTATCACTTCGGAGGGAGCACGCTGTGAATGAAGTCTATGTGATTGCCGGTGGTGAGTGGTTAAGCAATAACCTGAACGCCATTGCCGCCTTTATGGGGACCCGGACGTGGGATTCCATCGAAAAAATTGCGCTCACATTGTCTGTTCTCGCGGTGGCCGTGATGTGGGTACAGCGGCACAACGTGATGGATTTGCTGGGCTGGGTGGCCGTGTTTGTGCTTATCAGCCTGCTGGTTAATGTCCGTACATCGGTGCAGATTATTGATAACAGTGACCTGGTCAAAGTTCACCGGGTGGATAATGTGCCGGTCGGACTGGCGATGCCACTTTCACTGACGACCCGTATCGGGCATGCAATGGTGGCCAGTTACGAGATGATATTCACCCAGCCGGACAGTGTCACCTACAGCAAAACGGGGATGCTGTTCGGCGCAGAACTGGTATCAAAAAGCACCGACTTTTTGTCCCGCAATCCGGAAATCGCCAATCTTTTTCAGGATTATGTGCAGAACTGTGTGATGGGGGATATTTACCTGAACCACAAATACACGCTGGAGGAGCTGATGGCCTCCGCTGATCCCTACACGCTGATTTTTTCCCGCCCCAGTCCGCTGCGGGGCGTTTACGACAGCAATAATAATTTCGTGACCTGTAAGGACGCGTCGGTTTCGCTGAAAGACAAGCTGAATCTGGACACACAGAGTGGCGGAAAAACCTGGCATTATTATGCCCAGCAGTTATTTGGTGGTCGCCCTGATCCGAACCTGTTGTTCAGTACGCTGATTGGCGACAGTTACAGTTACTTCTATGGCTCAAGTAAATCAGCCAGCCAGATCATCCGCCAGAATGTCACCATCAATGCGCTGAAGGAGGGGATCACCAGTTATGCCGCACGTAATGGTGATTCGGCCAGCCTGGTGAATCTGGCCACCACATCATCGATGGAGAAGCAACGTCTGGCACATGTCTCCATCGGTCATGTGGCGATGCGGACACTGCCCATGACGCAGACCATCCTGACGGGGATCGCCATCGGTATTTTCCCGCTCCTGGTACTGGCGGCTGTCTTCAACAAACTGACGCTGTCCGTCCTGAAAGGCTATGTGTTTGCCCTGATGTGGTTGCAGTCATGGCCAATGTTGTACGCCATTCTGAACAGTGCCATGACATTTTATGCGAAGCAGAACGGTGCACCGGTGGTGCTCTCAGAAATTTCACAGATACAGCTGAAATACTCCGATCTGGCTTCCACTGCCGGGTATCTTTCCATGATGATCCCGCCATTATCCTGGATGATGGTCAGGGGACTCGGGGCCGGATTTTCCAGTGTGTACAGCCATTTCGCTTCCTCTGCTATCAGCCCGACCGCCAGTGCGGCAGGCAGTGTGGTTGACGGTAATTACTCCTACGGCAACATGCAGACGGAAAACGTGAACGGCTTCAGCTGGAGCACCAACAGCACCACGTCGTTTGGTCAGATGATGTACCAGACCGGCAGTGGCGCAACTGCCACACAGACCCGTGACGGTAATATGGTGATGGATGCGAGCGGGGCGATGTCCCGGTTACCGGTTGGTATCAATGCAACGCGTCAGATTGCAGCGGCACAACAGGAAATGGCCCGGGAGGCGTCGAACAGAGCAGAAAGCGCCCTGCATGGGTTCAGCAGCAGTATTGCCAGTGCCTGGAACTCGCTCAGCCAGTTTGGTTCTAACCGGGGGAGCAGTGATTCTGTCACAGGTGGTGCTGACAGCACGATGAGCGCACAGGACTCCATGATGGCCAGCCGTATGCGCAGTGCAGTGGAAAGCTATGCGAAGGCGCATAATATCAGTAATGAGCAGGCGACTCAGGAACTGGCATCCAGAAGTACGAGAACTTCTGCCGGGATGTATGGAGATGCTCATGCTGAATGGGGGGTTAAACCTAAAATTCTTGGTGTTGGTGGAGGATTAGGCGTTAGAGGTGGTGGTCGGGCTGGTATTGATTGGGAAGATAATGATGCGCATACGGCAAGTAGTAATACTCAGTCGAGCCATAATGCTCGTCATGATATCGATGCCAGAGCTACACAAGACTTTAAAGAGGCCAGCGATTACTTTACCAGTCGCAAGGTCAGTGAGTCCGGCAGCCATACTGACAATAATGCTGATTCCCGTGTGGATCAGTTGTCTGCAGCCCTGAATTCAGCGAAGCAGAGTTACGACCAGTACACGACGAATATGACCCGCAGCCATGAATATGCTGAAATGGCATCCCGTACTGAAAGCATGAGTGGGCAGATGAGTGAAGACCTGTCGCAACAGTTTGCACAGTATGTAATGAAACACGCGCCACAGGATGCAGAAGCTATTCTGACAAACACCAGTTCACCGGAGATTGCAGAACGTCGTCGGGCGATGGCCTGGTCTTTTGTGCAGGAACAGGTACAGCCTGGTGTTGATAATGCCTGGCGGGAATCCCGTGGTGATATTGGTAAAGGAATGGAGAGCGTACCTTCGGGTGGTGGCAGTCAGGATATTATTGCTGACCATCAGGGACATCAGGCCATTATTGAGCAAAGAACGCAGGACAGTAATATCCGTAATGATGTAAAACATCAGGTTGATAATATGGTCACAGAATATAAAGGGAATATAGGTGATACTCAGAACAGCGTACGTGGCGAGGAAAATATTGTAAGAGGACAGTATTCTGAACTGCAGAATCACCATAAAACAGAGGCATTATCTCAGAATAATAAATATAATGAAGAAAAGTCGGCTCAGGAAAGAATGCCCGGGGCTGACAGTCCACAGGAACTTATGAAAAGGGCAAAGGAATATCAGGATAAGTATAAGCAATAATGCTGTTTTTGGGAGATGATAATGAGATGTTTAACCCATATTACTCTGGTAACGGTGATACAGTTTATCGCCTGTTATCTGGCTGGTTGGGGGAATGCCGAAACAATTTTTATGCTGTTCTTCATAGTACTATGGCAGGGACTGTTTATATGGTTGTTCTCTCAAATACGAAAAAAACGGAATGTGTCGGATGAGTTTAAGTTTAGTAAAGGCGTTTGGTATATAACGATACCAGTATCTTCCTTACTCTCTCCATTATTAAGCCTGATGGTTTTTATCATTGGTACACTATACGAATTAAGGCGAGTTAGTGGTTGTGTAAGCGTAAGAGAATGGATGCAATCTCAGGTAAATGAACAAACTAATGAAGATTTGCATCTGGATTTTGATAATATGGATTTTCATCGTACTAATCCTGCAACAGGGTTACCTATGTCAGGTATTGGTGTGGATATCGGTGGTAATTCATATGGTTATAGTTCAAAACGATATGATGAGTGAATCTTAATTTGTATATTATGACGTTTTATTCAATATGAAGGAACATTGATGAAAATGAAAAAATTGATGATGGTTGCACTGGTCAGTTCCACTCTGGCCCTTTCAGGGTGTGGTGCGATGAGCACAGCAATCAAGAAGCGTAACCTTGAGGTGAAGACTCAGATGAGTGAGACCATCTGGCTTGAACCCGCCAGCGAACGCACGGTATTTCTGCAGATCAAAAACACGTCTGATAAAGACATGAGTGGGCTGCAGGGCAAAATTGCTGATGCTGTGAAAGCAAAAGGATATCAGGTGGTGACTTCTCCGGATAAAGCCTACTACTGGATTCAGGCGAATGTGCTGAAGGCCGATAAGATGGATCTGCGGGAGTCTCAGGGATGGCTGAACCGTGGTTATGAAGGCGCAGCAGTTGGTGCAGCGTTAGGTGCCGGTATTACCGGCTATAACTCAAATTCTGCCGGTGCCACACTCGGTGTAGGCCTTGCTGCTGGTCTGGTGGGTATGGCTGCAGATGCGATGGTGGAAGATGTGAACTATACCATGATCACGGATGTACAGATTGCAGAGCGTACTAAGGCAACGGTGACAACGGATAATGTTGCCGCCCTGCGTCAGGGCACATCAGGTGCGAAAATTCAGACCAGTACTGAAACAGGTAACCAGCATAAATACCAGACCCGTGTGGTTTCAAATGCGAACAAGGTTAACCTGAAATTTGAAGAGGCGAAGCCTGTTCTCGAAGACCAACTGGCCAAATCAATCGCAAATATTCTCTGAACCTCGTCAGGAGGCTGATCTGACCGGCCTCCTTGCTGACGCCTCGCGTTGCTCGTTGTCCAACCCCGGGATGTAACAAAATAAATTTTGTCACCTCCCGGCGTTTCCGAAATAAATATGAAAACACTGAGCGGTTGTGCAAATTCTTTGTGCGACCGTGAAGTGTTGCCGGCGAAGCCGGGATCTTCCGGAGAAAGTCATTATGACATCAGACAATATCGCTGAATATGTTGGTGAGAATAATCAATTTACTGAGAAGCCTGTAACTGAATACCCCCCGGTGATACAGGATAATACAGTGACCACTAAAGACTATCTGTACAGCAATAATATTGATACTGACCTTTTAGTGGTTATCGGAGGGCTTATTGTTATATTGTTTCTCATGATGCTTATCATGTACTTTATTAATTCTCTCAGGCATAAGGAATTAACTGAAATACTGGAAAAAATATCTTTTCCTGAAAAATCCGGGAGCAATTTGCTTAAACCGGAGGCGGTCAGCTGTAATTTGTTGTCCCTGTGTGTGCTGGCACCGGTACTCTGTACACCCAGAAAGCTGGCAGAAGTCTCCAGGGAGATCATCGTGGCGAGTGCGCAGGAAATTGCATGGACGCCGGGGAGCAGTCGTATTGATGGTCATCAGGGCGAAAATATTACCTGGTCTCTGTCATCGCAGTCTCCTGCCGATAAGTATGATCTCATCAATAAAACCTCCCGTGTTTCTCCTGACAGTGGCCGTTTTTATGAACCGGACACAGTTCTGGATCACCGTGAACGGGTACGCCTTTTTATTCAGATCCAGTTTCCGCACGGGAGTGACTGGTCTGAAGTATTGCGACTGACTGACATTGTTACAGAGAAGGTCTCTTCCGGCAGGGCTGCAGGCGGGTATCACCACCGGCATACAGGGTACACCTGGTCTGTTTCTGTGAATTAACCCCACATCATCCTTTTCTGCCCTGTTCCAGATTTTCCCGGAGTTTCATCATGAGTTTTAACGCAAAGGATATGACCCAGGGCGGTCAGATTGCGTCCATGCGTATCCGCATGTTCAGCCAGATCGCCAATATCATGCTTTACTGCCTGTTTATTTTTTTCTGGATACTCGTTGGTCTGATTTTATGGGTAAAAATAAGCTGGCAGACGTTTGTGAACGGCTGTATTTACTGGTGGTGTACCACGCTGGAAGGCATGCGGGATTTAATCAAGTCCCAGCCAGTATATGAGATCCAGTATTACGGCAAAACCTTCCGGATGAACGCTGCCCAGGTACTGCATGATAAATATATGATCTGGTGCGGAGAGCAGCTATGGTCCGCATTCGTTCTGGCCACAGTTGTGGCACTGGTTATTTGCCTGATCACCTTCTTTGTTGTCTCCTGGATTCTGGGGCGTCAGGGTAAACAACAGAGCGAAAATGAAGTCACAGGTGGTCGTCAGCTGACAGACAATCCGAAAGACGTTGCCCGGATGCTGAAAAAAGACGGCAAGGACTCCGATATCCGGATTGGCGACCTGCCGATTATCCGGGATTCCGAAATCCAGAACTTCTGTCTGCACGGCACGGTCGGGGCCGGTAAGTCGGAGGTTATCCGTCGTCTGGCCAACTATGCCCGTCAGCGCGGTGATATGGTGGTGATTTATGACCGTTCAGGGGAATTTGTTAAAAGTTACTATGATCCCTCCATCGATAAAATCCTGAATCCGCTGGATGCCCGCTGTGCCGCATGGGATTTGTGGAAGGAGTGCCTGACACAGCCGGATTTTGATAATACCGCAAATACTCTGATCCCTATGGGTACAAAAGAGGACCCGTTCTGGCAGGGTTCAGGACGTACCATTTTTGCGGAAGCGGCGTACCTGATGCGTAATGACCCCAACCGCAGCTACAGCAAACTGGTGGACACACTGCTTTCCATCAAAATTGAAAAACTGCGTACCTTCCTGCGTAATTCACCGGCGGCCAACCTGGTGGAAGAGAAAATTGAGAAAACGGCGATTTCCATCCGTGCTGTGCTGACCAACTACGTGAAAGCCATCCGTTACCTGCAGGGGATTGAGCATAACGGTGATCCCTTCACCATCCGTGACTGGATGCGTGGTGTCCGGGAAGATCAGAAAAACGGCTGGCTGTTTATTTCGTCGAACGCCGACACCCATGCCTCCCTGAAGCCTGTGATCTCCATGTGGCTGTCCATTGCCATTCGTGGTCTGCTGGCAATGGGAGAAAACCGTAACCGTCGTGTGTGGTTTTTCTGTGATGAGTTACCCACGTTACACAAACTGCCGGATCTGGTGGAGATCCTGCCGGAAGCCCGTAAGTTCGGTGGCTGTTATGTGTTTGGTATCCAGTCCTATGCCCAGCTGGAAGATATCTACGGTGAGAAAGCGGCGGCCACGCTGTTTGACGTCATGAACACCCGTGCTTTTTTCCGTTCCCCGAGCCATAAGATTGCAGAGTTCGCTGCCGGTGAGATTGGTGAGAAAGAGCACCTGAAAGCCAGCGAGCAGTATTCCTACGGTGCTGACCCGGTACGTGACGGGGTATCGACCGGTAAGGATATGGAGCGTCAGACGCTGGTCAGTTATTCCGACATTCAGTCTCTGCCGGATCTGACCTGCTATGTCACTCTGCCCGGACCGTATCCGGCAGTCAAACTCTCTCTGAAATATCAGGCACGACCGAAGGTCGCTCCGGAGTTTATTCCGCGTGACATCAACCCGGAAATGGAGAACCGTCTGAGTGCCGTACTTGCCGCAAGGGAAGCAGAAGGTCGTCAGATGGCCAGCCTCTTTGAACCGGAGGTTGCCTCCGGAGAAGATGTGACTCAGGCTGAACAGCCACAACAGCCACAACAGCCACAACAGCCACAACAGCCACAACAGCCACAACAGCCAGTGTCTTCTGTCATCAATGATAAGAAGTCAGATGCAGGTGTGAGTGTTCCGGCAGGGGGGATCGAGCAGGAGCTGAAAATGAAACCGGAAGAAGAGATGGAACAGCAACTGCCACCCGGGATCAGTGAATCCGGTGAAGTGGTGGATATGGCCGCTTATGAGGCATGGCAACAGGAAAATCATCCGGACATCCAGCAGCATATGCAGCGTCGTGAAGAGGTGAACATTAATGTGCACCGGGAGCGCGGGGAGGATGTTGAGCCGGGAGATGATTTCTGATGTTGAGTTTCAGCGTTGTTAAATCGGCAGGCAGTGCCGGAAACTATTACACCGACAAGGATAATTACTATGTGCTGGGCAGCATGGGAGAACGCTGGGCTGGTCAGGGGGCTGAACAGCTTGGGCTGCAGGGCAGCGTCGATAAGGATGTTTTTACCCGTCTTCTGGAGGGCAGGCTGCCGGACGGGGCGGATTTAAGCCGCATGCAGGATGGCAGTAATAAGCATCGTCCCGGCTACGACCTGACCTTCTCCGCCCCCAAAAGTGTCTCCATGATGGCCATGCTCGGGGGGGATAAACGTCTTATTGATGCACATAACCAGGCCGTGGATTTTGCTGTCCGTCAGGTGGAGGCGCTGGCTTCCACACGGGTGATGACGGACGGACAGTCAGAAACGGTGCTGACCGGTAATCTGGTGATGGCACTGTTTAACCATGACACCAGTCGCGATCAGGACCCACAGTTACACACGCATGTAGTGGTGGCTAATGTCACGCAGCATAACGGCGAGTGGAAGACACTGAGCAGTGACAAAGTGGGGAAAACCGGATTTTCCGAGAACGTGCTAGCGAACCGGATTGCGTTCGGGAAAATATATCAGAGTGAGTTACGTCAGCGCGTTGAGGCGCTGGGTTATGAAACCGAAGTGGTCGGTAAGCACGGTATGTGGGAGATGCCGGGCGTACCGGTGGAGGCCTTTTCCAGTCGTTCACAGGCTATCAGGGAGGCCGTCGGTGAAGACGCCTCGCTGAAATCCCGGGATGTGGCGGCACTGGATACGCGAAAATCCAAACAGCACGTCGATCCGGAAATCAGAATGGCTGAATGGATGCAGACGCTGAAGGAAACCGGGTTCGACATCCGGGCATATCGTGACGCGGCGGATCAGCGTGCGGAGATCCGCACGCAGGCGCCCGGGCCTGCTTCACAGGACGGGCCGGATGTGCAGCAGGCGGTGACACAGGCGATTGCCGGATTAAGTGAACGAAAAGTGCAGTTCACGTATACGGACGTGCTGGCCAGGACGGTCGGCATACTGCCGCCGGAAAATGGTGTGATTGAACGGGCACGCGCCGGTATCGATGAGGCCATCAGCCGTGAGCAGCTTATCCCCCTCGACCGTGAGAAGGGGCTGTTCACATCAGGAATTCATGTGCTCGATGAGCTGTCCGTCCGGGCACTCAGTCGTGACATCATGAAACAGAACCGGGTGACCGTACATCCGGAGAAAAGTGTCCCCCGGACGGCTGGTTACAGCGATGCGGTCAGTGTTCTGGCACAGGACCGTCCGTCGCTGGCCATTGTGTCCGGGCAGGGCGGTGCAGCCGGGCAGCGTGAGCGGGTGGCTGAACTGGTCATGATGGCCCGGGAGCAGGGGCGGGAGGTGCAGATTATCGCTGCTGACCGTCGCTCGCAGATGAACCTGAAGCAGGATGAACGGCTGTCCGGTGAGCTGATAACCGGACGTCGTCAGCTGCAGGAGGGCATGGTCTTCACGCCGGGCAGTACTGTTATCGTCGACCAGGGCGAAAAACTCTCCCTGAAAGAGACGTTAACCCTGCTGGACGGTGCCGCACGTCATAACGTACAGGTCCTGATAACCGACAGCGGGCAGCGAACCGGTACAGGCAGTGCGCTGATGGCCATGAAGGATGCCGGGGTGAACACGTATCGCTGGCAGGGCGGAGAACAGCGACCGGCAACCATCATCAGTGAACCGGACCGGAATGTCCGCTATGACCGGCTGGCCGGAGATTTTGCGGCCAGCGTGAAAGCCGGAGAAGAGAGCGTGGCACAGGTCAGCGGGGTACGGGAACAGGCCATACTGACACAGGCCATTCGCAGTGAGCTGAAAACACAGGGCGTGCTCGGACACCCGGAGGTGACCATGACCGCCCTGTCACCGGTCTGGCTGGACAGCCGGAGCCGTTATCTGCGGGATATGTACCGACCGGGGATGGTGATGGAGCAGTGGAACCCGGAGACACGCAGTCATGACCGCTATGTTATCGACCGGGTGACGGCGCAGAGTCACAGCCTGACCCTGCGGGATGCGCAGGGCGAAACGCAGGTGGTGCGTATTTCCTCCCTGGACAGCAGCTGGTCGCTGTTCCGGCCGGAAAAAATGCCGGTGGCAGACGGCGAGCGACTGAGGGTGACAGGGAAAATTCCCGGACTCCGCGTCTCCGGCGGTGACCGCCTGCAGGTGGCATCCGTCAGTGAAGATGCGATGACGGTTGTTGTGCCGGGGCGGGCTGAACCGGCCACCCTGCCTGTGGCTGATTCACCGTTCACGGCACTGAAGCTGGAGAACGGCTGGGTGGAAACGCCCGGGCATTCCGTCAGTGACAGTGCGACGGTGTTTGCCTCCGTCACACAGATGGCAATGGACAACGCCACCCTGAACGGTCTGGCCCGCAGCGGTCGTGATGTCCGGCTGTATTCCTCACTGGATGAAACCCGTACTGCGGAAAAACTTGCCCGCCATCCCTCCTTTACGGTGGTTTCTGAGCAGATAAAGGCGCGGGCCGGTGAGACATCGCTGGAAACCGCTATCAGTCTGCAGAAAACCGGGCTGCACACGCCGGCACAGCAGGCCATTCATCTGGCCCTTCCTGTGCTGGAAAGTAAAAACCTGGCCTTCAGCATGGTGGACCTGCTGACAGAGGCGAAGTCGTTTGCTGCAGAAGGAACCGGTTTTACTGAACTGGGAGGGGAAATCAATGCGCAGATAAAACGCGGTGACTTACTGTATGTGGATGTGGCAAAAGGCTATGGCACAGGCCTGCTGGTTTCCCGTGCGTCGTATGAGGCAGAAAAAAGTATTCTTCGCCATATTCTCGAAGGTAAGGAGGCGGTCACGCCGCTGATGGAGAGAGTACCCGGCGAACTCATGGAGACGTTAACGTCGGGACAGCGTGCCGCCACCCGTATGATACTGGAAACGTCCGACCGTTTCACGGTGGTACAGGGTTATGCCGGTGTGGGTAAGACCACACAGTTCCGGGCGGTGATGTCAGCCGTGAACATGCTGCCGGCGAGTGAGCGTCCCCGAGTTGTGGGGCTGGGGCCCACGCACCGTGCGGTCGGTGAGATGCGCAGCGCCGGCGTGGATGCACAGACGCTGGCGTCCTTTCTGCATGACACGCAGCTGCAGCAGCGCAGCGGAGAAACGCCGGATTTCAGCAACACGCTGTTCCTGCTCGATGAGAGCTCAATGGTGGGCAATACCGACATGGCACGGGCATACGCCCTGATTGCGGCCGGTGGCGGTCGTGCCGTGGCCAGTGGTGACACGGACCAGCTGCAGGCCATCGCGCCCGGTCAGCCTTTCCGTCTCCAGCAGACGCGCAGTGCTGCCGATGTGGTCATCATGAAGGAGATTGTGCGTCAGACGCCGGAACTGCGGGAGGCGGTATACAGCCTGATTAACCGGGATGTGGAAAGGGCACTGTCCGGGCTTGAGAGTGTGAAACCGTCTCAGGTTCCCCGTCAGGAGGGCGCATGGGCACCGGAGCACTCCGTGACGGAGTTCAGTCACAGCCAGGAAGCGAAACTGGCAGAAGCGCAGCAGAAGGCGATGCTGAAAGGTGAGACTTTTCCGGATGTCCCCATGACACTGTATGAAGCCATTGTCCGCGACTATACCGGCAGGACACCGGAAGCACGGGAGCAGACGCTGATTGTCACGCACCTGAATGAGGACCGGCGCGTACTGAACAGCATGATTCATGATGCACGGGAAAAGGCCGGTGAGCTGGGGAAAGAGCAGGTCATGGAGCCTGTCCTGAACACAGCGAATATACGTGACGGGGAGCTGCGTCGTCTCTCCACCTGGGAGAATAACCCGGATGCCCTTGCCCTGGTGGATAGTGTGTATCACCGGATTGCCGGTATCAGCAAGGATGACGGGCTGATAACCCTGGAGGATGCGGAAGGTAACACGCGGCTGATTTCGCCCCGGGAGGCGGTGGCTGAAGGTGTCACACTGTACACCCCGGACAAAATCCGGGTGGGGACCGGCGACCGGATGCGCTTCACGAAGAGTGACCGGGAGCGCGGTTATGTGGCCAACAGCGTCTGGACGGTGACAGCGGTTTCCGGTGACAGTGTCACGCTGTCAGACGGACAGCAGACCCGGGTGATTCGCCCCGGCCAGGAGCGGGCAGAGCAACATATTGACCTGGCTTATGCCATCACCGCCCACGGTGCGCAGGGGGCGAGTGAAACCTTTGCCATCGCGCTTGAAGGCACGGAAGGTAACCGGAAACTGATGGCCGGCTTTGAGTCAGCCTACGTGGCCCTGTCGCGTATGAAGCAGCATGTGCAGGTGTACACCGATAACCGTCAGGGCTGGACGGATGCCATTAACAATGCCGTACAGAAAGGAACTGCCCACGATGTGCTGGAGCCGAAACCGGACCGGGAGGTCATGAATGCGCAGCGGCTGTTCAGTACGGCACGGGAACTGCGGGACGTGGCGGCAGGCCGTGCCGTTCTCCGTCAGGCAGGGCTGGCCGGGGGAGACAGCCCTGCACGGTTTATTGCACCGGGACGTAAATATCCGCAGCCGTATGTGGCACTGCCGGCGTTTGACCGTAACGGCAAGTCAGCTGGTATCTGGCTGAACCCACTGACCACGGATGACGGAAACGGGCTGCGGGGATTCAGTGGTGAAGGACGGGTGAAAGGCAGCGGGGATGCGCAGTTCGTGGCCCTGCAGGGCAGCCGTAACGGAGAGAGCCTGCTGGCTGATAATATGCAGGATGGCGTCCGGATTGCCCGTGATAATCCTGACAGCGGTGTGGTGGTGAGAATTGCCGGTGAAGGTCGTCCGTGGAATCCCGGTGCCATCACCGGTGGCCGCGTGTGGGGGGATATCCCGGATAACAGCGTCCAGCCGGGGGCCGGAAATGGCGAACCGGTCACGGCAGAGGTACTGGCACAGCGGCAGGCTGAAGAGGCCATCCGCCGTGAAACGGAACGCCGCGCAGATGAAATTGTCAGGAAAATGGCAGAGAACAAACCTGACCTGCCGGATGGCAAAACAGAGCTGGCTGTCAGGGATATTGCCGGACAGGAGCGTGACCGGTCTGCCATATCTGAACGGGAAACCGCACTGCCGGAGAGTGTGCTGCGTGAATCACAACGGGAGCGGGAAGCGGTCCGGGAGGTTGCCCGGGAAAATCTGCTGCAGGAGCGTCTGCAGCAGATGGAGCGGGATATGGTTCGTGACCTGCAGAAAGAGAAAACCCTGGGCGGAGACTGATACAGGAAGACAAACACTGATGACAACGGATAACACGAACACGACACGTAACGATTCACTGGCTGCACGGACCGATACCTGGTTGCAGTCGTTTCTGGTCTGGTCACCCGGACAGCGGGATATCATCAAAACGGTGGCGCTGGTGCTGATGGTACTGGACCACATCAATCTGATATTCCAGCTGAAGCAGGAATGGATGTTTCTGGCCGGGCGAGGAGCCTTTCCGCTGTTTGCCCTGGTGTGGGGGCTGAATCTGTCCCGTCATGCGCATATCCGGCAACCGGCCATTAACCGGCTGTGGGGATGGGGAATTATTGCCCAGTTCGCATATTATCTGGCCGGCTTTCCCTGGTATGAGGGGAATATCCTGTTTGCCTTTGCAGTGGCGGCACAGGTGCTGACGTGGTGTGAAACGCGCAGTGGGTGGCGTACAGCAGCGGCCATTCTTCTGATGGCCCTGTGGGGGCCTTTGTCCGGCACCAGTTACGGCATTGCCGGGCTGCTGATGCTGGCGGTCAGTTACCGACTGTACCGGGCGGAAGACAGAGCGGAACGTCTGGCGCTGCTTGCATGCCTGCTGGCCGTTATTCCGGCACTTAACCTTGCCTCCAGTGATGCAGCGGCGGTGGCCGGTCTTGTAATGACGGTGCTGACCGTTGGTCTGGTGTCGTGTGCAGGAAAATCATTACCCCGTTTCTGGCCCGGGGATTTTTTCCCGGTATTCTACGCCTGTCATCTGGCTGTGCTGGGCGTTCTGGCGTTGTGACTGGTATGATACTGACGCTGATTCTGATTATTAATAAACAACATAACACAGGATATTTATGAAAATTACGGATCACAAACTCTCTGAAGGTATTGCCCTGACATTTCGTGTTCCTGAAGGAAATATAAAACATCCTTTGATTATCTTATGCCATGGGTTTTGCGGTATCAGGAATGTTCTGCTCCCTTGCTTTGCGAATGCCTTCACAGAAGCAGGATTCGCAACGATTACTTTTGATTATCGAGGATTCGGTGAGAGTGATGGAGAACGAGGGCGTCTGGTTCCTGCAATGCAGACCGAAGATATTATTTCAGTTATCAATTGGGCAGAAAAGCAGGAATGTATTGATAATCAGCGTATTGGGTTATGGGGAACATCGCTGGGAGGGGGGCATGTCTTCAGTGCAGCTGCGCAGGACCAACGCGTAAAATGTATTGTCAGCCAGCTGGCTTTTGCTGACGGTGATGTTCTGGTTACCGGAGAGATGAATGAATCGGAGAGAGCGTCTTTTCTGTCCACGCTGAATAAAATGGCAGAGAAGAAGAAAAACACCGGGAAAGAGATGTTTGTGGGGGTTACCCGGGTACTGAGTGATAATGAATCAAAGGTATTCTTCGAGAAGGTAAAAGGTCAGTATCCTGAAATGGATATAAAAATACCTTTCCTTACGGTTATGGAGACGTTGCAATATAAACCGGCAGAGAGCGCAGCCAAAGTACAGTGCCCAGTTTTGATTGTTATTGCCGGCCAGGATAGTGTTAATCCACCAGAACAGGGAAAAGCCTTATATGATGCTGTTGCTTCTGGTACTAAGGAATTATACGAGGAAGCTGACGCATGCCATTATGATATTTATGAAGGCGCGTTTTTTGAACGTGTGGCGGCAGTACAGACGCAATGGTTTAAAAAACATCTTTAATTGTCGGTATTAATATGTCAGAGGTCGTTGAGGTCAGCTTAATATCATAGTGAGTAGTTTCAACGACCTGGAGGACATATTTTCACAAAGGTCAGGGCAATCATGACAGAGCAGAAACGACCGGTACTGACACTGAAACGGAAAACGGAAGGGGAAACACCGACCCGGAGCCGGAAAACCATCATCAATGTCACCACGCCACCAAAATGGAAGGTGAAAAAGCAGAAACTGGCGGAGAAGGCTGCCCGGGAAGCAGAGCTGACAGCAAAAAAAGCGCAGGCCAGACAGGCGCTGTCCATTTATCTGAACCTGCCCTCGCTGGATGAGGCCGTGAACACCCTGAAACCCTGGTGGCCGGGATTATTTGACGGTGACACACCCCGACTTCTGGCCTGCGGTATCCGGGACGTGTTACTGGAAGACGTGGCGCAGCGGAATATCCCGCTCTCGCATAAAAAACTGCGCAGGGCGCTGAAGGCCATCACCCGTTCAGAAAGCTATCTGTGTGCCATGAAAGCCGGTGCCTGCCGGTATGACACGGAAGGGTATGTGACGGAGCATATTTCTCAGGAGGAAGAAGTGTATGCGGCAGAGCGTCTGGATAAAATCCGCCGCCAGAACCGGATAAAGGCAGAACTTCAGGCCGTGCTTGATGAACAATAAAAAAGCCTCCTTCACACTAAAGGAGGCGGAAAAATAAGGCTTCTCTGAAACCTTCTTCCATACCCGGCAGAAGAAGGTTATAAAAATTTATAACACATTCACCGGCCTGGATTAAAGGGGGAAGGAAAATGAACGGAACAGGGCGTGATTCGCAAAACTCCGGGGTATGGCGCTACCGGCAGGTCGGACGCCGGGCTGTCCGGCTGGAAGTCAGGGGGGACTGGCCGGGAGCCGCTGAGGCATGGCTACGGGCTGCGCAGTCTGCTCCCCGGACAGACTGGCAGCAGTTTGCCCGAAAAAGGGCTGAACACTGCCACCGGCGCTGCCGGGGAAGGGTGTAACGAAAAAGCAGCCTTCATTACTCCAGGGATTCAGAAGGCTGAATAATGCATGAGATTTGCTTTTTTTAATATCCGGTCGGAAAGTATGACCGGACAGTTCTGAGTAGCACAGAGTTTTTTCCATATTAAGTCGTGATTTTATATTTTGTGATTAATTTCACAAAATAAGGTGTTATTCAGTGTGTGCTGCGATATTCAGGATTACCTGAAATACAGGTGCCATTTATCTGATATGGAGAATAACATGAGGAAATATATTCCACTGGTATTATTTATCTTTTCATGGCCGGTATTGTGTGCAGATATTCATGGACGGGTTGTTCGTGTACTGGACGGTGATACCATCGAGGTCATGGACTCACGGAAGGCAGTGCGGATCAGGCTGATAAATATTGATGCACCGGAAAAGAAACAGGATTATGGCCGGTGGTCAACGGACATGATGAAATCACTGGTTGCAGGAAAAACGGTTACCGTCACATATTTTCAGCGAGATCGTTATGGTCGTATTCTCGGGCAGGTTTATGCACCAGACGGAATGAATGTTAATCAGTTTATGGTCCGGGCCGGGGCTGCCTGGGTATATGAGCAGTACAACACAGATCCCGTGCTGCCTGTCCTTCAGAACGAAGCCAGACAACAAAAACGTGGGCTCTGGTCAGATGCTGATCCGGTTCCCCCCTGGATATGGAGACACCGTAAATAAAGCGATGGCAATCTTATCATTCATCTGTTCTCAGCGGGAATAAAAATGGCGAAAACAAAACAGGAATGGCTGTATCAGTTACGGCGATGTTCATCAGTCAATACGCTGGAAAAAATTATTCATAAAAACAGAGACAGTTTATTAAACAGTGAACGTGAATCATTTAATTCAGCAGCAGACCACCGGTTAGCGGAATTAATCACCGGAAAGTTATATGACAGGATACCAAAAGAGATATGGAAATATGTAAGGTAATAATTCAGCATAATTAATTACCAGGAGCAGATAAACAATGAAGCTGATTATTTTTATTCTTATTGTTCTGATTATTGCAGCGTTACTTATCCGGATTATCCTCAGAAGTGTAAATCAGCATTCTCCTTTGCTGATGCAATTGCATGCGGCAGGTATACGGACCGGTGATGCAGAGCGAATACTGTCCGGCGGTGAATACTGGCAACGTCAGAAGACGCTGCTGACAGAAAGGGAAGTCAGTTTTATGAAAGGACTGTTCAGAATTGTGGATATGAAGCGGTGGTATCTGTGTCCGCAGGTACGGGTCGCGGATATCGTCCAGCTGAACGGGAATATCCGGCCACGATCACGCCAGTGGTGGCAGTTATTCAGGATGGTGTCTCAGTGGCATGTTGATGTGGTTATCGTTGAGCGGCGTTCGTTCAGTATTGTTGCAGCAGTAGAGCTGGATGATGCCAGCCATTTACGACCGGAACGCAGACGCCGGGATATTCTTCTGGAAGAGGTTCTGAGGCAGGCTGGTATTCCGTTGCTCAGAAGCCACGATGCCAGAAAACTGCTGCAGATGACCGGAGAATGGCTGAATACAACAGGGGCTGTTCAGCAGTCACCGGAATATCGTAGCTGACGCCTTCGCGTTGCTCAGTTGTCCAACCCCGGAAACGGGAAAAAGCAAGTTTTCCCCGCTCCCGGCGTTTCCATAACTGAAAACCATACTATTTCACAGTTTAAATCACATTAAACGACAGTAATCCCCGTTGATTTGTGCGCCAACACAGATCTTCGTCACAATTCTCAAGTCGCTGATTTCAAAAAACTGTAGTATCCTCTGCGAAACGATCCCTGTTTGAGTATTGAGGAGGCGAGATGTCGCAGATCGAAAATGCAGTAACTTCCTCACCGAAACGCATTTACAGAAAAGGTAATCCGTTAACCGGAGCCGAGAAACAACGCATATCTGTTTCCCGGAAAAAGGGGACACATAAAGCGATTAATGTTTTCATCCAGAGTGAACTCAAAGATGATTTGACACAGCTTTGTAAGGATTCGGGCTTAACTCAAAAAGAAATGATAGAGCACTGGATTTTGAAAGAAAAAGCTGCGATGACTGATGCGAATAGAAAGTAACTAAGTTACCTTCTTGAACATTTGAATTGCGGATGCTAGATTACTGATCGTTTAAGGAATTTTGTGGCTGGCCACGCCGTAAGGTGGCAGGGAACTGGTTCTGATGTGGATTTACAGGAGCCAAAAAAGCAAAAACCCCGATAATCTTTCTATGTTTGGCGACGAAGAAGATTACCGGGGCTAACAAGAAACCGTATAGCCAACAATTCAGCTATGCGGGGAGTATAGTCATATGCCCGGAAAAGTTCAAGACTTCTTTCTGTGCTCGCTCCTTCTGCGCATTGTAAGTGCAGGATGGTGTGACTGATCTTCAACAAACGTATTACCGCCAGGTAAAGAACCCGAATCCGGTGTTTACACCCCGTAAAGGTGCCGGAACGTTGAAGTTCTGCGAAAAACTGATGGAAAAGGCGGTGGGCTTCACCTCCCGTTTTGATTTCGCCATTCATGTGGCGCATGCCCGTTCCCGTGGTTTGCGTCGGCGCATGCCACCGGTGCTGCGTCGACGGGCTATTGATGCGCTGCTGCAGGGACTCTGTTTTCACTATGATCCGCTGGCCAACCGCGTCCAGTGCTCCATCACCACGCTGGCCATTGAGTGCGGACTGGCGACAGAGTCCGGTGCAGGAAAACTCTCCATCACCCGTGCCACCCGGGCCCTGACGTTCCTGTCAGAGCTGGGACTGATTACCTACCAGACGGAATATGACCCGCTTATCGGGTGCTACATTCCGAGCGACATCACGTTCACACCGGCTCTGTTTGCTGCCCTTGATGTGTCTGAGGATGCAGTGGCAGCTGCGCGCCGCAGTCGTGTTGAATGGGAAAACAAACAGCGCAAAAAGCAGGGGCTGGATACCCTGGGTATGGATGAGCTGATAGCGAAAGCCTGGCGTTTTGTGCGTGAGCGTTTCTGCAGTTACCAGACAGAGCTTAAGTCCCGTGGAATAAAACGTGCCCGTGCGCGTCGTGATGCGAACAGGGAACGTCAGGATATCGTCACCCTGGTGAAACGGCAGCTGACGCGTGAAATCTCGGAAGGGCGCTTCTCTGCCAGTCGTGAGGCGGTAAAACGTGAAGTGGAGCGTCGTGTGAAGGAGCGCATGATTCTGTCACGTAACCGCAATTACAGCCGGCTGGCCACCGCTTCCCCCTGAAAGTGACCTCCTCAGAATAATCCGGCCTGCGCCGGAGGAATCCGCACGTCTGAAGCCCGCCAGTACAGAAAAAAACAGCACCACATACAAAAAACAACCTCATCATCCACTTTCAGATGCATCCGGTTCTCTCTGTTTTTGATACAAAACACGCCTCACAGACGGGGAATTTTGCTTATCCACATTAAACTGCAAGGGACTTCCCCATAAGGTTACAACCGTTCATGTCATAAAGCGCCATCCGCCAGCGTTACAGGGTGCAATGTATCTTTTAAACACCTGTTTATATCTCCTTTAAACTACTTAATTACATTCATTTAAAAAGAAAACCTGTTCACTGCCTGTCCTGTGGACAGACAGATATGCACCTCCCACCGCAAGCGGCGGGCCCCAACCGGAGCCATTTTAGTTACAACACTCAAATACAAGCACCGGGAAAACCCCAGTCCAGCGCAGAACTGAAACCACAAAGCCCCTCCTCATAACTGAAAAGCGGCCCCGCCCCGGCCCTTCGGGCCGGAACAGAGTCGCTTTTAATTATGAATGTTGTAACTACATCTTCATCGCTGTCAGTCTTCTCGCTGGAAGTTCTCAGTACACGCTCGTAAGCGGCCCTCACGGCCCGCTAACGCGGAGATACGCCCCGACTTCGGGTAAACCCTCGTCGGGACCACTCCGACCGCGCACAGAAGCTCTCTCATGGCTGAAAGCGGGTATGGTCTGGCAGGGCTGGGGATGGGTAAGGTGAAATCTATCAATCAGTACCGGCTTACGCCGGGCTTCGGCGGTTTTACTCCTGTATCATATGAAACAACAGAGTGCCGCCTTCCATGCCGCTGATGCGGCATATCCTGGTAACGATATCTGAATTGTTATACATGTGTATATACGTGGTAATGACAAAAATAGGACAAGTTAAAAATTTACAGGCGATGCAATGATTCAAACACGTAATCAATATCTGCAGTTTATGCTGGTTATGCTGGCTGCATGGGGCATTAGTTGGGGAGCCAGATTTGTCATGGAGCAGGCCGTTCTGCTTTATGGATCAGGAAAAAACTATTTGTTCTTCAGTCATGGTACTGTTCTGATGTACCTGCTGTGTGTTTTCCTGGTATACCGCCGTTGGATAGCTCCGCTACCGGTCGTTGGTCAGCTGCGCAACGTTGGCGTACCGTGGCTGGTCGGTGCGATGGCCGTGGTGTATGTCGGTGTATTTCTGCTCGGTAAGGCGCTGGCTCTGCCTGCTGAGCCATTTATGACGAAACTTTTTGCCGATAAGTCCATACCTGACGTGATCCTGACGTTGCTGACCATCTTTATCCTTGCCCCGTTGAATGAGGAAACGCTGTTCCGGGGGATTATGCTGAACGTCTTCCGTTCACGGTACTGCTGGACGATGTGGCTGGGGGCGCTGATAACGTCGTTGTTGTTCGTCGCCGCGCACAGCCAGTATCAGAACCTGCTGACACTGGCAGAACTGTTCCTGGTGGGGTTGATTACATCAGTGGCCAGGATCAGAAGTGGTGGCCTGCTGCTGCCGGTATTGCTGCATATGGAAGCAACCACGCTGGGTTTACTGTTTGGTTGAAAGTTATATTTTTATTAAACATTGTGCGTTAAAGCCTGGTGTGTTTTTTTAGTGGATGTTATATTTAAATATAACTTTTATGGAGGTGAAGAATGCATACCACCCGACTGAAGAGGGTTGGCGGCTCAGTTATGCTGACCGTCCCACCGGCACTGCTGAATGCGCTGTCTCTGGGCACAGATAATGAAGTTGGCATGGTCATTGATAATGGCCGGCTGATTGTTGAGCCGTACAGACGCCCGCAATATTCACTGGCTGAGCTACTGGCACAGTGTGATCCGAATGCTGAAATATCAGCTGAAGAACGAGAATGGCTGGATGCACCGGCGACTGGTCAGGAGGAAATCTGACATGGAAAGAGGGGAAATCTGGCTTGTCTCGCTTGATCCTACCGCAGGTCATGAGCAGCAGGGAACGCGGCCGGTGCTGATTGTCACACCGGCGGCCTTTAATCGCGTGACCCGCCTGCCTGTTGTTGTGCCCGTAACCAGCGGAGGCAATTTTGCCCGCACTGCCGGCTTTGCGGTGTCGTTGGATGGTGTTGGCATACGTACCACAGGTGTTGTACGTTGCGATCAACCCCGGACAATTGATATGAAAGCACGGGGCGGAAAACGACTCGAACGGGTTCCGGAGACTATCATGAACGAAGTTCTTGGCCGCCTGTCCACTATTCTGACTTGAACATGGGGTTTGAGGGGCAACTGGATGAAAACGTACGATTTAGGGCACTAAAACCGCTGTTGTCCCACCATTCTGGTGATTCCCAAACGTTATTTGGCTAAAAAGTAGTTTTGATGTGGTTTATTTTCCGAATTCCAAGCGCAGCCCTACTTTCTTGTGCGTATTTGCGTGTTTTGCGCAGTTTTGAAGTTCCTACATCAGATTGACTTCGGATACAAATTCAATGAACATTGATGCAAATACTGACCTATCAGTTTCTTAACTAAATACTCGAGATACATCTAATGGCTAATGAAAACTTAGATATTGACTCCAAGACAGCAGAAGAATTATACGAGTGGTATCTGGATGATAAATTAATTATAAATCGAAGATACCAAAGAAAATTAGTATGGTCCCTCGAAGAGAAAACAGCACTGATTTCATCAATGACTCAGCAATACCCTATCCCTTTGCTATTGTTTGTTTCCATTGACAACAAAAGAGAAATCCTTGATGGAATGCAAAGACTAGAAGCTTTAATGAGTTTTATTGAGCAGCGATTTTCATTAAATGGTAAATACTTTAATTTAGATGCCATTGCATTAACAAAACAACTAAAAGACAGTGGTAAACTTCAACAAAAAGAGCCAGTGCTATCCCGCGAAAGTTCTACATTAATTGCTCGCTATAGATTTGCTATATCTGAATACTCTTCAACAGAGGACCACATTGACGAAGTGTTTCGACGCATAAATTCCAATGGTAAAATTTTATCAAAACAAGAACTACGAAGTGCGGGGTGCGTTAGTAATTTTTCAGAGTTAGTAAGGAAAATATCGACAATTATAAGAGGAGATACTACACATAGCGATATAATGGGACTGAATAAAATACATAACATATCAATTTGCAATGATGGACTCGATTATGGAATAAATATAGACAATCATTTCTATATTAGAAATCATATCATTAGTAGGCCTAGCATTAGAGACTCTGACGATGAAGAGTTAGTTGCAAATATCTTGGGCTATATATTTTTAGATGATAAGCCAACATCAGGATCAACATCGCTCGATACATTTTACGGTGAAGGTTCGACGAGTCATGCAATCCATACACGAACTCAATTAGAGAATTACATTCAGACAAATGGTGCAGATAAAATTGTCAATAATTACCTCTTCGTTTATGAGATGATTCAAAAATTATTTGATGCAAATAATTTGAACTTTAGATCACACATTCTGGGCAATGCATCTTCATCTCAAGAATGTCCTCGTTACTATCAAGCTGTTTTTCTTGCTTTGTATGAATTAATCATAAATGAAAACATGCAACTTGACGATGAACAGAAATTTATCGCTCAGTTAGGAGACAGTGTACAACGTTCAATGGTGCAAACCGAAGGGGGCCGTTGGGCAGCTAGCGCTCGTCAGAAAAGTGTCGAAGATTTATGTGCTTTAATCAGACGATATTTTAAAGAATCAGAAAATAAATTTATCAATCATGCTTGGCAAACACTGATAAGAACTCTACTTAATAACTCAAGAACAGAACAACCAAATTATGATTTTAAACAGGGAGGTGATGCTGCCAACTTACTGATTTAGTGTATGATGGTGTTTTTGAGGTGCTCCAGTGGCTTCTGTTTCTATCAGCTGTCCCTCCTGTTCAGCTACTGACGGGGTGGTGCGTAACGGCAAAAGCACCGCCGGACATCAGCGCTATCTCTGCTCTCAGGGGTCTGACGCTCAGTGGAACGAAAACTCACGTTAAGGGATTTTGGTCATGAGATTATCAAAAAGGATCTTCACCTAGATCCTTTTAAATTAAAAATGAAGTTTTAAATCAATCTAAAGTATATATGAGTAAACTTGGTCTGACAGTTACCAATGCTTAATCAGTGAGGCACCTATCTCAGCGATCTGTCTATTTCGTTCATCCATAGTTGCCTGACTCCCCGTCGTGTAGATAACTACGATACGGGAGGGCTTACCATCTGGCCCCAGTGCTGCAATGATACCGCGAGACCCACGCTCACCGGCTCCAGATTTATCAGCAATAAACCAGCCAGCCGGAAGGGCCGAGCGCAGAAGTGGTCCTGCAACTTTATCCGCCTCCATCCAGTCTATTAATTGTTGCCGGGAAGCTAGAGTAAGTAGTTCGCCAGTTAATAGTTTGCGCAACGTTGTTGCCATTGCTGCAGGCATCGTGGTGTCACGCTCGTCGTTTGGTATGGCTTCATTCAGCTCCGGTTCCCAACGATCAAGGCGAGTTACATGATCCCCCATGTTGTGCAAAAAAGCGGTTAGCTCCTTCGGTCCTCCGATCGTTGTCAGAAGTAAGTTGGCAGCAGTGTTATCACTCATGGTTATGGCAGCACTGCATAATTCTCTTACTGTCATGCCATCCGTAAGATGCTTTTCTGTGACTGGTGAGTACTCAACCAAGTCATTCTGAGAATAGTGTATGCGGCGACCGAGTTGCTCTTGCCCGGCGTCAACACGGGATAATACCGCACCACATAGCAGAACTTTAAAAGTGCTCATCATTGGAAAACGTTCTTCGGGGCGAAAACTCTCAAGGATCTTACCGCTGTTGAGATCCAGTTCGATGTAACCCACTCGTGCACCCAACTGATCTTCAGCATCTTTTACTTTCACCAGCGTTTCTGGGTGAGCAAAAACAGGAAGGCAAAATGCCGCAAAAAAGGGAATAAGGGCGACACGAAAATGTTGAATACTCATACTCTTCCTTTTTCAATATTATTGAAGCATTTACCAGGGTTATTGTCTCATGAGCGGATACATATTTGAATGTATTTAGAAAAATAAACAAATAGGGGTTCCGCGCACATTTCCCCGAAAAGTGCCACCTGACGTCTAAGAAACCATTATTATCATGACATTAACCTATAAAAATAGGCGTATCACGAGGCCCTTTCGTCTTCAAGAATTTTATAAACCGTGGAGCGGGCAATACGGCACTGTTGCAAATAGTCGGTGGTGATAAACTTATCATCCCCTTTTGCTGATG
>OCLX01000257.1_pt1 | contig 47688 bp, 55 predicted proteins | sample 1538961 | NCBI WGS metagenome assembly OCLX01 (sample SAMN04168657, study PRJEB22393) | human gut metagenome | biome: human gut microbiome; feature: stool | host: Homo sapiens | collected 2014-03-20
TTATCATACTGAAGAATCTGTTAAAAGTATCATGACTGGGGATGAACTCCAGGCCGGGTATGCGACTCTTGAAAAAAGCAATTTTCGAATTGCCAAATTCCTCAATTTCATTCCAGGACTGGACCTCACAGATTACAGCAGCAATGAATATATAGATACTAGTTTCCATTTTATGGACTTTCTTGCGGTTCATACTAGGATCTTCTATTTGTTTACAAAGGTCAATTATACCAATTTCCATGTTAGTTTATGTTTTAATATATTTTATAAAGATAAGAAAAAACAATCGACACAAACAGACAATAACACATTAATAATCAACAATATAACAAATAAACAACAAGGAATAGTATAGTAAAAAATATAATATATTTACTCTGGAACGCTTAGTTGAATTTATAGTTTCACCAAGGTGAAGCAAGCGTATCACTTGGGTGACTACGCCTCTCCACTTAGATGCCAATGTATTGTCACCTAGGTGAAACCACAAAAGAAGACAGACAAAAGATAAGCATCCGGGATTGTGCGTGTTTTTTCCAGTCATAACAAAGTCAAAAGCCTAACGTACTTCGTTTGGCTTTTGATTTTATAACAGCTTGAAGAGAAATACACAAGAGGCCGAATGCTTACAATTCTTCCATAAACTTGACCAACGAGTGAACAATGCTTCAATCCATATACACCCACGCAGGGTGTGACTATGGTTGTCTATACACGTATTCACCTCGTCATTGTTTCAATCCACACACCCACGCAGGGTGTGACATAACTTCTATTTTCTACTATCCCTTTGTACATGTTTCAATCCACACACCCACGCAGGGTGTGACTGCTGAAATTCATACGCAAAATAATAGTCGTAAGTTTCAATCCACACACCCACGCAGGGTGTGACACCTGTATAGTATGCAACTATCAAAGGATAGTAGGTTTCAATCCACACACCCACGCAGGGTGTGACGTCACGAACCCTTGCTCCGTTATGGTCGTTTTTGAGTTTCAATCCACACACCCACGCAGGGTGTGACCGAGTGGATAACTTTGACGAAAGAAACTTTCAGTGTTTCAATCCACACACCCACGCAGGGTGTGACGATAATTTTGCGGATATACGAGTATCTGCAAATGTTTCAATCCACACACCCACGCAGGGTGTGACTCATAAACAGCATCATCCCGGATTCCGCCTATCTGTTTCAATCCACACACCCACGCAGGGTGTGACATGATGGTAAAGAAAGACCCACGGTAGGTGCTGTTTCAATCCACACACCCACGCAGGGTGTGACACAGGCAGGGATCTGGGAATAGCCGTAACTCCGAGTTTCAATCCACACACCCACGCAGGGTGTGACTTGACACTCCGTGAACATATCAAGCAACTCCCATGTTTCAATCCACACACCCACGCAGGGTGTGACGAGAACGGAAGACCGCTTCGCTTCATTGGTGATGTGTTTCAATCCACACACCCACGCAGGGTGTGACTATTTCAGCACTCATCAAGAGAGCACAGACGGTGTTTCAATCCACACACCCACGCAGGGTGTGACCGCTCAAGGAATATTTAGCAAATAAGGGGGTACAGGTTTCAATCCACACACCCACGCAGGGTGTGACATTCCTCCACCAACAGTGGCTATCCCTGCGTAGAGTTTCAATCCACACACCCACGCAGGGTGTGACTGAGATTGTGTTATTTACTTTCGTTATCATATCTGTTTCAATCCACACACCCACGCAGGGTGTGACTTGAGGGGAATCATCTATAATGTGCTTGAACAGTTTCAATCCACACACCCACGCAGGGTGTGACGAACGTATGCGTCAGTCGCAGCGGATATTGCTAAGTTTCAATCCACACACCCACGCAGGGTGTGACATTAAGTTGGCATTTGAGTTGGCGACAACCGGGGTTTCAATCCACACACCCACGCAGGGTGTGACGATTATATACCCGACGTCCATTGCAATAAACCGGTTTCAATCCACACACCCACGCAGGGTGTGACTCTATATCTAATAACATATTATAAATCAGCAAATTTAATCCACTGTTATGCGAATCATCATTATTATTCAACTTCATAACAAAGAAATACCCTACAAATAATTTAATCTACTGATTATTAACACATGCGAAGATACTACTTTTTTTGTAACACACCACATTCGCATTATATTATAAGAGCCTCCTCAAGTTTATACGCCGTTTCAACACCTATTACTTCCACCCTCTTATTCTCATTTTTACTAAGAATATAAAAACGAACACTATCAAGAGACATATCAATAATATCCCTAACTCTCCCTTTTAGAAGAGAATATTGCGCTTCCGTCACTACACACTCAAAGACTGAGTTCTGCACCCTCTGTCCATAATCCAGACAAGCCTTGGCCACACATCGTAAACGGCGAGCCCCCTCTTTGCTTGTAGTATCCACATCGTAAGTCACAAGAATGTACATAATTAAAAATCATTTTATAAGAAATACCGGATAATCGTCAATATCCTGCCTGATATATCTTGCCATTAACATAGCCTGCACATAAGGCAGAAGCCCTATTTCAACTTTTTCATTAAGATAAGGATGAATTATCACTTCCCTTTTCCTTGCCTGCCATGCAGTAATAAAAGTCTTTTTCCCTTTATCTGTCATAACAACCCCATTATCACCTTGGAACAAGAAGTCTTTTACTGAAATCTGTCTTTTATTAATCAACGACAAAATAAAACGGTCGCCAAGGTAAGCACGTAACTCTTCCATCATATCTAAGGCCAACGATGTGCGCCCCGGACGGAGTGTATGGAGAAACCCGACGTATGGATCAAGGCCAACAGTTTCGAGAGCGGCCGCAACATCATTGGCTATCAACGTATATGCAAAAGACAACATGGCATTCACCGCATCCTTGGGAGGACGACGATTGCGACCATGAAATGGGAAATCAGTCTTCTGATTAAGTATCAAGATTGGCAATACCTCAAAATAGGCATTCGAAGCCATTCCCTCATAACCAATTAATTCCGTCTTATCTTGAGCCTTCAAAGCATCACGCTTGGCACGTTCCAATACTTGCACCGCCCTATTAATGTCTTCATTCTCACCATAATCACGAATATATCTCCTCAATATATTGCGATAGTTTTGAATCTTACCACCAATCATCAACCTAACCACATGCAACGACCAAGATGCATCGTCCGACAATTGGTACTGCTTTTTGCGTAACAGAACATTCCCTTTCGTAGCACCTTGAACCCTGCTGATAAATCTGCCTTGTGGAGAAAGAAATGTGAGTGATATACCATTGTCACTACACAATTTCATCACACCGGGACTTGCGCCCATATATCCGAACGTAACGATGCCCTCTATATTTATGACAGGAATACGAAACACCTCCTCCTGCTGAACAGATATAACGACATTCAGCCCATCCTTACTAAGATACGCTTCCGGTGTCGTCACATACAAAGTATTCAATAGTTTTCTCATAGATACAGATTTTTAGTAAGGTAATTATCTACCGAAGTACAATTATTTACCATTTCCGGCATGCAGATATCTTTCAGCGAGCACTTGTCACAATGTTTCCCATATTCAGCCTTCGGGATAACCGCTTTACTAAATATATCGTGCATATCCCGGGCACATTGTCTGACTATATTTCGCAGCTCCTCCGTTATATCCACATTAACCCGATGGCGAAGCTCCCCATAAAAGAAAGAGCCGTATGGTATATGGATAGCATACATTTCTTCTATGCACATGATTTGTGCTGCCAACTGCACTTCATCCACCTCGTTTCTTTTCGGTTTGCCATGCTTATACTCCACAGCAACCGGTTGCCATCGCCCCGGATAGTTGGGATGCAAAATCGTATTTTCAAAAGATGAGGAAGGAAGTAACTCTATGGCATCAGAGATTCCATAGAGTCCAAGTTCACGCGAAGCGATATTCACCGCACGCAATGTTATCTGGTCACCACACTTTTGTCTATAAAACGGATCATCTACATGCTTGTGCAGAATCTGTCCTTCGATGGTGAGACGATTATCATCCCATTGCTGCTCAATGTGTATCAAAGCCCATTGCCGGGGACAGAACCTAAAGTGCTGAATCCCCGACAACATGAGCATATCGTCTTCATTGTACATACGATGGAATTATATCAGTTCCTCAATAGTTACATTTGATGGAGCATTCTCCTTATCTATAGTAACTGAATAGTCGATGAATGAGCGTGGTGCTCCATCGCAGACTTTCTCCACTTTTACCAATTCAAACAACTTGTTGGCGGGAGCATTACCCAATATGGAGTCATGCTTGAAGACTATCAGTTTTTGAGCACTCATCAATCCACGTGCCGCCGAACGATCCACATCGAACATGTTCTTTAAAGCTTCCCAAAATAGTTCAAGGTCTTCTTCAGAAAATCCTGTCTGTTGTGCCAAGTTAGCGGAGATGAAGCCGTGACAGACATAGAGGCCATAAGGAATGGTCGCTTTACGTCCCTGTATTCCCACTTGTGATTCATAGGTCTTTTCTTCATCACGAGCTACACATACGGTTAATGCATGCTCTGCTGAAACAATCATATCTTGCGAACGGGCAAAAGTCATTTGAATCGGCCCCCTCACTTGTCCTGCGTTAGGTCCGGTTGAGAGTACTGCTCCAAAAGTCCTAACGTCAAAGAAGCGTCTGCACATAGCAATTTTACCAGCTGAACTCTTATCGGCAGGAGCTTTTTCTTTGATTTTTAGTTCTATTCCTAAATCTTCTTTGTACATTTTGCGGATTTCTTCATTAATAAAGACCTCTTCTCCAGAAATTTCTTTGGATTTGACAAGAATATCGTTACCTGCTTTTCCTGCTTGGGCTATTTGTACATAATTACGTACCTTGCGTTTCAAACAAACATCTGTAACAAGGCCTATACCAGTTTCAGCATCTATCCGAGGAAGATTACCTGCATCCGGGTCACCATTTGGATTACCATCTTGTACATCAAAAATGTAAACGAAATCAATTCTATTCTTTAATTCTGACATAATTGTATATTTTTAAAAATTATTCTTCAGTTTCTTGATTCTCTCTGTGAGCTTTCTGATGATAATAGCCGAGGAAGAATCGTCCTTGATCTTCCAAACTCAATGTATTAGGAAAATTTTGAATTAAAACTATTATCTCTTTCTTTTGATTATCAAAGAAATTAGCAAGGCCTTTCTTCTCTTTAGCCAATTTAGCATAATGACTGTTTGATAATTTGAGAACTGTTGAAAATACTGTAGATGGCGTAGATGAAGCCGCGTTCATGTAACTTGAACGAATGGAATCTTGTTTATTTGCTGCATATTGTAGGTTTTCCAACACGGCAAACAGCCTTCCACAAAGATACCCTTGATTTTGATTTTCTTTGTCTAACATAATATCTAATTTTTTATGGTTGTTATTTTCGTTTAGTCTGTTGAGATATGCCTTGATGATAGCAGCACGCACTATATTGACGGATTGTTCTGCACGTATGCGACGAATACATGCTTGAAAGAGAGAAGCCGGATACGGCAACCCTTGAAATATGCTTCTCACCACAGCATCAGGAAGGTTGGGAGTCGCATCACTTGACTTTCCTCCAAGAGTAACATTTCCAAGAATGGAATGCATTCCCACGTACGGCTTCTTATCTTTGCGAGTGTCAACCATCTCCATATCCGTAAAATGTTTACTTATCAAACCTGCAAATTCACGCAAAGGCATCTCATTCCAATATACTACCGCAATTCTTGCCGAATTAGGAGCCAAACCCAAAATGAAGAATTTGTCATCATCGTTTGCCGATAATTTTCCGTTATAGATAGACTGGAAAGTATCATATACTAACTTTATGCGCCTGTTTGAGTCGTCATTTTCTTCTTCAATCCGCCCCAACAAAGAAAATAGACTATTTTCGGACTCTTTTGAAGCCTCGCTATTGGAGGAAGCCCAGAAAAGATAAGTACGTGAGCCCACCATAAACTTATTGTGAGAATCCGAACGCAGCAAATGATTCAATGCGGTTGTATATGCAAATTCAGCTTCTTCTGATATTGGAGCATTGTATCCTTTAGATTTCCCATACGAATCATACCCGGAATTAACTTGAAATGCAACTAGTTTAGCTGTTTCTTGGCTTCCAAGTATCTTTGTAGCAGTTGTAATCTCTACAACTTTTGAATATCTCCCTGTTATCAAACAAAGATTTCCTGCCACGCCATGATTCTCGTCAAACAAATTTATCAATTCCCTTTTCGAAGCCACTATTTTCGTATCCCCTTCTATAAGGAAAGAAAAGGTAGAATATTTCTTATTAAGATTTTTGGCTATATCATCCCATAAAGAATCTTTCTGCATAGCCCCAACTATAAAAGAATGGTCTTGCTGATAAAATGCATAAACAGCTTTTATGTCCTCATTATCCGGAAAAGCATCATATATATCTTTTACTTTCGCCTTAAATACTTCAAAGTACTTACGTATCTTTTCCATATCCCCCTTATCGGAATAACCAAATACATATTTACAATTGTCATACAAATAGTTTGCAACAGGGGCACTTGACCGGCTAACACTTTTCTTAACAAGAAACCGCTGTGCCGACTTCTTATCTATGCGCCTGTCTTCAAAGCGCAGAAATTTTCCACATCTATCAATAACAATAATAAATCCAATCTCTTTGTATTCTAAACCAAAAGGGGCCACATCATCTCCACTTCGATGATAGTAATCATATAATGCTTTCAGTATCATCTCAACACCTCCTCACTATCTTTATCCGGTACAACAATCACTCCCTTTTTCATTTGGGCTCTATAAAACATAGCATTCGGTTTTTGTGGATTTTCCTCAAAGTCCATATCATAAAGCATAATGCCGAAATCCCTGTCTTCGGCTAAGGGATAATCAAGATTATCAGTACTTTCAATATACTTCCAGTTTGCAGAAAACTCACGACATCCGAGATAGGGCTGCGTAAAACATTGCCCTTGTGATGCCCTGCGTTCGAACATCTGATAATACTTCATAGGATTCTCGTCGGCACTTGGCTGATGCTTGGCAAAAGCCTCTTTCGGACGGTCTTTTACCGGAATAAATACTAACTTAGCATAAATTCGGTAACGCACATCCAACAGAAGCAACGTGTTCTTCTGCTGACGTTTATCTTCAATAATGATAGGTGATTTACTGGCAACTGCCCCCACCTCATTCCGTCTAATGGTAGCCCATTTAATAGGTCTGAGTACCTCAATCTTTGTTACCTGCCAACGCATGGCATAGCGTTTAAACAGTATCGCTTCAAAGATGGCGCGTGCCGCCGATGGCGTTATGACATCGTAACTCACACGCTCTACTTTCAATTCCGGACGAGTGAAACAAGCCCAATCGCCCCACACCTCCAGACAATATTCTTTATCTGTATATTCCATATCATTCATCGTTTTCCTTGTTTTCCAATAAATCTTCCGGCTTCTGACCTTCAAAAAACCTTTTTGCCGACAAGGGAGTTACCACTTCACGACCGGTTTTTTGCTCCAACTGTTCGCGTGCCACACGAGCCACATCACCACCGTCAGCCGCACACTGCATATTTTCACCCAATGTCTGAGGATTTTTAGCTTTAGTAATACTTGTCGTAGAGAGTTCGGCCAGCATATTAAGAACCAATTCTTCATTGGTCATATTGTCCCGGAGATTTTCTTTCTTCAAGCCCTTGAACTGTTTGTACTCCTTTGCCGACTTTCCGGTCCATTGCTGATAGATAATGTCTGTAAGAGTAGCATATTGAACACCTTCCTCTACATTATGTAGTTTCCATTGATCTGTAAGATCTTTACGGATTTCAATGCTCTTCAAGCGTTGGTTTATCCAGTTGTCAGAGTAACCAAGTCGCTTGTAGTCCATCATAGCTTGCTCAATACTCAACTCAGGGTCTTGCATCTGATCAAGACGTTCGGATGCTACATGTGCCATCCATTGCTTGAACGGTTCTGCCTTGGGAGATGGGATAGACTGAATGATACGTAGTAGTTGTTCTGTATCAGCCACATCTGTAAGTCGCATCTTACCGTCTGTGGCTTTCATTTTCAAACCGTGACAATTTGTCACGGTTTCATTTCCCTCTTCTTTAAGTCTTTGCTTTAACTTACGCCAATAAGCAGTTGCATCAACACTGTCTGTTAAAACTGACACCACATCAACTATCGAAAAATACCATTTTTCCTTTTCATCATCCCACACGGTGCGGACTTTACGTTCTTCAAACAATTTCAATGTTTCTTTCTTTGTCATATCCGTTTCTTTATATCATTAATACTTCCTCCAGCCAATGGTTATCAAGGCTGAGACCTGTGGCTTTATTATACTGAGACCTGTCTGCCAATACATATATTCCTTCCAATATTTCTTCGACAAGCCCATAGCCTTTCAGTTGCTTAAAATCATAGGAACGGATGCCTACAGTAAATTTCGCCAATTGCTTCACCAACGAGTAGGTACACCCCGATTCTTTCAACTGCTCTATAAGTTCCATGCTGTTTTCCCAATTTATGATAACATTTATACTCGTATCATCAATCAGGTGAAATTCTTTTGATGCAGTTTCAAAACATAACTCAGTAGGTTTGTAGTCAGAAGTTATGAAAAAGGTCTAAGATATTGAAAATGAGCATAGATTGTTCGCTCATTATGGTAATAGGTTACGAATAAGAGAGTTATCTCCTTAAATATACTTCTGCGCGTTGCGTAACCTTCAAAGAACTCTTCAAGTACAAAAGTACAAATAAAACGGGAGATTACGACAGAATCTCCCTACTTTTTTCACTCTAATTTGGCTTTTCCGTAAAAGCGGTTTTATTTCGTCGGCACACCATCGCCAAAACAAGTTTTGACAACCATGTCCCGACTATCCGCATAAGCGAAGAAAAGGGCTTTGCCTCATGCCTAAACAACAAGTTTAGACTGATGAAGCAAGGCCCATTTCTTTTGGGCTTATGCCACAAAGGTGCTTTTACGGATTTTCTGAGATTTTTTTCTTTTGCTGTTTTTTTGAGCCGGTAGCGGAAAGCTGCATGTGACCGCCCGCCCATAAATGGGACAAGCCGTCACCCACAGCAGGCAAACCGGGAAGAATGGTTTATTTGCCCGACCAAACGGGTTTGGCCAGACGGATAAACCATACTTCCTTGCATATGGTTTGCCCGGTTTCACGCTTCCGGCAGTATTTCCTTTCTCTTTGTCTTTTCTTCTTTTTGTGGATTTCTCTCTGAAGTTTTCTCTCGAATCTGCCTCTACTTCCGTTTACCTCCATTTTTACGCCTTTCAGTAGCCGCATCAGTCAGTCATTTTCGTTCTGGGCGCAAAGGTAATTCCGGGATTTGACGGAAATGCAAGGTCGAGCCTCCTGTTTTCTGGAAAAATCTCCAGCCCTGCGGGTAGTATTTTTCCGAAAAACCTTGCATCCCCTAATCCCTACCTTTTTGAGCACCCGAAACGAAAACGACCGATGCGACAGAAAGACGCATTAAAAAAAATGTCGGATAAACGAGAGGCAGATAAGATAGTTTGAAACTCAACTCCCTCAGCTCTTGAATCCGCATTAAAAACAAAAAAATCAAAAACAGCGAAGATATGACGGCAACGGCAAATTTCAGACAAATGGCGCAACACATCGGGTTGGCGATATGCGGCTTGATGATGCGCACCGCCTTCGGGGTGTTCGGCATCCTTTGGGGCATCATCAGAGAGATTGTAAACGGAGTGTTCCGAGTGGCGATAGGTGTAATCGTGGCTATCCTTTCCACCATTGCCTTCTTTGGCTTCATCCTTTGGTTATTCACCCTTTAACCCTTACCGACATGGCAAAAAGAAACAGCAAGACGGCAGCGCAGCAGTGCAGATATTACGAGGTGGACAACATCTTCGTGTATATGGTGGAAACGTACATCAACGGCAATTTTGAAACTTTCCGAAGATTGTACCACGAACTGAACAAGGACGCACGGAGGGATTTCATGGACTTCCTTCTCAGCGAGGTAGAGCCGACCTATTGGAGAGAGATACTGAAACAGATAATCTAAAAATGACAGCGATATGAAAGGAACAGACCATTTCAAGAGAACGATACATATGTACTTGGAACAGCGTGCGGAGGAAGATGCGCTATTTGCAAAGAAGTACCGCAACCCTGCCAAGAACATGGACGAGTGCGTGACCCACATTCTGAACTATGTGCAGAAAAGCGGTTGCAACGGTTTCACGGACGGAGAGATATTCGGGCAAGCCATCCACTACTATGAGGAAAACGAGATAGAGGTGGGCAAACCGATGGACTGCCAAGTGGTTGTGAACCACGTTGTGAAACTCACGGCAGAGGAAAAGGCGGAGGCACGTCAGAACGCTGTCCGCAAATACCAAGAGGAGGAACTCCGCAAGTTGCAGAACCGCCACAGACCGTCAGCGAGAAAAGAAAACCAACCCCAACCCTCATTATTTGATTTAGGCTTATGAAACCGAAGACCAAGATACAGAAAGAGGTGGCAAGACTTTCCGCCAACCTTCGCCCCATATCAGCGACACAAATAGATTGGGCATACCGCCACTGCGTTGAGCATATCGGCTACCGCACCAAGAAAGGGAACATCACCTGTTCCGACTGCGGTCACGAGTGGCACAGCGACAGCGGACTATGCGACACCCTTGAAGGCTGCACCTGCCCCAAATGCCATGCCGAACTCAAAGTGCAGGACACACGCAGACGCATCTACAAGGAAACGCAGAATTTCAGCGTGATAACCACCTGCAAAGGGTATCAGGTAATCCGCGTGGCGCAGGTCAGATGCGAGAGCAGGAAAGGCGAACCGATGCGTTTCTACTGCCACGAGGTCGTGCAGCGTTGGATTTCACCCGACGGCAAGGTTACGGACATGGCGTTGCTCCGTGGCTTCCTTTTCTGCTATTGCGATGTGTGGGCATTAGGCAGCGATATGGAGGTAAGACCGCACAACAGCCTATACGATGATGTGGTGGCAAGAAGCTGTGCATATCCAAAGATGAGGATATTGCCCCAACTCAGACGTAACGGCTTCAAGGGCGATTTCCACGGCATCTCCCCCGTGCGTCTTTTCAAAGCCTTGCTTTCAGACCCAAGAATTGAAACCCTTATGAAAGGCGGTGAGATTGAGGTCATGAAACACTTTCTTTTCAATACCCGTACTGCCGATGAATGTTGGGCATCATATCTGATTGCCAAGCGTCACAAGTATCAGATAGACAACCTCTCAATGTGGTGCGACTATCTGCGTATGCTCAAAAAACTCGGTCAAGACCTCCGTAACCCGAAGAACATCTGTCCCGAAGATTTCATGGCGGCACACGACAACGCAACCCGAAAAATTGAAGCCATACACGAGAAGGAAAGAGCCGCAGAGCAACGCCGTTGGGAGATTGAAAGGCGTGAGCGTGAGCAACAGCGACAACTCCAACGAAAGAAAGATGCGGAGGATTTCATCGCCAACAAATCCAAATTCTTCGGCTTGGTAATCACGGACGAGGAAATAATCGTCAAGGTGCTTGAAAGCATAGACGAGTATTACAACGAGGGCAAGACGCAGAACATCTGCGTGTTCGGCAGTGAATACTATAAGAAAGCCGACACCCTCATACTCTCGGCAAGGATTGGCGGTGAGATAATTGAAACCGTTGAGGTGGACTTGCGCACCTTCAAAGTTGTGCAGTGTCACGGCAAGTACAACCAAGACACCGAATATCACGAGCGTATCATAGACCTTGTGAACAAGAACGCCAACCTTATCCGTGAACGGATGAAAGCAGCATAATATAAACCTATAATATTGAACAATATGGAAGTAAGATTTGAAAGCATGGTTTGTCTTTGGGATGACGCAATTCCAAAGATGTTCCTTGAGTTTGTAAACCTCCTCACTCTTGCAACGGGTGAGGAGCAGTTAAGATGGAGTGTAAAGGACTTTGCCGAAAAGCACGAACTTGACAAGTTCTTCTGTTACGGCTTCGGCTCACACCATTTTTATCTGCACCAACGCTACACGAGCGACCCCGAAATGGTAATGCAGAACAGAGTGCTGTCAGTACATTTTTAACCTACAAACAGAATGGAATTATGACCAACGAAAGAGAAAAAAGAAACCGCTACTACAAGTATATCGTCAAAAGACATTTGAACGATATAAGGGAACATATCGGATTATCCACAAACGAAATGGAAAGGAGTTATTACAATACCCGTTATGCAGCCCAATTAAGTATCTATGCCGAAGCACTCGGCATACAAGAGAAGTATTTAGAAAAATTCATTCAAAAGCAAATGATATGAGTACACGAATGACCATCAATGGAGTGAGTACCTGCCAAACGGCAGGTACGGAAAAGTACGAGCGTTTCCAATTAGGAACAGGCAGACGCAGAAGAACCCTTGTGCAGTATGACTACCGCCACACGGATATGGAACTTTTCTCTTGTGTGAAACCCACATTGGGCGAATGTCGAGCAGAGAGGGACAAGTGGTTGAACAAGAAACAAGGAAAGGAGGATAAATTATGAATACACCCGCCTATCAGACAATAATCGTCAAGTTCAGAGAAGCGATTACGGAGTTGGACGGCATTTTCAGAGATACGCAGTTTTGGGGAGTGGCAACCCTCAAAGAGTGGATAGATGACTATGAGGGAAGCAGGTTTACCGCCATTGACACCCATACGGCAGTCATAACGAGCGAGTACAATATGGAGTGTCTGTTGAAATGGCTGAAACGCCATACACCCATTGCCGAAATAACCGAATATTGAACAAGTTGGCGGTGAGAACACCGCCAACCATAAAACTAAAAAACAGATATGATAGCAAAGACCATTTTTGAACAGATAGGCGGCAGACGCTTTGCCGCCATGACAGGAAGCAAAGACTTCATAGATATGGGAAACGGACTCCGTATGAGCCTTGCACGGAACAAGACGAGCGCAAACCGCCTTGACATTATCTACGATGCAGGAGCAGATTTATATAATATGCGTTTCTACCGCAAGACCTTCAGCAAAAAGACCTTTGAGTGCAGGACAACGGACATAGCCACGCACGAAGGCGTATATTGTGATATGCTCGAAGAGTTATTCACTATGGTAACGGGACTTTGCACACATTTTTAAACGGTGGGCGGCAAAGCCGCCTACTTTCTTTCAGTGAGCAGGATGGCGGACAAAGAAAGTAGGCAAAGAAACCTTTGTCCCAATCTACGATGTCAGTCACAAAAACAAGTTTTACGGAAGCAATCAGGCAGAACTGAAAAATCATCTTGAAAAGCAACGGAGGCATAAGCAAAAAGATAATTTTCAACAGCCTTATGGGTGAAAATTTTCAAGAATGATAAAGTGTAAAGTTTCCGGCAAGGGAAAAATCCCGAAGCCATGAAACCAAAGAAAAATCCGATGAAGCCATCAACTTCATCGGATTTTTCTTTGGTCAGACATATACAGATGTGTTATGGTACATACAGCAACGCAAATTCCGCCTTCCTCCGTTTGAGCAGCATGGCGTGCCGTTTACCTTTATAATGGCAGAAAGCGACATACTCATGGTAAATGTCCCTGTCGCCAGCCTCCAGCTTTTTTATCAGCCTGCTTTTGGGGTATCGCCCGTTCCCCAAGAGCTTCGCCGGACCGACATTGAAAGCCAGCGTGCCAAGCAGCACGCTGTCACGTCCAAAATTACGGAATATGCCGATGAACTTCCGCAAGTCTTTCCTTAACAGTGCGTCCGCCTGCCGTTTCGTCATCGTGCGTGCCGAATAGCTTTCACCTTTTTGTAAACGGTGCCCCCAACCCACATAGGGATAGCAGCTTTGGTCATGCCAGCCTTCAAAGTGGCGGGTACACAGAAACGCCCGTTCCATAAGCGGCAGACGGTAGATAGCCGCCTGCCTGTCCGTTCCCTCTTGGCGGTTGCTCTGTGCAGACACGGAGCAAACCGCCCAAAGCGAACAGAGGATAGCCATGAACACACGCATCATCTTGGCATAGGTTTGAAGTTGGCGGCATACATGACGGTCTGGCTTTCCCCTTCCGCATTCCGGTTGTTAAGCTCAAATTCCAACTCAAAGGAGTTTCCGAAATTATCTTCCACCACCACGATGAAATTATGCGCTTCATCGCCCGCTGCCGTGTAATACAGGCGGAACTTTTCGTTTTCGAGCAGGTAACGGTCGTTGGGAAGGAACGTGATGCCGTTATCCATTTTCAGGGAGCCTTCCCCCTCGAACTGGAAATAGCGGATGGTATAGAGCGTGTTCGCAAAATCGCCCGTCTTTTTCAGCTCACAGCGGATTTCCACCGTCTGACCCTTCGTAACCTTGTTGGGCACCGGCATCGTTTCCACCGTGAAGGGATAGGATTGCTGGATGTCCATGTCATCGTCGCACGATACGAATGTGAATGATATGGCAGCGAACAGGCAAAGTGCCAACGCCTTGAAAAATGATGTTCTCTTGTTCTTGTTGTTCGGTATATTCATTGTCATTTGATTTTTAGATGGTTGATATTCTGTTTTTTCGTTGTCCGTTGCAGGTGCTCGTTCAAGTCCTTGCAACCGTCATAGAGGGCGGAGCGGTCTGCGACACGCCCGCCATACCGTTCTTTCAGGGCTTCAAGCGTCCTTCGTCCCGCATCGTCACGGTCAAGGAAACAGCCGATGCGCCCGTAACCGTCCAGATACCTCAGCGCCTTTTTCACGTTGGCGACCGAGTTCAGTACAAGGTGGTCGCACCTTTCGCCTATGCCGAGCGTGACAGCGGAAAGGAAGTCCATAAATCCCTCGTACACGCAGCAGGCATCAGTGCCGGCGGCTTCCGTCCTTATCAGCGACACATCCTTCGGCGGCACGCAACCCTTGAAATGGCGGCTGCGGATTTCATAACCGCCCGCCACATTGGGGAAACCGACTGCAAAATACCTTTTCCCGTGCACACCGTAGTTCAGGCGGCAGCAGTGACGCGATGCGACAGCGTAAGGGATACCCCTCTCTTTCAGATATTCCGTCAGCGGAGAGAGGAGAAGCCGGGCGGCTTCCACTTCCTCAAAGACCGGTTCCGGGGGCTTCGGCTCAAAAGCCGGCAATGCCGTTAGCGGTATATGGGCGGCTTCCGATATGAACCTCGCCTGCACCATGAAATCACCGCTTCGAACAAACTCCCCGGCAAGCGTGAATATGTCGCCGCCCTTGCCCAAACCGAAGTCGTACCAGAGCTGTTTCGCCACGTTCACACGGAACGAAGGTGTGCGCTCGTTGCGGTACGGCGCACGATACCACAGTTCGTTTCCGCTTCTTCGGACAGGTTCATGCCCCAACCGTGCGAGGAAGTCCGCAAGAGGTATCCGCTTTATGTTTTCAATGTCCGTCCGTTCCATACACGCCTTTCAGTTGATGATGAACTTTATACCCACACCCCATTGGCAGTGCAGCTTCTTCGTGTCGCCACCCCACAGCAGGCGTTCCCTGAGATTGGCGAGCAGGGCGATACGGTCAGCCACATAAAACTCCACATCAAGCGTCAGCGCACCCCCGTAGATGAAAGCGTCCCGGTTGTGCAGTGTCGAACCGTCAAAGAGTACCTTCTTCCCCCAATTCACCGACTCATATCCGGCGAGAGCCGAAACGCCCCCATAGACGAAGACGATTTTCCGGGCATCGGTCAGCAGCTTGAAGAAGTAGCCGCCCTCTGCCGTGAACTGCGCTACAGGTATGGCGGTGTCCTTGTACGGGGTGTTCTTCAAGAGATATTCGCCGCCGAATACCCACTTGTTTCCTCTTTTCGTATAGGCGGATAAAGCCGCTCCGAAACTGTACCCTCCGTCATTGCCGCCGGGCTTGAAGCCGTCCGTCATGTTCGCCCTGACTTCGATACCCTGCATTTTCGGCAGGCATCGTTGGGCGTGCGCCTGCCCCGTGAAAAGGGCAAGCGACGCGATGATGATTGCGATGTACTTTCTCATGGTCAGCGCACTTGAAGTTCGTCAATCGTGTTGGCACGCACCAAATCCTCGTTTTCAATCACGAAGGACTGGTGGCGACCGCCGTTCTTCTCGCTCAGTTCCACCACGAGGCACTTGTCATCGGGAATGGTGAACTTCGCCATCGTGAAGACCGTACGCTCGCTTTTTTTACCCTGCACGCAGGTGGCGTAGTTCTGCGCACGGAGCGGCAGGATTATCTGCTCCTGCACGGCGGTACGCTTCGCCACCTTCTTGTCCACGATTTTCCACGTGATGTAGTCCACATCGAAAGGCACGTTGCTTTGGTTTTTGATTTCCGTGTGGAAATAGAGAAGACCGTTGTGCGTGTAGATGCCTTTCAGCAGGTACTGGATGCCGAAACGCTTACTGCCGATATGCTTCACCTCACGCTTGTTCTGCTTGTGTATGGACTTCATGATAAGGCGCACCAGCATCGGACTCTCGCTGCCCAGCTCCTTCAGGTAGATTTCCTGCGCATTGTTCGGACGGTTCACCGATTCCCCGTCGTGGATGAAGTCGCACATCTCCACGTTGAGCAGCAGCGGTTCGGCGGCATACTTCACGTTGAACGTGTAGAAACTTCCGTCCTCCGTGATTACTGACATGTTGGTCTCGTTCGGGAAGTTTCTTATGGTAGCCTTCACACGGATCACGTTCTCCGCCCCGTCCGCTTTTCCGGCTATCAGGTCGGGCGAACCCAAATCCACATAGCGCACCTCTGCCGGAAAGATGATATGCACGGTCTTGTCGTAGGTCACTTCCAGACCGTGAGGGGGTATCATACGGTCAAAAGTCAGTTTCTTCGTCAGACCGTGATACAGGTCGCCGTCCGCCTCCTTCTGCGGATAGACCTCCTTGGTCAATACCGGCTGTGCGTCCGTCTGTTGTTTACTTCCGTTGTTCTCTTCAGCAACGGTTACGTTCTCCTGCGCATGGACAGTTACGATGCCCATAGCAAGGGCAAACATCATGATTACTTTTCTCATATTACTTTGGATTTAGTGGTAAATAAAATTTTTGATTGGTTGTTTTCTTAATTTTCTTCCTGATAGAGCATGACCCTGTACCCCGATTTCAGATGTACTTTCACGGTACGCATCTTCTTGGATATGTATTGGCTTGTGCCCTGTATCAGCCCTTTGCCCAAATCGGAGGCAAGCTGCGCCCCGGCATTGGTGGAGATGTTGATGCTGCTGCCGAGCGAACTGCCCATATTGGCGGCGACCTCTTTGACAGCGTTCAGTTCCAGCGAGTTCGGGATGAAGATGCCGGGCTGTCCGTCTGTGTCATAGACTGCCAGCTCTATCGGGATGATGCTGCCGTCATGTTCCAGCGAACTGATTCCGATTTCGAGCCGTTCCCCCTGTATCTTGGCAGTGCCTACCACCACCGCATTACGGGGAATGATTTTATCCGCTATCGCCATCGGCTCCAGCAGCCGCAGACTGACCGCCTGCCCGTCCGTCACGCTCTGCGCCCCATAGACGCAAGCCGACAAGGTGTTCTTGTCCGATATGGCTGTTCCGCCCACCGCTGTATTAAAGCCCCGGTTACGCTCCTGCGGGCAGGTAGCGGCAACCTCCGCATTGCTCGCAGGCTGTGCGAGCGAGGATACCACCTGATGTTCCACCTGCCTGACGGGTTCCGCCTTGTTCTTCCCTGCTTTCTGAACGGAGGAGGGCTTTGCCGTCTGTGTGCCGCTCTGTCCGCCCATGTATTTCGCTGCCAGTTCGTAGGACTTCTCCATCAGTGCCACCTGCTCGTCCATCGTGGAACCTTTTTCCTTTTCACTTTCCAGTTCCGACTCCAGCAGGGATATACGCTCCATCAGTTCCTCCATCTCCGCATCGTTCCGTGCGGGTTCTTCATAGAAGTTGCCGAGCGTGGCGTTCAGGTCACGGTAGGCGGCTGCGGAAGACCGGATGGTCTGTGTGGCAGACCCGTCTTCCTTTCCTTCGGGAGTGGAGAGGCCGAAGCCACCTCCATCCGCCGTATCTTCCGTTTCATGGTCGAACATGTCGCCCAGCTGCCGCACGGCATGGTCCCGTTCCTCCAGCCGTTCCGCCATCGCCGCCTGCTCGTAGGCTTTCAGTTTGTCGCCGATTATCTGGCGGTCTGCCTTGTCCGCATCCGGCATCTCGGTGTTGTAGCCTCCCGTTCCCGGTTCCTGCTCCGTCTCGGAGGACGGGGCGAATATCAGCCACATCGCCCCGATGAACACCAGCACCATGACGGGCAGCACGATCATTTTCTGACGTTTCAGCCTCTGTGCTTCGGTCAGCGGTTTGCACTCTTTCTTCGGTTTTTCCCTGTTGTCGGGCGCAGCCGTGTTTCCGGTATTGCCCTTAATCTTTGTTTCGTTCTTAGTCTGTTCCATACATATTATAATAAGGTGTAAAACTATTGTTCTTGTCAGGCTTCACGAACAGCTCCACCTGCCCGGCGTGGTCTATCCTCATCCGGCTGCCGTCACTCCTGCCGATGTCATGGACGGCTTTGCCGAAGGTGTGGAGGGCAAGCGTGGCGAAAATGGCAAACATGGCCAGCACGATGCGCCTGCGTGTCTTCGGCGGCAAGCCGTCCAGATACCCTATGAGCCTTGCCACCCACATTTTCTTCTTGTCGTGAAGTTTCCAATATGCGCCCCACGCTGATTTTCTGATACTTTTTCTTTTCATGCCCTGTTACCTTTTGATGGTTTGTAAATCCTTGTTTTCGATAATGGTGAACCCCTCGATGGTGAACCCGTTCGGATTGTCGTCCGAACGGGACGAGTTGAGCAGCCGGCACGTGGTCACGAGGCTGCGCTCGGTGACGTTGCTCTGCCGGATGATCTTCTGCGTGGCGTAGGTCACGGCACGGTAGGGATAGCCGTTGAAATCGCACACCACGCTGTCCACCTTCAACACCTGATTGATGTTCCCGGCGATGATGCGGTTGTAGTACCCCTTCTCGGCAAAGTCCGAATAGTAGTGGTACACGCTCTTGTCCGCCAGCAGCAGGGCACGTTTCACGTTGTGTTCAATCGCACTCTTTTCGGGTGAGAGCGTGAAGAAAAGCTCGTGGAAGCGGCGCACGTGTTCCCGTGCCTCTGCCGGACGGTTCTGCGAAAGGTCCTGCGAGAGTGCCAGCATCAGCGACTTGCCGTTGTCCAGTACATAGATTTTTTCCCTCTGCCGCTCCGCAAAGCGGTAGGAACTCCACACGCTCCAGACCGTTATCACGGTACAAAGGGCGAGGAAGACGATACCGAACAGGCGTATCTGCCTGAACGATGTTTCGATGTTCTTGAGTGACTTGAATTCCATTTCTGTCTGATTTTATAGGTTATTTCCGTTTGAGAAGGCGTCCGGCGGTATGGTTCCATGCCGCCTTGCCCATATTTATCCCGGCACGTCCGACACGCCCGGCTGCGTTTCCTGCCGCAGCACCGGCGACACCCCCTGCAAGGGCCGCTCCGCGTCCGGCAAGCTGCGTCACACCGCGCCCGTAACTGCCCATGCCACCGGCTTGGATGATCCAGCCCGCAACAGTGGGTATCGTGAAGTAACCGATGATGCCGATAATCATGAACACGATATACACCCCGTCGCTCGAATCCAGCGAGAAATTCGGGTCAGCCTGCATACGCTCGATGTCGCTTTGCAGCATCAGCACCTGTATCTTCGCCAGTATGGTGCTGAATATGTCCGACACCGGAAGCCACAGATAAACCTGTATATAGCGGCAGAACCATTGCGTGAGCGTACTCTGGAAGCCGTCCCACACGGAAATGGCGAAGGCTATCGGTCCGAGTATCGCCAGCACCACGAGGAAGAACGTGCGGATGGTGTCTATCACGAGGGCGGCGGCTTGGAACATCAGTTCCAGTATCTCGCGGAAGAAGTCGCGGATGCCCTTCTTCATGTTGTACATCCCACGCTCGATGTGCATCCCCGCCATCGTCACCATGTCGCCGGGCGACCAGCCCAGTTCTTCCAGTTGTTTGTCAAACTCCTCATTTGACACGAGGTAGGCGGTTTCGGGATTGCGCATCATCGCTTCGTACTCCAGTTTGTCCTTCTGCTCACGGTATCGGTTCATGTCCAGCGTTTCCGCCTCCAGCATCTTTGCCGTACCCTGCACGACGGGCGACATGATGCTGTTTATCGTACCCAGTACCACCGTCGGAAAGAACATGATGCACAGACCGATAGCGAACGGGCGGAGCATAGGGAACACGTCTATCGGTTCGGCTCTCGCCAGCGACTGCCATACCCGGTAGGCCACATAAAAGAGTGCGCCCAGCCCGGCGATGCCTTTCGCCACGCCCGCCATGTCCCCGCATAGCGGCATCATCTGTTCGTAGAGCGAGCGCAGAATTTGGTGAAGGTTGTCGAAATTCATAGGCTACCAGTATCTTTCGTTCATGTTCCCGTACAGCCCCATGATGCGGTCGAGGTCGTTCTTCTTTTTCGCACGCAGGTAACTCACGGAGATGTTCTTGTTCGTGTAGTAGCTCACGAGGTTGCGGTAACGCTTCATCTTCGAGTGGCAGCGTTCCACCACGTCCATGCGCTCCTTGTCGGTCATGGAGAGCGTGGTGATGTTCACCACGTTCCTGAGTTCCGTCAACACTTCGTTGCTTTCCTCCAGCAGTTTCGTGTAGCCGAAAGCGATTGCGGAAAGCTCTTCGGGTCTGAAATTCCCGTCACGGAGCATCCGTTGGAAACTGTTCACATAGATGTCTGTGATGTCGCCCACCATCAGGATGGTCTGCTGCACCTTGCGGGCGTCCTTGACCAGATTGTTCACCGATTTGAGGGCATCGTAATACTTCTTGCCCTGCTGATAGATTTTCACCGTCTCCTGAAAGTTGCTCACCATGTTCGTGGCGGTCTTGGAGGTATGGATGATGTTTTTGGAGGCATTGATGATGCCCTGCGCTAGATTGCCCGGATCGCTTACGACCCACTGTGCGCTTGCCCTGCCCGCGAAAAGCAGGCACAGGCAGATAATCATTGTTATTCTTGTTCTCATGTTACTTTGGATTTTAGTGGTTGTTATTCTTCGGTCGGATGTCCCGGCTGCGGCTTCACCCGCACATAGTCCCCGTTTGGCGAGAAAGTCAGCACATCCGTGGCCTCGTTGTAGGACACGTCGATGCGGAAGCCGGTGTTCATGAACAGGTTGCCGTTCTCCTCCTGCAAGAGATAGGTTTCCGGCTTGAGCTTGCGGCGCAGACCGCTACGACGGAACACCGTCACTTTGTAGGCTTCGCCCTCCTTGTAGATAAGCACGTCAGGTTTTCCCTCCACGCTCTCCCAGTTCCCGCACAGCATGTCGCGGCGGTTGTCGGCCACGTCGCAGGATTGCAGCATCATGACCGCCAATCCGATAAGGCACTTGCTGACTTGCAGCATTTTCACTTTTGGTAAATTCATACGCGTTTTTCTTTTTTGGTTGATACATTCTGTTTTTTAGTTATTCCTTGTTTCTCCGCCTTTCGGCAAGCTGCCGGATGGCGGCTTCGATGTCGCCGCCCAGCTTCTCCGCCAGACGGTAAACCTCCACCTTTTCCGTTTCTTCGGTGGTGTACGCCAGATACTCTTCCGCGCTGACCTCCGTGGCATAGACCGCCGACTGCGTGCCGCCCAAGCCTATCCACACCTCCTTGTAGAGCCGTGAAGGGTTGTTCGCCATGTTGATGGAGAGTATCTGCGACTTCTCCTTTTCCGTCAGTCCGAGCAACGCCTGTATCTGGTCGAACTTGTTCATATATTTCCTTTGGTCAAGCAGGATTTTACAATCCGAGTTGTTGATAATGCTCTCTTTGACCACCGGAGAACTGATAATGTCGTCCACCTCCTGCGTCACCACGATTGCCTCGCCGTAATATTTTCTGACCGTCTTATACATATAGCGCAGATATTCAGCCATGTTCGCCGATGAGAGGGCCTTCCAAGCCTCTTCCACGATAAGCTGTTTCCGCACGCCTTTCAGCCGCCGCATCTTGTTGATGAAGGCTTCCATGATGATGATGGTCACGACGGGGAACAGTTCGCGGTTTTCTTTAATCGAATCTATCTCGAAGACGATGAACCGCTTGCCGAGCAGGTCGATGTTCTCCGTGGAGTTGAGCAGGAAGTCGTAGCGTCCGTCCCGGTAATACTGCCGCATGGTGGTGAGCATATTGTCGATGTTGAAGTCGGACTTCTCCACCTTTATCTCACGCTCTGCCAGTTTGCGGCGGTAGTCGTCACGCATATACTCGTAGAAGGTATTGAACGAGGGTACGATGCTCCGGTCAGCCCTGATGCGCTCGACATAGGCGTTCACCGCGCTGCCCAGTTCACCGCTCTCCGTCTTCGTCACCTTGTCGTCCTCCGACTTCCAGAGCGTCAACAGCAGCGTCTTGATGCTGTCCTTTTTCTCCACGTCGAACACGTAATCATCGGTGTAGAACGGGTTGAACGAAATCGGTTTCTCCTCCGTGTAGGTGAAGTACACGCCGTCCGCCCCGTTTGTCTTGCGCCGGATCATCTCGCACAAGCCCTGATAAGAGTTTCCCGTGTCCACCAATACCACGTGCGTACCCTGCTCGTAATATTGCCTCACGAGGTGGTTCATAAAGAAGGATTTGCCGCTGCCCGAAGGACCCAACACGAACTTGTTGCGGTTGGTCGTGATGCCCCGCTTCATCGGCAGATCGCTGATGTCGAGGTGCAACGGTTTTCCCGTAAGCCTGTCCACCATCTTGATGCCGAAGGGCGATAATGAGCTGCGGTAGTTGGTTTCCTCCGTGAAGAGACACACCGCCTGCTCAATGAAGGTGTGGAAACTCTCTTCCGCCGGGAAGTCCGCCGCGTTGCCGGGCATCGCCGCCCAGTAGAGCGTCGGGCAGTCGATAGTGTTGTGGCGGGGGACGCACTCCATGCTGGCAAGCTGGCTGCCTACGTCGTTCTTGATATGCTTCAGTTCCTCCGCGTCATCGCTCCATGCCATGACATTGAAGTGAGCCCGTACCGAGGTCAGCCCGTAGGAATGGGCTTCGTTCAGGTACTGGTCTATCCACTCGCGGTTGATGCTGTTGCTCCTTGAATAGCGGGAGAGCGACTGCATGTTGCGGGCAGACTTCTCGAACCTCTGCAGGTTCTCCTCGCTGTTGTCGATAATCACATACTGGTTGTAAATGTGGTTGAACGGCAGCAGCAGCCCCACGGGGGAGGCGAAGGAGAGGCGGCAGTCCGAGCGGTCGGTGGACAGCCGCTCGTAACGGGTGTCTGTCGCCACCGTGCCGGGCAGGTCTTCCGCGTCGGAAAGGGTGTGCAGGCACAGCCGGTTGTCGCCGATGCGCATCTCCCTTGCCGAAAGCTCGATGTCCTGCAACGTGGCGTTATCTTCGGGCAGGAGCGAGAAGTACCGCTCCAGCAGCCCGGCTTTGCCGTCCGTCCCCACAATCTCGTCGGTGGAGAGGCGGCGCAGCCTGACAAAACCGCTGTCGTTCATGATGCGCTCGAACTGTTCCGTCGCCTCCAGAAACTTCGCGGCGGTTCCCCTGTCCAGCTCCTTCGGGATGATATGCCCCCGGCACAGTGTGCTGAAATTGCTCTGCATACGGTTGCGCTCCCTTGTCGTCTTGGTCAGGTAGAGGTAGCACGTGTGCTTCAGGTACGGACGCTCGTTGAAGTGACGTTCGAAGCTCCGCGAGAGGAAGCTCATATCGTCCTTCTCCAGTTCCGGCTTATACCGTTCCTTGATGAACCAGTCCTGCTTGTGGACAACGGAGAAATCCGGCAAGACCTTGATCGCCTTGCACCAGCAGCCGTGTATCGCCTCGTACTCCGCGCTTGTCACGGTATAAAGCTCCGGCAGTTCCACCTCGAAAGCCACCGTAATGTCGGCGTCCTTGGAGATGATGCAGCCGTGTTCCACTGCCAGCAGCGGGAACCTGTTTTCCAATGTAGTCATTTTCGATGTATTTCTCATGCAGTTTCTTCCTGTCGTTTACGTGTGAATAATCGGGTGATCCGCCGCCGGTTGATAAGGTATCGGGGATGGCTCCGTGCCGCTCCCAATTTCATCAGCCCGTGTTCGCCGTACCGGGCGTTCAGCGCGAAGGTCTGCCACACAAGGAGGGAGGACGATGCCGAACCGAAGCCGATACATATCCACTGGTCGATGCCGACCATGTAGAGGATGACGAACAGGACGAAGAGAGCCAGCAGACCTCCGCAGAAGATGAAGAGGTACTGAGCCTTCAAACCCTTGAACTCGACCGGACGGCCGATACCCTTGTTTATCGGGTATTCAGCCATACATTGTTTATTAAAGGAAGAATGAGCGCAGGATAGTGGCGGCGACAATCAAGAAGATACAAGCCCCGAACCACGAGGCGGCGGTCTTCGAGGTGTCCGGGTCTCCGGACGAGAATTTTCCGTACACTTTCACGCCACCGATAAGCCCGACTACCGCGCCGATGGCGTAGATTAATTTCGTGCCGGGGTCGAAATACGAACTCACCATAGAGGTGGCTTCGTTGATGCCAGCCAGACCGTTTCCCTGTGCGAAAGCGGAGGCGGTTGCGGCAATCATAAGTGCCGCAGCGATGATTAACTTTTGTCTGATGTTCTTGTTCATAAACTGTTCTTTTTTGTGCCGTCCAAAGGGTGGATAGTCCTTTTTCGGGCGGTTGATACTTGATTACTTTACTTTGGTTTTAGTGGTTGCCCGTTTGTTTCTACGGACTTGGGGCTGTCCGTTGCGGGTTGGCTGTACCTTGTACCGCCGTGCGCGTGGGTGTCGTCATTTTACGTTTTCATTTCCATTCTTTTTTAGTTGTTATACATAGTTTCGGAAGTCGAACTCCTCGATGTTGTCGGGAATCACGAACACCTTTTCCTTTTGTTGTGTCACGGTCATGTTCACCGTGTCCACGAAAACTGCCATCGCCTTTGCAAGCCTCTCGCTCATTGCTTCATCGGTCAGGCGTTCCGTTATTCTTGTGAAAAGCTCTGTCCCGTCCAGTTCCGTCATGACCTTTCCGGCGTGTCGCATTTCCTCATCGGATGGTGATTCCTTCCGTATGGTGTGTACTGCCATGTCAATATCCTCGAAGCTACTTCCCGAAGCCTGCTTTTTGTCTGGTTCTTCATCCTCCGGTTCATCTTCTCCGTACTCCAGTTCCGAGGGCGGGATGCTCGTGAAGGTTTCATCGAGTTTGTCCTCCGGTACTTGTGTCGGGCGTGAGACGGTTTCCGTGTTTCCGTCGTCAAAAGTAGCCTCTTCCTCCGACAGCTCAATGCCTTTTTCTGAAGTGGCAGCTTCCTGCGTCGGTATGGCAGTCTTTGTCCGGGTTGGAGCCATCTTGAAACGGCTCTTGCCGATGATGTCCGAGGTATCTGTGGGAGGCGTTTCCTTATCCTTTCCCAGCTCTGCCACCGTACTGTCCAATGACCGCCACAGACCGGCAATGTGTCTGAAGAAACGGATAAGTTTCGTTTCCATGATGCGGTCGTAGAGCAACAGGGACAGAAACCACACGTTGCAGGCAACCGATACGATTAAAAACACCTTTGTCATAGTTTCACTTTTTTGGCGTTTTCAATCTGCTCCGTGTACTGTGTCCCGTATTGTCGGAAATGGTCTCGGAGGATGTTGTCCACGAACTTGCCGATGCTTAAGCCGTTTCCCATTCGACTGGCAACGATGGCGACTTTCTCATGGATCTCGCGGCTGATGTATATACATTGCCGCGTTTTGATTTCCGATGCTTGCAGGAAAGTCGAGAGCGGTTTGTCTCTGCCTTTATCCTTGCGGAAGTCAACGTCGGTATTTTCCTGCCCGTAGTCGGTTACACACTTTGCTGCACGGACAGCGGTTCTTTCACTCTTTCCTGTTTGCAGATACTCAGCCTGACGGTTCTTATTTGTTCTTTTCATACTTCTTTGTTGTTTTTGAGTGTTTATAAATTATAGGATTCCATGTGCCGTTTGAACGATTCGGCTATCTCGTCTTGGAACAGCGTGAAATGGTGTGTCAGCACGTTGTCAAGAAATGCCGCGATAGTCACTTCGTTGCCTCCGATTACATGAAGCATCTTCTGTATGCGGTCGTGGTACTCCTTGCGGATATAGACCTGCTTGCCGAGCCTTGCCGTGATATTGGAACCGCATATGAATACTGTGTCATAATCCAATTTTTCCGGCTTGCTGTTCCTGCGCCTGCGTTCCGGCTCCTCTTTGGAGTGCGAGGCGGGTGGAGAAACGGCTTCTTGTATCGCTTCTTTCGGAGGTGGGACAGGAGCGTTCCCGTCCGTGCTTCTCGCTTCCGGCGGAATGCTTGTATCGTCCAGTCGAAACGAGTTGATTACGGCTTCGCTGTCGATGTCCTCGATTCTTGTTTTCTTTGCCATGCCGTTCAGTTTTTGATGATGCCGAGAATCTCATCGACGAGTTTGTCGAGGTTGCTGCCGCGTACCAGTATTTTGTCCGCCGGAAACGCCGTGGAGCGGAATACCGCCTTGCGTTCTGCCGCCGTCTCCTTGCGGAAGCGCTTACTGTCCGGTAGATGTGTTTCCAGAATGGGCAGGGCGAACTCGGCACAGACCTTGTCGTATGCCTTGTAAAGTTCAGTCTTTTCGCGTCCGTCCACCATGTTCCACACGAGGTAAATCCCTTTGATGCCGGACTTGCCCGTGCTTATCATCTGTTCGTTGATGACAGTGGCGAACTTGATGGAACTCTCCATCACCACACGGTCGGCGATGATGGGCGTGAAGATATAGTCCATTTGGGAAATGGTCTGCACCACATCGGCATTGTTGATTGTTCCCGGCAGGTCGAAGAACACGAAATCGAGGTCGGGCTGCGCTGCCACCAGATTTTCGGCGGTCTTTACCGCATCTTCCGCACGGCTGCATCTGATGGTGTACGGGTTCTTCTTCAGTCGTTTGAGCTGCTCATACGCCAGCACCTTGTAATGCCCGTCCTCCATGACGGCTTTCATGTCACGCTTGCGCATGTCATGGATACTGTACTGCGGGAAATCGCAGTCCACCACGGCTACGTTGTAGCCTTTCACATAGTGCAGATAGCTTGCTACAAGCACTGTCAGGGTTGTCTTACCCGCTCCACCTTTCTGCGTGGAGATTGCCACATAAGTTGCTTCTTTCATTTTTTTGATAATTTATTTGGTTATACATCTGTCCGGTGGCGGTAGCGTATTGTCATTAGTACGTACGCACGCACTCCCATTCATTTATTTATTCACTCCTTAATCCGGCTGTGCCTGCGGGTATTCATCGGTTTGTCCAACCGTCCATGCTTTTATCCGTCCGCACGGACGTGTGCTTGGAAAACTATCTGAATACATACACCTGTTTTCAACCGTTTGGATTGATGCCCGGATTGCTGTCCGAACATCTGGCGGAAGGAGTGTATTTTCAGTCCCACATCCGAATCACACTGCAAATAAACAAGGATATTTTGGAACTTGTATCACTTCTCCGGCAAGTGGCAGCACGTTGCGCCGGTTGGCACTGATTGTCCGGGTCAAGCCTCTGTCGGACATCGCCTTAAGGGCGTAACTTTGCACCCGAACGGCAGGGTACGCCGCAGGTGGCGCAGCCCGGAGTTTGAAAGGAATCATCCCCAATCCGTCCCCGACGGATTTTTATGTTCACCTGAACATAGCAAGGTATGTTTTCAGCCGCTCAAAATATTTTGAGCATCCCGGAAAACTCCTTGCCCTTGCAGGGGGCGGGCTTCCCCTCCGAAGTCGGGAAGCCTTTCAAACCTGCGGTATCTGTGCCCCGAAGCAGCGGCTTATGCCGTCAAACCGCTAAATCCAATTTTATATGAGTGAAAAAAAGAGTAAGGCAGGGAGAAATCCCAAAATTGATCCGGCGGTGTTCCGCTACACCGTCCGTTTCAACGAGGAGGAACACAACCGTTTCCTCTCCATGTTCGAGAAATCGGGTGTTTACGCCAAGTCGGTTTTCATCAAGGCGCACTTCTTCGGGCAGCCTTTCAAGGTGCTGAAAGTGGACAGGACGCTGGTGGACTACTACACCAAGCTGTCTGATTTTCATGCGCAGTTCCGCGCTGTCGGCACGAACTACAACCAAGTCGTGAAGGAATTGCGTTGCCATTTCTCCGAGAAAAAGGCGATGGCGTTGCTCTACAAGCTGGAAGGGCAGACCGTGGAACTCGTGAAACTGAGCCGTCAGATTGTGGAACTTTCAAAAGAGCTGGAGGCGAAATGGTCGCAAAAATCAGTGTAGGAAATTCGTTGTACGGCGCACTCGCCTACAACGGGGAGAAGATTAACGAAGCGAAAGGGCGGCTGCTCACCGCCAACCGCATCTACAATGACGGTTCGGGAACGGTGGACATCCATAGGGCTATGGAGGATTTTCTATCCTTCATGCCCGCACAGTCGAGGGTGGAGAAACCGGTGGTGCATATATCTCTCAACCCGCACCCGGAGGATGTGCTGACCGACACGGAGCTTCAGGACATCGCACGCGAGTATCTGGAAAAGATGGGCTACGGCAACCAGCCGTATCTTGTGTTCAAACACGAGGACATCAACCGCCACCACCTGCATATCGTGACGGTCAGGGTGGACGAAAACGGCAGGAGCATCGACACCCGAAACAATTTCTACCGCAGCAAGCAGATTACCCGTGAGCTGGAACAGAAGTACGGGCTTCACGATGCGGAACGCCGGAATCGCCGTCTTGATACACCGCCTCTGCACAAGGTGGACGCTTCGGCAGACGATGTGAAGAAGCAGGTAGGGAACACGGTCAAGGCGTTGAACGTGCAGTACCGTTTCCAGTCGATGGGTGAATACCGTGCCCTCCTTTCCTTGTATAATGTGACGGTGGAGGAAGCGCGGGGCAATGTACGCGGAAGGGAGTATCATGGGCTGGTTTATTCTGCCACCGATGATGCAGGGAACAAGGTGGGCACCCCTTTCAAGTCCTCGCTCTTCGGGAAGACTGTCGGCTATGAAGCCGTAGAGAGGAAGTTTGCCCGTTCCAAACAGGAGATTAAAGACAGGAAACTCGCCGAAATGACGAAACGCACCGTCCTTTCCGTTCTCGCCGATACGTATGACAAGGAAACATTCGTTTCCCGGCTCAAGGAGAAAGGGATTGATACGGTATTACGCCATACGGAGGAAAGGCGCATTTATGGAGCCACTTTCATCGACCACCGCACGGGAAGTGTGCTGAACGGCTCACGCATGGGCAAGGAACTTTCCGCCAATGCCTTGCAGGAACACTTCACGCTGCCTTATGCCGGACAGCCGCCGCTCACGCTTTCCATTCCGGTGGAAAATGGGGAAGATATGTGTGGGCCGGCCGTTTCCGGGCATGATGACACGGATGGCGGTATGGGTTTGCTCTCTCCCGAAGGTCCGGCAGTGAATGCCGAGGAGGAAGCCTTCATCCGGGCGATGTGGCGCAAGAAGAAAAAGAAGAAGCGCAAGGGCTTGGGAATGTAACAGAAGTATCAACAATTAAAAATTTTCAACGTATGTCACAACAAGAAGACGATTTGAGGGCACTGGCGAAAATCATGGATTTCCTGCGTGCAGTGAGTATTATTTTAGTGGTCATGAACGTGTACTGGTTCTGCTATGAAGCCATAAGTCTGGGGGGCGTGAATATCGGCGTGGTGGATAAAATCCTGATGAACTTTGACCGCACGGCGGGGCTGTTCCATTCCATCCTTTACACGAAACTGTTTGCCGTCCTCCTGCTTGCCCTGTCCTGTCTGGGCACAAAGGGAGTCAAGGGAGAGAAAATCACTTGGCAAAAGATATGGGCGGTGCTTGCCGCCGGGTTCGTGCTCTTTTTCCTGAACTGGTGGATACTGGCTTTGCCGCTCCCGGTGGAAGCGGTCGCGGCTCTGTATATACTTACTATCGGCACAGGCTATGTCTGCCTGATGATGGGCGGTCTGTGGATGAGCCGCCTGCTGAAACACAACCTGATGGATGACGTGTTCAACAACGAGAACGAGAGCTTCATGCAGGAAACACGGCTTATCGAAAGCGAGTATTCAGTCAATCTGCCCACACGCTTCTACTACAGGAAGCGTTGGAACAACGGCTGGATAAACGTGGTGAACCCGTTCCGTGCCTCCATCGTATTGGGCACGCCGGGCAGCGGAAAGTCCTATGCGGTGGTAAACTCTTTCATCAAGCAGCAGATTGAGAAGGGCTTCTCGATGTATGTCTATGATTTCAAATTCAGTGACTTATCGACCATTGCCTACAACCATCTGCTCAACCACCCGGAGGGATACAAGGTGAAGCCGAAGTTCTATGTGATAAACTTCGATGACCCGCGACGCAGCCACCGCTGCAATCCCATACACCCGGATTTTATGGAGGATATTACGGACGCTTACGAGAGCGCGTACACCATCATGCTCAACCTCAATAAGAGTTGGGTGCAAAAGCAGGGCGACTTCTTTGTGGAATCACCTATCATTTTGTTTGCCAGTATTATATGGTATTTGAAAATCTATCAGAACGGCAAATACTGTACGTTCCCTCATGCCATTGAGTTCTTGAACCGCCGTTATGAGGATATTTTTCCGATATTGACCTCTTACCCGGAACTGGAAAACTACCTCTCACCGTTTATGGATGCGTGGCTCGGAGGGGCTGCGGAACAGCTCATGGGGCAGATCGCTTCGGCAAAAATTCCACTGTCGAGGATGATTTCCCCGCAGCTCTATTGGGTCATGTCCGACAGCGAATTTACGCTGGACATCAACAATCCCGAAGAGCCGAAAATCCTCTGTGTCGGCAACAATCCCGACCGTCAGAACATCTACGGGGCGGCTCTCGGTCTGTATAATTCCCGTATCGTGAAGCTCATCAATAAGAAGGGGATGTTGAAGTCGTCGGTCATCATTGACGAGCTGCCCACGATATACTTCAAGGGGTTGGACAACCTTATCGCCACCGCACGAAGCAACAAGGTGGCGGTGTGTCTGGGCTTTCAGGATTTCAGCCAGTTGGTGCGCGACTATGGCGACAAGGAAGCCAAAGTCGTGATGAACACCGTCGGCAATATCTTCTCAGGTCAGGTGGTGGGCGAAACCGCCAAGACGCTTTCGGAACGCTTTGGAAAGGTGTTGCAGAAAAGGCAGTCCATTTCCATCAACCGGCAGGACGTTTCCACCTCCATCAACACGCAGATGGATACGCTTATCCCGCCGAGCAAGATTTCCGGCTTGACGCAGGGAATGTTTGTCGGTTCGGTGTCCGACAACTTCAACGAACGCATTGAGCAGAAGATTTTCCATTGCGAGATTGTCGTGGATGCCGAGAAGGTGAAGCGTGAGGAGAAAGCCTATAAAAAAATACCCGTCATTACCGACTTCACGGACGAGGACGGCAATGACTGCATGAAGGAAGCGGTGCAGGCGAATTACAGGCGCATCAAGGAGGAAGTGAAACAAATCGTGAAAGACGAGCTGGAACGAATCGCTGGTGACGAGAACCTGAAACATCTGTTGCAGCAGAAATAACAGATTGGCGACAAAATAAAGGGCGGTGCAAGTTTGATACCTTGCTCCGCCCTTTGTCTTAATCCTGATTTTCAGAAATTTCCTCCTTAAGCAATTTGTTTATGGTCGTTATCGTATGGGTCTGAAAGTAGTTTTTCAGCTCGGCATCATCTTTCAGAAGTATGCCGCATTCTTCATCATAAGTTCCTATGATGTACTTTTTTAGTTCGGAGAAATTGTCCGCAAACGGTATCTGTCTGTTTTCCTGCCAGTATTCGGTTGTGACTTCGGTGATAAACGCTTTCAACACGGCTTTTTCTTCTTTGCCCAGTTTCTTGAAACGTATAGTTTCACGGTTCACGGGTAACGGCTCCGGAAAAATATCCTCCGGATTCTTGCCGCTACGCATGGCTGACATACAACTCTTGCAGATATGCCGGGCGTGTCCCTTTCCGCTGAATTTCTCGTTCGCCTTGTAGTCGCCACAGATACGGCAATAGTGTCCCTGCTGTTTTTTCTTCTTCTTCGCCATATGATTCTATTCTGACCTCTTTTTCCAGATCGGTTCCTCTTCCCAACGGTTGAAGAAACCTATTTTGTAGATGGGTACATCCGCATATTCCTTAAACAATGCCAGTAACTTCTCCTTGAACGTATGTCCCTCGTCTATGGCATTGCAGAGGTATAGCATGGCTGTAATCACATAGAACGGCTTTTTCTGCTGTACCTCGGTCAACGGGCGGGAAAGCCATGCCATTCGCGGATTGCGGATTTCACAAGGGCGTTTGACCATGTTCCGGCTCCATACTCTGGAATGGTGCGCGATGATGTTGCGCATGTATGAAATGGCTTCCAGCCATCCCGACAGTTCACTGTGTAAATTTAACCCCATATCATTGGCTATTGCCGATTTTTCGGGCAACTGGTGGTTGAGGTTCTTGTATATCTTGGAAAGTGTGCCGAACGTGGCCACCTCAAATATAATCCACGCATCCGGGTATTCGTCAAGTATCCTTTCTCCTTCTGTATTCGTAACAAGATGCTTGCGCTTGTAATCCTTCACGAATATCTCGTTGCTCCGCAGGAACTCTTCCATCAGTTCTTTGAGGTGCTGGGCATGGAAAGCGGCATCCGCGAACAGCTTCGGGTCACGATACCAAAGCCCTCCGTAGGACTGTGACAGATGATAAATCATCTTTGTACGCAGGGTGATTTCTATTGTTTCGATGGCATCGAATAAAATAAGGCGCAGTTCTTTATCAAAATAATAGCGTGTGACGACATCTTCCAGATTGGAATCAGGCTGGAACAGATGACGGGTCTTGTCATACTGCATATCCCACCAATAGCCTTTCAGACGATAGTAGCTGATATGGGCCAGATGCCGGGCGGCAAAAATTTCATCCCCGACAATCATCCCCCTTTGTTTGAGCAGTTCTATTTGTTCTTCAATGGAACGTGATTTCTTGTTTGCCATACCGTTATAAAAAAGAATGACCCGCCGGCAGATCTTACGGTATGCCAAACGGGTACTGTTATCGTTGAACACGGTCTGAGCCGCATATCTTCTTAATTACGTAGCAAAGATAAGCCTTTTTTGCGTAACGCACAAGAAATAAATTGCTTTTTATTCAAGATAATGGATGCAAATTCTTCAAGAACAGCTATCTTCTTTTCAATTCCGCTTCCTCATCCCTTCTTATCCGCTCGTTCAGCCTCTCCTGCATTTGTTCGAGAAAATGCGTATGGCTGATTGTTTTCCGTCGTTTGATGTCGGTGTAGAAGCGGTAGCAGTCTTTGGCTTCGACACCGAAAATCCGGTACAGCAGCGGGGCAAGCTGTTTGAGCGGCATCTCACCGTTGTTGATGCAGCCCATCTCATAGATGCCGTAGATAAGTTCCACAAGGTCTATGGCGTTGCCCGTCCATTGAAGCGGCGGAGCGGGATTGTCGGATGGCGTTTCGGCTGAGGAGTGGAGGTTGGATAGTGGCGGCACTTGGGGAGTGGTAAGGAACTTCTGCATCTTCCTCACGAAAGAGAGTGCCTTGCCGATATAGGCGGCGGCTTCCTTGCGTTCTTCGGATAACAGACGCACGGGGTGGTGTTGCAACTCGATTTCAATATAAGCCAGTGCGATGGCGGTATGGCTCGCATGGATGCTGCCGCACAGTTCGATTACTTGGTTGGCGAAAGCCATATATGCCGTTTCCATATTGCAGTCTCCGGCTTCATTGATACGGCGGAAGAACTCGGTATCCGCCAGTAAGAAATAGTTCATATCCTGTCAATTTTGAAATTCAACATTTTGATGTTAGGGTGCGCACATGAATATGTACGGCAAAAAGTGCGTCAAAACGGACAGAATCTCCGGTATCTTGTTTATAACATGTTGGTTATCAATAATATTAAAATAAATATTTATATTTTGAGAAGGTTCGCGGTCAAACAGAAGTGTTCACTTTCCGAACATTTGTACTTTTTCGGTACTTTAATAATAGGATAGCAAGTCGTTTTTTCAAGCTGTTCTTTCGGAAGTCATACGATTATAGATATGGCAGGTCACGCCATTGGGAAATTTCTTCTGTGATACAAGCGTCAATTGGATAGGTGGCAGGGCAGACTGGAAAAAATACTTTCCTGTCCCGGCTATGAAAGGAACGGTATAGAGGATGATTTCATCCACCACCTGCATACGCAGCAGTCCGTTGATATAATCTGTCTTTTCGGGAGAGGCTTCCGCCAGATAGCAGGTATCCGTTTCATATCTTCTCCATTCATCCAGCATGGAGATGGAATAATCCGGTGTGATATGATAAAGGGCGTTCTCCTTTATCTCATTGATGCCGCAACAGTCAAGGCACAGTTCCTTATACGATTTGCCATGCAACTCGGAAGCAAGACACCCGTCCATTGAGAGGACGGCAAGAACCTGAACTTTTCCCATAATCGTTCCCTTTCGTTTCGTTCGGCAAGGGCAAAAAAGCAGCGTGCAAACACACTACTTCTAATGGAGGCTCTGGTAAAGCCTTTACGGAGAGTACGTGAATGCACGCTATGCGTAGGCATAGCATAAGCTTCACGCAATCGTCTCCGTAGTGTAAATTTACCAGATTTCCATTAGGACGCCTTGCGGTCTTATGTTATATATATGCGGCGGATGGACTTTCCAAAACGCCGTTACCTTCTAATATGTCATGCAAATATAGCCATTTCCAATGAATTGCGGGCTATGATTGCTCAAATTTATACTTCAGTCCATACTCTTCCAGCTTTTTATAGAGAGTTGTCCTGCCTATTCCCAGTATTTTGGCGGCGGTGTATCGGTTTCCCCCGGATTGTTTCAGGGCACGCATGATCCGTTCCTTTTCCTCCGCATCGTTGCGCAGGGCGAAACCGGCGGCAGCGGATGTTTCCGCCAAGCCAAGTTCCAGATGTTCTTTTCTGATGGTACCTTCCTGTGCCTGCAATACCGCTCCCATGATTTTTTGTTGCAGCTCGCGCACATTGCCCGGCCACGGGTGTGACAGCAATGCTTTCCGGGCTTCGGAACTGAACCCTTCCACACGGCACTCCAGTTCCTTGTTGGCAATCTCGCGGAAGAACTCCGCCAGTGGCAGGATGTCCTCCTGGCAGTCGCGCAAAGGCGGAACGTTAATCTCGAAGTCGTGCAAGCGGTACAGCAGATCCTGCCGGAAACGCTTCTCGCTTACAGCCTTCTCCAGATTCTCGTTGGTGGCGGCAATGATACGTACATTGAAACTTCTGTCCGCCTTGTCGCCTACGGGACGGTACCGCCGTTCCTGTATGGCACGAAGCAACAGCTGTTGCGTTTCCAACGCCAGATTGCCTACCTCGTCCAGAAACAGCGTACCGCCATCTGCCTCGTGGAAATATCCTTGCGTAGCGGTGTCTGCACCCGTAAATGCACCCTTGACATGCCCGAAAAATGCAGACGGGGCAAGTTGGACGGAGAGCGAGCCGCAATCCACCGGCACGAAGGGCTTGCCGGAACGCTTGCTTTTTTCATGCAGGTGATGGGCTATATGCTCCTTGCCCGTACCGTTCTCGCCGAGTATCAGCACGCTCATCTCGGTCGGGGCAACCAACTTTATCCGCTTCATGACGGCTCGGAAAGCCGAACCGTTACGGGCGAACACGGGCATGTGCCGTTGTCTGCCGTCCTGTTCTTTCTGAATGTTGCGGAGCAGCGGGACAAGCTTGTCCTCGACCAGCAACTTGGGGATGTAGTCCAGCGAACCGAGCTTCATGCTCTCCACGGCGGTATGCACCTCGGCATAGTCGGTCATGATGATGAACGGCAGTGCCAGTCCTTCTTTCCGCATCCACCGCAACAGGTCTATGCCGTTTCCGTCAGGCAGGCGCAGGTCGGAAAGCACTATATCCCCGCCGGAGGCTTGTTGCAGGAGTTTCCTCGCCGCTACAAGGCGGTAAGCCTGCACGGTGCGGAATCCCTCCCGTGCCAGCAGGTTGCAGACAAACTCGCAATACACGATGTTGTCCTCTACCACGATGACTGTTATCTTATCCTTGACCATACTTCCTCCTTTCCTCTTTCGCCAGCCGGATAATTTCCGCGCCCTTCTCCAGTACGCCGTTCACCGCATGGAACAATGCTTCATTGTCCGGAGTACCTTCACCGTGCAGCAGCCTGTAGAGTACCTTTAGCGGTTGGTCTGCGCGGAGTATCTCCCACGAGCTGCGCAGATGATGCGTAAGGGCGTTCAGACCTTCCAGATCGTTACGGCATTTCGCATCCCTGAGTGCCTGCATCTCCTTTTCAGTCTCCGTTGTCAGTTTATCCAGCATGGAGGCTTCGTTGCCATAGGACAGCAGTGAGGAAAAATCCGGTCTTCCGGATCTTTCCCCTTTCATTGCATATCGGTCGGTTACCTCCATCAGCTCGGAAATCGAGAACGGCTTGAAAAGACTGCCCGAAAAACCGTGCGCCAGCAGTTCCTCCGCGTCGCAACTGCCCGAACCGGTCGTCACGACAACTGGAATGGTCCTTGAATTGCCCACGTTTGAGGAGCGCAGCAGCTCCAGCAGCTCGAAGCCGTTTATCTCCGGCATATTCAGGTCGGTCAGCAGCAGGCTGTAGTCTTTCCTGCGTACCATCTCCACCAGTTCTGCCACGTTGGTGCAGATGTCGCAACGCACACCCTCATGGATATACATTTCCTTCATCATCTGAAGCGATACCTCGTCATTGTCTATGGCAATGACATCCCGGTACATCGGGGCGCAGCGAGCGCGGCTCTCCACATCCGGCATGGGTGTCTCCGCGATGATTTGTGCGGGTATTTCTGCGATGAAGCGGCTTCCTTTCCCTTTCTCGCTCTCCAAACGGATATTGCCGCCGAGCATTTTCACGATATGGCGCACGATGGAGAGTCCCAGCCCGAAACCGTCCTGTGTGGCGGCATTTGAAAGCCGCTCGAACGCTCCGAACACCCGTTGCTGCTCCTCGGCAGTCATGCCCGTACCTGTATCTTCCACTGTCAGGACCAGCATCCCGTCCCTATACTCTGTCAGCAATGAGACATACCCGTTCTCGGTGAACTTGATGGCGTTGGATAGCAGGTTGTTCCCGATTTGCAGGATGCGTTCCTTGTCGGTTATGACAAAGGCATCCGCACGGTTCTCCACCTTCAGGACCAGCCCCTTGTGCATGGCTGCGGGTGCAAACTCGGTTTCAAGTGTTTGTGTGAGGATGGAAATACGGCAGGGGGACAGGCAGGGCTGTTCCTTGCCGCTGTCCAGCCGGAAAAAGTCGAGCAGCATGTTTAGCATTCTTCGCATACGCTCGGAAGACTGGCGTATGTTACGCATGTATTTTGCGTTTTTTTCTGGATCGTGTTCTTTCTCTATCAGCCCGGTGTAGCCAGTTATGGCGTTCAGCGGGGTGCGAAGCTCATGGGTGACTGTATGCACCGCTTTTTTGCGCGAGGCTATCAGGGCTTCGTTCTGATGGATGGATTCCCGCAACTGTCCGATCAGCTCGGCTGTCCTGCGCTTGTATTGCCCGATGCGGTTGGCATCGCGGTGTATCACGAAAAAGAGCACCAGCAATAGCGCAAGGGCAAATACCGCCAGTCCGCCGATTTGCATGAAAATCCGTTCCCTTTCGGATGCAGTCTCTGCTTCCTGCCGTTGCAGTTCTTCCTGCACATTGCCGTCTATCTGACGGATCAGCTGCTGCAACTGCCGGTTAAGGGAGGCATTCCGCCCGGCAAGTCTGTCGGTCTGCTCTGAAAGCAGCTTGTACTGCAGGTTCTGTTCCGCTATCACATGGCTGTTGAGCGAATGAAGCATGGCGGTGGTCGATGTGGGCGTGTCGTCCTCTTTCTTGCCGAACAAACCCAGAAATCCCTTGCGTTTCGGCTTGCGGGCGGCTTCGTCCGCACTCTTCCGTGCTATGGCGGGCACTCTGTCGGCTATCTGCCTGTGGAGGGTCTTTTGCCGGAGATACAGTGCGGCAAGATCATTCAGCTGCGATTCCTTGTTTGCCAGTATCCTGCGCAGGCTGTCTATTCCTTTCTGTTCGGAACGGAACACGTTGCGGAAAGAACACAGCGTGCTGTCGATAACCATACGCTGCAAGTGGTATTCTTCCTTGTCGCTGTCCGTCCATTCCATGACGGTTTCTCCGAGAAATGAAAGCCCGGCTATTTGCATGTTGAGCCGGTTGATGCTTTTACGCATCCCGTTGGTTGTATTATTCTTTTGTTCAAGCAGTTCCAGTGTATGCTGTTCGTTATGAAAAATATATGCAGCCAGCAGCACCAGCAGGAATATGGATATATAGCCTGCTGCAATCAGTATTCGGTATAGTCTCATGTACGCTTCGGGGTGTCATTATCGGTAACACGCTTGGGAGTGGTTATTGTAATAAGCCAGTCTTCTCTCACACCATTTTTCATACCCTTCCCGTTTCAGTTTACCCGGTCTTTTGAGCATTCTCTTGAGGCAGAAATCGTGGAAGTTGCTCTTGGAAAGGAAATGGTTGCGCTCTGCCACTTCCTTCAGTGTCAGTTCGGGACGGTAGGTCATGTCTTCCATGATACGGCAGATCCGTTCACGCCGGAGCCATTCGGTAGCAGAGCAGCCGTAGTATGTCTCGAATCTCTCCCGGAAATGGGAATAGCTCATGCCGCACATGCGTGCCATGTTTTCAGCCGTGAATGTATGCCATTTGTACATTTTCACTTTCAGCATGAATACGGCCTTTTCCAGTTCCTTCATCCGGCTTTCCGCATACTGCATCTCAAATTCTTTCAGCGGTGTGGCGATATGGCGGAGCGCGTCACGCCGTGCCCTGAAGAAATAGTCGCATACCCGGTTTGTCACGCAGTTCAGATAGGAGCGTCCCCTCATGCAGCGGAGCAGGTCGCAGAAAAACATCAGTTCTGCCGTCCGGTATCCCGCCTCATAGACGGCAACAAGGTCGTTGCTCAGGTAGCAATAGGCAAAATTTTCCGGTGAACAGGCAACCAGAGCCATATAGGGCTTGTAGTCCCGCTGTTCCAGTGTAGGCAGATACGGGAGTTGCCGCAATGCGTCCACTGTCAGACGCATTGCTTTCGTGTCATGTGCGAAACTTTCCATTTCGCGGAGCATTCTCCGCACGGAATACCTTTTCTCTACGAGTTCTTCTGCCTTGTCTGCGATGCTGTGCAGAGTGGCGGCTTGGGGATTTGCTTCGGCTGTCCGCCTTAAAAAATCTGTCAGTTTCATTGCTGTTGTTTTTGATGCAAAGTTCGCATATCCTGCGGTTACGGCAGTTCCAAATCTTGCCGAAAACTCCAACAGAAGTGCGCTTTTCAGTAAAAAAGGAACAGTTTCGGGAGAATCCTTCTCATTTCAATGGCTATAATACTTCGTCATTCAGCAAGCTATAATAGACCAATAAGAAATATATTGCATCTCCTGCAATCAGTGCTGTAAGCCGTTGCTTGAATTTCAGATCGTATTTTTCTTCCTTCAACCGTCTTAATTCGGGAAACAGACCGCTGAAATCAACGGGGGTTCGGCTGAGTAGATAGACCGGAAGAAACAACAGTATATCCACAAGTTCCTTTTCGCCTCTCACCAGATAAAACGGGGCAAACAAAAGCATCGGTATCAGTTCCCACCATCGGTAACTGACATTCCTGTTCTTCTCGTTCTGTTTGTCCATGCGGGCTTTCTCCGCACGTGCGGCAGCATCCAGCCTTCGCATGAAGGTTTCCTCTTTCTCTTCCACGATGTCGGCTATCACCTTGTCATCTACACCGCGCCGGTATAGTTCCTCTTTCGCCTGCCTGACCTTCTTTTCCGGATATTCTCCGGTAACATTGTTGGCTATCATCAGCAGCTCATTGGTATCATATTCCTTGATTTTCATTGTTCTCTAATTTAATCTGTTTCACTTCCTTTTCCTTAAGTTTCATACATTGACTTACGGGTAAGACTGAGTATCAATATATTGACTTTATTAGATGAGCAGTTAGTCCATTATATGCTTTTGATTAATATATAGTAAGTTGCAAATTGTATAATTATGGAAATCACATAGATACTATAATATTGCACATATTTTTTCTCTTTGTCAAATTGCTTGAAATACTTTCTGTACTTGTCGTTCTTAAATAAAAAACATTTATTGATATAATACATAAATAAGCCTATGGCTATCCATAATGGGAGAAAAAATAAACCATTGGGATTAAAAGCAATTATCAATAAGTTTTTTATTTTTAAAGACTGAATTCCAATAAGGCATATAACAGCAATTATCCAAAGACTAATATGACACACGGAAACGGTAGCATAATCTGCAACCCAAAGAATTACACCTTTATGGGCTGCATCAGCCTCTATCTTTTTACTAATCGATATAACACGATTGATATAATTATTATTCCATCTCTTCAACCTGATCCAATAAAATGGATTAATAAGTCTGTACAAAAAATAGAATAATATTTTATATGCACAATAATAAATCATATTATAGTATTTCTCCATCAAATCTTTCATTCCGCCGTTTTTTTTCTGTAAGAACAATGTGTTTAGCTGCCATCTCGATCTTGTTATAAACTCAATTATTAAATTTTACAATTGGAAAAGACATGACAGTGTCTTTAGCATTAAGTAATGAATGGCAGTGTCCAATAAATATGTTTCGACTCTCATCTACATGAAAAGAATGTATCTCATACCTCTTATGTGGAGTAACATCACCACCATCAAAACTACCAATATATTTCTCTATTATTCCTTGTTTCTTATATATTCTCTTTTCATTAAAATCATCAAATAGGGATGACGTTACATAATAACGAATTATATATTGATTGTCTTCAGCTATCTTCTTGGAATTGCTTGAATAGTCTATGAATAATATCAACAACACAAATAGTCCTTTAGGAACTAATAGACCTATAATAAGACTGAGCAAATAGATACTTTTATATATTCGTATGCCATATTTGATCCCTTTGGGTAATTTATTAGGAATGTGTATGAAAAAGGAAAAAATCAAAGATAACACGAAAATATATCCGATAATGTATCCGATATTCCATCGTATATGATCTGTTTCTGGAACTGTACATATTACTATAAAACCAAGTATTCCACATAAGATATGGATACCAAGAACTATATACAATAATTTATATTTCGTCATATTTCAATCAATGGCTAAGCGAGGAACGCTGTCAAGCGTTATCCTGCGTTGTTACCGATATTTCTACTTATTTTGATATTATAAAATTTCGATGAAGAAATGAGATAAAGCTATTTACCCGCCTGCTCTGATAAACTATAATTACAATTGTTCATATTTTCTTCTACTTACTATTTTACCGTTTCTTATTTCCTCAAACCTCTCTTCAAGCAATGGGATAAAAGCAACAGCATCAAAATCAAGAAAACGTTCTTTATATTTCAAGATAACCTCTTTGAAATATAGGAATATATCATCACAAAGTGCCTTTCTTGTTTCAATTTCGGACAAGTTATCATATTTGTCAATTGTGAGCATTTGGTCTATTATAAGTTTATCATCTTTTTTAAGGTATCTGTAAAATGATTTTAAGTTGCCACCTTCTATATTTTCAGAAAGGAAAAATCTAAGAATTGCATCAATTGCAATATGACTATATCGAGGATCATGAGTCGTTAGTTTAATTGAAATTGAATCTTGCCAATCTCCATCGTTTAAACCGTCTATAATATAGCTTAAAACCTTACGATTTATAAATGCTTTTTCGACTGTTCTTCCTCCTTGCGATTGATATGTAATTCTTAAAAATAGTCCCATAATGAAATTAATTTATTTTGTTATTATCGGTAATGGTTAGAAAGGAGCATCGTTAGATGCTATCTTTCGTTGTTACTAACTTATTAAATCTTTATTGTATAATTTTTAGCCAATGACGATGTGTTATTATAAAATAAAGTAATACAACCAAAATGGGATAAATCATCCATGATATGAAGGAAGAAATCTTTTGGCTATTAAATATTAGAGGTTTACTCCTTATAATTTCCATACCTTTTTTCCTTTTGATATAATACGAACAGAATGTCTTGTATAATAAAACATAGATTATGATGAAAAACACAAAAGGGGTTTTATAATTGAAATTCTCCTCTATCAGTAGATATGTCAATACTATAACAGGAAGAAATAATATTCCACATATTATCTGTATCGTCCGCTCATGTGGATTTTCCAATATAAATTTATCCCTATTAAATATGAATATCTGATAATACATCGCATCTAAAATGAATTTTATCATAAAGAGTTATTCGTATTGTTAGTAATGGTTTAGCGGGGAACGCTGTTTAGCGTTATCCCGGTTTGTTAGCAACTTTACTTTAGTTCATAACAAGCATAGAGTTCAATTTTATTTCCTTCAAGAATATCATTGATTTGATGCTCCAATTCGCTCAATCCATTGACACTTGTTATTTGACGGTTGAAACCTAATTGCTCAATCTCCAAATCAAGACTTAAATGTCCGATTGATATAAAATTATCTTTCAACTTCTCTACATCCGTATAATATAGAGATAACTTGCGTACACCAAAACTTCCCATAGCATTAGTTTTTGTTACAGGAACTTCTTCTATCAAAATCGTATCTATTGATGGCTTTAGATAGTCATTGTAAGTAGTAGGAACAAAAGCATAATAAGCATCTTTCCTGTATTGATAAAAATCTTCAAATATGAAACAGCGATACTTGTTATCAATTTGAAAGGCAATTACTTCTCCCTTTGTAAAAAGTCTATTTATGAGCGTCTTATACTTTTTCGGCTTTCGTACTTTTAAGATAGGTACACTTACCTTTTTGAGTAACTTTTGGAGTGCTATATTTCTTTTTGAAATAGCTATCTTATCTATTTCTGCCCAAGCCATATCAGCTCCGTTATCCACTATAGTTTTAAGTCGGTTTACAAAGTAATCATCCAATAGCCCAATTTTCCAGAGCGTAAGACATGTAGTAGAAATATAAATCTCTAAATCTAATGAAGATGATAAATTATCTAATTCATTTTTTAGATACGATCTAATTTCATCTGCCGGTTGCCCGCTATCATATCTGTCCAATATTTCATTTTGAACATCTATGCTTAAATCACTTTCCAATATGTCTGTACCGTCAATCGCCATATTTATTATTTCTTTTGTTGCTAATGGTTTGGTGAGGAACAGCATTAAGCTGTTATCTCGACCTTGTTAACGATTTTATTTCACAATCATAAATTCATTTCCATATGGATAAAATTTTTCATCTATCCATAGTTTAGAGTAGTCTGATAATTTGTAAATTTCAGGTTTATACAGATTTAATACCTTATCCAAAACTTTCTCTCGGAATATTATTCCATCTCCATATTCTACGCTATCTAAAACGAAAAAATTCTGTTTGATTGAACAGTCTTTCAGTTTCATGTCAGGATATACTGTAAAACAAGTACCTAGTTTTTTCTGAAAGTCACTCTGATATGTTATGCCTTTTCCGAAATGAAAAGAATCGTTATCAAAATGACTTATACGTAAAGCGTAGTATTTTTTACCCGTTAGAGTTTCGTTTTTCTTGTTTACTACCTTGACAGTTGCAACATCATATTTATCAATGAACCCATTTTCTTGAAGTAAAGACAAAAACTCTTCCGATACGATTTTTAGTTTTATGCTCCACTGGTCACAAAAATCAAATTGCAAAATTCCCGGTTTCTTGTTGCATACGAGGTATAAGACGGGAGGCAAGTTTTCTTCCCAGCCATTCTTGTCTTTCCACATCCATCTCCCTTTAGTTTGAAATCGTTGTCTTTTACTTTCATCATAAGTATCACATACATCAAATTTACCATATTCCAATAATCCTTTAGGAAGTTTATCTATCCCATATCGCCAAATATAAAGTTCTTCTGTATTCATAATTATTATCGTTAATGGTTCAGCAGGGAACGGCTTGCCGTTATCCTGCGTTGTTAGTGATATTGTTACTTATATTCAATCTCCATATTACTATCTTTGTAATACTCGCTGTTAGCAAGCATAGTCCAAAAGTAAAAAGTCCCACAAAATAGAAAGACATAATGAAAATGCTTAAAATATAGCTTAATACTTCCCACAGAGTTATAGGTGCTGTACTTATCACATGAACTCCACGACAAGATAAAATGATAATTGGAACACTGCAACCAATAGTTAAGCCTGCATGAAACAAAAACGTAGTAAGCAACCCACACAATAAATACTTAACGTAAGAAAAAGGGTGTACCCAATGCCATGCAAACCAGCTTGCAAACAGCGCAGAACAGCCTACACATATATAAGAGCCTATAACTCCCAAAAGATGCTTATAAGTATCCATTGGAAATGCTGTATCCATAAATACCCATGCTGTCAGCATTGTTAAACTTATATATATAATTTTTGCTATATCCATATTTTACACAATTATCACTAATGGTTCAGCAGGGAACGGTTTACCGTTATCCTGCGTTGTTAGCTGTATTTTTTATTTTGTTTCGGAACAATAGATATGCACCAGATAAACAGACGATAAATGGTATTTTAACAGTCCATAAACAAAGTATTTCTGTGCCACACAATAAAATAAGTAACATGGGTACAAGAAAAAATGACAAAAAACTATATATATTATTATATCTGATTATTGGGAAGTAGTTCAGAAACAATGTGAATGTCCCAACTGAAAACATTATTACTCCAATTATAGCCCAAGTTAATAAAATCCCTTCATAAACAATGTTTATATCATTATATGATGATTGTTTTGTATTTTGAAACAATAACCATACGGCGCAAAAGGTACATAACAAACTGAAGCATAATATACCCAACCATGTTTTCAGCAACAATTTAATTATATAGTTTTTCTGTTTCATATTCTTTGTCTTTTTACAGCTAATGGCTTGACAAGGAGCTGCGTTTAGCAGCTATCTTGGCTCGTTATCAATATAATTCTCTAAGAAAGCATATTCATTCATTATGGCAAGATTTCACATTCTTCACCAAAAGGATAATATGTTCTCATGTTTACGGTCGATTCATTTTCGCTGCGACATACTCTTATTCTGCTTATGGAAAGTTTTTCTGTTACTAAGAGTTCGTACCGTAAATTTTCATGGTGAAAGACTATTACTTCCGGCTTCTCTGTGTCATAAAGAGAATAGAATATTCTTAGATTTTTGTAAGAAGATAATGCCGTTTCAATTTGTACATCAAAAGAAACCGGCAATGTTACAGAGAGATATTCCATATTGCCCGGATTACTCTTTATATCCAAATCAATATACTCAATGTGGGCAGGCTCTTTGCTGGTTTCGGGCAAGAAACCAATCATAACGCCCTTATCTTCTATCTCGATAGGCTCTTCGTCTATTTCATCATATTCATCATAATCAGAAAGGAGTTCCTCAATGGAAGTTTCAAATAACTTCTCGAATATTCTCTCTGTGTTTTTGTTCTGTATGTCAGTGCAGAACAATTCTGCATGAATCTTATTGTTTGTTGTATTCATCTTCATAACAAGTCATTTTGTCTTAATGTATCGTAGTAATCTCCGTCACTATCCATATTGGAAACTATTTTTTCTGACAGTTCTACTGCATTGAGAGCAATGCATTCTTGTCCGAACACGGGATGAATCAAGAATGATAAGTCTTGCTCGTTTCCTTTCAGCCATTTCAGAAAATTTATGGTATTGACTTTACTTAGCTTTATGGACATATTGCATAAAGCCAAATACAACTCCATATAATATTCGTCTTGCCACAACAAAAATGTGCCGCTATTATCTTGCCCTACAATAATTTGTAAGGTGTCGTCAGAAGTAATAGTGTCAAAGAAATTCTTCGCTCTTTTCTGACTATTAGATTGTTGAATGAATTGCTTTCTCATGTTGTTATTCCATTTGTTATTGATAATGGTTTGGTGAGGAACAGCATTTAGCTGTTATCTCGACCTTGTTAACGATTTTATTTCACAATCATAAATTCATTCCCATATGGATAAAAGCCTTTGTTTCTCCATATTTTTGAGTAGTCTGATAATTTGTAAATTTCAGGTTTATACAGATTCAACACCTTATCCAAAACTCTCTCTCGGAATATTATACCATCTCTATATTCTATACTATTCAAAACAAAGAAATTCTGTTTGATAGAATTGTCTTTCAGTTTCATATCAGGATATACTGTAAAACAAGTACCTCGTTCTTTCTGTAAGTCACTCTGATATGTTATGCCTTTCCCGAAAAGAAAAGAATCATTGTCAAAATGATTTATACGTAAAGCGTAGTATTTTTTATCCGTTAGAGTTTCGTTTTTTTTGTTTACTACCTTGACGGTTGCAATATCATATTTATCAATGAACCCATTTTCTTGAAGTAAAGACAAAAACTCTTCCGACACTATTTTGAGTTCTATACTGCTTTTATCAAGAAAATCAAATTTCAGGATTCCCGGTTTCTTGTTGCATACAAGGTATAAGACGGGAGGTAAATTTTCGCGCCATCCGTCATTATTTTGCCACATCCATTGCCCGAGATTCTGAAACTTCTGCCTTTTACTTTCATCGTAGATATCACAAACATCAGATTTGCCATACTCCAATAATCCTTTAGGCAGTTTATCTATCCCATATCGCCAAATATAGAGTTCTTCTGTATTCATAATTATTATCGTTAATGGTTTGGTGAGGAACAGCGTTAAGCTGTTATCTCGACCTTGTTAGTTGCTGACTATATTTACTTAATGATTTCAATGTCTTGAATAGGTATATAACCTATAGGAGCATTAAAAATGGAATTTATTTTGCACCAGTCATTTGTTAAATTACTTATGACAACAGGCATTCCAAAATTGACTGCTATACCATCTTCGCCTTTGGTAGTTTTTTCTCCATTAGGCAAAGAATAAATGTAAGAACTGCATAGTATGGCACTATTTCCAACTTGTGGCGTCAAAATCGTCCTTTTAGCATTTGGAGGGCTCTGTAATATTATATTATACTGAGCTTCCATGCATTTCGTAGATAAGAATAGGTATGCTTCAAAACAGTCATTACATTCATTCTCTTCAGGAAAATGCTCTATATGAAAACCCGGAGCGTCAGCATACAACTTTCCGTGAGTTTCATCTCCTCTATTATATACCCCATATATCAATCGCCCATTAGAATCATAATATGCGATACTATGCAATGCACCCCCGTCAGCCCATCGCTTAAATACTTTCCTAATATTGTTATCGCTATCGAAATACATAGTGAACAATATATTGGCATTCTTAATTTGACCATCATCTAAGATTTTGTATGAATGGATTTGATCAAATTCCATATATTCATCCTCTATTACTTTTCCTAAACTATCTAAAGGAACAAGGTATGCAATTCTCAAAGGCATTTTGTTTATTGCATCAATCTCTGTTTGAATAGTTTCCTTATAGTTTTGTGCAAAAGTATAAGGTGAAAGCAAGAATAAAATATAAAGTAAACGCAGCAAGAAAAAGCAAGGTTGATGATAATACAGCAAGAATGC
>OCLX01000544.1_pt1 | contig 20068 bp, 17 predicted proteins | sample 1538961 | NCBI WGS metagenome assembly OCLX01 (sample SAMN04168657, study PRJEB22393) | human gut metagenome | biome: human gut microbiome; feature: stool | host: Homo sapiens | collected 2014-03-20
CATCAACCTTCTTTGGAGAGATATAGTAAGACCTGCTATTTTAGTAGGCAAGTATCGTTTGTATCCAAGAATCCCCTGCCTTTAGGCATGGGGAGTATGTCAATAAAAAAAGCTGTAACAAAAGAGGATATCTCTAATTGTTACAGCTTTTTTATGATGTTTATTTTAAGAAAGTTTTATTTAAATCTATTTTAAAATCTTTAGCTAAATCAAGGAAGTTTTGAGTGGTAATAGTTTGTTTTTTGCCACCCATTGAACGAACTTTTACACAGATTTCAGCAGCTTTTTCCGCAGTATCCATAAGACCAAAAGCTTCATCAAAATCTTTACCAGAGCAGAACATACCATGATGAGCCCATACTACAATATTATATTTTTTCATAAGTTCACTTGTAGCTTTAGCTATTTCGCTACCACCTGGAACCATCCAAGGAACAACACCGATACCCTCAGGGAAAATAACAGGATCTTCTGTTGCCATTTCCCAAAGTTCGCGAGTAAATTCTTTATCGTTTAGTGGTAAAACGAAAGTAAGAGCAATGATATTAGTTGGATGAGCATGATAAATTACATGATTTTGCCCATTAGTTAAATCTTTTTTTATGCTATGGTTCATAAGATGAGTTGGAAATTCACTTGTTGGACGACCGCCTTTTTCTAATCCCCAAATGATAGCATAATTTTCACCTTTATTATCAATTTTAGCAATGCAAATATTATCTTCTGGTTTTAAGATAATATTGCGCATATAACGACCAGTTCCAGAAACTAAGAAATATTCATTAGCTAAATTAGGTACACTTACACCAATTGGAATCCAATTAGTAGGTGCTTTTAATTCAGATTTTATTTCTTCGATTTCTTCAGGTTTTATACGATAACTTAGATTGCCACCATTGCGTTCATGCCAACCTTTTTTGAATGCATCGTCAGTAAGACGTATAAATCCTTGAATAAATTCAGCATTAGTAATTAACATAAAATATCCTTTCTTATGAGAAAATCTTTGTTTTTTTGTTTATGCCTTTGTTATTTTTATTATTTTAAATATAATACCACATAAAATCACAATAAACAATAAAATAAAAAATGAGTTTTCAGTAAAATTTAAAAATAAAATAATTTGAAAAAGTATTGATTTATATATTTTATTGATGTATAATTGAAATTAGAAAACGTTTACTGTTATATAGAAAATTAATCAAAAATATTAATAATATTATTTTCTTAGGAGGATTTTAAAATGGCAGTTTTAGTATGTGGTGGAGCAGGTTATATCGGCTCTCATATGGTTTATGAACTTATCAATAATGGTGAAGATGTTGTTGTAATCGATAATCTTGAAACAGGTCATTTAGCTTCTGTTCATGAAAAAGCAAAATTTTATAAAGGCGATATCCGTAATATGGCAGACCTTGATAAAGTTTTTACAGAAAATGACATTGAAGCAATTATTCATTTTGCTGCAAATTCTCTTGTTGGTGAAAGTATGCAAGTTCCTTTAAAATATTTCAACAACAACACTTGCGGTATGGAAGTTCTTCTTGAAGCTATGGTTAAATATGATGTTAAGAAAATCGTATTCTCTTCCACTGCTGCAACTTATGGTGAACCAAAACGTGTGCCTATTTTAGAAACTGATGAAACAAATCCTACTAATCCATATGGTGAATCCAAACGCATGATGGAAAAAATGATGAAATGGGTAGATATGGCTAACGGTATTAAATATGTATCCTTACGTTATTTCAACGTAGCAGGTGCTGTTGAAGATGGTCATATTGGTGAAGCTCATACAACAGAAACTCACTTAATTCCAATCATTTTACAAGTTCCACTTGGTAAACGCGATCACATCACTGTATTTGGTACAGATTATCCAACAGCTGATGGTACTTGTATCCGTGACTATGTACATGTAATGGACTTAGCAGATGCACATATGAAAGCTCTTAACTATTTACGTGAAGGTAATGAAAGCAATATCTTCAATTTAGGTACTGGTGAAGGCTTCTCTGTAAAAGAAATGATCGACGCTGCTGAAAAAGCTACAGGCTTAAAAATTAAAGTAGAATATGGTCAACGCCGTGCTGGTGACCCTGCTCGCTTAATTGCTTCTAGTGAAAAAGCTCAGAAAATCCTTAACTGGCATCCAAAATATACAAGCATGGAAGAAATTATCAAAACTGCTTGGAAATGGCATCAAGCTCATCCAAACGGATATGAAGACTAATTTTGGGGTTTAGTTAATAAAAGGGGATTTTTAATAATGGATATGAATTTACAAATAAATCGTTTGTTAAACTTTGCTCTACAACAAGGTCTTATTGCACCAGAAGATAAATACTATAGTGCAAACTTACTTTTAGATTTATTAGGTGTAGATGAGTTTGAAGTTGTAGAAGTAGATGAAACATTACCAATAGCTCATGATATTTTAGAAAATATGTTAGATTATGCTGTAGAAAAAGGTCTTTGTGAAGATACTGTAACTCAGCGTGATTTATTTGATACTCGTATCATGAACTGCGTAATGCCTCGTCCTTCTGAAGTTGTAGGCAATTTCAAAAAAATATACGAAAAATCAAAAGTTCAAGCTACTGATTATTTCTATAAAACAAGTATTGCTTCTAATTATATTCGTAAAGATCGTATTGATAAAAATATTATTTGGAAAGCAAATACTGAATATGGTGATTTAGATATCACAATTAACTTATCTAAACCAGAAAAAGATCCAAGAGATATTGCTAAAGCAAAACTTGTAAAATCTTCTTCTTATCCAAAATGCTTACTTTGTCGTGAAAATGAAGGTTATGCAGGTCATGCAAATCATCCAGCTCGTCAAACACATAGATTAATTCCTATGGATTTTGAAGGTCATCAATGGTTTATGCAATATTCCCCATACACTTATTACAATGAACACTGCATTTTATTAAATTCCTTGCATGTACCAATGAAAGTTTGCCGTGCTACCTTTGAAAACTTATTAAACTTTGTGGATTATTTACCACATTATTTCTTAGGTTCTAATGCAGATTTACCAATCGTTGGTGGTTCTATTTTATCTCATGACCATTATCAAGGTGGACATTATACATTCGCTATGGAAAAAGCTCCAATCGAAGAAACTTTCAATATCGAAGGTTTTGATAATGTTACTGTTGGTCGTGTAAAATGGCCTATGTCTGTAATTCGTGCAGCTTCTTCTAATAAACAGGATTTAATTAATTTTGCTGTACATGTATTAGATGCATGGCGTGGATATTCTGACGCAAGTGTAGATATCTTAGCTGAAAGCGATGGACAACCACATAATACAATTACTCCAATTGCTCGCGTTCGTGATGGTAAATATGAATTAGATTTAGTTTTACGTAACAACCGTACAACTGAAGAATATCCATTAGGTATTTTCCATCCACATGATGAAGTTCATCATATTAAAAAAGAAAATATCGGCTTAATTGAAGTAATGGGTCTTGCAGTACTTCCAGCTCGTTTAAAAGACGAATTAGCAAAAGTAAAAGGATGCTTTATCGCTGGTAAAGAAGATATTAGTGATGATGAACAAATCGCTAAACATGCAGATTGGTACAAAGAAATTCGTGCAAAATACACAGATATTAAAGCTGAAGAAGTTGAAGATATGCTTAAATTAGAAGTAGGTAAAATCTTTATGGTTGTATTACTTCATGCAGGCGTATTCAAACGCAATATACAAGGTATTCAAGCTTTCAATAAATTTGTAGCAACTTTATAATTTTAATAATTATGCCATCTATAAATTTTATAGATGGCATATATTTAATCAAGAAAATATTGAAAATATAGAAATAATATATTATTATATTTTAATATATTATTTTAATATATTATTTTAATAAGGATTGAAGACAATGAAGTCAACTACGATAATTGATGTAGCCAAAAAGGCACAAGTATCAGTAGCAACGGTATCCCGTGTAGTAAATGGTAATTATCCAGTAAAAGAAGCTACGAAGAAGAAAGTTTTAGAAGCAATAAAAGATTTAGAGTACATTCCAAACATTCAAGCAAGAGAATTAAATACACAACATTCTTCAATAATTGGAATTATTGTGCCTAGTCTATTTAATACTTTTTTTGCTGAAGTTGTAAGTGGAATAGAAAGTTTTTCAACAAGTAGTGGCTATTCGTTATTGTTGACTTACACAAAAGATGACCCTATCTGTGAAAAAGAATGTATGAATGAATTACTGATGCGAAATGTGTCAGGAATAATAAATATTAGTCCAAATACGGAACGTGTGGATAGTAGTTTTTTTGACCAGATGGCATCTAGGATACCGCTGGTATTTATTAACTCATATATAAAACGTCCAGCTATTTCTTATGTATATAATGATGAACGTATAGGTACCAAAATTGCCTTAGAACATTTAGTATCATTAGGTCATCAAAATATTTGTTTCGTTCGTGGTGAACGAAGCGATTCTTATGAGTTTAAAGAAGATGTATATATTGAATTTATGAAGAAAATGGGTTGTTATAATCCAGAAAATATCATAAATGTTAGTGCGGGTAATAGTATAGATACAGTAGAGTTGACTGCTAAAAAGATTGTAGAATTTTTGCCTAATCGAAAAGATGTTACAGCATTTTTTTGTTGTAATGATTTGATGGGTGTCGGTGCAGTCAATGCTTGTAGACGTTTAAATTTAAAAATTCCAGAAGACATATCTATTATGGGATATGATAATGTCTCACTAAGTCATTTTATTGAGCCAAAACTTACGACAATGGACCAAAATATGATGACTTTAGGATGGACAGCGGCTAGTTTATTAATGGAAAAAATAGCTAGTGATAATAAAACAAGCAGACAAGTTGTATTACAAAATACTTTAGTCTTACGTGATACTACAGGTCCTTGTAAAACAAATAAATAAAAGAGGTAAGAAAAATGGCAGTAGTAAAAAGTGAATTTGGTGTAGCTTCTACAGGGGAACAGGTTTATAAATTTAAAATTGAAAACTCCAAAGGCGAATATGTAAGCATTATTAATTATGGTTGCACTATTCAAGCTATTGTAGTTGAAGGCAAAGATGGTAAATTACATGATGTAGTTTTAGGTTATGACACTGTAAAAGGCTATGAAGAAGGAACATTCTTCTATGGTGCATTCATTGGTCGTTGCGGTAATCGTATAGCTAATGGTAAATTTACTTTAAATGGAAAAACTTATGAATTAGAAACAAATAATGGAGCAAATCATTTACATGGTGGCTCTAATGGTTTTGATAAAAAAGTTTATAGCGATTTCACAATTGGCGAAAATAGCGTATCTTTAAGACGTACATCTCCAGATGGTGAAGCTAATTATCCAGGAAACTTAGATGTAGAAGTAATTTATACTTTTGATGATAATGCTTGCTTACGCATTGATTATAAAGCTAAAACTGATGCAGACACTGTAGTTAACTTAACAAATCACAGCTATTTCAATTTAGCTGGTGAAGGCAGTGGCAGTGTTTATGATCAAACATTGAAATTAGATTGCCCAGCAATGATTCCAACTGATGCAGGATTAATCCCAACTGGTGAAATTCGTCCAATTACAAAAGGTGATGTATTTGACTTTAGTGAAGCTAAACCTATCGGTCAGGATATAGACAAAGATGATGAACGTTTAGTTATTGCTGCTGGTTATGACCATACAGTATTATTACCAGAACATGATGGTTTATATACTTTTGCACAAGCTAAATCTGAAAAAACTGGTATTATTATGGACGTAGCTACAACAATGCCAGGTGCACAGTTCTATTCTGCAAACTTCTTAGAAGGAAAACCAGGTAAACAAGGTCATATTTACAATCGTCGTGATGCTTTCTGCATTGAAACTCAATATGTACCAAATGCTGTAAATTGTGATAAATTTGCCTCTCCAGTATTGAAAGCAGGACAAGAAACTCATACTGTTACAACATATACTTTCAGTAAATAATTATATTGAATATAAAAATACACTTATGTGATTACATAAGTGTATTTTTTTTAGTTGCGGAGAAGTCATAAATAGTTTGTAGTGTATCGTAATGAATAGATTGTTTTCTAAAAGTATTAGGCGTGATACCTTTTAAATTTTTAAATACTTTACAAAAATAATCATCATTATTATAGCCTACATGGTGAGCTATCTTTTTTATCGTCCATGTGGGATTATTGATGAGAAGTTTACATGCGGTAGAAATCCTTAAGTTTTGTAAATATTTCATAGGTGATATGCCAAATTGTTTATGGAAAGTTTTGCAGAGATGATATTTAGAATATCCTATTTGTTCAGCTATTGTATCTATATTTAAATTGCTATTAGCGAAGTTTTGCTCAAGAAAATTTTTGGCTATATCTGTTTTTGTGAGATTATTTGCATCATATGCTAGATTATATTTTAAAAGGTCTATCCAAAAATTATAGGCTAATTTTGTATTTATAAATACTGATTGTAGTTTATTGTTGAGGGCTTTGGTGTAAAAATTAGCTATTTGTGTCAATAATGAAGGATAGTTTGCTAAAGAAATGACAGGGCCTAATTTATTATAGATTTTACATAGAAGGGGTAAAACTTCAGGAGAAAACTCTAAATAAATAAATTTCCAATGAGTGGAATTTTGGGGTAAATAGTAATGGGAATTGCTGGGAATGTTGAGTAAAAAAGCTTTACCAGCTGTGATGGTATAAGTGGAATTATTTATGGTTAAAACGCCTTGTCCACTGATGCAATATTGAATAAGACAATGTTTATCATGACGATGTAGATTATGCCAAGAATAGCTGTGGTCGGTGATATTTTGAAAGCCGATACCTGTTAGTGTTATTAATGGCAAATCAGAGGAAAACTGATATTTTATAGCTTTATAAGGAAAGGTGCTAAACATAAAAAACTCCTTTAATTTATAGATGAAGATGACAAAAAATTACAGTAGATAACATTTTATTATCATTTTAATATAGCTAACGATATTTTAAAATATTATGTAGAAAATAAATTTAGAGGAGAGAATATAGATGTTAGCAATTAATTATGATAAAGAGCAAAAGATATTTAATTTATCTAATGGCAAAATTAGTTATATTTTAGGCATTGAAAAAGATTGTTATGTAAAACATATTTATTTTGGCAAATATTTATCATCATATAATGGAAGTAATGCTCAATTATTTTATGATAGAGGTTTTTGTTCAAATCCGATAGTTTCAGATAGAAATTTTTCGTTAGATACTTTATTGCAAGAATATCCGGATTTTAATCAAGGGGATTTTAGAAATCCAGCTTATATAATTCAAACAGAAGATGGCAAGCGTGTAAATCGCTTTTATTATGATAGTTTTAATATCATTGAAGGAAAACCAAAATTAGAGGAATTGCCTTCCATTTATGTAAATAATGAAAATGAAGCTAAAACTTTATGTATTATCTTAAAAGATGTAGTGATGAATGCAAGTATTTATTTGTATTACACAATTTTTGCTGATTATGATGTTATTTGCAGACATACTGAAATTATAAATCATGGTGATAAGAGCATATATTTAGATAAAGTAATGAGCTTTAGTATGGATTTTGCGGATAGCGATTATGATGTGATGACATTATCCGGTGCTCATTTGTATGAAAAAAATATTTATCGCAGAGCTATAAAATCTGACTCTATTGTATTAGAAAGCATACGAGGAACAAGTAGTCCACAGGCAACACCATTTATAGCTTTGATGGACAAAAATACTAATGAAGATATAGGTTCTGTTTGGGCATTTAATTTTATTTATAGTGGTGATTTCCAAGCCAGTGTACAAGTGGGACAATATAAGACTACTAGAGTACAAATGGGCATGAACTCTACGACTTTTGGTTGGACTTTAAGCGGTAAAGAAAAATTTATTTCTCCTGAAGCTGTGTTAGTTTATACAGATAAAGGTTTAAATACTATGTCTCAGATTTTTCATAAATTGTATAGAAATCAACTTTGTCGAGGTTTATATAAAGAAAAAGCTCGTCCAATTTTGTTGAATAGTTGGGAAGCTTGTCATTTTGAGGTCAATGAAGATAATTGCTTGGATTTAGCAAGACAAGCTGGTGAATTGGGCATAGAATTATTTGTATTAGATGATGGCTGGTTTAAAAATCGTTGTGATGATACACAGGGTTTAGGCGATTGGCTAGAAGATGAAGAAAAATTCCCACATGGATTAAAAACTTTAGCTCAAAAAATTAAAGAAAAAGGATTATTATTTGGTTTGTGGTTTGAGCCAGAAATGATATCTAAAAATAGTAATTTATATAAAAATCATCCTGATTGGGTGATTAGAAGTATGGATTATGAGCCTATTTTGAGCAGATGCCAATATGTATTGGATTTATCGAATATAGAAGTTTGTAATTATCTTGTAGAAAAAATATCTAATATATTAGAAAATGTAGAGATATCTTATGTTAAATGGGATATGAATAGACATTTGACAGATTTAGGTTCTGCTTATTTAAATAGTAAGGAACAAAAAGAATTATCACATAGATATGTATTAGGTTTATATTATATTTTAGAAAAATTAACACAGCGTTTTAAAAATGTTTTATTTGAAAGTTGTTCTAGTGGTGGCGGTAGATATGATGCAGGAATGCTCTATTATATGCCACAAACATGGGCTAGCGATAATACAGATGCTATTTGTCGTTTAAAAATACAATATGGTACAAGTATATTATTTCCTGCAATTACAATGGGTTCACATGTTTCTATAGTGCCAAACCACCAAGTCGGTAGAATAACACCACTTAAAACTCGTTTTGCTGTAGCTTCTTCTGGAAATCTAGGTTATGAATTAGATTTAAATAAATTAAATGATGAGGAAAAAGAAGAGATAAAAAAACAAGTAGCTTGGTATAAACAATATAGAGATGTTATACAAAAAGGGACTTTCTATAGAATAAAGAGTCCTTTTGATGGAAATGATATTAGTTGGAATTTTATTTCCGAAGATGAAAATACTGTTATTTGTTATTTCCATCAGGTTTTAGTAGAACCTATATATAGAAATTTAATTTTGAAATTAAAAGGACTACAAGAAGATGCTTTATATAATTTAGTTGGTACAGATAAAGTTTTCAGTGGTAGTGAATTGATGTATGCTGGTTTGATGATACCAAAAATAGAAGAAGATTTTTATAGTAATATTTATGTATTAAAAAAATCAGTATAAACGGTAACTTTAGTATATTTATTAAAAATTTCATTTATATTTTACAAACAATGACTATGTGAAACTATACAATTTTACATAGTCATTGTATAATAATAATGAGCTTAACAGAAAATTCCATAAGAAACAGCATTAGATTTTTTAAATGCAACATCATTTCTCACAGAAAATTTATGAGGTGATAGTAAATGGCTATTAAAAAAGTTGAAGTTGACCGTAGAGATTGTCAAAACTACCGTAACTATTTAAAGAGAGGAGGATATATCTCCGCAAGCTATTTATCAGTAAGTGGTTTAGATGCTATAAGATTAAAAAAATTAGCTATACAAGGTAGATTAGATGCTGTTAGATGCGCTATTGGTAAATCTGTTAGATGGTATTATTGTGAAAAACAAGCGGAGTTAGCTCACTTACGCGGAGAAGCTTAAAATGCATAATTGTTATGTATAATAGACTACTTTTTATGAGTTTATAAGAAGTAGTCTATTTTTTTATAAAAAACTGTTGACAAAAATGAAAGTATCTGATATTATATATTTCTGTCAGCAACAATATAATATTGTTTGAGAGCACATGGAGAGTTGTCCGAGTGGTTGAAGGAGCACGCCTGGAAAGCGTGTATACGGGTCCCCGTATCGAGGGTTCAAATCCCTCACTCTCCGCCATAATTGATAGGTACAGGATTTTGCATAGCAAAATCCTGTTTTTTGTATATAGAGAAATAGGAGATTTATTATGAAAAAAATCTTAGCTATACTGATGTTATTGATGTTAAATTTAAATATAGCATTAGCGCAGAATTTGGAGATTGATGAAACGAATTTAAGTGAAAAAGATATTCAATATTTATCTGCATGGACATCGCTTGCTGTATATAATGATAAATTTAGCTTATTAGCAAGAGATATATTGAAAAGTAATGGTTGGAATATTCGCTTTTATAATGAACAAATAGCTAAATCTGATGTTAAATACCTATTAGCTGATAAAAAAATAAATGATAAGGATATATTCTTTTTATCTATCAGTGGTACTAGCAGTTGGCAAGATGTGAAAACGGATTTGGCAGTAGAGGCAACAGTATTTCAAGGGCATAATTTAGATGAATTTTTGCAAAGTAGAAATGATAAAGATTTAAGTGAAACTAAGCCTTTAGTGCATAAAGGATTTTTACAATATGTACAAGATGGATTTTTTTCCGCGAATAGTTCAGGTGAGATTTTAGGTCTTGATTTAGTAGAACATTTGAAACAGTGCCCAGAAGATAAGATTTATATAACAGGTCATAGTTTAGGTGGAGCAGTGGCGGAATTATTGACAGCTAGATTATTAGACATGGGCGTAAGTAGTAATCAAATAGAAACTATTACTTTTGGTGCACCTGCTGTAGGCAATAAGACTTTTGTAGATATGTATGAGCCTAAAATGAATTTGACTCGTATTACGATGAAAGGTGATATTGTAAAAAATTTAGCTCAGATAGCTAATGAACGTTTTGTGCAATTTAATACTAATGAAGTATGGACTGTATCTAAATTGGAAAATGATAAATTTGCTCATAATATGTTGCTTTACTTTGATAGAGCAATTAAAAATTATTATGACAGCAAAGAAGACATAGCTTTAGCTACAGAAGATATTGAAACATGTGAAACTTATGTGGCAAAGCCTAAATATGATTTTCCTAATGAATTACAATCAGAAATAAATTATATGAATTTAGCTTTGAAAGATAAGTTATTAAAAGAAGATGAAGATTGCTTTGTTGACCTTTCAGATGACGACCTATCTTCAAATGTATTTCAAAAAGCAAAAGCATTGAATGCTAAATATGTAGTGTTTTATGAGTTTAGTGCAAATAAAATAAAAGATAGTACTTCCAATAAAAGATATTATATTTATGGAAGTAAATATATTTATGATATAAATGGTAATTTGATAAGAGGATTTAGTGCAACGTCAGATACTAAAGAGATGACTGTATTACAATCTGTATTATATTTAGAATGTCAATTTAAATAAAAATAAAAACTTAGTGAATGGTAATATAGAATAAAACTATGATTATCTTCACTAAGTTTTTTTATTATGGTAATTGAGTTATATTTATATCGGATATTTGTTTAATGATAATATCAGCTCTAGATAAATCTTGATTGCCAGAATTAGGATTGGCAAAACCGATACAATACATGCCAGCATCTTTAGCAGCAATGCTACCATTTTTAGAGTCTTCAAGAACGACACAATCTTTAGGGTCAACTTGTAATTTTTTTGCTGTTTTTAAATAAATATCTGGAGCAGGTTTACTATGAAGGATATCTTCGCCAGAAATTAAAAATTTAAAGTATTTATCAATATTAAATGTTTTTACAACAAATTCAATTACGTTTAAAGGAGAAGATGATGCTATCGCCAAAGGAATATTTGCTTTTTGTAATTGTTCTAATAAAGGGCAGATGCCATCAATAGGTTTAAGATTATGGTCAACGATATATTTTTTGAAGAAATTCATATGATTATTAGTCATTTCTTCAGGAGTATATGGTAAATGATGTTTATCAATAAAATAGGAGAAAACAGAAGTTGATGTCATACCAATGAGTTTATTGAATTCTTCATCATCAACTACGATATTATTTTCGAGTAATACCTCTTTGACTACTTTGTTATGTATAGGTTCGCTATCAATGATAACGCCGTCCATGTCAAAGATAAATGCTTGCATAATAACACCTCTTTTTATTTTTATCAAATATAGCATAGCAAAATTACATATAATTTTAAAGAGATTTCAAATGAAAGATTATAGATAAATTTATTTGAATTTAGAGGGTTTGGATATATAATAAATAATATAGATAAAATTGTAGAGGTTGATAAAGTGAAAAAAATAGTATTATGTTTATTAAGTTTATTTATTTGTATGCAATCTGTAGCTTTGGCTAATATACATCAATCAAAAGTATCAAATGTGGAAAATATTCGTTCTATATATGCATATAAAGACCCTGAACAAATGAAAGATTATGAACAGAAAAAATTAGTAAAAGAACAAACTAAAAGTGATAAAAAACTAGAAGAACCAATGGCATTGTTTAGAGTATTTGTCAATAATGATAGATTTTATACTGACGATAATAGATATAAAGACAATGTAGAGTTAGCAATAACATCACATAATATAGATAGAAATTATATTTTTGATAATGAATATCCTCCATATTTAATATTGCAAGATAATGATAATAATAGATATGAAATTCATTTTGCCAAAGTTAAATATGACAATCCATATTGGATAAGCTTCAATTTAACAAATAAAGAAATAGAACAAATAAATAAAGCTAAAACTATAAGTCTTGTTTTACCAGAGGCGCAAGAAAATATGTATCGTTATAATAAGAAAAAAGATAAATTAGAGAAAAAATCTTATGATAATGATATAAAAGTAGAAGAAATGGTATATGAACTTCCAGAAAATATAGTTGATGAATGGAAAATTGTTTTAAATAAGCATAAATAAAAATAACCCTACTAATTTAACTTAGTAGGGTTATTTTCATTTATAAAGTAGTAAGGGGTTTATAATTAGGGCTTAGTAAGCGGCATCATTGCCGTTACCAGCTTCTGTAGGGGCTGTGTCTTTATGATCTGTTCCTGTATGATATGGACTATCTACATTTATTGTTGGTGTATGCAATTTTATATTGCGTTTTTCTAATACTTGTTTTAAGAGCCATGGCTTATCTGAAATAATACCATCAACACCCATATCAAGTAACATATTCATATCTTTTTCATTATTAACAGTCCATGAGCCTCTAAGTCAAAAACATCATAGTTGACTTTGGCATAAGTAGTGGAAATATCAATATTATAAAATCTACTATAAATTGTTAAGGCAGCTAGACCACTCAATAAGAGTTTTTTGGATAGTTTTTTCATTTGTATTCATCTCCTAAAGCGTTTAAATTTATTTGTTATAATTATCTCATAAATCTGAATTTATGTATGTCAGAATAGAGTGTAATTTTTAGGTAAATATTTCTTACAAAAATAAATATATTTTTTCTAAAAAAGTGTTGACAAAGTGATTTATAGTAGATATAATAATTAAGCACTCAACGAGAGGGCAACTCAAAAGAAGAAAATTGTTAAAAACAAAAAATAAATTAAAAAAAGTTCTTGACAAGATAAACTTCTTGAGTTAAGATATACAAGCTGACTTTTGAAGCCAGCAGGAAATGTTCTTTGAAAACTAAACAATGCACAATATGTTTTCTAACATAAACGAATGTGCGGTATCTGCTGTATAGCAGATTACCTAATAAATTCTTTTTAAACAGATAATTAAAGAGCCAATCGGTTCTTCGAAAAATAATTTTTTTGGAGAGTTTGATCCTGGCTCAGGACGAACGCTGGCGGCGTGCTTAACACATGCAAGTCGAACGGGGTGTTTATTTCGGTAAACACCAAGTGGCGAACGGGTGAGTAACGCGTAAGCAATCTACCTTCAAGATGGGGACAACACTTCGAAAGGGGTGCTAATACCGAATGAATGTAAGAGTATCGCATGAGACACTTACTAAAGGAGGCCTCTGACATAAGCTTCCGCTTGAAGATGAGCTTGCGTCTGATTAGCTAGTTGGTGAGGGTAAAGGCCCACCAAGGCGACGATCAGTAGCCGGTCTGAGAGGATGAACGGCCACATTGGGACTGAGACACGGCCCAGACTCCTACGGGAGGCAGCAGTGGGGAATCTTCCGCAATGGGCGAAAGCCTGACGGAGCAACGCCGCGTGAACGATGAAGGTCTTAGGATCGTAAAGTTCTGTTGTTAGGGACGAAGGGTAAGAATCATAATAAGGTTTTTATTTGACGGTACCTAACGAGGAAGCCACGGCTAACTACGTGCCAGCAGCCGCGGTAATACGTAGGCGGCAAGCGTTGTCCGGAATTATTGGGCGTAAAGGGAGCGCAGGCGGGAAACTAAGCGGATCTTAAAAGTGCGGGGCTCAACCCCGTGATGGGGTCCGAACTGGTTTTCTTGAGTGCAGGAGAGGAAAGCGGAATTCCCAGTGTAGCGGTGAAATGCGTAGATATTGGGAAGAACACCAGTGGCGAAGGCGGCTTTCTGGACTGTAACTGACGCTGAGGCTCGAAAGCTAGGGTAGCGAACGGGATTAGATACCCCGGTAGTCCTAGCCGTAAACGATGGATACTAGGTGTGGGAGGTATCGACCCCTTCCGTGCCGGAGTTAACGCAATAAGTATCCCGCCTGGGGAGTACGGCCGCAAGGTTGAAACTCAAAGGAATTGACGGGGGCCCGCACAAGCGGTGGAGTATGTGGTTTAATTCGACGCAACGCGAAGAACCTTACCAAGACTTGACATTGATTGAAAGACTTAGAGATAAGTCCCTTCTCTTCGGAGAACAAGAAAACAGGTGGTGCATGGCTGTCGTCAGCTCGTGTCGTGAGATGTTGGGTTAAGTCCCGCAACGAGCGCAACCCCTATACTATGTTGCCAGCATTACGGATGGGAACTCATAGTAGACTGCCGCGGACAACGCGGAGGAAGGCGGGGATGACGTCAAGTCATCATGCCCCTTACGTCTTGGGCTACACACGTACTACAATGGGATGAACAGAGGGAAGCGAAATCGCGAGGTGGAGCGGATCCCTAAAAGCATCTCTCAGTTCGGATTGTAGGCTGAAACTCGCCTACATGAAGTCGGAATCGCTAGTAATCGCAGGTCAGCATACTGCGGTGAATACGTTCCCGGGCCTTGTACACACCGCCCGTCACACCACGAAAGTCATTCACACCCGAAGCCGGCTAAGGGCCTATGGTACCGACCGTCTAAGGTGGGGGCGATGATTGGGGTGAAGTCGTAACAAGGTAGCCGTATCGGAAGGTGCGGCTGGATCACCTCCTTTCTAAGGAGCATGCGTTACCGAGGTAACGGCATGTGTCGAGCACATTCGAGCATTGTTTGGTTTTGAGAGAATATCTCTCTATATATGGGGGTGTAGCTCAGTTGGGAGAGCACCTGCCTTGCAAGCAGGGGGTCAGGAGTTCGAATCTCCTCATCTCCACCATATTAAATAATAAGCCTTCGGGCATTAGATAAAGACAGGATAACCTGTCTTTTTTGTTTGTGTAAAAATAAATATATTTTCATATATGGATAATAGAATAAGGAGGAAGACATCAGTGAATAGCATTATGGTAACAATCGCTTCTGTTTGTTTAGTAGCTCTTACAGTTATTAATTTCTAAGAGGGAATAATTTGTAATTATTGTTTTTAATTAGAGAAAGGATTTTAAAATGAAAAGCAATGGCAAAAATATAGTTATATTAGTGATGTTTTGTTTATTAACTGTTGTATTTGCTGGTTGTGGAAATACTTCTCAAGATAATAGTTCTCAAAAAACAGAAAAGCAACAAGAAGTTTATATTGTAGCAGCTGCTAGCATGACAGATGCTATAAAAGAAATTGGTGCAAATTATGAAAAAGAATATCCAAATGTGAAATTAACATATAACTTTGGAAGTTCTGGTGCCTTACAAACACAGATAGAACAAGGGGCTCCTGCTGATGTATTTATTTCAGCAGCACAAAAACAGATGAATGCCCTAGATGAGAAAGGATTAATTGATAAGTCCACGCGTAAAGATTTATTGGAGAATAAAGTGGTTTTAATTGTGCCAAAAGACAGTGAATTATCTTTAAATGATTTTGCTGATGTGGCTACAGATAAAGTCAATAAAATAGCTTTAGGTGAACCAAAAGCTGTACCAGTTGGACAATATTCAGAAGAAATCTTCTCTAATTTAAAGATACTAGACGCTATGAAACAGAAGGCAGTATATGCTTCTGATGTACGTCAAGTTCTCGGTTGGGTAGAAACAGGCGAAGTAGATTGCGGTATAGTTTATGCTACAGATGCAGCTATTTCTGATAAAGTTAAAGTATTGATGGAAGCACCAGAAAATACGCATAAACCTGTAGTTTATCCAATAGCGATGGTAAATTCCTCTAAAAATCCAGATGTAGCAAAAGATTTTATTGCATATTTATCTCAAGATGCACAAAAAAATATTTTAGCAAAATATGGATTTAACGTAAAATAATAAAATATATAGCGACAAATTAAAGCAGATTAATGCTTTAGCTTGTCGCTATTTTCATTTGAGGTGAAAATATGGATTTCTCTCCATTATATATTTCCTTAAAAACAGCAGGACTTGCTACAATAATTACTTTTATTTTAGGTATATATGCAGCTAGATTTATTTGCAAATTAAAAAAATATCAAGGATTTATAGATGGCATCATCACTTTACCTTTAGTTTTGCCTCCTACTGTAGTGGGTTTTTTCTTATTGTTATTTTTAGGAAAAAATAGTTTTATTGGACAATTTTTAGCTGTATTTGATATTAATATAATTTTTTCCTGGCCAGCTACTGTAATTACAGCAGTTGTAGTTTCTTTTCCATTGATGTATAGAACGACGCGTGGAGCTTTTGAGCAGATAGATAAAGATTTGATTTTTGCAGCGAGAACTTTAGGTATGAGTGAAGAAAAAATCTTTTGGAAGATTATATTACCTTTGGCAAAATCCGGTATATTAGCAGGTGCAATTTTATCTTTTGCTAGGGCTTTAGGTGAATTTGGAGCGACAATTATGCTAGCGGGTAATATTCCAGGAAAAACGCAGACAATGTCTACAGCTATTTATTCAGCAGTGCAAGCAAATGACCAAGAAACGGCTTTTGTTTGGGCAGGGATAATAATTGTTGTATCATTAATGGTAATGGTATTGATGAATTATTGGTTAAAACAGCAACAAAAAGTCAATAGTTGAGGTGAAGTAAATGGCTTTAGAAGTAGCAATAAAAAAATATTATCCTGATTTTAGTTTAGATGTGAATTTTTACACTGAAAAAGGAATTTTAGGTGTATTAGGTGCATCTGGTTGTGGTAAGAGCATGACGTTGAAATGTATTGCAGGAATAGAAACACCAGATGAAGGAAAGATAATTCTCAATGCTAGAGTTTTGTTTGATAGTGAAAAAAAGATTAATTTATCACCACAAAAGCGAAATATAGGCTATTTATTTCAAAATTATGCGTTATTTCCTCATATGAATGTTGAAGAAAATATTGCTGTAGGTATAAAAATTAAAGAAGAGCAAAAAGAAATTATAGCTAAGTATTTAAAAATTTTTCATTTAGAAAATTTAAAAAAGGCTTATCCTAAAAATTTATCAGGAGGGCAACAACAAAGAGTAGCATTAGCTAGAATTTTTGCTTCACAGCCTGATATATTAATGTTAGATGAACCATTTTCGGCTTTAGATGATTTTTTGAAATGGCAAGTTGAATTAGAATTAGCAAAAGTTTTAAAGCTTTATGGTAAAAATGTATTATTCGTTTCCCATAATAGAGATGAAATTTATCGTTTTTGTGATGAAATTATGGTATTATCACAAGGAAAAACTGTGTCTTTTAGCACTAAAAAAGATTTATTTGAAAAACCAAATTCAATAGCTGCTTCTAAATTGAGTGGTTGTAAAAATCATTCACGCATAGAGAAAATAGACAAGTATTTATGTAGAGCTATTGATTGGAATATAGATTTAACAGTTACTAGTGAAATAAGTGATAAAGATAGATACATAGGCATTAGAGCCCATGAATTAATGATAGTTGATGATAAAGAAAGAAAAAAAGATATAAATGTAGAAGAATTCATCATTGATGAATTAGTAGAAAATATTTTTAGCATAGTTATAATGTTGAGAAAAGAAAATGCTAAACAAGCCATTCGTTTAGAAGTCAGCAAAGAGTATTGGCAAAATAATAAAAGAATTGGCGATACTATATATGTAAAATTACCTCAAGATAAGATTTTTCTTTTAGATAAGTAATAAAAAAACTCATTTCAATGAAATTGACTATAAAAAAGATATATTTTCATAGTTAATTTAAATATTGAAATGAGTTTTTTATTTTATTTGCTAATTGTAAATTTAAAAACAGTATATTTATCAGACTGTTTTTCTGTTGTCAATTTTATTTGATGTAAACTAGCTAGATGTTGGGCAATTTTTAGTTCAATGCTATTTAAGATAGTATCATCTTCTGCGGTCTGATAAAATTGAGGGAACATTTCTGGTAGGTGTTCGACAGATATTTCATCATTATTGTTTTGCATATAGATATAATAATTGTTATCATCTTCTAAAATCTTTATGATTAAATCACTTTTTTGAGGATAGATTTGAAGTGCTTTATCTAAAGTTTCACAAAACATTTGTTTGAGACGATTTTTATCTCCTGTAAATAAAATGATTTCTTTAGCTAGACTTATTTTTAAATCTATCTTTATATTTTGTTCCTTAGCTACTTTTTCACGAGCTTTTATACTATCTTGAAGAATTTCTATTAAATTGAGCAAATCTTTTTGAAGTGTAAAATCTTTATTATCTAATTGAGATAAATCTAAAAGATTATTAGCAATCATATCTAGTTTATCAATATTTTTTTGCATTTGTTTTAAATATGGCTCAGGTATATTGGATTTTTTTTGAGCTAATTCTTGTATATCATGTTTTAATTCTTTTAAAGGTGTATGGAGTTTATAAGCTGTTTTTATGATTAAATTATTATCAGATTGAGCTTTAGCTTTAGATGTAGTTTCGAGATTTTGTAAATATAAAGAAAGACGATTTAAGTTTTGAGCTAGTTGAGCTATCTCATCATTAGCTTTTGTTTTTATATGGGAAGTATAATTATGGTGCAAAATCTTTTCAATAAATTGATTTAATACTTCTAAAGGTAAAACGTATTTTTTTAGGAGAACTTTTAAGAGAAGTATTAAAATTACAAATAGAACTATAGAACAAAATAGCATTAAAGCAATTCCATCATACCAACTGAATTTTAATGTAGGCATTTTGCTATGAAAAAGCAATGCTCCTTTGACATTACCTTCACTATCATATATAGGAACACCAATTGTAGTATAATGTGGCTGTGTATATATATTAAAGGTTTGAGTGCGAATATTTTGACCGTTTAAAATGGATTGAAGGTCATTGGCTGCTTGAGCTGGAAGTTGGTCATAAGTTAATGCTGGATTAAAGCGAGAGCCTACAATTTGCAGTGTGTTTTTATCTACAAGCCATATTTCACCTTGTTCTAATATATTTACTAATTGCAGTACATTAGCATTGTATATATTAGTTAAAGGATTGTTACCTGTAGACTTACTCAAAATATCAGCTAAAGATAAAGCTGTACTTTCTAAACGACTGCTTTCTATGTTTTGAGAATGTTGAAAGAATAGATAGCCAAATACTGCACTAAACGAAATAACGAATAAAATGAGTATTGTGGACATGATTAATAAAATTTTATTGATAAGTTTTGACATAATATAACCTCTATAAATAATCATAAAGTGAATTTAAATAGATTTTAGCATAAAAAAGAGAAAGAAAAAACATTTTTCGATGATTAAAAACACTTGAAATATAAAGCTTTTTATAGTTTTTATAAAAATATAAAAAAAAAATCAAAAAAAGTGTTGACAAGAGGCTCATTATTTAATATACTATAGAAGCTGGCTCGTGAGCCAACAAGAAAAAAGCCAAACGGCTTGAACATAAGAATATGGGCCTATAGCTCAGCTGGTTAGAGCGCACGCCTGATAAGCGTGAGGTCACTAGTTCAAGTCTAGTTAGGCCCACCATTATTGATCTTTGAAAACTGCACAGAAGAAGAAATGCAAAAAAACAAATTCACCAT
>OCLX01000599.1_pt1 | contig 17007 bp, 9 predicted proteins | sample 1538961 | NCBI WGS metagenome assembly OCLX01 (sample SAMN04168657, study PRJEB22393) | human gut metagenome | biome: human gut microbiome; feature: stool | host: Homo sapiens | collected 2014-03-20
ATAAGGAGTTTACCATGAAAAAACGATTCCTCGCATTCCTGCTGGCTGTCTGCGTGGCTGTTTCCATGCTGGTGCTGCCCGCCTCTGCGGTCGGCTCCAACGCGGCAGTCCAGACGGCGACGGCACTGGGCGGTCTGACCGCCGAGCAGGCCGGTTCTCTGGGTGCGCCCCTCACCCGTGGGCAGGCGGCCCGCCTCCTCACCGCATTCTCTGCTTACCGCGATACCACCACGGCACAGGGCCGCACCGGCCGCCTCTACAGCGATGTAGACAGCGACTCTCCCTATGCGGTCTACATCCGCACCGCTGTCCAGAACGGCTGGATGACCGGCTACTCCGACGGCAGCTTCCGCCCGGACAACACCGTCACGCTGGAAGAAGCCTGCACCATGGCGCTGCGCCTGCTGGGCTATGATGTGGCAAAGCTGGGCGGTACCTTCCCCACAGCTCAGCTCAGCAAGGCCGGCGCACTGGGCCTGCGCAATGAGATCAATGCCCGTCAGGGCGAGACTCTGACCCTCGAGCAGGGTACCATGCTCTTCTACAACGCCCTCACCGCCATGAACGGCAGTGGTCAGGTCTACGCCTCCACCCTGGGCTTTGCCGTGAGCAACGGCCAGGTGGACATCTCTTCGGTCCTGCTGGACAACGTCAAGGGTCCCTTCGTGGCAGATGCTTCCACCGTCCTGCCCTTCGTCCCGGCGGCCATCTACCGCAACGACGAAGTCACCACCTCTGCGGCCCTCTCTCCCTATGATGTCTACTATTATAACGAGAGCGCCCGCACCGTCTGGATCTACAACAAGCGCGCCGCAGGCCGCGTGACGGCGGTCTCGCCCTCGGCCAGCGCTCCGACCTCTGTGACCGTGGCCGGCGTCACCTACGCCATCGCTTCGCCCTCTGTGGCCTACCAGCTGTCTTCTCTGTCCGGCGGCGGCGTGGGTCAGGTGGTCACTCTGCTGCTGGGCATGAACGATGCAGCTGTCTCCGTCCTCACCGGCGACGCGGCAGACGCTGTGTTCTACGGCGTGGTCCAGTCCTCATCCCGCACCCTTGTGGAGACGAACAGCGCTGAGGTGCAGCAGGCTGTCTCGGTCATGTGTACCGACGGCACCGCCCGCACCGTCAATGTGAACAATAAGCTCAATTTCCCGGCCGGCAAGCTGGTGGAGATCAGCGTGGACGGTGACGGCGAAAGCGTCAAGTCCATCTCGCCCCGCTCGACCAGCGGCACCGTCAGCGCCGACGGCACCGCGCTGGGCGACACCCCGTTTGCAGACAACGTGCAGATCATTGATACGACGTCGGAGGGTGTGGCTGGGGCAGTTCGCCCCAGCCGCCTATCGGGGGTAACTCTGAGCGAAAGCGACGTCCGCTACTACACCACCAATTCCGCAGGCCAGATCGACCGGGTCATCCTCGACGATGTGACCGGTGACCTGTGGGAGTACGCTGCGCTGGATTCTGTCCGCCGCCTGACGGACGAAGCCGCCAAGAAGATCGACAAAAAGATCAGCGACAAGGCACAGGACGCCGCAAGAGAGGCCGCAGGCCTCCCCGCTGCGACCACCACGACCACCACCAAGGTGGACAAGACCGATGAGGAGACCTTCCAGGATGTGAAGAACATCCTTGTTCCCAGCACCAGCGATGTGCTCTACGGTCTCATCGACGGCAGTGTCGTCAGCTCTACCTGGAACACCCTTACCGGCAAGACGGACCAGCTGTTCAGCTATGTGCTCCGCCGCACCGGCGACAGCGTGGGCGGTACGCTGGGCGACTTCCTCAACTATCTGGGCGAGGGTGCGACCTATGTCTGCTACTCCGGCGGCAAACAGGTGGCCTACAGCACCGCCACCAAGTACCCCGTTATCGCAGGCGGCATCGCCATCGGCCGTTCTGCTGACGGCAAGGCCATCAACCGGATGCTCCAGCTCTCGCCGGTAGTCATCGATAAGCTGGGCGCAGCTTCGGTCATGAGCGGCGACAAGCGCTATGAGACCGCCGACGATATGCAGGTGTATCTGTGGTCGAACGGCCAGTATTTCGCCACCTCGCTGCCCAAGATCAACACCGAGGATTATAAGCTCATCGGCTGGTACGACAACTTCGGCTGCTCCGGAGGAAAGAAGATCCGTATCCTTGTGGCCGTCAAGACGAACTGAGCCTGAAATTTTCCAATCACAGAACAGCAGCCTCGCGGCAGATGAAGCGGGGCTGCTGTTTTATTCTCTTATTTGCCACACGCCCTATTTCGTGTTACAATAAAAACCAGAAAAATTGCGGAAAAAGGAGGTGCGGCAATGATACGCATTGCTCTGGTCGAGGACGAGGCAGAGGTGCGGGCGCAGCTTCAGGGCTATGTGCAGCGGCACACCCGGCAGTACGGCACCGAGTTCGCGGTGACGGAATTCGCCGACGGCATGGAGCTGCTGGATGATTACCGCCCGGTGTACGACATCCTGTTTCTGGACGTGGAGATGAAGCATCTGGACGGCATGGAGACGGCCCGGCGGGTGCGGCAGCTGGACAAGGACGTCATCATCGTTTTTATCACGAATATGGCGCAGTACGCCATCGGCGGGTACGCCGTGGGCGCGCTGGACTATGTGCTCAAGCCGGTGCCTTATTTTGCGTTTTCGCAGCAGCTGCGCAAGGCCGAAGAGCAGCTGCGCCGCCGCGCACGGCATTATCTGGCCCTGCCGGTGGAGGGCGGGATGCGGCGGCTGGATTCGTCCCTCATCTATTATCTGGAAAGCGAGGGACACCGCGTCCATTTTTATACCGAAGAGGGCGATTTCGTGGCGGCAGGCACCCTGAAAGCCTTTGAGGAAAAGCTGGCCAAGCGGCCCTTTGCCCGCTGCAACAGCGGCTACCTTGTCAATCTGGCACAGGTGAAGAGCGTGCAGCAGGGGATGGTGCAGGTGGGACCCTACGAATTGCAGGTCAGCCGCCCCCGGCGGAAAGCCTTCCTCGCGGCGCTGGCCGACCACATCGGGGGTGAGGGTGCATGACGGCACTGCCCAGCATCCCGCGCCTGTATACGGCGCTGGCCGAGTGTCTGGCTGTGGGCATCTACGCCCTGCCGCTGGGCCTCCGCTTCGGCAAAACGGCCACCATCGCTGCCAGTGCGGCATGGGCGCTGGCCCTGAGTGCTTTTTTGCAGGCCACGGGCAGCGTTCCGCTGGCGTGGTGGATCCCCTGCATGGCGGCAGCTGTGGGGATACAGTATTTATACCTCTGGGTCACCCGCACCATCTCCCTGCTGGAAGCGGGCTATGTCTGCGCCCGGGCCTTCGTTCTGGCAGAGCTGGCGGCCAGCGCTGAGTGGCAGCTGCACTGCTTCCTCTGGCCCCAGCGCAGCGGGGCCGACGGCCTGTCACTGCTGCTTCTGGTGGTGGTCTATGGCGGCGTTTTCGGCTGCATCTGGGTGCTGGAGCATAAACACAAAAGTCCCAAGGGCCATATCGTCATCAGCGGAAAAGCGGCCCTCGTGGCCGTCGTCATGGCGGCGATGGTCTTCGCGGTGAGCAATCTGCTGTTCTTGGGCGACCGCGAGGTGGACATGAGCGTCTACTACATCCGCACGCTGGTGGATTTCTGCGGCGTGCTCATCCTGACGGTCCAGCACGAGCAGCTGCGGGAGGCGGCGCTCCACAGTGAGCTTGCCGCCATGGACGAGGTGCTCCACCGCCAGTACGAGCAGTACAAGCGGAGCAAAGAGGGCATCCGGCTCATCAACAACCGCTATCATGCGCTGAAAATTCAAATCGCGGACATCCGCGCCGAGCGCGACCGGGCCAAGCAGGACGCGGCTCTGGCCCGGATGGAGAGCGGAATCCGGCAGTATGAGGCCGAGAACAAGACCGGCAACCCGGTATTGGATACCCTATTGACCGCCAAAAGCATGGACTGCCAGCAGCGCGGCATCAACATGACCAGCGTGGCCGACGGCAGCCAGCTGGGCTTTCTGAGCACGCGGGAGCTGTGTACCCTTGTGGGTGCGCCGCTGGACAACGCCATCGAGAGCGTGCTGGCTGAGCCCGACCCCGAAAAGCGTCTGCTGCGGGTGGCCATCTATAACCAGAGCGGCTGCGTGATGCTCCGCTTCGAGAACTACTGCGCCCAGCCCGTGGAGCTGGGCGCGGACGGCCTGCCTGTCCACAACGCCCACGGCGGCTATGACCTGCAGGGCGTGCAGGCGGCCGCCCAGCGCCACGACGGCACCATGACCCTTCATTGGGCCGACGGCTGGTTCACCCTGCGGATCTTGCTGCCGGTCCCGGAAAAGTAAAGGGACTCCTTCAGTCACCTGCGGTGACAGCTCCCTCAGGGAGGGAGCCTTTGGTAGAGAGCGAAACATTGTCCTCTTTGCCAAGGGCCACCTCTTTGAGGGGGCTGCCGCGTCAGCGGCTGGGGGAGTTTTTGCTTTTGGCATGATGCACAATAAAACCGCCCTCGGAATTGTGGATCAGCACAATAAAATTTGAAATCAAATTGAAACTTCTGCAAAATATGCCTCCAAAATGACAGATTGCGCGGAGAACGGTTCGTTTTGCAGTTTATATGATAAAATGACATCAAGCAAAGGAGTGGACGCACTCCGGAGAACAGCTATGAACCGGGTCGTGTACCCAAAAGAGAAGGAGCTAACAGTTATGGCACAGAAAAAGAAGGACAGTAAGATGATGGTCAAGATCATCAAAACTGCCGTTTCGGGTGTGTTGTGTGTCGCATTGGCGGGCGGTATGGTTGCGGCCAATGTGCTGATCCCGCCCAATGCCAGCAGCGTGCAGAGCATTTTGGGCCTGAAGAGTGGAGGCATCGATAACAGCAAGGCAAAGACCGAAGGCATCAATATGGAATACAGCAAGCCCGGCTTTGACACAGAGGAGGCGCTGGTTGAGGATGAGATCGCTCTGAATAAGAAGATCGCCGCCGAAGGCATTGTATTGCTGAAAAACGATGCCGGAAAGATGCCGTACAGCACGGATACGACCTTTAGCTTTGTCAGCCATTCTGCTGTCAGCTACATCGGCGGCAACAAAGTCGATATGAAAACGGCCTTTGAAGATGCCGGGTTCGGTGTCAACGAGGACCTCTGGAAATTCTATTCCGAAGGCAACGGCAAGGATTACGGTCTGGGTGTCGGCTCGGTCTCTTACGGTGATGACGAGGACTTCTCCATCAACGAGTGCCCGCTGTCCGTCATGCAGGCGGAGCCGGGCCTGACCGATTCCATGCAGGGCACGGTGCCGGTCTTTGTGTTCAGCCGTGTGGCGGGCGAAGGCCGTGATATGCCCCGCTCCATGTACAACCACACCGATGTGGAAGAGGACAAGACCAAGACTTACCTCGAGCCGGATTCTGTGGAACTGGAGATCCTCCAGTACCTGAACGACAACTTTGACGATGTGGTGCTGCTGCTCAACTCCAGCGCAGCGGTCGATCTGAGCTGGGTGGAGGATTATCCCAGCATCCACACGGTCATCTCGGCTCCCGCTATGGGTGATTACGGTCTGTGCTCTCTGGCAGAGATCTTCTCCGGCAAGGTGAATCCCTCCGGCCGCACCGTGGACACCTATGAAGTGGATGCCATGAACAGCCCGGCGGCGCAGAACTTCGGCGACTTTGCCTACTATGACGAGAATGGTAACCTGACCAAGTACAACTACGTCAGCTACAAAGAGGGCATCTATGTTGGCTACCGCTATTACGAGACCCGTTACGAGGACAAGGTCCTCGGTCAGGGCAACGCAGGCGATTACAACTACGATGACGCTGTGATGTATCCCTTCGGCTACGGCCTGTCCTACACCACCTTTGATTGGTCCGACTACAACACCAGCTGGGATGGCGACACCTGCACCGTCACGGTCAAGGTGACCAACACCGGTTCTGTTGCCGGCAAGGACGTTGTGGAAGTGTATGCACAGAGCCCCTACACCGATTATGACAAGACCAACAAGGTGGAAAAGGCTGCGGTTGAACTGGTCGGTTACGCCAAGACCTCGGAGCTGGCTCCCGGCGCAAGCGAGACGGTGAAGATCACCTTTGATCAGGAGCAGCTGAAGTCTTACGACTACGTCAATGCCAAGACCTACATTCTGGATGCCGGTGACTACTACATCACCGCCGCCAAGAACGCACACGATGCCGTCAACAACATCCTTGCTGTCAAGGGCAAGACCGTGGAAGACGGCATGACCGCCGATGGCAACACCGAGTTTGTGGCGACCTATACCCCGGCCAACGGCACCGTGGATACCACGACCTATAAGAACGACACCACCACCGGCGTGGAGGTCACCAACCAGCTGGATCAGGCAAACGGCGGCTTCCAGTATCTGTCCCGCAACGACTGGACCGGCACCTGGCCGACCACCGATGGCGAGGTCAGCGACCAGATCAGCACTTGGGGCAACCCCATCAACGGCACCGATGCAAACGGCAACCCCGCTTCCTATACTTACTATAAGACCATCAGCAGCGAGGATCTGGCAAAGCTGGATTCCTTCGATTCCCTGAACACCACCGATCCTTCTACCCTGACCGATGAGCTTGTCTACGGCAAGGACAACGGCCTCGGCCTGATCGATATGCGTGGTCTGGATTACAACGACCCCAAGTGGAACGACCTGCTCGACCAGCTGATCCCCAGCGATTATCAGACCCTGATCACCCAGTCCGGCTATGGCACGGCTGCCATCAAGTCGGTGGATAAGCTCTCCACGACCGATCGCGACGCTGCCACCGGCCTGGTCAACTATGGCGTTGATGCAAGCGGCAACTTCTACTTCAAGGGCAACATCACCCACTGCGGCGTCATCGTTCTGGCCCAGACCTACAACGATGATCTGGCCACTCACTACGGCGAGAACATTGGCGACGAGTCCTACTATCTGGATGTCGATGGCTGGTATGCACCGGCAGTCAACATGCACCGCACTGCATTCTCCGGCCGCAACAGCGAGTATTACTCCGAGGATCCGTTCATCGGCGGTCACATTGCTTCCCTCGAGTGTGAGGGTGTCGCCTCCCGCGGTATGTATGTCTTTGTCAAGCACTACGCCATCAACGATCAGGAGGACCACCGCGGCGACCGTGAAGGCCAGTACAGCATTGCGACCTTCCTGAACGAGCAGGCGGCCCGCGAGATCTACCTCAAGCCCTTTGAGATGTGCGTCAAGTCTGATAAGGTCGAGATGAACTATGCAAAGGACAACGGCGACGGCACTTACAGCAATGCCACCACCGAGATCCCGTCCGTCACCGGCATCATGACCTCCTTCAACCGCGTTGGCTATACCTGGGCCGGCGGCAACTACAACATGATCACCGGCCTGCTGCGCAACGAGTGGGGCTTCCACGGCTTTATCATCACCGATAATGCAAACACCGGTGTCTTTATGGATGCTGGCCAGATGATCCAGGCGGGTGCTGATGGCAAGCTGACCAACCTGCCCACCGGCGCACGCTATACCTTTAACAAGAATGATGTTTCGGATTATCACTATGGCCGTGAGGCAGTCCACAACATCCTGTATACTATTGCAAACTCCAAGGCAATGAACGGCGGTATGCCGGGCAGCCGTTATCTGGCAAAGGTCGAGCCTTACCAGAAGGTCATCTACGCGGTGGATGGCGTCTGCGGCGGTCTGATCGCGGTCCTGGTCATCCTGACCATCTTCCGCTTCCGCAAAAAGAAAGAGGACAACATCAAAACCGTCTGAGTAACACAAAACCGAAAGGGGCGGCGGGCAGAGCGCCCGCCACCTCTTCTTTTTTATCAGGAGCGATCCATGAAACACGCTGACATCATCCAGAAACTGAACTTAGAGCAAAAATGCGCCCTGCTCTCGGGCGAGACCGTCTTTACCACCCGCGCTCTGCCGGGCAAGGGCATCCCGGCCATCACCCTTTCGGACGGCCCCAACGGTGTCCGCAAGCAGGCCGGTGCCGCCGACCATCTGGGTCTCAACCCCAGCGTTCCGGCAACCTGCTTTCCGACCTCTTCCGCCACTGCGTGCAGCTGGGATGAGAAGCTGGGCGAAGCCGTGGGCGAGGCACTGGGCGAGGAAGCCGCTGCACAGGAAGTGGCTGTCCTGCTCGGCCCTGGCCTGAACATCCAGCGCAGCCCCCTTTGCGGCCGTGACTTCGAGTATTTCTCGGAAGACCCTATCCTCGCGGGCAGGATGGCCGCTGCCTATGTGCGCGGCATCCAGAAAAACGGCATCTCTGCCTGCCCCAAACACTTTGCGGTCAACAGTCAGGAGCTGCGCCGCATGGCCAGCGACTCGGTGCTCGATGAGCGCACCCTGCGGGAGCTGTATCTGACCGGTTTCGAGATCGTGGTGAAAGAGGCAAAGCCCAAGACCATCATGACCTCCTACAACCTCATCAACGGCACCTACGCCAACGAGAATGCCCACCTGCTGCAGGACATTCTGCGGAAGGACTGGGGCTTCGACGGGGCCGTCGTCACCGACTGGGGCGGCTCCAATGACCACGCCCTCGGCGTGAAGAACGGCTCCACCCTCGAAATGCCCTGTCCCGGCGGCGACTCCATCCGGGAGCTGATGAAGGCTGTACAGGACGGCAAAATTTCCGAGGCCGACGTGGACGCCCGCCTCGACGAGATGCTGGAACTGGTGCTCTCCACCCACGCTGCGGTGGAAAAAGCGCCCCGCACCTTCGACGCGGCCGCGCACCATAAGCTTGCCCGCCGCGCGGCCGCAGAGAGCATCGTCCTGCTCAGGAACGAGGGCGGAATCCTGCCGCTCAAGCCCAATGAGAAGCTGGCCGTCATCGGCGACTTTGCCGAGACGCCCCGCTATCAGGGCGCAGGCTCCAGCGCCGTCAATGCTCTGCAGGTGGACACCCTGCTGGACAGCATCAAGGCCGACGACAGCGGCATCACCCTCGTGGGCTATGCCTCCGGTTTCGAGCGTCAGGGTGCAGCTGACGCCGAGAAGCTGGAAGAGGCTGTGGCCCTCGCAAAGAAGGCTGACACCGTTCTGCTCTGCCTCGGCCTCGATGAGCTGCGGGAGAGCGAAGGCCTCGACCGCTCTGACATGAAGCTGGCCGAGAACCAGCAGCAGCTTCTGGCCGCTGTGGCTGCCGTCAACCCGAACGTCGTCGTTCTGCTGAGCGCCGGTGCGCCGGTAGAGACGCCGTGGGTCGGCCAGTGCAGGGCGCTGGTCTACGGCGCACTGGGCGGACAGGCAGGCGCAGGTGCAGCCGCAGACATCCTCACCGGCAAGCTCTGCCCCTGCGGCAAGCTGTCCCAGACCTGGGCGCAGGCTCACGACGATACCCCCGCCAAGGCGAACTTCGGCGGCGAGGGCCGGAACGTGGAGTACCGCGAGGGCCTGTATGTGGGCTACCGGTACTATCAGACCGCCGGTGTGCCGGTGGCGTTCCCCTTCGGCTACGGCCTGAGCTACACCACCTTCGAGTACAGTGATCTGAAGGCAGACGAGAAGGGCGTGACCCTCACCGTCACCAACACCGGCAGCTGTGCCGGTGCCGAGATCGTCCAGCTCTACGTCGCAAAGCAGGACGCCAAAGTCTTCCGCCCGGCGCAGGAGCTGAAGGGCTTTGCAAAGGTCTTTCTCGCCCCCGGCGAGAGCAGGACGGTGAGCATCGCTCTGGACGACAAGGCGTTCCGCTACTGGAACGTCAAGACTGACCGCTGGGAAGTCGAAGGCGGAAGCTATCAGCTCCGCGTGGGCGCATCCAGCGCGGACATCCGGCTGACAGCGGAAGTCTCCGTCAAGGGGACCAACGCTCCCGACCCCTACGAGGGTCTCGACCTGCTCCACTACGTCTCCGGCCAGATCGCCTATGTGACCGACGCCGAGTTCGAGGCTCTGCTGGGCCGCCCTGTGCCGGAGGATGTCGTCCGCATCGACCGGAACATGACGCTGGGCGAGATGGACCATGGCCGCAGTCCGCTGGGCTGGGTGGCACAGAAGGTACTGCGCTGCCGTCTGGACAGCAGCTTTGCAAAAGGCACCCCCGACCTGAACACCGTGTTCCAGTATAATATGCCGCTGCGCGCGCTGGCCAAGATGACCAACGGCATGGTGAGCATGGGCATGGTGGACGGCCTCGTCTGGGAGCTGAAAGGCTTCTGGCTCGTGGGCATCCTCCGGGTCATCTATGAGTTCGTCAAGAATCTCATCCTGAACAGCCAGATGGAAAACCGGCTCAAAAACAGCTGAAAGGAATAAGGCCATGAATTTCTGGAATAACTTTGCCGCAAAGCATCCGGCCGCGGCCAAATGGGTGCGGGAGGGCGGACTGTTCGTCATCGTGTCCAACCTCATCACCGTGTTCAAATACCTGCTTCTGCAGTTCCTGCCCAAGGCGTTTGCAAGCCTGCCGGTGGTGGACTTCGGCTGGCCGGGCATCGACATCACCCTGTTCGGCGAGACCTTCAAGTGGAACATCCTCGGCTACGACGCGGCCCACGGCGGCCTGCCTTACTTCTGCGCCTACATGGTGGCCATGGTCATCGGCGAGTGCATCAATTTCCCCATCCAGCGCAGCCTCGTCTTCCGCAGCAAGGGCAGCCTCGCCAAGCAGATCGGCTGGTATCTGCTGGCTTTCTGCCTCATCACCTGCATCGTCAACTCCATCAACTGCATCTGGGTGGCTGTGGCCGGTCTGCTGGTGCCTGATTTCATCTACAACATCGGCACCACGGTGCTCAACGGCGGCATCTCGATGGTCATCTTCTTCTTCGTGAACAAGATCATCTTCCCCGAAGGCGAAGCCGCAAAATAATCTGTCATCTTCTTTATTTTCATCATTTTCTTCATCCGAACTGGCAGGCATCGCCTCGCCGGACTCATCCTTGCAGGCATCCTGGCGGCTACGATGTCCACGGCAGACAGCCAGATGCTGGCCGTCTGCGTGGTGGTCAGCCTCGTGACCCCGGCTCCCACGGAAGATATTCTGGCCGAGTTCGACGCGGCAAAATAACCGGTAAAAACAAGAGGAGGGCCTGTGCTGAAACCCGGCACAGGCTCTCCTTTTATGCTTGTGTGACGCTTCCGTGCTCCACTCGGTATACCTTGTCAAACTGCTTCATGAACGCCCCCGAGACGTCGTGGGTGATGGCCACCACCATGCAGGGGAGAGCAAGCAGATTTTCCATGATCTGTCCGCTGGTGTCGGGGTCGAGGCTGGCGGTGATCTCGTCGGCGATGATGAGGTCGTACCGGCGAAGCGCCAGCCGTGCGATGCCGATGCGCTGGCGCTGCCCGCCCGAGAGATTCTTGCCGTTCTCGCTGATGAGGGTGTCGAGGCCGTCGGGCAGGGTGCTCACCCAGTCGGTGAGGCCCGCCATCCCGATGGCGTGGGAAAGCTGAGCCTCGGGGAAGTCCGCGCCGAGGCAGATGTTGCTGCGGAGGGTGTCATTGAAGAGATAGGTTGTCTGGGCAATGTAACCTACTCGCTGGTAGAGGCTCTGACGGTCGATGTCCCGCAGCTGCTGGCCGTTGAAGAGGATGCTGCCGGTATAGTCTGGGTAGTACTGGAACAGCAGCTTTGCCAGTGTAGACTTGCCGCAGCCGCTTTCGCCCACGAGGACGGCTTTTTCCTGCCCGGAGATCGTCAGCCGGACGCCGCGCAGCACCGGTGCAGCGGCTCCGGGGTAGGCAAAGCCGGTGTCCTTGCACTCGATGTGCTCGAGTTTACCGATGGCCCGGCCCGCAGAGACTCTTTCCGGGCCGGACATGGCTGCTTCCAGCCGCTGACGAATGCCCTTCGAAGATCTGACCTTGGCCCAGCACTGGGCGATCTGATTACAGGGCGTGATGACGAAGTTCGCCATGCTGGCGGCGGTGGAGACGGTGCCCATCGTCAGCCGCCCGTCGAAAGCGAGAAAAAGGCCCACCAGCATGACGATGGGGAAGATGAGGTTGCTGATGAGAGAGGTGTTGACCACCATGGCGTTGAGGCTCTGCTGGTAGGCCTGCTCGCTGTCGCGGGCCTGCCGGGCAGCGTCCCGGTGGCGGGCGGCATAGGCGTCCTCCCGCAGAAAGCCCCGGATGACCTCGAACCCGCCCAGAAGCTCCTTGAGCTGCTGGGTGTAGCCCGCCATCTGGAGCGAAAAAGCGTCTCGGGAGGCTTTGAGCCGCTCATTCATCTTCCGGGGCAGGACCAGCGGCGGCACGGTCACAAGCAGGATGGCCGCCAGCATCACCGGGCTGATGTAAAGGTACATCCCCAGCGCACAGAGCATGATGCCGCCCCAGAATGCGATGTTGAAGAGGGACATATAATAGTCGTCGTAGAGGGTGCGCAGGTCGGTGGTCAGCAGGGAGAGATAGGCTGCGTCGCCCTCCCGCTGATATTGGGACACCGGGCGGCGCAGCACCCGCTCCATGACCTGTCCCCGCACCTGCTCCACGGCGCCGCAGGCGAGTTTTGTAAAGGAGCGGCGGCTCAGCCGTTCGAAAAACCAGCTGGTGAAGGTGATGAGGAACACCAGCCCCATATAGCCCAGCGCCTCCTGCTTGCTCTTGGAGTCGATGAGCCACTTGAGCTGGAAGTTTTTCAGCGGCGCGAAAAAGGATACCGCCGCTGTAAAGAGCGCGAAGAGCATGAGCTTCACCCAGTGGTGTCGGAAGTAGTCGTTGACCGTTGCTTTTTTCATGCGCAGTATCCTCCGCAGAGTACTATAAAACGAGATGGATCACAAGAAAGACCCCTCCGACTTCCTTTTTGCGGGAGATCGGAGGGGTCTTGATCTTATGGCCTTATGTAAGAGGTGCTGTCAGCTTACAGCTGGGGGCCGGCGGAGACCAGAGCCTTGCCGTGCTCGTTGCCCTCGTACTTAGCGAAGTTCTTGATGAAGCGGCCAGCCAGATCCTTGGCCTTCTCTTCCCACTGAGCGGCATCTGCGTAGGTGTCGCGGGGGTCGAGGATGGCGGGGTCAACGCCGGGCAGAGCGGTGGGGACCTCGAAATCGAAGTAGGGGATCTTCTTGGTGGGAGCCTCGTTGATGGCACCGCTCAGGATAGCGTCGATGATGCCGCGGGTATCCTTGATGGAGATGCGCTTGCCGGTGCCGTTCCAGCCGGTGTTGACCAGATAAGCCTTTGCGCCGCTCTTCTGCATCTTCTTGACCAGCTCCTCAGCGTACTTGGTGGGGTGCAGCTCCAGGAAAGCCTGGCCGAAGCAAGCGGAGAAGGTGGGGGTGGGCTCGGTGATGCCGCGCTCGGTGCCAGCCAGCTTGGCGGTGAAGCCGGACAGGAAGTAGTACTGGGTCTGCTCGGGGGTCAGGATAGAGACGGGAGGCAGAACGCCGAATGCGTCAGCAGACAGGAAGATGACATTCTTGGCTGCAGGTGCAGAAGAGATGGGGCGGACGATGTTCTGGATGTGGTCGATGGGGTAGGAGACGCGGGTGTTCTCGGTCACGCTCTTGTCGGCGAAATCGATGTGGCCCTCAGCGTCCAGAGTGACGTTCTCCAGCAGAGCGTTGCGCTTGATGGCGTTGTAGATGTCGGGCTCAGAGTCCTTGTCCAGGTTGATGACCTTTGCGTAGCAGCCGCCCTCGAAGTTGAAGACGCCGTTGTCGTCCCAGCCGTGCTCGTCATCGCCGATGAGCAGGCGCTTCGGGTCGGTGGACAGGGTGGTCTTGCCGGTGCCGGACAGACCGAAGAAGATGGCAGTGTTCTTGCCCTCCATATCGGTGTTGGCGGAGCAGTGCATGGAAGCAATGCCCTTCAGCGGCAGGAAGTAGTTCATCATGGAGAACATGCCCTTCTTCATCTCGCCGCCGTACCAGGTGTTGACGATGACCTGCTCCTTGCTGGTGATGTTGAACAGCACAGCAGTCTCGGAGTTCAGGCCCAGCTCCTTGTAGTTCTCGACCTTAGCCTTGGAAGCGTTGTAGACAACGAAATCAGGCTCGAAGTTTGCCAGCTCCTCAGCGGTGGGCTTGATGAACATATTGGTGACGAAATGTGCCTGCCAGGCCACTTCCATGATGAAGCGGACGGCCATGCGGGTGTCCTTGTTGGCGCCGCAGAAAGCATCCACGACGTACAGGCGCTTGTTGGAGAGCTCCTTCTTGGCGATCTCCTTCACAGCTTCCCAGGCTTCCTGAGAAGCGGGGTGGTTGTCGTTCTTGTACTCGTCGCTGGTCCACCACACGGTGTCCTTGGAGTTCTCGTCCATGACGATGAACTTATCCTTGGGGGAGCGGCCGGTGTAGATACCGGTCATGACGTTGACAGCGCCCAGCTCGCTGACCTGGCCCTTCTCGTAGCCTTCCAGTTCGGGCTTGGTCTCCTCGTCGAACAGCTGCTCGTAAGAGGGGTTGTACACGATCTCGGTCGTGCCGGTGATACCATACTTGCTCAGATCCAACTTTGCCATGATACTTATACCTCTTCTTTCGTTCAGGTCATCGCCCAGACACCAGCGGTAAGCTGTCCTCAGCCAAAAGGACACCGCAAAAGGACGACGAAAAGAAATACAGATGCGTATTCTCCTGTATATCATTATACATAAATTGGGGCCGAAATCAACCGGCGGGGCGGTTTTCTTCGGGTAAAAGCAACAAATCTTATTAAGAATCTGGGGTATTTGAGACGGTTTCGTAAAAATCCTGGCCCGTTTGCCTGTACAAATTAAAGATTTTATGCCAAAAACAAATCTTTGATAAAATTTTGTCGATTTGGGATACAAGGAGCGGAAAACAGGAGAGAAGAGGCTGCAATTTTGGGCCGCGAAAAAACGTATTATAAGTAGAGACACAAAATATTTGTGGATATTTTGCGATTTATCTGGAAAAAACGCACAACTTATGATATACTGAGCCAATCTGATCCGCGGTCATGAGCCGCCAGCATGGAGAAACAACGACGATGAAGACGCTTTACATATTTCTTACCCGCTCCGGCACCCTGCTCTCGAACCTCGTGTACAGCCTGACCGGTGCGCAGTACACCCACATCTCCCTCGCCTTCGACGAGGACCTGAGCACCCTCTACAGCTCTACCCGCAAGAATGGTTATACCATGTTCCCCGCAGGTCCCAGCCGGGAGTACCTGAACCGGGGCGTGTTCCTCATGCGGGAGAACATCCCCTGCGCCCTCTACGCGCTGGAAGTGACGGATGAGGCCTACACCCGCGCCAAGCGCCGCACCCAGCACATGATGCACCACGGGGAGCTCTACCGCTTCAATTCGCTGGGTCTGCTGCTCTGCTGGATGCATATCCGCTGGCAGCGCCGTCGGCATTATTTCTGCTCTCAGTTCGTCAGTGAGGTGCTCCAGAAGAGCGGTGCGCTGGAGCTGCCAAAGCCCAGCACCCTCATGCACCCCAGCGATTACGCCGAGCTGCCCGAGCTGCGCTGCCTCTACCGCGGTACGCTGGCCGGTCTGCCCCAGCGCCAGAGCATGGAGCTGGGCGAGGTGGAGAGCGTCATGGGTCTCTACCTGAACGTCCTTCTGGGGGCCGTGAAGGGCAGAGTGCGTCGGCTGTTCTGATTTTTCGAAATTTTTGCTGAAAAAATTGAAAATTCCTGTTGACAAAGGGGGTGCGCTGTTCTAAAATAATCGAGTCGGGAACAACACCCGATGCAATGGTAGTATGGCCCGTTGGTCAAGCGGTTAAGACAGAGGCCTCTCACGCCTTTAACATCGGTTCGATTCCGGTACGGGTCACCATTTTATAGTAGTAAAACGGCTGTATGCCGTTTTATATAGATGCCTCTTTAGCTCAGTCGGTTAGAGCACCTGACTGTTAATCAGGGTGTCGCCTGTTCGAGTCAGGCAAGAGGCGCCAGTAAAGCGATGGAAGTTTTCCATCGCTTTTTCTTTTTTGTCCGTTCCGGTGCGGCTTTTGTTGACAGGGAAAGCGGCGGGGGATATACTTATAAAAAATGAACCTCTCAGGCCGCCTGCGGAGTCCAGCTCTCCTGATAGGAGAGCCCTTGGCAAAACCGAAAACTTACCCTTTTCGCCAGAGCCTCCCCTATCAGGGGAGGTGGCACAGCGTCAGCTGTGACGGAGAGGTTGAGGAAAAATGCGCCTGATGAAAAAGGAGAAAAGTATGAAACAGATCATTCTGACGGGCGACCGCCCGACGGGCCGGCTCCATGTCGGCCACTATGTCGGCTCTCTGAAGGAGCGTGTCCGGCTGCAGAACTCGGGCAAATTCGACGAGATCTATATCATGATCGCTGACGCACAGGCCCTCACCGACAACGCCGACAACCCGGAGAAGGTGCGCCAGAACGTCCTGCAGGTCGCTCTGGACTATCTGGCCGTGGGCATCGACCCCGCCAAGGCACACATCTTCATCCAGTCCATGGTGCCGCAGCTGACGGAGCTGAGCTTCTATTATATGAATCTGGTCACGGTGAGCCGCCTGCAGCGCAACCCCACCGTGAAGAGCGAGATCCAGATGCGGAACTTCGAGACCAGCATCCCGGTGGGCTTCTTCACCTACCCCATCAGCCAGGCAGCGGATATCACGGCGTTCGGTGCCACCACTGTGCCGGCCGGTGAGGATCAGATGCCCATGCTGGAGCAGTGCCGCGAGATCGTGCACAAGTTCAACGCCGTCTACGGCGAGACCCTGACCATGCCTGAGATCATGCTGCCCCAGAATGCCGCCTGCCTGCGCCTGCCCGGCATCGATGGCAAGGCTAAGATGAGTAAGAGCCTGGGCAACTGCATCTACCTGTCGGATGAGCCCGAGGACATCAAGAAGAAGATCATGTCCATGTACACCGACCCCAACCACCTGCGGGTGCAGGACCCCGGCAAGGTGGAGGGTAACCCCGTGTTCATCTATCTGGACGCTTTCAGCCGCCCTGAGCACTTCGCCGAGTTCCTGCCGGAGTACCAGAACCTCGATGAGCTCAAGGCCCACTATCAGCGTGGCGGTCTGGGCGACGTGAAGATCAAGAAGTTCCTCAACGCCGTCATGCAGGCCGAGCTGGAGCCCATCCGCAACCGTCGCAAGGAGTGGGAGCAG
>OCLX01000616.1_pt1 | contig 16120 bp, 10 predicted proteins | sample 1538961 | NCBI WGS metagenome assembly OCLX01 (sample SAMN04168657, study PRJEB22393) | human gut metagenome | biome: human gut microbiome; feature: stool | host: Homo sapiens | collected 2014-03-20
CAACGTGAGGCTACTTCTGACCTGACAGGTGAACGTGGTTCATTGATGGGGGCTATCCAAGGTTTGTTGCTGGCACAGTACGAAGTATTGCGTGAAAACGGTCATAGTCCTTCTGAAGCATTCAATGAAACAGTGGAAGAACTGACTCAGTCATTGATGCCGTTGTTTGCAAAGAACGGTATGGACTGGATGTACGCTAACTGCTCTACTACTGCTCAACGTGGTGCTCTCGATTGGATGGGCCCATTCCACGATGCTATCAAACCGGTAGTTGAAAAGTTGTATAACAGTGTGAAGACTGGTAACGAAGCACAGATTTCTATCGACAGTAATTCACAACCTGATTATCGTGAAAAGTTAAACGAGGAGCTCCGTCAATTACGCGAAAGCGAAATGTGGCAGACTGCTGTAACTGTTCGTAAACTTCGTCCGGAGAATAATTAATTAGACCAGATTATACAAGTTTTAAAAGAAGGAGAGGGCTTTTTGCTTTCTCCTTTTTTATTAATAAGATATTTAAAAATGGGTAGGTGAAGCTTGCAGAAACTTTTTTTTGAAAAATATATCAATAATGTGATTAAAATATGCAAGTTTATGTTTATATTTGCACTATCAAATAAAATGAACGAGAAGTATGATGTGTTTTAACTTACCCCAGAGAATGATTAACATTGCTAAATTAGCATGTGTTATCAGTGTTGTTTCTGTTGCTTTCTCAAGCTGTTTACAGAAAGATGTATATGATCCTGCTAATTCAGGAGATAAAGAAGAAGTTACTTTAGATAACTATTTCGACTTTGCCACTACTAAAAATATTCAATTGAATATTGATTATGGAAAGGAATGTCCTAGGGCTATTTTGAAGTTTATGCTGAAAATCCGCTTTCTTATGTGGCAGAAGGCGGTCAGATTATAAAGAAAGCAGGGGTGTCACACATTGCAACCGGATTTACAGATATACAAGGACGTTATATCAAACCGGCTTCTTTCCCGACAGCAGTTTCAGAAGTTTATATTTATTCTCCGGATTTTGGTGTGCCGACTTTGTATAAAACTAAAGTTGTCGGTTCGGATGTCAGCGCAAAAATAACCTTTGAGAATGCTCTTGATGTTACTCCTGTGGATTCATCAACGAGAAGTGCACAAACAAGGGCTGCGGTGAAATTTATTACAGATGTAATCCCGAACGTATTAGGAACTTGGAATGCAAATTCAGGTAAGCCTGACTATTTGGATGCTCCTAAGAAGATCAACGTGGATGCAACTCTCAAGAGTTATATAACGACATATTTTCCGGAAGGAAAGAATAACGTAGGACCTTTAGTTACTGATAATGCTGATATTCTGATAAAAGAAGATGCAAATGTCGTTATTAACTATTTTGGGGGAGACACAGGGGCGAAAAGTGTATTTGCTTATTATTGCTATCCGAAAGATGCTTCTATTGATGAAATAAGGAAGGCAACAAAGCATGCATGTGTCATATTTCCTAACGCACATGGAAATAGTTTAGGTTATTATAGTGGGGTTGCGGTTAATTTAAAATATATAAATGAGACTGGTAATTTCCCTCAAAAGGACCCGGAACGTATTCCGGCAAATACAAAGATTGGTTTCTTGATATGGAATAATGGCTGGGTAAATGCCAAGGCTAATGGGAATATGTTCTACTCAACCAAATCTTTGAATAGTGACAAAATTTCTCACACTGCAATTTTTGCAGCAAAAAATAAAGCAGGTGATAGAGTGAATGTTATCACTATGGAAGACTGGAAAAACGGTGAAAATGACTATAATGATGTTGCTTTCGTTATCTCTTCTAATCCTATTGCTGCTATTGAAGTTCCGGATGTTCCTAATCCGGGTGATCGGCAAGGAACAGAAAAGTATTCTGGAGTGCTTGGTTTTGAAGATAACTGGCCGGAACAAGGAGATTATGACTTGAATGATGTGGTCATGAAATATCAGTCAAGCGTTGATTATAATATAGATAATAAGGTGCTTAATATTATTGATAAGTTCACCTTGGCTTGGACGGGAGCTAATTATAAGAACTCGTTTGCTTATGAAGTTCCTTTCGATTTGAGTAAAGCTTCTAAAGTAACGGTTAATGGTAGTGAAGCTTCTTCCTATTCAGGTAATGTGATAACATTATTCAAGGATGCTAAAGCTGAATTGGGAGTATCCAATGTGAACGCGGAGGATATGATTAATCAGAATATTCAAGAGAAGACATATACGGTATCCATACAATTTAATAATCCTACTCTTGATAAATCAGTGGTGGTAGCTCCTTATAATCCTTTTATAAAAGTATTCAACTCTGCCACAGAAGTCCATCTGACAGATCATAAGCCGACGACTGGTGCGAATAATCGTTTCCCTTCCGGAGCTGATATTTCTCGTGGTGATGTAGATGGTACCTATTTCATTTGCAAAGATGGTTTTCCGTTTGCAATTCATGTAGATGCTCGTTTGGACGCTTCTATTTTGAATTTAGATCTTAAAAAGGAGAATCAGCGCATTGATAAAACATATCCTAAATTTGCAGAATGGGCAAAAACGCGCGATCCGCAAATAAAATGGTGGAAATAGTTGGAGTGCATTGGAATAATCGACTATCTTTGAGGGTGAAAAATTAAGAATAGTACTGATGTAAAATATTGTTTGTTTTGTTTGTGTTAAAAAAAGTGTGGTTTCGGGAGAAAGTGTGCTTTGTTAAAAGGAGGATTAAGTATTTAATCCTCCTTTTTAATGAATAACATCAATCTTTTATAGAAAGGATGTTTGGTAAGGGTGGAGGCATCTCCTAATATAACAAGCTTCATTCGTGCCCTTGTAATCGCTACATTCATTCTTCGCAAATCATTCAGGAATCCAATCTGTCCATCCTCGTTGGCACGTACAAGACTGATGAAAATGACATCTCGCTCCTGTCCCTGAAAACCGTCTACCGTGTTTACGGTGATGAGGCTGCGGAAAGGACGTAAAAAGCTGCTCCCTTTGGTCTTTCCCCTCAAATATTGCACTTGCGCCTTGTAGGGTGAAATCAGACCGAAATCAATTCTTTCATCCAGTATCCGTTCTTTGCCGATACGTTCGATATATGCTTCCAGTTCCTGTAGTAATAGATTGGCTTCCTGCTTGTTGATGCGTCCGAAACTCTCACCTACAAAATCTTCGTGAAAGTCCATTTCTGAAGTATCAATCCAGTTCATAGGAGTGTCAAAGTCAAGAATACCTCGGTAGCGTACTTCCGGGGCGGCTTCCAATTCTCCGTGGTAGAACCAGTCGGAAGGAAACTGCATGATGGCCTCATGCATTCTGTACTGTACTTTTAATAGAGAGACCGCGGAAGGTTTTTGCTGAACCACTTTTTCCATTAACGTATGATCCAATCCTCCACGGGAAGCTTCTATACATTTGATAGTCGGCGGAAGTTGACAATGATCTCCTGCAAGGATGACCCGGTCTGCTTTGCGGATAGCGATCCAGCAGGCAGCTTCGAGGGCTTGTGCAGCTTCGTCGATGAATAAAGTCGGAAAACGACGTCCGTTGAGCAGGCGGTGGTTGCTGCTGACTAGGGTAGAAGCAATTACGCGGGCACTGTCGAAAAGATCGGCATTGATTTGTATTTCCAATTCCGTGGCACGCTCGCGGAGACGACTCATGCGATTACGCATTCCTTCCCGTTCAGAATAACTACCCCGGCGCATCCGGCTACCCATTTCGCGGATAGATTTACGGATTCCCCAAAGCTCCGGATAGGCAGGATGACTTTCAAACCGGCGTTCGTAGGTGGATGAAAGCATTTTGTCGTTGACTCGGGTTGGATTTCCAATACGGAGCACGGGTACTCCTCGGTCTACCAGTTTCTCACAAATCCAGTCGACAGCCGTGTTGCTTTGCGCACAGACAAGCACTTGTGGTTCCCGGTGCAATGTTTCGTAAATCGCTTCGACAAGAGTCGTTGTCTTTCCGGTTCCCGGAGGACCGTGAACAATAGATACGTCACGCGTACAGAGCACCTTGTTGACTGCTGTTTCCTGTGTACTGTTCAGCCATGGAAAGCGGACAGGATATAATTCGCGGAATCCCGGCTTTTGGGTACCCAGCAAAATGTCGCGCAGTTCCGCCAGGCGGTTGTCCTTGGCACGTATCGTGTCTTCCAGTGCCTCGAACATGGCCCGGTACGATGTTTCGTCAAAATAAAGTTGTACCCCCAGTATACCGTCAGTTTGCAGTTCCGCTAAAGCTCCCGCTCCGGGGAGTACTACGACCATTCGTTCTTCGTCGGCAAAGCTGACGGTAGCGATGAAATCCATATACTTCACTTTTCCTTCGAATGACTGGTGGAAAAAGCAAACAGGGCGGCCGAAGTCAAAGGAATGCTCTATTTCTTTATTTTCGGTCCGTGTAATATCTATTACAAGCTGATTCAGCGAATTGTAGTAACTTCGGCCAAGAGAGACAGGATACCAGCAGAGACCGCGCTTCACTTTACGGGCAACGCCCATTGTTTCGGTCTGCCGCTTAAATTCTTCCTTCTCATATTCATACTCCATCCGCAGGAGGAGTTGCTGTTGCTGAAGGTCTATAATGGGACTTTTCGGATTATTACTCATAATAGGCGCAAAGGTAACAAATCTTCGTTCCGGGTAGAAAAAATATTTCATTTTGTTAAACATTACTCGAACGCCGTTCGTTATTTTAATAGATAGACTAAAAAAACAAAAAGCAATATGGTATATGATGTGACTATGTTAGAAGCTTTCTACGCTGCTTATAAAGGAAAGGTAGAACACGTACGGGCTATACTGAAACGCCCTTTGACGTTGGCCGAGAAGATTTTGTATGCTCATCTGTATGATGTAGCCGATTTGAAAGATTACAAACGGGGGGAGGATTATGTGAATTTCCGTCCCGACCGTGTGGCTATGCAGGATGCGACTGCGCAGATGGCTTTGCTTCAATTTATGAATGCAGGTAAGGATCAGGTGGCTGTGCCTTCGACAGTGCATTGCGATCACTTGATACAGGCGTATAAAGGTGCAAAGGCGGATATTGCTACGGCAAGACTGACCAATGAAGAAGTATACGATTTCCTCCGTGATGTATCTTCCCGTTATGGCATCGGCTTCTGGAAACCGGGAGCAGGAATTATCCATCAGGTAGTGCTCGAAAACTATGCTTTCCCCGGCGGTATGATGGTGGGAACAGACTCTCATACGCCTAATGCAGGCGGACTGGGCATGGTGGCTATCGGTGTCGGTGGCGCGGATGCCGTGGATGTGATGACAGGAATGGAATGGGAGCTGAAAATGCCGAAGATTATCGGTGTCCGTCTGACCGGAAAACTAAGCGGCTGGACCTCTCCGAAAGACGTGATTCTGAAGCTGGCCGGAATCCTTACCGTAAAAGGAGGAACGAATGCTATTATCGAATATTTTGGTCCCGGAACCGAATCCCTTTCTGCTACCGGGAAAGCTACCATTTGCAATATGGGTGCCGAAGTTGGAGCTACTACCTCTTTGTTTCCCTTTGACGGACGCATGGCTACTTATTTGAGAGCTACCGGAAGAGATTGTGTAGTCGATTGGGCTGAATCTGTTGGTGCAGACCTTCGTGCAGACGACATTGTGACCGACGAACCATCCAACTATTACGACCGTGTGATTGAAATAGATTTGTCAGAACTCGAACCTTATATAAACGGGCCGTTTACACCGGATGCCGCTACTCCCATCTCTGAATTTGCAGAAAAAGTGTTATTGAACGGCTACCCCCGTAAAATGGAGGTAGGCTTGATAGGTTCATGTACCAATTCTTCTTATCAGGATTTGAGCCGTGCAGCTTCTCTGGCAAAGCAGGTGACAGAAAAGAATTTGAGCGTCGCTTCTCCGCTGATTGTCAATCCGGGTTCGGAGCAAATCCGGGCTACTGCCGAAAGAGACGGTATGATTGAGGCTTTTGAACGGCTGGGAGCCACGATTATGGCAAATGCCTGTGGACCTTGTATCGGTCAGTGGAAACGTCAGACGGACGATCCGACACGAAAAAACTCAATCGTCACCTCTTTCAATCGTAATTTTGCCAAACGCGCTGACGGTAATCCCAACACATACGCGTTTGTAGCTTCTCCGGAACTAACGATGGCGTTAACAATAGCCGGTGATCTCTGTTTCAACCCGTTGAAAGACAGACTGGTGAATCATAACGGAGAAAAAGTGAAACTCTCCGAGCCTGTAGGAGATGAACTTCCTTTGAAAGGTTTTGAACAGGGAAATGAAGGGTATATTGCCCCGCACGGAGCAAAAACGGAAATCAGGGTAAAACCGGATTCCCAACGTCTCCAGCTTCTGACTCCTTTCCCGGCATGGGACGGACAGGACTTGCTGAACATGCCTTTATTGATTAAAGCACAGGGAAAATGTACTACCGACCATATCTCTATGGCAGGTCCGTGGCTCCGCTTCCGGGGACATTTGGAGAATATTTCCGACAATATGCTGATGGGAGCTGTCAATGCTTTCAATGGTGAAACGAATAGTGTTTGGAATCGTTCGACAAATACTTATGGAACAGTTTCCGGTACGGCAAAGATGTATAAATCCGAAGGTATTCCGTCTATTGTTGTTGCCGAGGAGAATTATGGAGAAGGTTCCAGCCGTGAACATGCAGCCATGGAACCACGCTTCCTCAATGTACGTGTCATTTTGGCTAAGAGTTTTGCCCGTATCCACGAAACAAATCTGAAAAAACAAGGAATGCTTGCTCTTACTTTTGTAGATAAAGCAGACTATGACAAGATTCGGGAACACGATCTTTTGTCCGTATCAGGCTTAGTCCATTTCGCACCGGGGTGCAATCTGACGATTATTCTTCATCACGAAGACGGAACGAAAGAAAGTTTTGAAGTGCAACATACCTATAATGAACAGCAGATAGCCTGGTTTCGTGCCGGTTCTGCCTTAAATGCAAGATAAAAAATGAGCAAAATAACTATGCAAACAGATGGTACGCTGTTGGTACCCGATGTGCCTACCGTACCTTATATTACCGGCGATGGAGTAGGAGCCGAAGTGACTCCTGCCATGCAAGCCGTAGTGGACGCAGCTATCCGGAAAGCATACGGCGGCAAACGTCGGATTGAATGGAAAGAAGTGTTGGCGGGAGAACGTGCCTTCAATGCGACTGGTTCTTGGTTGCCGGATGAAACAATGGAAACTTTTCAGGAATACCTGGTAGGAATCAAAGGTCCGTTGACAACTCCTGTCGGAGGTGGAATCCGTTCGTTGAACGTAGCACTGCGTCAGACACTTGATTTATACGTCTGTCTTCGTCCGGTTCGTTGGTATCAGGGAGTACAGTCGCCTGTCAAATCACCGGAGAAAGTGAACATGTGTGTGTTCCGTGAAAATACGGAAGATATTTATGCAGGTATCGAATGGGAAGCCGGAACTCCGGAGGCTGAAAAGTTCTATCAATTCCTGAAAGACGAAATGGGCGTGACAAAAGTCCGTTTCCCGGAAACCTCTTCTTTCGGTGTGAAACCTGTATCACGTGAGGGCACGGAGCGTCTTGTGCGTGCTGCCTGCCAGTATGCGTTCGACCATCATTTGCCTTCCGTAACACTGGTGCATAAAGGAAATATCATGAAGTTTACCGAAGGTGGTTTCAAAAAATGGGGCTACGAACTGGCGCAACGTGAATTTGGCGATGCTTTGGCAGATGGCAGACTGGTGATAAAAGATTGCATTGCGGATGCTTTCTTACAAAATACACTCCTGATTCCCGAAGAATATTCCGTGATAGCCACCTTAAACCTCAACGGAGACTACGTTTCCGACCAACTGGCGGCCATGGTAGGCGGTATCGGCATCGCTCCGGGAGCAAATATCAACTACCAGACAGGTCATGCCATCTTTGAAGCGACTCACGGAACAGCTCCCAATATTGCGGGAAAAGATGTAGTGAACCCTTGTTCTATTATCCTTTCGGCAGTAATGATGCTCGAATATTTTGACTGGAAAGAAGCGGCTGCTCTGATAGAGAAAGCCTTGGAACAAAGCTTCCTGGACGCTCGTGCTACACGCGATTTAGCCCGTTTTATGCCGAATGGAACCTCCCTCTCTACTTCCGCTTTCACTCGTGAGATCGTGGAAAGAATTGAAAAATAAAAGTAACGAATAAAAAACGAAGAAAGATGAAAAAAGAGTACTTGATTTACAAGCTTTCCGAGGAAATGAAGGAAGCTACCCGGATTGATACAGAATTGTTCTCCAAGTTTGATGTGAAGCGCGGATTGCGTAATGAAGACGGCACAGGTGTATTGGTAGGTTTAACCAGAATCGGTAATGTAGTAGGATATGAACGTGTTCCGGGGGGTGGACTGAAACCCATACCGGGAAAACTGTTCTATCGCGGTTATGATGTAGAAGATATTTCTCACGCTATAATCAAAGAGAAACGCTTTGGCTTCGAAGAAGTGGCTTACCTATTGCTTTCCGGACGTCTGCCGGATAAAGAAGAATTGCTTTCTTTCCGTGAGTTGATTAACGACAATATGCCGTTGGAACAGAAAACGAAAATGAACATCATCGAGTTGGAAGGAAACAACATCATGAATATTCTTTCACGCAGTGTATTGGAAATGTATCGTTTTGACGCAAATGCGGATGATACCTCCCGGGATAACCTGATGCGTCAGAGTATTGAACTGATTTCAAAGTTCCCCACTATCATCGCTTATGCTTATAATATGCTTCGTCATGCTACTTTCGGACGTTCTCTGCATATCCGCCATCCGCAGGAAAAGCTCTCTATTGCCGAGAACTTCCTGTATATGCTGAAAAAAGACTATACCGAACTGGATGCACGCACCCTCGATTTGTTATTGATTCTTCAGGCAGAGCACGGTGGTGGTAATAACTCTACTTTCACCGTTCGCGTTACTTCTTCTACCGGAACAGATACTTATTCGGCCATCGCCGCAGGTATCGGTTCGCTGAAAGGCCCGCTTCACGGAGGTGCCAATATTCAGGTTGCCGACATGTTCCAGCACCTGAAGGAAAATATCAAAGACTGGACAAGTGTAGATGAGATAGACACTTACTACACCCGAATGTTGAACAAAGAAGTGTATAACAAAACCGGACTGATCTATGGTATCGGACATGCCGTTTATACCATCTCCGATCCTCGTGCTCTTCTATTGAAAGAACTGGCTCGCGACCTTGCCCGTGAAAAAGGCAGAGAAAGCGAATTTGCTTTCCTCGAACTGTTGGAAGAACGTGCCATCGCTACTTTCGGACGGGTTAAAAACAACGGAAAGACAGTGTCCAGCAATATCGACTTCTATTCGGGCTTCGTGTATGAAATGATCGGTTTGCCGCAGGAAATCTTCACTCCACTGTTTGCCATGGCACGTATCGTAGGCTGGTGTGCACACCGCAATGAAGAATTAACCTTCGACGGTAAACGGATTATCCGCCCGGCTTATAAAAATGTACTTGATGATTTGGCTTATATCCCAATTAAGAAACGCTGATAAGAACCAATCCTTTTATTGAATAGATAAGTAATCCCGGATGTGTGTCTGATCATTTCAGGTGTGCATCCGGGAAATTTTATATTTTCTCCTTTTTTATGTTCGTAAAAGAATGTACTTCAGATTCTTTCTATTTTTTGTATCGTCGTTTATCTCATTTTTGTTATTTTTGCGTGTTACAAAATAGATCGGTATGAGTATAGATACTTTTAATCTGTTTCTGGGGGTGATGAGCCTGATTGCTTTGTTTGTTTTTATCGCCCTTTACTTTGTGAAAGCCGGATATGGTATTTTCCGCACAGCATCGTGGGGAGTAGCTATCTCCAATAAACTAGCCTGGATATTGATGGAAGCTCCGGTTTTCGTGGTGATGTGTGTGATGTGGATCTATTCCGAACGTAGGTTCGAGCCGGTGATTTTCACTTTCTTCCTCTTCTTTCAAATTCACTATTTTCAGCGTGCTTTCATCTTCCCTTTGCTATTGAAAGGAAAAAGTAAGATGCCGCTGGCAATCATGTCGATGGGAGTTCTTTTTAATTTGCTGAATGGCTATATGCAAGGGAAATGGATTTTCTATCTTGCTCCCGAAACGATGTATCAAGCCGATTGGTTCACTTCACCGTGGTTTATTATCGGTACACTGCTCTTTTTCGCAGGTATGCTGTTGAACTGGCAGTCGGATTATATCATTCGTCATTTGCGCAAACCGGGAGACACCCGGCATTATCTGCCTCAAAAAGGAATGTACCGTTATGTCACTTCCGCCAACTATTTCGGTGAGATAGTAGAATGGGCAGGTTGGGCGATACTCACTTGTTCACTTTCCGGTCTGGTCTTCCTTTGGTGGACGATTGCTAACCTTGTTCCCCGTGCCAACGCCATTTGGTACCGTTACCGCGAAGAATTCGGAGACGCAGTGGGAGAACGGAAACGAGTGTTCCCTTTCCTTTATTAGGGGCGCTTTTTATCATGACTTACGTATGACTTAAATAAAATATCAACTACTATGGAATCTAAACTTTTTAGCCCGGTCACCTTTGGTCCTTTGACGCTGCGGAATCGAACGATCCGTTCGGCAGCTTTTGAGAGCATGTGTCCGGAGAATACTCCCACGCAGATGTTGCTGGATTACCATCGGTCGGTAGCTGCGGGGGGAGTGGGTATGACAACAGTGGCTTATGCTGCGGTGACACAAAGCGGACTTTCTTTCGACCGTCAGTTGTGGTTGCGTCCGTCCATTATTCCCCGTTTACATGAACTGACAAAAGCCGTGCACGATGAAGGTGCCGCAGTAGGTATACAAATCGGGCATTGTGGAAATATGTCCCATAAAAATATATGTGGTGTCACTCCTATATCCGCATCTTCAGGCTTCAACCTCTATTCTCCTACGTTTGTGCGTGGAATGGAAAAAGAAGAGTTGCCGGAAATGGCGCAAGCGTATGGAAATGCAGTCAATCTGGCGAGGAAAGCCGGATTTGACGCCGTTGAAGTACATGCGGGGCACGGCTATTTGATTAGTCAATTCCTGTCTCCCTACACCAATCATCGGAAAGATGAATATGGCGGTTCGCTCGAAAACCGGATGCGTTTTATGGATATGGTGATGGAAGAAGTGATGAAAGCGGCGGGCAATGATATGGCAGTTTTCGTAAAAATGAATATGCGCGACGGCTTCAAAGGAGGAATGGAGATAGACGAATCCATACAAGTGGCCAAACGACTGTTGGAACTTGGCGCTCATGGATTGGTGTTGAGTGGTGGTTTTGTCAGCAAAGCGCCGATGTATGTAATGAGAGGTGCCATGCCGATTCGTTCGATGTCTTACTATATGAATTGTTGGTGGCTGAAATACGGAGTCCGTATGTTTGGCAAATGGATGATCCCCTCTGTACCCTTCAAAGAGGCCTATTTCCTTGAAGATGCACTGAAATTCCGTGCGGCTCTTCCGGATGCGCCGTTGATTTATGTCGGTGGTCTTGTTTCCCGTCAGAAAATAGATGAAGTGCTCGATTCCGGTTTTGATGCCGTGCAGATGGCGAGAGCTTTGCTCAACGAACCGGGGTTCGTGAACCGGATGAAACAGGAGGAACAAGCACGCTGCAACTGTGGACACAGTAATTATTGCATAGGACGTATGTATACGATAGAAATGGCTTGTCATCAACATTTGAAAGAACAATTACCTTCCTCTTTACAAAAAGAGATTGATAAACTGGAGAAAAAATGAGTGAAATGAAATGGGCAATCATCACCGGTGCGGACGGAGGAATGGGAACAGAAATAACACGTGCCGTAGCCAAAGCCGGTTATCGAATCATTATGGCTTGTTATCATCCGCAGAAAGCGGAGGTTGTTCGTGAACGTTTGAGCAAGGAAACCGGAAACCCGGATTTGGAAGTTATGGCTATCGATTTATCTTCTATGCAATCCGTAGTTGCTTTTGCCAGTCAGATCTTAGAAAGGAATCTTCCCATCTCTTTGTTAATGAATAATGCCGGAACGATGGAGACAGGTTTTCATACTACTTCCGAAGGATTCGAACGAACAGTAAGTGTGAACTACATGGGACCTTATCTGCTTACCCGGAAATTAATTCCGTTGATGGTGCGTGGAGCGCGTATCGTAAATATGGTTTCCTGTACATACGCAATCGGCAAGCTCGACTTCCCGGATTTCTTTCATAGAGGGAAAACGGGAACGTTTTGGAGGATTCCTGTTTACAGTAACACGAAGCTGGCTTTATTATTGTTTACTTTCGAGCTTTCCGAACAACTTCGAGAGAAGGGGATTACCGTCAATGCTGCCGATCCGGGAATTGTTTCTACTGATATCATCACTATGCACAAGTGGTTCGATCCGTTGACGGATATTTTTTTCCGTCCTTTTATCCGTAAACCCAAGAAAGGGGCTTCTACGGCAATCGGTTTACTGTTGGACGAAAAGGAAGCCGGTGTGACGGGACAACTGTATGTCAATAACCACCGGAAAAACTTGTCTGATAAATACACGAATCATGTGCAAAAAGAGCAGTTGTGGGAGGTAACGGAACGTGCGTTGGCGAGTTGGCTGAAGTAGGTTTTCTTTTCTTTTTTTATTTAAATTATCCAGTATTTACTTATATATAGGTATTGTACATATCTATATATCTCATTTTTGTTGTCTTATTTTTACCAATAGATAGGGATTGTTTGGCATCCCTCTTTCTGCTTACCTTTGCATCGCTTTTAGAGCAATGAAAAGGTTATAAAGTAAAAAGGTAAAAAGGAGATGAGCAATAAAGGTTTTTTGGTTTTTCTGGCATTCTTGTTTTCCGTATCCGTATATTCACAACATGGGCGTCACCGTAGTAGTTTAATTTCGGGCAGAGTGATGTCTACAGAGAAAGAAGTGGTGGATTTTGCGACAGTTTATCTGAAAGGAACCAACCAAGGATGCTATACAGATGAGAAAGGTATATATCATTTGAAAACTACAGCAGGTGAATATACACTCGTCGTTTCGGCTATCGGTTATCAAACGGTAGAAAAGAAAGTTAAATTAGCTAGGGGAGAAAGAATAAAAGTAAACGTTACTATTGCGCCGGCGGTAAAAGAACTGGGAGAGGTGCTGGTCACGACATCCGGAGTCGGTCGTGTGAATCAATCTGCTTTTAATGCGGTAGCCATTGATGCGAAGAAATTGCATAATAGTACGCAGACTTTGGCGGGTGCACTGACTAAAGTGCCCGGTGTAAAACTCCGCGAATCAGGTGGAGTGGGATCGGATATGCAATTGTATATCGATGGCTTTAGCGGGAAACATGTGAAAATCTTCATTGACGGCATACCACAGGAGGGAGCCGGTGCCGCATTCGATTTGAACAATGTTCCTATTAATTTTGCCGACCGTATAGAAGTCTATAAAGGAGTAGTTCCTGTAGGATTCGGAACCGATGCTATTGGGGGAGTGGTTAATATTGTCACCAACAAGCAACCCGGAAAGTGGTTTATAGACGCTTCCTATTCTTATGGGTCATTTAATACTCATAAATCATACGTGCGCTTCGGACAAACGTTCAAAAATGGTTTCATGTATGAGGTCAATGCTTTTCAAAACTTTTCGGATAATGATTATTATGTAGACACTTATGTACGCGAATTTGAGATTAAAGAAGATGGAAGCGTACGTTTTCCGCCACTTGACAAAAATAAGATTTATCATCTGAAACGTTTTAATGACCAGTATCATAATGAAGCCGTGATTGGAAAAATCGGCCTGGTAGGAAAGAAATGGGCAGACCGTCTGGCGTTGAGTTTTAATTATTCCCATTTCTATAAAGAGATACAAACAGGCGTTTATCAAGATGGTGTTCGGTGAAAAATTCCGCAAAGGACATTCGTTGGTCCCTTCTTTAGAATATTACAAAAAGAACTTATTGGTGAAAAACCTGGATCTACTGTTGACTGCCAATTATAATCATAATATCACCAACAATGTCGATACCGCTTCGCGGGCTTACAACTGGCGTGGAGATTTTTATGAAAAAGGCAGCCGGGGAGAACAGTCTTACCAGAACAGTGAATCTAAAAATAAAAACTGGAATGGGACGCTGAAGATGAATTATCATATCGGACAGGCGCATACGTTTACTTTCAGTCATGTAATCAGTGATTTTGAACGTACGAGCCGTTCTACCATCGGTGCTTCTTCCAAATTCACGGACTTTTCTATTCCTAAAATCACTCGTAAAAACGTCAGCGGGCTTTCTTACCGTCTGATGCCGTCGGACAGATGGAATGTGTCGGCATTTGCCAAATATTATCGGCAATACAACAAGGGACCGGTATCGCAGAATACGGATGGAATAGGCAATTATATCAATCTGTCCAATACGGCAAGCGCTCTTGGATATGGAGCGGCAGGTACCTATTTTATATGGAAAGATCTTCAGGTGAAACTTTCGTACGAAAAGGCTTTCCGCCTGCCGACCACGGACGAACTCTTTGGAGATGAAGACCTTGAAGCTGGCAAAATGAATCTGAAACCGGAGAAAAGTGATAATGTCAATTTGAGTTTCAGTTATAATCATCAGTTTGGCAAGCATGGATTGTATGCCGAGGCCGGTTTGATATATCGGGATACGAAAGATTACATAAAAAGAGGACTGGACGTATTGGGAGGAACAAGCTACGGATATTATGAGAACCACGGTCACGTAAGGACCAAAGGGTATAATTTGTCATTGCTTTATAGCTTCTCGCATTGGTTTGATATAGGAGGAACATTCAATAGCATCGATACTCGTGATTACGAAAAGTTTCTGGCGGGTTCCTCTTTGCAGGAAAGCATGCACTATAAAGTGCGTATGCCGAATCTGCCCTATCGTTATGCTAATATCAATGCAAATTTTTATTGGAATGACCTGTTTGTCAAAGGAAATGTGTTGAGCATCGGCTATGATAGCTACTGGCAGCACGATTTTCCTCTTTACTGGGAGAATCTCGGAGATAAAGATTCAAAGAATATGGTGCCGGAACAGTTTTCTCATAATCTGTCTTTGTCCTATACCATGAAGAATGGACGTTATAATGTATCATTTGAATGTCGGAATTTCACCGATGCCCAACTGTTTGACAATTTTAGCCTGCAAAAAGCGGGGCGCGCATTCTATGGAAAGTTCAGAGTGTTTTTCGGTAAATAATAAGAGTAAGTTTTTAGTATCAATCAATAATAAAGAATATATGAAGAAGTTTTTATTACAGGCTTTTGCCGTAGCTTTTTGTTTGAGTAGCGGTGTGTTTGTGGCATCTTGCGACGATGATAATAATCCGGTGGATAACCCGCCGATTGATGGAGAAACGGCTTATGTGGTAGCTGCCACAACTGGTGAAGCAAGTTATTTGGTAGTAGCCAATTCTTTGGATGAAGGAACAGTGTCGACTCAAGGGAATGGAACCGAAGTGATTGGCGGTACCTATTGGGTATATAAAGGACTGGATTATGTGTTTGCTTTAGTTTATAATAAAGGTGGCGCAGGTACAGGAGCTTCCTATTATCTGGGGGCAGATGGTAAAATGAAGGAAAAGTACACATACACTTATAATCGTATCACGTCTTATGGGACCTGGGGGGATAAAGTGGTGACTGTTTCCACCGGGGACTCGAAAATAACGGATGAGGATCAGAATGTGGCTCAAGCATTGTTGTTCAACTATCTGGATGCGACCGATGGCAGCCAGGAAGAGGGTACCTTGCTTGCCGAAAATTACTTGGGTAATGGTGAAAAAGTTTCATGGGCAGGTCTGGTTGAAGCTAACAATAAGATTTATACATCTGTCATCCCAATGGGAATGAGTAAGTACGGTATTAAAAAATGGCCGGAAGCTGTGACAGATCAGGAACTTGTGACTAAGACTGACGGTGGTAGCGGCAGCGGTGCATATACAGCCGGTGTTATTCCTTCTACACAATACCCGGATAATGCTTACGTGGCAATTTATAATGGCACGAACTTTAATGAGACTCCGGTGATTGCCAAGACTGATAAAATAGGCTATGCATGCGGTCGTATGCGTTCACAATATTATC
>OCLX01000642.1_pt1 | contig 14658 bp, 10 predicted proteins | sample 1538961 | NCBI WGS metagenome assembly OCLX01 (sample SAMN04168657, study PRJEB22393) | human gut metagenome | biome: human gut microbiome; feature: stool | host: Homo sapiens | collected 2014-03-20
GACACGGATCCTTAATCCTTTTTTCCCTTCCATCCGGTTTTTAATCTTATCCAGTTTGAAAGATACATATCCTTCGCCCAGGCTTTGAGGATAATCACCTTCACTGTTATGACGGAATTCCAGATTGATATATTCGTCCTCCGCACTGTCTTCGTCAGCAGTGGGAGCAGACTCTTCTTTGTCGTTGATTACGAGATTCAGGAAATGTTTTTTATCTTCACTATGCGTTCCATAATATTGGAATTCAATCGTCAGATATTTATTATCCTTGTTGATCCACATATAAGTTGTGTTGATCTTGTCATCTCCGACTTTTTCTTCGTCGTTGTTATCTTCACCCATCGTGATGATGTCTTTAGTTAAGATTGGATTGATACCTCTCACCTGAATATTAAGGTCGTATCCATTCACAGGCTCTTCCAGCTCGTTGAATATCACAAAAGCTCGTTGTCCTTCCACCCAATCTTTATTACTCCATCCTTGCGCATTGCTGGGATACATCTTTTTCCCGTCATCCAAAGTGAAATAAAATTCCTTGCTATCCTGGCTAATCATATTGATGGTACTGACAACCAGAAGATCGGACGGGTTGTCATCGTCGTCCAAACATGACTGGAGAATCGGCATTGTAGTCATAATAGCAAAGATAAAGGCAATGAATTTAAATTTCTTCATATACTTATTTAAGTTTTAGATTATATAAAATGGTTCCTTTGTATTGTGAAAATGCAATGGGATAGAAAATATTGCATTTGAATCTGTTAAAGAAACAAAAGTGATAAAAGAGTTGTTCTCTCTATGCAGTATTTCTATCTTTGCTGCATTTATAAGTTAAACACGTGTATAAGAGAATGGAAGAATTAGAGTTGTCGGAACAATGCAGGCTAGGCAATAACCAAGCTCGCAAAGAACTGTATGAGCAGTATGCGGGACGTATGCTTGGCATCTGTCTTCGCTATACCGGCGACCGTGATACAGCCCAGGATCTGCTTCACGACGGTTTTTTAAAGATATTCGATTCGTTCGATAAGTTCACCTGGAGGGGTGAAGGCTCTTTGCGAGCCTGGATGGAACGGGTGATGGTCAACACAGTTTTACAGTATCTTCGGAAAAATGATGTGATTAATCAGTCGACACCTTTGGAAGAGTTGCCCGAAGAGTATGAAGAGCCGGATGCTTCCGATGTAGAAGCGATACCACAAAATGTGTTGATGCAGTTTATTGAAGAATTACCCGCCGGCTATCGTACTGTGTTCAATCTTTATACATTTGAAGACAAATCGCATAAAGAAATCGCACAGGTATTAGGTATCAATGAAAAATCTTCAGCTTCGCAACTGTTTCGTGCGAAGAGTGTATTAGCAAAAAGAGTAAAAGAATGGATAACGCATAATGGATAGATAGAGATGGAAGAGAAAGAATTGTGGATGAATAAGTTGAAGGAGAAGCTCGCGGATTATTCCGAGCCGGTGCCTGCTTCCGGTTGGGAACAACTGGAGAAAGAGCTTATGCCTCCTGTGGAGAGGAGAATATATCCTTATCGAAGATGGATGATGGCTGCTGCAGCCGTTATATTACTGGCCGTTGTCTCGTCCGTAAGCCTGTATTTTCTGGGAACACCTGCTGCGGATCATATACGTAATACGCAAACTCCGGCATTGGCTTCTATGCCCGATGCGTTGCCGGGAGTGCAGCGACCGGATGTGCAGGGCTCTTCCGTGGACCCCGTCTTGCGACCAGTGGCTCGTGAAGATCGTTTGTTATCGAAAATGGATGATGGCTGCTGCAGCTGTTATATTGTTAGCCGTCGTTTCGTCGGTAAGTCTATATTTCCTGGGGACACCGGCTGCGGATGAAATACGTCATATAAAGACTCCGGCATTGGCATCTACACCCGATGCGTTGCCGGGGGTGCAACAACCGGATGTGCAGGGCACTTCCGTAGAACCCGTCTTGCGACCAGTGGCTCGTGAAGACCGTTTGGCGAAAATTGATAAGAATCTTACAGAACAGAAAACAAATGCAGATCAATCTGCAATAGAAAATAGCAACGAACCTGTAACAGGGAATGAAAATAATCCTGTGATTGAGAAAGATCAGACGCTCAAAGGTGAGACGGAACAGACGAAAAATGAAGCAAAGCAGGTAGACAGTGAAAATGTGGGTCAGGCTACACAGTCACAGGATACCGAACGGCCGAACAACAGGCCGCGTCGCCCTTCCGGCAGAGACAAGCTGCATATTCCGGCAGAAAAAAGAGCATCTCAAAAAGGAACATGGTCCATGGGGCTATCGGTTGGAAATTCGGGCGGAGCATCCACAGAAGTCGGTGCCGGCTCTCATGCTTATATGTCTCGTGTGAATATGCTTTCTGTTTCCAACGGTTTGATGGAGATACCTAACGATCAGACATTGGTTTTTGAAGATGGAGTGCCTTATCTGCGTCAGGCAAAACAAGTGGTCGACATTAAGCACCATCAACCAATTTCCTTCGGATTGTCTGTCCGTAAAGGATTGGCCAAGGGATTCTCTCTCGAAACGGGATTGACTTACACATTGCTTTCTTCGGATGCGAAACTGGCGGGTGAAGAGCAGCAGATAGAACAAAAACTTCATTATGTCGGTATTCCGCTGCGTGCTAACTGGAATTTCCTTGATAAAAAACTCGTCACTCTCTACGTCTCCGGTGGAGGTATGGTGGAGAAATGTGTTTATGGAAAGCTCGGTTCCGAGAAAGAAACGGTGAAACCTCTGCAATTCTCGGTATCCGGTGCGGTAGGTGCACAGGTGAACGCAACGAAACGTCTGGGTATCTATGTAGAACCCGGTGTTGCTTATTATTTTGATGACGGTTCGGATATACAGACCATACGTAAAGAGAATCCGTTTAACTTCAATATACAGGCTGGTATCCGCTTGACTTATTAATGCGAACTACCTTACTGAATATAGTGACGGTATCCGTTCAAGATAGCGTCACTATCCTGATTAGATAGCGTCACTATCTTGACCGGATAGCGTCACTATCCTGATATTAGTATCTTTTTCCTCATAAAAATCGGATAATTGAGAAAATATTAATAATATTGTCACCTGTTAATGGTCTATGGTTGCATACCTTTGTTGCAAAATTCTAAGCTATGGTGAATTTTACAGATGAAAAACATTTATTAATCGATTTAAAAGACGGTTCTTTTCAAGCATTTGAAAGATTGTATAATATGTACAGCGGTAAACTGTATAATTTCATTATGCGGCTTTCTTCCGGCAATCAATATATGGCTGAAGAAGTGGTGCAATCCACTTTTATCCGTATATGGGAAGTACGTGAGAAAGTCGATACCAACGCTTCATTTATTTCTTTTCTTTGTACGATAGCCAAAAATTTACTGATGAACATGTACCAGCGTCAGACCGTTGAATATGTTTACAATGAATATCTGCTGAAAAGCAGTGTGGATCGTGATTCGCAAACAGAAGAGAATATTGATCTTCATTTCTTGAACGACTATATCGACTCATTAGCAGAAGAATTGCCGGCACAGCGAAAGAAAATCTTTATCTTAAGTAAGCGTCAGAACTATACGAATAAGGAAATCGCTGAAATGATGGGTATTTCTGAAAGTACAGTCGCCACACAATTATCTTTGGCGGTGAAATTTATGCGTGAGCAGTTGATGAAGCATTACGATAAGGTAATTGCGCTTCTGATCGCCTTTTTTGTTAATGAAATGTAATTGTAATACACGTTTTTGGATAGTAGATAGGATGAAAATGTATACTTGTAAATAAGCAGGAAAGAAGATGGATAAGATATATTATAAAGAACTGATTGAAAAGTATTTCGATGGAAATATAACGGATGCTGAAATAAAAGAACTTTCCGATTGGATAAAGAACGACCGCCATTTACAGAACTGGTGGGAAGAAGAATTTTCCAAATCGGATGCCGGTATTAATCCGGTACTGCGCAACAAACTATTTGCCCGAATCAAAGAACAGACGCAGGGAAAAGAAGAGACACAGGGAAAAGAGAAACCAAGAACTATTCGCATGAATCCTTGGAAATGGGCTGCCGCCATCGTTTTACCCATTTGTATTGCCTTCTTCACCTACTATCTTATAGATTCTTCCCAAACAGTGGGAGCACCCTTTATAGTAAAAGCTGATAAAGGAGATAAAGCAACCATCGAATTGCCGGACGGAACGAATGTCGTTCTCAATTCTGCTTCGCAATTAAGCTATCTGAATAACTTCGGAGAAAATGTGCGTCGTGTGCAACTGAATGGTGAAGCCTATTTCAAAGTAGCTCATGATGAAAAACATGCCTTTATAGTGCAGGTCGGGGATTTGGAAGTGAAAGTACTCGGTACTTCTTTTAATGTATCTGCCTATGAAGATGCCAAAGACGTGACAGTCGTTCTTTTGGAAGGAAAAGTAGGGGTCTATGCGCAGAAAATGTCGCATATCATGAAGCCCGGCGACAAAATAGAATATAACAAAGCCACTCATAAGATAACAGCCACTCAAGTACACCCGAGTGATTACATTGAATGGACGAAAGGAAATATCTATTTTGAGAAAGAATCTTTGGAAAATATAATGAAAACCCTTTCACGCATCTATGACGTAGAGATTCGTTTCGACTCCAATAAACTACCTAATGAATATTTCACCGGAACCATTCCGGTTGGTGGCATACAGAATGCATTGAATATCCTGATGCTTACTTCACCTTTCTATTATGAAATGGACGGTTCGGTGATTGTTTTGAAAGAGAAATAGTAGAAAAAATATAGAATAGAGCCATTCCGAAGCCCACTACTTAGGAATGGTTTTTTTGTTCTCTGAATTGAATAAGTTAACGAGAGTTAAAGTCTGATAGGCGATTGGACGAGTGAGTATAGTAGTCTGTATACCTATCAAACAACTTAAAAGTTTTGATATATGAAGCACAAAACAACCTTTGAAAAGCTCCCTCAAGCAAATACAGGGAGAAGTAAGAACTGGAAAACACTGCGGACTATCTGTCTGCTATTGTTTTTAAGCGTCTCTTTCACCGCTTATTCCCAAATAACAGTGAATGTGAAAGACATCTCTTTAAGGGCCTCTTTAAAGAAAATCGAGCAAGTAAGCAATTACAAATTCTTCTACAATGAGAGTCTGCCAGAGTTAAACCGAAAAGTATCACTCAATGTGAAAGATGCAACGATTGAACAAACCATGCAACAACTTTTAGGAGGAATGGACTTAGCGTATAAGAAAGAACAAGATAATGTGATTGTATTGATTCGCAAAGCCCAGGACAAATCGATAACTAAAAAAATAACAGGTACTGTTGTCGATGAAAAAGGCGAGCCAGTCATTGGTGCCAGTATTGTGATAAAAGGTGAGTCGCACGGAACGATTACAGATTTTGATGGAAAGTTCACATTAGCAGACGTACCGGAAAAGGGAATATTGACCGTCTCTTATATCGGTTATAAAACAGTTGACCTTTCTGCCACAGGGCAGACATTCGTAAAAGTTGTACTTCAGGAAGACAGTAAAATGATAGACGAGGTCGTTGTTGTCGGCTACGGAGTCCAGTCACAAAAGCTAGTCACTACTTCTATCAGTAAAGTAAAGATGGAAAATATAGATCAGGGTAATGACTATAATCCGATTAAAATGTTGCAAGGACGTGTAGCGGGTGTAAATATCTCCTCTGCATCAGGAACTCCGGGAGAAGCACCGAATGTTACCGTTCGTGGTATCGGTTCCGTTAGTGGGGGAAGCTCGCCGCTTTATGTGGTCGATGGTATCCCCAGCGAAAAATATCCCAACTTGAATCCGAATGACATTGAGAGCATGGAAGTTTTGAAAGATGCGTCTGCGGCCGCTATCTATGGTTCACGTGCCAATGCCGGAGTTGTGTTGATAACGACCAAATCAGGCCAGCAAGGTAAGACGAAGATAGAGGTGTCCGGTCGTTACGGATTCGCTTATCTGGCTAGCGACATTGAAATGGCCAATTCGATGGAATATATGAATACGATGCAAGCCGCTATTGATAATTACAATGTGCAAATGGGAGCTAACCTTCAATTGTATGTTCCTTCTCAAATTCAGGAAACCAATTGGGTGAAAGAAATATCAAGAAAAAACTCGAAAACAGGTACCGGCTCTATCAGCATTTCCGGTGGAAATGAAAAGACTACCTTCTTTGCTTCTTTAGGCGCTAATACTCAAGAAGGATATTTGAATAAGAGCAGCTATGACCAGTATAATATGCGTGCCAAATTCACACATAAAATAAACAACCTGTTCAAACTGAATCTGAATCTGGCAGGTTCGGCCAGCCGTTCAGACTTATTGGAAGAAACGAGTACTAGCTTGAAAGTACTTCGTACAGCTCGTGAGGAGCAGCCTTGGTATTCACCTTATAAAGAAGACGGAACATCTTATAAAGTGAACGGGACAGATATTTTGCGCCACAATCCGGTGATGCTGATTAATGAAGAAGACTGGGTAGCTAAGAAATATCAATTGTCTGGTGTGTTCAGCGTAGACGTAACTCCTTTCAAAGGATTTAAGTACACACCGACAGTAAGCGTATATGGTATTTTGGACAACACATCTAAAAAATTGTCGGACAAGCATGATGCCCGTAAAAATAGTAGTGGTTGGGGAGCATTAGCCGAACAAAAAGACCAGAGTTTCCGCTATGTGATAGATAACATATTCTCTTACAACAATGAATGGAATAAACTAATCTACTCCGTCATGTTGGGACATTCGTTTGAGAAATACACTTATGAACAATTCGGGGCAAAGAGTGATAACTATGCTAACGGCGCATTTCCTTCCTCCAACTTTGATTTAATCAATGCAGGTCCTAATATTTACGCCGGAAATATTAGTTATACTTCTTATGCCTTAGAATCCTATTTCGGACGAATCGCTTTGAATTGGGACAATAAATACATACTGAATGCTTCTTTGCGTAGTGATGGTTCTTCCCGCTTTGCGAAGAACAAGAGATATGGTTATTTCCCTTCTGCTTCTTTTGCGTGGCGTGCCTCCAATGAGGAATTTTTCCCAAAAAACAAATACGTCAATGATGCAAAGTTAAGATTAAGCTGGGGTATGACAGGTAGCATGGCAGGAGTGAGTAATTATGCTCCGTTATCACTGATTAGTGCAGGCGGTGCTTCTTACAACGGATCTGCCGGATTCCAGATTTCGCAGGATGCCCGTGCTTTGACTTGGGAGAAAGCCAGCCAGTTTAATATCGGATTTGATATAGAAATGTTTCAGTCTCGCCTGACTTTAAACATAGATATGTTCTATCAAAAGACTACCGACCTGCTGTTTAAGAAACCAGTCAATGCAACCACCGGATATACCACATTACAGTCCAATATCGGTTCATTAGAGAATAAAGGACTTGAGTTGGCTTTGAATGGTAAAATCTTCACCGGAAAGTTTAAATGGGATTTGGGTGGTAACATTTCTTTTGTAAAGAACAAATTGCTTTCTCTCATCGAAGGAAATGATATGTATATTGTTCCCAGCAGTGGTAGTAACCTTTTAGGAGGTTCGATGCATGCGTTGATTAACGGACAGCCTATCAGTACATTCTATATGCTAAAGATGGAAGGTATCTACCAGCGTGACGACGAAGTGCCTGCGAAACTGTATGCGAAAGGAGTCCGTGCCGGTGACGTGAAATATTTCGATTATAATGAAGACGGAGATATATCTGACGCCGACCGAATGAATGTAGGAAAAGCCATTCCTGATTTTTACGGTGGTATTACCTCCAACTTCTCTTACAAAGGTTTCGATTTGTCATTGTTCGGACAATTCTCGGTAGGCGGTAAAGTGATGTCGGCATGGCGGGGAGTGAACGGTTCCGAAGGTACTGACCATTTAGGATTGGCGCTGTCCAATGTAAAAGTAAACGACCGTGGCGAATCTGTCGAGCAATACTTTAATGTAAGCAAAGAAGTGGCTAACGGATATTGGCGTGGAGAGGGCACAAGCAACACGATTCCTCGTCCTGTAAGAATAGGAGTACATACCGGGTATGATTATGACTATAACGTGCAAACTTCAACACGTTATTTGGAAGATGCTTCCTATTTTAAACTGAAAACTGTGACTTTGGGCTACACTTTGCCGGAATCAGTCGTTAAGAAACTCCGCGTGAACTCATTAAGAGTCTACGTTTCGGCTGATAATCTACTCACTCTCACCAAGTATTCCGGTTATGATCCCGAAACATCATTTTCCGGTAGCCCGGGAGACTCAAATTATGGAGTTGACTTCGGGTTGCAACCTGTATTGCGAACATTTATTTTTGGTCTGAATCTAAACTTTTAAAAATATAGATGTATGAAACGATACTATACTATAATCAACTATTTGCTATGTAGCATTTGCCTTTTGTGGATGACGGGTTGTTCAGGTATACTGGACGATATGCGGCCTAAAGATCAGATACCTCAAGATATGTTGAGCGAATCCGATTTGGAAAAGTTATTGAATGGCGTGTATGCCGAAATGGAAGAACTGGTATTCAAATTTTATATGGATGGTGATGTAAAAGGCGAGAATTTCAAGGCAGGTCCCGGATTTTCCATGAACGACCCCATGTTGATGGCTCCTAGTTCTAAAGAAGTTTTGAGCCAGTGGCAGAAATGTTTCACAGCCTTGAAGCAAGTAAATTTCTTGGTTGAAACATACGAAGCGTCATCTAATAAAGAGAGTCAGGTTGTGAAGCAGACAGGAGGGACCGGATACTACTTCAGAGCTTTGATTTATTATCATCTGGTCACTCGCTGGGGAGGAGTTCCTATCTTGCGTAAGCGCACTTACGACGTCGTTCCCATTTCTCCCGAAACCGAAGTGTGGAGTTTTATAAAAGAAGACTTGGCGAAAGCGGAAGGATTACTGTCTGATTTCACCGATCGTTTTTATGTGTCTCTTAGTGCTTGTGATGCGCTTCAAGCCAAAGTATGTTTGTCCTTGAAAGACTATACAAATGCGGCAGCTTATGCCGACAAAGTGATTACAAAATCAAATTTCGCATTGAGTACTACATCAGTTGAGTATGCCCAGGCGTTTGTCTCTAATAGCAGTAGCAAAGAACTGGTCTTTGCGTTAGCCAACAAGCGTAGTACAAGTTTGCTGTTATTCTACCAAACGGTCAATGACATCGATCCGACTTGGGATTACTCTCCTTCTACCGAATGTTACAGCCATCTTTATGATGATACCGCCGTAAAGTCAAAGGATATACGGGCAAAGGCAGTATTTGGTGCAGATAATAGCCGTATTATTAAATTCCCGAATGGAAGTACCGGTCAGTTTGTTACCAATGAACAACCGTCACAAACCCCGATTGTGGTTACCCGTGTGGCGGAAATGTATCTGATTAAAGCGGAAGCATTGGGAGCAGTCAATGGGTTGGCTACATTAAAAGAATTTATGAACAAACGCTACGCAACCGTCTTGTTGCCTTCAAATATGACTGATGCAGAGTTTCAGAATCAAATACTTGATGAGCGTCACCGCGAGTTGTATGCGGAAGGTCAACGATGGTATGATTTGAAGCGAACCAACCGTTTGGACTTGTTTTCTTCCTTGAACGGTAGAAACTATCTGATGTATTATCCTGTTCCCCAGTCGGAACGCGATTTGGCGGGAGAGGAAAATTACCCTCAAAATGAAGGCTATTAATTATCTTAGAAAGAACAAAGTATGAAGAATATAAGAATAGTAACAACGTTTTTTATCTGCTTGCTGCTACTTTCAGCATGCTCGGATGATTGGAAAGAAAATGCGCTGACAGCTAAATTTACTTTTGACAAGACAACCTACTATGTAGGCGAAGAAGTCAGTATCACGAATGAGACAGTAGGCGGAGAAGGTAATTATACCTGCCAATGGGATTTAGGGAATGGAGAGACTTCAACGGAAGTTGCTCCTAAAGTGACTTACGAAACGAATGGAGCATATACAGTGACTTTGCATGTGAAAGACAGTAAAGGAAATTATGCAATGGCTCATAAATTATTGACGATTGAAGCTGAACCTCTGCCCGAAGTCGGCAATGTGAAACTGAAGTGGGTAGGTGCCCACGTATTGGGCGAAATACGTTCTACGGCTCCGGCAGTCAGTGATGATAATAATGTATATATGACTTCCAATGATCATTATTTGCGGAAATTCTCGGCCGCTACCGGTGAACAATTGTGGGAGTTCGACTTATGGACATCGGCTGACGGTGATTCTCCGTCCGGTAATACGCATACCACTCCGAGCATTGATACGGACGGTACTGTGTATGTAGGAACAGGCGACACAAGTGGCAAAATAGGGCGCGTATATGCCATCAATCCCGATGGAACAAAGAAATGGGTCGTTGCCGGAGATGCTGAAAAAGGATTTTGGAATAAAGGACAGGCTTCAAAGCCTCGTATTAATTATCTGACTTGTGCGATTGGAGAGAATCATATCTATATGGGTAATGGCGGCTCTACGGGATCTGTGCTTGCTGTCGATAAGAATACCGGTTACAGAGTAGGTTATGTGGCAAACGCAGACAATTCCGGAGGCCCGTCGGGGGGAGTATCTGCCGGAATAGCATTGGCGAACAACACATTAATTTGGGCTGGTGGAAAGAACGGCTTATTCGGCGCGTCGGCGTCTGCACTGAATACAGGTGGTAATGTGATGTGGGCATGGCAAATATATAGTTCGGGAAATGATAAGCCTTCAGAAAACATGAATGCTTCCGTAGCTGTGGACGCAACCGGCACTATATACGGAATTGCCACCTTCCCGAGTATAGGAAGCAGTGCGTTTGCTATTGGAAGCGACGGGGTTGAGAAATGGCGTACTTCGTTAGGAAATGTAGGAACACTAGACCAAGGGGGTGTTGTGATAGGCTTGGACGGAAGTATCATTGTAACGGTAAAACGTGCTCCGGGTGAAGCCACAGGAGGAATCGTTGCATTATCTCCTAATGGAGTTGTTCAATGGCATTACGGTGTGCCGGAAGACGTCAGTGGATGTGCGGCAATCGATCAGGCCGGAAATATTCATTTTGGAACGCAATCCGGTAATTATTATATCATTAAACCCGAATCCTCGGAAGAACAGCTAATCTTGAAAAAAGACTTGGCTGCACTGATTAGCGAGAGCGATTCTCCTTTAAAAGATAACTGGGAAGCGGGTATCGGAAAAATCTGGAGTTCGCCTACAATCGGACCGGATGGAACGATCTATATTGGCGTTACTCACACGGTAGATCCGTCGAAGAGTGTCCTGGTAGCTTTGGAAGATGAAGGTATAACCGGATGTGCAGCTTCGGCATGGCCGATGAAAGGGAAAGACAGCCGCCACACCAGTGCACAGTTGGGAGGCTCGGGAGAGAATCCGGGAGGCGAACCGGGCGGACAATTGCCTATTACAGGAAATCTGAAGACCGATTTAAAGAATTTATTTGATGATAGTTCCTATAAGGTCTGGCTTTGTGCCCATCGGGCGAACACGCAGAAAGGTATAGCCGATGGCATACCGGAGAATTCATTAACTTCCATAGAGTATGCAATCAATGCAGGAGTAGAAATGATCGAACTTGATGCACGTCCCACCTCTGACGGAATATTGGTGCTGATGCACGATAATACGATCGACAGAACCACTAACGGAAGCGGTGCGGTAGGAGATTATTCTTATCAGCAATTACAGCAACTCTATCTTAAAGATGCAGCAGGGAATCTGACAAACGAACGAATCCCCACTTTAGAGGACGCATTGAAGAAAGGCAAAGGAAAGGTTTATTTTAACTTGGATATAGTCAACAAAAACGTTGCCGTAGCGACAATGGTGGCATTACTTAAAAAACTCGACATGGAAAACGAAGTCCTGCTTTATGTTTCAAACAACCGTAATTATGCATACGATTTGAAAGCGGCGAACAGCACTCTGTTACTGCATCCGATGGCAAAAGCTTCAGATGATATTACCTATTTTGCTTCATCTTACACGGACAATGTGCAGATGATGCAACTTTCCACCTCGGATGCTCTTGCGGGAGCGATGACGGAAGACATTAAATCCAAAGGTTGGCTTTTATTCTCCAATATCGTAGGAGCGAATGATACGAACATGTTGTCGGACAACTATTCGGGGTTGGTAGGCATGATAAACAAACGTATTAATGTCGTACAGACTGATTATGCCGAATTAGCTGCCAAGTATTTAAAATCCAAAAAGTATAGATAATCCCCCAAAGTATAGATGATAAAGATGAATATGAAGAACTATCTGATAATAGGAATTATTTTGCTGTTTCCTTTCCGCTTGTTTGCAGATGAACCGGTGAAGGCAATTTACGCAAAGATTACGAATCCTGATAATAAAGAAGTAACCGTAGTCGCCCACCGGGCGGATTGGCGCTTTGCACCAGAAAATTCGCTGGCAGCAATAGAGAGTTCTATCCGGTTGGGAGCCGACGTCGTGGAGCTGGACGTTCAGAAAACCAAAGACGGACAGTTGATCCTTATGCATGATAAGACCTTGGATAGAACGACCACCGGAAAAGGTAAGGTTGCCGAGTGGACACTGGATTCTATCCGGACACTTCGTCTGAAGAATGGCGCTGCTTTGAGAACCAAACATCGTGTGCCTACATTGGAGGAAGCATTATTGACGGCCAAAGGGCGCGTTATGGTAAATTTGGATAAGGCTTATCCGATATTCGATGAGATTTTCCCCATTCTGGAGAAAACCGGAACCGTTGAACAGATCATCATGAAGGGGTCAAAGCCTGTTGCAGAAGTGAAAAAGGATTTGGGAAAATATTTAGACCGGATCATATATATGCCAATCGTACATTTGGATCGCCCGGGAGCTATGCAGCAAATAGATGATTTCATGAAAGAACTTCACCCGGTAGCCTTCGAATTGTTGTTCGAATCGGATACTTGTCAATTCCCAAAACAAGTGAGGACGAAGCTGGAAGGAAAAAGTAAAATTTGGTATAATACCCTTTGGGATACGATGGCAGGCGGACATGATGACGACAAATCACATGATGACGACAAATCATTGGAAAACCCGGATGAAGGATATGGATATTTGATAGATAAACTTGGAGCAACAATCATTCAGACTGATCGTACCGCTTATTTACTGGAATACTTGCAAGCCCGTAAGAAACGTAATGAGCATAAGATAGACGCCTTTCATTAATATGTAAACTTCGGTTATGTCATTTAAAATATTGGATTTTTATAAAATCTCTTCCCCGCTAGCCGGGGGAGAGACTGATTCAGAAGATTCTTCCCGCTTTAAGCGCATCCGTTGGGCTACATTTTTGTCGGCTACTACCGGATATGGCATTTACTATGTTTGTCGCCTTAGCATGAACGTAGTGCGCAAGCCAATTGTAGAGGAGGGAGTATTTTCCGAAACGCAATTAGGAATCATCGGTTCCTGCCTGTTTTTTGTGTATGCAGTGGGTAAGTTGACGAATGGTTTTCTTGCTGACCGTAGTAATGTTCGGCGTTTTATGTCTACCGGGTTATTGTGTTCCGCTTTGATAAATTTATGTTTAGGTTTCACTAGCTCCTTTTATGCTTTTGCTTTACTTTGGGGATTGAATGGTTGGTTTCAGTCGATGGGAGCAGCATCCGGAGTGGTTTCGCTCACTCGGTGGTACAGTAGTAAAGAACGGGGAACTTTTTACGGCTTTTGGTCTGCTAGTCATAATTTGGGTGAAGCATTAACCTTTATTTCCATAGCCTTATTAGTCAGTTGGATGGGATGGAGGTACGGGATGATTGGAGCTGGCATTATTGGGATATTAGGTTTCTTTATGATGCTTGTCTTTATGCGTGATACGCCACAGAGTCAGGGATTTTTGTTGAACAAAAATTCTTCATCTGTGGATTCCCATTCTTTGTCTGGTAAACAAACGGAAGATTTCAACAAAGCACAAAAGGCTGTCTTGAAGAATCCTGCAATTTGGATTTTGGCTCTGTCCAGTGCATTTATGTATATTAGCCGCTATGCGGTAAATAGTTGGGGTGTTTTCTATCTGGAAGCTCAAAAGGGATATTCTACGCTGGATGCCAGTTTTATAATATCAATCAGTTCTATCTGTGGGATCATTGGCACGGTATTTTCCGGTATCATTTCCGATAAAATGTTTTCCGGCAGTCGTAATATTCCAGCTTTAGTATTTGGGTTGATGAATGTAATAGCACTTTGTCTGTTTCTCTTGGTTCCGGGCGTACATTTTTGGATAGATGTATTGGCTATGGTTCTTTTCGGTTTAGGAATCGGAGTACTAATCTGTTTTCTGGGTGGTTTGATGGCAGTGGATATTGCTCCCCGTAATGCGTCGGGTGCTGCATTGGGAGTAGTCGGTATTGCCAGTTATATCGGTGCCGGATTGCAAGACGTGATGAGCGGTATATTAATAGAAGGTCAAAAGACGGTTCAGAATGGCGTTGACGTTTATGATTTCACGTATATCAATTGGTTTTGGATTGGTTCAGCTCTACTTTCAGTGTTGTTTGCCTTGTTCGTTTGGAATGCAAAATCAAAAGAAGTGGATTAAAGTGAGTACATTAGGTTAGAATATAAGTCTTTGTTTTC
>OCLX01000655.1_pt1 | contig 14042 bp, 13 predicted proteins | sample 1538961 | NCBI WGS metagenome assembly OCLX01 (sample SAMN04168657, study PRJEB22393) | human gut metagenome | biome: human gut microbiome; feature: stool | host: Homo sapiens | collected 2014-03-20
GGAAAAGGAGAAGCAGCATTACAGCGGCATCATCGGGCTGGCCGTGCCGCTGGTCTGCCTGGTCCTTTTTGGTTCCGGTAGCTTCCTGCTGCCCTCCATGGCCTGCATTCTGGTGCTGCTGCTGGTTTTGCGCAAGCCCATTGAGCGGGCCGACGGCATCGTCCCCGGCCAAACGGAGAAGCAGAAGGAGGCAGCGCAATGACCACGTTCCAAATGGGCCTGACCATTGCGGTGTGCACGGCGGCGACCATGCTCACCCGCTTTCTGCCCTTTTTGATCTTTTCCTCCAAGGACCAGCAGCCGCCCGAGGTGGTACAGTATCTGGGCCGGGTGCTTCCCGCCGCCATCTTCGGAATGCTGATTCTCTACTGCCTGAAGAGCGTCACACCCTTTGCGGGCAGTCACGGCATCCCCGAGGCCATTGCCATTGCTGTGACCATCGCCCTGCACCGGTGGAAGCATCAGACACTGGTCTCCATCACCGGCGGTACGGTGTGTTATGTGCTGCTGGTGCAGCTGGTGTTCGCATAACAGAAACGGGAGGTGCCGGTGGGGCATCTCCCGTTTGTTTCAATGATAGAATGTATCAAAATTGATCTGCCGGTAGAACCGCTGCTGGAGCTGGTCAAAGTTCTCGCAGTTCTGGGCCAGCAGCCACATGACCTTGGTGACAACGGCCTCAATGGTCATATCGTGGGCCTCCAGGAAGCGGAAGCGGTTCTTGACCCGCTTGCCCACCTCGTAAATGCCCACATCACTGCCCTCATAAGTGACCTGCGTGGTCAGGATCAGGATCTTGTGGGTCTTGTCGTAATCGCCCAGCTCCTCGGCAAAGGCATCCATGAGCCGCTGGGGAATGCCGCCCACGCCAAAGCTTTCCACAATAACACAGTCATATTGTTGAAAGATGGCCGGGATAAGTTCCGGTCCAAGGCCGGGGGTCAGCTTGAGCAGAAACACTTTGGGATTCAGCGCCCGGCCAAACTCCACAGGGCCGGTGGGCCAGGGCGAAGCCACATACCGTACCAGCCGGTCGCCCTGCACCAGCGCCAGCGCCGGAAAGTTGACCGACGCAAAGGCATCGTAGCTGATGGTCTTGTTCTTCTTGGCGCGGGTGCCCGCAATGACGTGCCCGCCAAACACCACCATCACACCCCGGCTGCCCGGGTCAAGGGCACAGATCACGCTGTCTCGCAGGTTCTTCTTGGCATCGGTGATCTCATTGGAAATGGGCTGCTGGGCACCCGTGAGGATGATGGGCTTATCCGCATTCTGGACAAGGTAGGACAGCGCCGCCGCCGAGTAGGCCAGCGTATCGGTGCCGTGGCAGATGATGAAGCCATCATAAAGTGCATAGTTTTCCTGCACGGCCTTGGCCATCATCAGCCAGTGCTCCGGGCCAAGGTCGGTGCTGTCGATGCTGCACAGGTTGAGCGTTTCCGGGCAGCAGAGCTGCTGCAATTCCGGCAGATGGGCCAGCAGCTCCTCGCTGGTCAGAACAGGCTTGAGCCCCTGTGCGGTGCGCACGCTGGCAATGGTGCCGCCGGTGGTGATAAAAAGCAGGCGCTGCTTGGACATAGGTTTTTCCCTCCATGGTGTCGATTTTTACGATGTTTTCAGTATAGCACAGTTCGTCGGAGATGAAAAGTGCGGGGAGTTGAGGTATAATAGTTATCATAAGATCAAACAGTCCTCAACCTCTCAGTCTCGCATCCGCTCGACAGCTCCCCTAGTAGGGGAGCCCTTGGCATTGCGTAAAGCCTTGCCTCTTTGCCAAGGCCTCTCCTACTAGGAGAGGTGGCATTGCGAAGCAATGACGGAGCGGTTGTACAAAAGCAAACCTACCATAAGGAGAAACTGCCATGTCTAACATTGTGATCATCGGTTCCGGCCCCGCAGGTGTCTCGGCGGCATTGTATGCCGCGCGCGCCGGGGTGCAGACCACCGTTCTGACCAAGGGCCCCGGCGCACTGGACCGGGCCGAGCTCATCCAGAACTACTACGGCTTTGCCGAACCCATCACCGGTGCCGAGCTGGAACGCCGGGGCATCGAGGGTGCCAAGGCCGTGGGGGTGGAGTTCGTCACCACCGAGGCCGTGGGCCTGACCTACACCGACAAGCTGACCGTGGAGACGCTGGCCGGGGATTTCCCTGCCGACGCTGTCATTCTGGCCACAGGTGCTTCCCGGGCAGCGCCCCGCATTCCGGGCCTTGCCGGGCTGGAGGGCCACGGCGTGAGCTACTGCGCCACCTGCGATGCCTTTTTCTACCGCGGCAGGGATGTGGCCGTGCTGGGCAGCGGAGAGTACGCCCTGCATGAGATACAGACCCTGCTGCCCGTGGCTCACAGCGTCACCCTGCTCACGGGCGGGGCCCCGCTGACGGCACAGTTCCCGCCGGAGGTGGCCGTGCGGACGGAAGCCGTGGAAGCCATCCTCGGTGAAGAGCGGGTCACCGGCGTGCAGCTGAAAGGCGGCGGGACACTGGAAGTCTCCGGCGTGTTCGTGGCGCTGGGCGTGGCAGGCAGCACCGCCCTGGCCCGCAAGCTGGGGGCCGAGGTGAACGGCAGCCGGATCGTGGTGAATGACCACATGCAGACCTCCCTGCCCGGCCTGTATGCCGCCGGAGACTGCACCGGCGGGCTGCTGCAGGTCGCCAAGGCCGTGTACGAAGGTGCCGTGGCGGGCACCGAAGCCGCCAAAGCCCTGCGGAAATGACCCAGACAGAAAAAGGACGCTGTGCCCTGCGGCACAGCGTCCTTTTATTGCTTTGCTCAGCTCTTGCAGCCGGATTCCTCTTCGATGCCGGTGAAATCGCTGGCCTCCGCGATCTTGGTGGTATCGAACTTGCCATTCTCATCCTTGGGGGCAACGGCAGGGCCTGCCTCCACAGGATTCACGGTCGTTTCCTCTGCCGCAGGCTTTTCCTCGGCAATCTCCTCTGCCCGGGCAGCTTCCACCACCGGGGCTGCGGGCGCAGTCTCGGGCTCGGCAGGAGCCTTTTCAAAGGCAGGGGGCCATGCGTCACCGGGAGCGGTCTCCTTGGCCTCGCCCTCGGCGTAGGCTTCGGCAGTCTTTTCGGCCTCGGCGGGGTCCTTTTCAGCTTCCTCGGGGAACTCCACGTTTTCGACGTGGAGCGGGTCCTTGTCGTTCAGAACTTTGTCCAGCACGACGATGGCGGCACCGGTAACAGCCACAGCGGCAGCGGCACCCAAAACACGGAACAGAGTTTTCATGGTGAAGTCCTCCCTGTATAAGTTAGGATTAAGAGAATGTTACGACATCGTTCTGCGGCTTTTCGGCGGGCTCCACCGAAATGGCGGTCAGCACCGGGCCCTTGCCGCGGTAGATGTTGTGGAACTTGTAATTGACCTTGGCGGTCACAGTGACCCAGGCGCGCTGCTCCAGTGCCTTGTAGCCATCATAGCTGCAGGGGAAGCCCACGAACTGGATATCCTGCACGCAGCAGGTCATTGCAAAACGGCCGGGCACAAAGCTGTTTTTGCCCGCGCGGTTGGTCTGGCAGACCTGCGCCAGGAACCGGACGGTCTTGCCCACGTACTTCTGGGGCTCGTCCTGGCAGTCCATATACCAGATGCCGAAATCGTCCTCGCCGATCTCAACGATCGGGGCGTTCAGATCGAAGGGCAGCGGGTCGGGGATGTCATCATATGCCACGCTGCCGTCGGCGAACTCATAGGCGATATCGCACTTGCGGGAGGCCTGACGCACCAGCTTGTGCAGCTCCTGACGGGCGGCATCGTTGTTCACGGCCTCGGCGCGGTTGAACACGATCAGCTCACTGCGGGCGATCTTGTCCAGCAGCAGAGAGCGCATGGAGTTGTCGCGGGCGTAGGTCAGAGCCGTGGTGCCGTCGGCCGTGGCAATGCACTGGTAGACGATCCAGTTCTCGGGCAGGTTGTTGGCCAGATCCTGCAGCAGCCACATGCCGTTGTACTCAATGACCACACGGCCTGCGCCGGATTCTTTTTCGAGCTTGGCCAGATTCTGGGGGTTCAGCTCCGCCTTATCCTCGAGGACCTTCAGGGTCACGCCGGGGAAGGCGAACTTCTTTTCGTTATATTCTTCCTCACCCTCTTCGCAGACCAGCAGCAGGGTCTTGTCGCCGGAGTCGAAATTGGGGTCTTCAAAGGTCTCCTGAATGAACTTGGTCTTGCCGCTTTCGAGGAAGCCCACAAACAGGTAAACCGGGATCTCGTTTGCCATAATCGGTTTTTCTCCTTACACAACTTGCAGCTCAGCAGCCAAACAGTGCGGCAATGGCCTTTTCGTCCAGCTTGGAGCCGATGACGACCAGCTTGCCGCCCACGTCGGCACCGCGCTGACGCACTTCCCACTCGCCGGGGACGTAATCGAACTCCAGCCAGCCGTCGGCACCGCCGTCCACGATGCCCTTGGAGCGCAGGATCATGCCGTACTTGCCGCCGTCCAGCTCGGTCAGTGCATGCTCGATGTCTGCCTTGCTGAACTTCTTGGCCGTCTCGACACCCCAGCTGGTGAACACCTCATCGGCATCGTGATCGTGGTGATGGTGGTGGTGATGGCCGCAGCAGCAGTGGCCGTCCTCATCGTGGTGATGATGCTCATGCTCATCATGGTCATCCTCATGGTCGTGGTCGTGATGGTGGTGGCAGCAGTGGTCCTCGTGGTCGTGGTGATGCTCGTGCTCGTCCTCATCATCGTCGTCATCGTCATCGTGATCATGGTGGTGATGGCCGCAGCTGCACACACCGTTCTCATCGTAATGATGGTGATGATGCTCGTGCTCTTCTTCCTCGTCCTCCTCGGCGTGCTTCTCATTGGCCTTGGCAGCCATGGCGATCAGCTCTGCCTTGAAATCGTCCTTGGAGGACATGGCCTTCAGGATCTGTTCGCCGGTCAGGGAATCCCATGCGGTGGTCACGATGGTAGCGGTGGGATTCTTCTCGCGCAGCATGGCAACCGCAGCGGCGATCTTCTCCTCGCTGGCGGTCTGGGTGCGGCTCAGGATGATGCAGCTTGCGTGGCTGATCTGATCATCATAGAACTCACCGAAGTTCTTCATATACATCTTGACCTTGTTGACATCGGCCACGGTGACAAAGCTGTTCAGCTTCACATCCAGATGCTCAGCCACACCCTCCACAGCGCGGGTGACATCGCTCAGCTTGCCCACACCGGAGGGCTCAATGACGATGCGGTCGGGGTGGTACTGCTCCACCACCTGCTGCAGAGCGGCGCGGAAATCGCCCACCAGAGAGCAGCAGATGCAGCCGGCGTTCAGCTCATTGATCTGGATGCCGGACTCCTTTAAAAAGCCGCCGTCGATGCCGATCTCGCCGAACTCGTTCTCGATGAGCACGACCTTCTGGCCTGCAAAGGACTCTTTGATGAGCTTCTTGATAAGGGTGGTCTTACCGGCGCCAAGGAAGCCGGAGAAAATATCGATCTTGGTCATAGTCTGAAATGCCTCTTTCTTTTATGCAGACGCCGCAAAGGCGCTGCCCAGCAGGCCCGTCGGGCCTTACAAGCAGTCCGGGCCGCTGAGTGCTGACCCGTAAAATTCCTACACTCCTATTATAACAAGGCTGTCAATGGCAAACCGGCCTTTTTGATGAGAAATTTGTAACATTTTTTGCAATTTGCTTGCGTTTTCGGGCGGCAGGACCAAAATGAACCCTGCGAATTGCATTCTGCGCCCCGGAATGATACAATAAGGTACAGCAAACCATCGCCGCCGGACGTTTTTCCGGCAGAATAAAGAAAGAAGGCTTTTTGACATGAGCATGAATACTGTTCCCGAGCGTCTGGCCGCCCTGCGCGAGGCCATGAAGGCAAACGGCGTGGACGTCTACCTCATCCCGGTGGGAGACCCGCACGCCAGCGAGTATATGCCCGACCACTACACTGCCCTGACCTACTTCTCCGGCTTCCACGGCGAGAACTCCAACTTCGTCGTCACCATGACCGAGAGCGCTGTCTGGGCCGATGGCCGTTACTTCGTGCAGGCCGAGAAGGAGATCGCCGGCACGGAGATCCAGCTGATGCGGATGGGCGAGCCGGGCGTGCCGACCGCCGAGCAGTACTGCGGCAAAGTCCTGCCCGAGGGCGGCAAGCTGGGCCTCTGCGGCCTGACTGCTTCCTGCGGTCTGGTGCGCAGCCTGCAGAAAGAACTGGACGCCAAGAAAGGCACCATCAAGCTGCTGAACCTCGAGGACGAGCTGTGGACGGAGGGCCGTCCCGCCCTGCCCGCCACCCCGGCATGGCTCCTGCCGAAGGAGTACGCAGGCTTCTCCCCTGCCGAGAAGCTGGGCCAGCTGCGTGCGAAGCTCTCTGAGCTGGGCTGCACCGCACAGCTGGTGGGCAAGCTGGACAACCTTGCATGGCTGCTCAATCTGCGTGCGATGGACATTCAATGCACCCCCTATGCAATGGCTTACTGCTATGTGACCCCCGATAAGGCGACGCTCTTCATCAACACCGCCCGCGTCAGCGCCGAGGCTGCTGCGGAGCTGAAGGCAAACGGCGTGGAGCTGGCCGAGTACGACGATGTGCTTACCGTCCTCGCCGCCCAGACCGAAGAGCAGACCGTTCTGGCCGACCCCGCTTCCGTCAACTACGCCGTTTACCAGACCCTGCAGGCCAACCCGGCTCTGACCGTCAAGGACGAGGCCGACCCCCTGCTGCCCATGAAGGGCGTCAAGAACGAAGTCGAGCTGGCTCACACCCGCGAGGCTCACATCCGGGACGGCGTGGCTATGGTGCGCTTCCAGATCGAGCTGGAGAACCGTCTGGCCGCCGGCGAAGAGCTGACCGAGCTGACCATCGACGAAATTCTGCACAAGTACCGCAGCGCACAGGACAAGTTCCTGACGGAGAGCTTCGGCACCATTGCAGCTTACGGCCCCAACGCCGCCATGATGCACTACCACGCCACCGAGGAAGACCACGCAAAGCTCGAGAAGAAGGGCTTCCTGCTGGTGGACAGCGGCGCGACCTATATGGACGGCACCACCGACATCACCCGCACCTACCCGCTGGGTGAGCTGACGGAGGACGAGCGCCTGTTCTACACCTGGACTTTACAGTGCCACATCGACATCGCCCGGGCTGTCTGGCTGGACTACTGCGACGGCCATATGCTGGACACCATCGCCCGTGAGCCGCTGTGGCGCCACCTCATCAACTACCGCTGCGGCACCGGCCACAGCGTCAGCCACGTGGGCAACGTCCACGAAGGCCCCCACGCCCTGAACGGCCGCAACACCACCGTCTTCAAGCCGGGCATGATCGTCACCGACGAGCCGGGCGTCTATGAGGGCGGCGTCGTCGGCATCCGCATCGAGAATGAGCTGGAGTGCTACCACAAAGCATCCAACCAGTACGGCGAGTTCCTGGCATTCCGCCCCATCACGTTCGTGCCCATCGCCACCTCCCCCATCGTCCCGGGCGTTCTGAGCCGCGACGAGCTGGATTGGCTGAACGCCTACCACCGCGAGGTCTTCGAGAAGCTGGCTCCCCGCCTGACCGAGGACGAGCGCGACTGGCTGGCTAAGAAGTGTGCCGCCATCGGAGCGTAAAATTCCTCTAAAAGGCTCCCCTATTAGGGGAGCTCCGCGACATGCCCGTGTCAGCGGGATGGAGCGGTGAGAGGTTGAATTTCAACAAAAGCGGGAGGCCCCGCAGGGGCCTCCCGCTTTTCTTTAGGATGAGATCTCTGCCCGGTGCTCTTTCCAGTAGGCTTTCGCCTCGTCGATGACCTTCTTGAAGGGGCCGGAGGGGTAAGTGCTCTCGGCGATGTCGATGAGGAATTTGTAGAGCTGGGGCCGCACCTGCTCATACATCCCAAGCCGGGTGTAGAGGTCCTTGTAGTAGTGGAACACCTGGATCTTGTTCTGCACCAGAGTGGCAGGCTTTATCTGGGTGTGGCAGATGCTCTGAGGGTTCTGGACGTAGTAGTAGCCGGGCTGCGGGATGGACGCAAAGACTTCGGCGTACTGGATATACTGCATGTTGAACACGAGGTCTTCGGCCCAGCGCATCTCGCTGGTAAAGCGGATGTCGTGCCGGGTGAGGATGTCGCGGCGGTAGAGCTTGTTCCAGAGCACGCTGTAAAAGTAAGAGGCGGGCTTATCCATCAGGCGGCGGGCGAAGGTGTCCTTGTCGTAGACGCCCTCGGGCAGGAAACCGTATTCCCGGTTCTCCGGCGGGCGTGCAACGTGCATGACGCCGAGGTCGTCCTGGATCTTTTCCAGCACCTGTTCCGGCTTCGACGCCCCGGCGGGGATGACCATGGTGTAGGGCGAGATGACGAGGTCGGCACCGGTCTTCTCTGCCGCCTCCACCAGCCGGGCCGTGTAGTCCGGGGCAATGTAGTCATCGCTGTCCACGAACTGGACGTACTTGCCGCCGGCAAGCTTCAGGCCGAGGTTCCGGGTGTCGGACACGCCGGAGTTTGCCTTGTCCACCAGCAGGATGCGGCTGTCCTTTTTGCGGAACTCCTCGCAGACGGGCAGGCTCTTATCTTTGGAGCCGTCGTTGATGACGATGAGCTCGAGGTTCTTGTACTCCTGCCCGCAGATGCTTTCGAGGCAGCGGCTCAGGTGGCTCTGGGCATTGTACACAGGGACGATGATGCTGACGAGAGGCATTTCCATAGCAGTTTCTCCTTCTGTTTTTCAGAAGCTGTTTTCGTGAGCGGGGTGCGCAATGCTTATGAAAACGGCTTCTCAGAGCAATGATACTCCCGCCGGGCCGAAAAAGCAAGCGCCGGCGGCAGGCCCGAAAGGGGGCTTCGGAATGATATTTCATATCGCGGTGTGCAGCCCGGACAGCGTCCTCCGCAGCCGGGTGGAGCGGCAGTGTCTCGACTATTATGCCCGGCGGGACGACGCCTGCATCATCGAGCAGCTGGACAGCCCGGAGGCCCTGCTGGCCCGGGACGACGCCGGGGAGCGGTACGAGCTGTACCTTATTGAGCTGCCGTCCACGGCAGCCGCCGCGTCGCTGCAGGCAGCGGCTGCACTCCGCAGCCGGGGGCGGCGCAGCCCGCTGGCTTTTCTGGCCCACACGCCCGCCCACGCCTACAGTGCCTACCGGGTGGACGCCATGCAGTATTTATTGCTGCCTGTCCCGCCGGAACAGCTCATCGCTCTGCTGGCCCGGGCCGCCGAGCCGGAGTACGGCCCGGCCATCCCGGTAGCCACGGCGTCGGGTCTGCGGGTGCTGCCCTTCGCGGACATCGAATACCTCGAGTGTACCCACCATGTGGTGCATTTCCATCTCGCCAGCGGCGAGGATGTGCCGTCCCTGTCCGTCCGGGTGCCGTTCGCGCAGGTGGCACAGCCGCTTTTGGCGGATGAGCGCTTCGTCCAGCTTCATCGCTCCTATGTGGTCAATCTGGCGGCGGTGTCCCAGCTGGCGGCGGGCGAGTTCTGGATGCAGAGCGGCGCACGGGTCCCGGTCCCCCGCGGGCGGGAGCCTGCAGCCCGCACGGCGCTGAAAGATTATCTGGAAAAGCAGTTCCGATAAAGCAATGGGGAGGCCCGGAAGGGCCTCCCCATTGCTTTATAATTTTGTCCAGTCCAGCTGCGTCCAATCCGTTATGTACTGGTCGGCGAGGCGCTGCAATTCGGGCTGATCGGCAGCGCTGGTCTCATCCTCAATGTCGATGAGGTAAAAGCCGCACTGCCTGGCCGTACGGGTGGCGTAGACGGCATCCTCGCAGACGACGGCGTCGGCGGGTTCGCTGCCGCCCAGCCGCTCGAGGACTTCGTGGAACACCTCGGGGTGGGCTTTGCTCTTCGCGCCCTGTGCGGTGTAGAAGAACTCGAAATAGTCTGCGACGCCCAGCCGGGTGAGCACTTCTTCGCACTGCTCTGCCCAGGTGTTGGAGCAGATGCACATCCGCACGCCCTCGGCTTTCAGCCGAGCCAGCATCTCCCGGACGCCGGGCTTCAGCTCAACTTTTTTGTACAGGTCCCGGATGACCTGCCGCATGGCAGGCTCGTAGTCCCGGAGGGTCAGGGGCAGATCGTAGGTGCGGATGAGATATTCCGCGCCCTCCACCATCCCCATGCTCAGAAGAACATCGTGGATGCCGGGTCTTGCGGTGCGGCCATAGCGGCGCAGCAGCTCCAGCGGTGCGCCCTGCCACACCACGGTCATGCTGTCGGTGAGGGTGCCGTCCATGTCGAAAATCCATTGCTTGCGGTGCATCTGTCGTCCTCCTGAATCGTTCTGGCAAGGTGAATTTATTATAGCACATTTTTTGTTACAAAAACAGAGAGAAATCTCCCGGGAAATATGCTATAATCTAGGCAAAACCGGAACACATCAAAGGAGGCAGAAAACATGGCGCAGAACAACACCCCTGTAAGGGCGCTGGTGCTGGCGGGCGGGGGCGCCCGCGGCAGCTATCAGGTGGGCGTCTGGCGGGCGCTGACCGAGCTGGGCTGGCGGCCCCAGATCATTACGGGTACCAGCGTCGGCAGCCTGAACGGCGCCATGTTCGCCCTCGACCTCTACGAGACGGCCCGGGACATGTGGCTGACCATCCGCAGCCAGGATGTGATGGAGCTGCCCGCCGAGGATGCGCCGCTTTCCGAGCTGCACGCATTCCTCAAAGATGCTGTGACTCAGGGCGGCATGGACGTCACGCCGCTGGAAGCGATCGTCGAGCGGGTGCTGGACGAAGAGAAACTCCGCAAAAGCCCCATCCGGCTGGGCCTTGTGACCGTGGAGCAGAAGACCCTCAAGGCCCGGGAGCTTCCGCTGGAAGACATCCCCGAGGGGAAGGTGAAAGACTACCTGCTGGCCTCTGCAGCCTGCTTCCCCGCCCTGCGGGCCCACACCATCGACGGGGTGTCTTACCTCGACGGCGGCTACCGGGACAATATGCCCACCGCGCTGGCCCAGAAGATGAGCTGGTCTGTGTGGACCTGGAGGGGGTGGGCATCACCCGCCCCAACCGCACCGGCCTGCCCACCACCCTCATCCGAAGCTACTGGGAGCTGGGCGACATCCTCCACTTCGAGCCCGCCACCGCCCGGCGGAACATCGAGCTGGGCTACCACGATACATTGCGGGCCTTCGGGCGGCTGCGGGGCTGCGCCTACGCTGTGGACAGCGGGGCTGAGAGCAGCGCGGATGCTGCCGCATTCCATGCGGCCTTCGAGGCCGTCCAGAAGGACGTGCGGGAAAAGCACCCCTCCACCCTGACGGCAGACGCTGCTCTCCTGCTGGCAAAACTCTCGGATGCAGAGCTTGCCCCGCTGGAAGCCGTGGCTGAGGACGTGGGCGTAGACCCCGCCCCCTACTACACCACCCGTACTTTGGGAGAAGCTTTCCTTGCAAAATGCGACTTCGAGCGCCTCAGGAGCTTCGAGCCGCTGTTCGAGGGTGAAGCAGGCCCGGCGCAGGCCGCGCGGGCCGCTCTGCTGCCCAACACCTTTTTGCAGGCACTGGTCTGCCGGGCGCTGACCGGCAGAGTGCCGCCGGAGGAGATGGAAACATGAAGGTATATAAGGGCTTTACCGCATCGCCCGGCCTCGTGCTGGGTCAGGTCAGCCGGCTGGACCGCCCGCCGCTGGTGTTCGGCGAGGGGCCTTTCCACCCCGAACAGGAAAAGCAGGCGCTGGAAGACGCCATCAAGGTGGCTCAGCAGGAGCTGGACGAGATGGCAGGCCGCGCCGCGCCCTCGGAGCAGGCCATCTTCCTGTTCCAGAGCATGATGCTGGAAGACGAGGGTTTCATGAATGAGGTGGCTTTCCAGATAAAAGCCGGCGTCGGTGCCGCCGAGGCGATGGACCGTGTGGGCCGCCGCTACGCCGCCCAGCTGGCCGCCATGAAGGACAACGCCTACATGCAGCTGCGGAGCGTGGACATCCTCGACGTGACCCAGCGCATCACCAACATCCTCTGCCACCGGATCCGCAGCTGGCTGGCCCTCGACCACCCGGTCATCCTTGCGTCTGACCTGCTCATGCCCACCGATCTGTTCAGCGTCCCGGCGGGCCGCATCCTCGGCCTCATCACCGCCGAGGGCAGCGGCCAGAGCCATGCGGCCATCATCGCCCGCTCGCTGAACATCCCGGGCATCACCCAGGTGGGCGAAGATTTCCTGAAAGACTGCGACGGCCGCGAGGTCATCCTGAACGCCACCGAGGGTGAGTGCATCCTTGACCCGGATGCCGCCGCCCGGCAGAGCGCCATCACCTGCATCTGCGAGATGCAGCGCCAGAACAAGGAGCTGAACGCCCAGCTTGAGCTGCCCAACCGCACCCGGGACGGCGAGGAGTTCGAACTTCTGGCCAACTGCTTCGGCCCCGAGGACGTGGGGACCGCGATGGAGTCCGGCGCGTCCGGCGTGGGCCTGCTGCGCAGCAGCTACATGATGATGCCCGGCCACGCCATGGACGAGCAGGAGCAGTATCTGTTCTACACCTCCTGCCTCGCCGCCGCCAGAGGCAGGACGGTGACGGTGCGCACCTTCGACTTCGGTGCTGACCGCACCATGGCCGACGCCTATCAGGGCGTCCAGTCCTCCAAGCTGGGCCTGCGGGGCATCCGCAGCAGCCTGCGCAATCTGCCCCAGATGGCAGTTCAGATCTGCGCCCTCATGCGTGCCGCCGCAAAAGGCCCCCTGCGGGTCATGTTCCCCATGGTGACGAACATCGAGGACTGGGATTCCGCCATGCAGGTGGTGGACTACTGCCGCCGCAAGCTCGCCGAGCGGGGCGTGGAGTTCGAGCCTGACGTCCCCTTCGGCGTCATGCTCAGCGTACCCGCCGCCTGCCTGACGGCAGAGGACTTCACTGCTCACGGCTGCCAGTTCTTCGTCATCGGCACCAACGACTTGACCCAGTACACCCACGCGGTGAGCCGGGAACTGGCCATTGCCGAGCACTACTATCGCCCCGCCAGCCCGGCCATGAAAAAGCTCATCGCCATGGTGGTGGACGCCGCCAGGAAAGCGGACATCCCCGTCACCATCTGCGGCCTCGCCGTCGGCAATGCCGTCAACGCGACCCAGTATCTCCGCCTCGGACTGCGCAGCTTCTCCATGAGCCCGCAGAACCTGCTGACCATCAAAAAGGCCCTGCGGGATGCAGATGCAAGATAAAGAAAAACGGCGTCCCGCCTCGGCGGGACGCCGTTTCTGATGTCAGAAGTTATTCGAGGTTCCCCGTCAGGGTCATGACGGCAGAGACAACGGCCAGCGGGGCCGTCTCACAGCGGAGGATGCGGGGGCCGAGGCCGACGGTCTTTGCGCCGGCTTTTGCGGCCATCTCAGCTTCCTCGGCGGCGAAGCCGCCCTCTGCGCCGGTGATGATGGCGATCTTCAGCTTTTCGCCATCGGCGGGTTTGGCCTCGGCCAGCAGCTGGCGCAGGGGTGCGCCGCCGCACTCGTAGCAGAAGAGCACGAGGTCATACTGGTCGAGGCTGCGGCAGACGGCCCCGAAGTTGGGCAGCGGAAGGGCCACATCCGGCAGTACGCCCCGGCCGCACTGCTTGGCGGCTTCAAAGGCGATGCGGTTGTAGCGCTCGTTTTTCTGCTCTTCCTTCTTGGGCGCGGCCACGCAGTAGCGGCTGAAAAACGGGATGAAGTGGTCACAGCCCAGCTCGACGCCGTGGCGGATGACCTGCTCCAGCTTGTCCTGCTTGGGGTAGCCCACCAGCAGGGTGACGTCCACGGTGGGCTCTGCGGCGCTGGGGTAGCCCGGCTCCACGCTGAACTCTACCGTCTCGTCGCCGAAACCGGTGATGGTGGCAGTATACTCGACGGCGCTGCCGTCGCAGAGGATGACGGTGTCCCCCAGTTTGCCCCGCATCACGCGGGAGAGATGGTGGGCGTCGGCCCCCCGCAGCACGGCGGTGCCGTCGGAAATTTCAGTGGTAAAATAACGGTGCGGCATATTTTTGATCCTTTACATCTTAGGCTCTCCCTTTGGGAGAGCTGGACGCGAAGCGGCCTGAGAGGGCAAGCCCGTTGAGAAATTTTACGCTTTTTTGCAGACGATGCACTCCCAGCCGCGCTTTTCC
>OCLX01000703.1_pt1 | contig 12626 bp, 8 predicted proteins | sample 1538961 | NCBI WGS metagenome assembly OCLX01 (sample SAMN04168657, study PRJEB22393) | human gut metagenome | biome: human gut microbiome; feature: stool | host: Homo sapiens | collected 2014-03-20
TTTGCATCCGCAATTCGGGGTGTAGCTCAGCCCGGTTAGAGTACGCGTCTGGGGGGCGTGTGGTCGCTGGTTCGAATCCAGTCACCCCGACTGGTTAAAGAGGTTAGAAACCGAATGGGTTCTAACCTCTTTTTATTTTAGAAAACAATGAAAGAAGATCCTAGACATATCCATATCAGTGAATACAGTTATCCTCTTCCGGATGACCGTATTGCTAAATTCCCGTTGCCTACCCGCGACCAGTCCAAACTCTTAATATACCGTCGTGGAGAAATCAGTGAAGATGTTTTCACTTCTTTGCCGGAATATCTGTCGCAAGGCAGTCTGATGATATTCAATAATACAAAAGTCATTCAGGCGCGCCTCCATTTTCGAAAAGAGACGGGAGCACTGATCGAAGTGTTTTGTCTTGAACCGATCCAGCCAAACGATTATGTCTTGAATTTCCAACAGACAGCACATGCCGCCTGGCTTTGCATGATCGGCAATCTGAAGAAATGGAAAGACGGACAGTTGAAACGCGAAATGACCGTCAAAGGATTCCCTATTACCCTGACCGCTACCCGAGGAGAATGTAAAGGAACCAGCCATTGGGTAGATTTTGCATGGGATAATCCGGAAGTGACGTTTGCCGATATCCTTGAAGTATTCGGAGAACTTCCTATTCCTCCTTACTTAAACCGGGATACGGAAGAAAGTGACAAGGAGACTTATCAGACTGTTTATTCTAAGATTAAAGGTTCGGTAGCTGCGCCTACGGCGGGATTACATTTTACTCCACGAGTATTGGATGCACTTCAAGAAAAAGGGATTGATCTTGAAGAATTAACTCTACATGTAGGAGCAGGCACATTCAAACCTGTAAAAAGTGAAGAAATCGAAGGTCACGAAATGCACACGGAATATATATCGGTCAACCGGAGTACCATCAAAAAACTGATTGACCATGACGGTTGTGCTATTGCAGTAGGGACTACTTCTGTACGGACTCTGGAAAGCCTGTATCACATTGGAGTTACATTGGCTGAAAATCCGTATGCTACGGAAGAAGAACTACGTGTCAAACAATGGCAGCCTTATGAAAAGTACGACCAGATTCCTCCCGTTGTTGCGTTGCAAAAGATATTAGGATATCTCGACAGGAATGGTTTGGAAACCCTTCACACCAGTACACAGATTATCATAGCACCGGGATACAATTATAAAATAGTAAAAGCGATGGTTACTAATTTCCATCAGCCGCAAAGTACCTTGCTGCTTTTGGTTTCAGCTTTTGTAAAAGGGAATTGGCGCACTATTTATGATTATGCACTGGCGCATGATTTCCGATTCCTAAGTTATGGAGATTCTTCTTTATTAATACCATAAGATATTCTCCTCTCCGTAAGATTTCACCCAATATAAAAGACACTATGCCAAGCGATAATAACCAGGAAATGTTCCCTATCGTAGACGAACAGGGAAATATCACCGGAGCTGCCACTCGCGGAGAATGTCACAGCGGTAGCAAACTGCTTCATCCGGTAGTTCACCTTCACGTATTCAATGCCCAAGGAGACATCTATTTACAGAAACGACCCGAATGGAAAGATATTCAACCGGGGAAATGGGATACGGCTGTGGGCGGACATATTGATTTGGGCGAAAGCGTAGAAATCGCCCTAAAGAGAGAAGCCCGTGAAGAATTGGGCATCACAGACTTCACTCCCGAGCTTCTCACCAGTTATGTTTTTGAATCCAGCCGTGAAAAAGAGCTTGTTTTTGTCCACAAAACCGTTTATGAGGAAGAAATCCATCCCAGCGACGAACTGGACGGTGGACGATTTTGGAAGATCGAAGAAATAAAAGAAAATCTGGGTAAAGGAATCTTCACTCCCAACTTCGAAGAAGAGCTGAAAAAAGTCTCTCTTATTCCTTCTCTATCCAAGTAATAATCTTTTCAGAGAACGGACTTTCTTTCGGAGACACAACTCCCGCCCAATGTCCGTTCTCATCAATCATAAACTTCTGAAAGTTCCACTGAACCGGTGCGTTTTCTTTTCCATTCTGTTTTTTCTCCGTCAACCATTGGTAAAGAGGAGCCATATCTTTTCCTTTAACGGAAATCTTAGCCATCATCGGAAAAGTAATATCATAGTTCAAAGAACAGAACTTGGCTATTTCCTCATTACTACCCGGTTCTTGTCCCATAAAGTTATTCGCCGGAAAACCGATAATAACAAAGTCTTTTTCTTTATATTTCTCATATAGTTTCTCCAGTTGAGCATACTGGGGCGTCAGCCCACACTTAGATGCCACGTTGACTACCAACACTTTCTTACCTTTCAGTGAAGAAAGAGGAAAGTCCTTACCATCAATAGTTTTCACTGTAAAATCATAAAAAGACTTGTTTTGCGCTTCCGAAGAAATTGCAAACAACAGGCTTACCATCATCAAGACGAATGTTTTCATGTTGAATATACATTTAATTTGTTTTTATATTAAACGAGTAAACTGAAAGAAATGTTTGTCCAGCAGTGAAACAAGAGCTATGATTTTACATCTTTCAATTCCCCAATCCGTCACTTCACCCCACAATCTTTCCGCTTCATTTATTCTTAGTGATAACGGATGAAGATAGGTAGTAATTTTGTATCGTGAAATAATAATACAACGAAAGTCATGTTTACAGCTATTGTACGTTTTTCAATCAAGAAGAAACTATTTGTAGGACTCACTACTCTCTTCCTGTTTATCGGAGGTATCTATGCGATGCTGACACTACCTATTGATGCCGTGCCCGACATTACCAATAATCAGGTACAAATAGTGACCGTATCCCCTACACTCGCACCACAAGAGGTGGAACAACTCATCACTATGCCTATCGAAATAGCGATGAGCAATATTATGAATGTCGAAGATATCCGTTCTGTCAGCCGCTTCGGGCTATCGGTCGTAACGGTCGTTTTTAAAGAAAGTGTCCCCACACTCGATGCACGACAGTTGATAAATGAACAAATACAAAGCGTAACAAGCGAGATTCCCTCCGAACTCGGAACACCGGAGATGATGCCCATCACCACCGGTTTGGGAGAGATTTACCAGTATATATTGAAGGTAGCTCCCGGATATGAGAAGAAATATGACGCAATGGAACTCCGCACCATTCAAGACTGGATGGTGAAACGTCAGTTGTCCGGTATACCCGGTATAGTAGAAATCAATAGTTTCGGCGGTTACCTGAAACAATATGAAGTAGCCGTCGATCCGGACGCCCTGTTTTCTTTGAATATCACTATCGGCGAGGTATTCGAAGCACTTAGCAGCAACAACCAAAATACCGGCGGAAGTTACATTGAGAAAATAAAGAATGCCTACTATATCCGGTCGGAAGGTATGATTACCCGCATCAAGGATATTGAACAGATCGTAGTGACCAACCGGAATGGGATTCCGGTACATATCAGTGATGTAGGAGTTGTCCGCTTCGGTTCTCCAAAGCGTTTCGGTGCCATGACAAAGGATGGTGAGGGCGAGTGTGTCGGCGGAATTGCCATGATGCTGAAAGGTGCCAACGCAAATGTAGTGACTCAAGAACTCGAAAAACGGGTAGAAAAAATACAGCAGCTATTACCCGAAGGAGTCAGTATAGAACCTTACTTGAACCGTTCGGAACTGGTAAACCGAAACATCTCTACGGTTGTCAACAACCTGATTGAAGGAGCGGTTATCGTCTTCCTTGTACTCATCCTCTTCCTCGGCAACCTCCGTGCCGGACTGATTGTCGCATCCGTCATCCCGCTGGCAATGCTTTTCGCTTTTATCATGATGCGTGTATTCAATGTCACCGCCAATCTAATGAGTCTCGGTGCCATTGACTTTGGTATTGTAGTAGATGGCTCTATCGTTATATTGGAAGGTATCCTCGCCCACATTTACGGAAAACAATTCCGAGGCCGCACACTGACCCGCAAAGAGATGGACAAAGAAGTGGAAAAAGGAGCTTCCGGCGTTGCACGTTCGGCCACTTTTGCAGTGTTGATTATCCTTATCGTCTTCTTCCCCATCCTTACATTGAACGGGATTGAAGGGAAATATTTCACTCCTATGGCTAAAACACTTGTGTTCTGCATTATCGGAGCCTTAATTCTTTCACTGACTTATGTTCCTATGATGGCCTCCCTCTTTCTGAAGCATACCATTGTTGTGAAACCCACCCTTGCCGACCGCTTCTTCGAGAAACTGAACAAGATCTACCAGCACACCCTGCGAGCCTGTCTTCATCACAAATGGCGTACCGTCATCGTAGCCTTCTCCGTGCTGATCGGTTCACTTTTTCTCTTTACCCGCCTGGGAGCAGAGTTCATTCCTACTTTGGACGAAGGAGATTTTGCCATGCAAATGACACTACCCGCAGGAAGTTCGCTGACCGAAAGTATCGAAGTATCCCGCTTGGCAGAGAAAGCATTAATGGATAAATTCCCTGAAATCAAACATGTGGTAGCCAAAATAGGAACGGCGGAAGTTCCCACTGACCCGATGGCAGTGGAAGATGCTGATGTGATGATTATCATGAAACCATTCAAAGAATGGACAAGTGCCGGAAGCCGTGCAGAAATGGTGGATAAAATGAAAGACGCACTTGCTCCGCTCTCCGAACGTGCCGAATTCAACTTCTCGCAACCGATACAGCTTCGCTTCAACGAGCTGATGACGGGAGCAAAAGCAGATATTGCCATCAAATTATATGGAGAAGACACGCACGAATTATATGAAAGAGCCAAAGAAGCAGCTACCTTTGTAGAAAAAGTGCCGGGAGCAGCGGATGTCATCGTTGAGCAGACGATGGGATTACCCCAATTAGTAGTGAAATACAACCGTGGCAAAATAGCCCGTTACGGCATCAACATACAAGAGCTTAACACCATTATCCGAACTGCCTATGCCGGAGAGTCAACAGGTGTAATCTTTGAAAACGAACGGAGATTCGATCTCGTGGTCCGGCTTGACCAGGAGAAAGTGGCCGACTTGAATCTTGATAAGTTGTTTGTACGCACTTCGGAAGGAATTCAAATCCCTGTTGGAGAGGTAGCAAGCATCGACCTTGTCAGTGGGCCACTGCAAATCAACCGGGATGCAACCAAACGGCGCATCGTCATCGGTGTCAATGTGCGTGACGCAGACATCCAGCAAGTTGTCGCCAATATTCAAGAGACATTGAACAAGAACATCAAACTGAAGCCGGGATATTACTTCGAATACGGCGGCCAGTTCGAGAACTTGCAAAATGCCATCAATACCTTACTGGTAGTCATCCCCGTGGCATTAATGCTCATTCTATTGATTCTGTTCTTCGCATTCAAAAACATCACCTATACCCTGATGGTCTTTTCAACCGTCCCCCTATCGCTCATCGGTGGTATCGCCGCACTTTGGCTACGCGGGCTCCCGTTTAGCATATCGGCCGGAGTAGGATTCATCGCCTTGTTCGGGGTAGCAGTATTGAATGGTATCCTGATGGTAAATCACTTCAACGAACTTCGTAAACAAAATACCTATTCCATGACTACAAACCAGATTATCAAAAGAGGGACTCCACACTTGCTCCGTCCTGTATTCCTGACAGGACTGGTTGCATCTCTGGGATTCGTCCCGATGGCAATAGCCACTTCAGCCGGCGCAGAAGTACAACGTCCGTTGGCAACAGTGGTCATCGGTGGCTTGATAATTTCTACCGTACTGACTTTACTCATCATTCCGGTGTTTTACAAAATTGTAAATTCATTTGCTACCTGGAGACGTCCGGGAATCAAACTGCGCTGGCTTTTCGGGGGATTGTGTCTCCTGTTCTTGTTTCTTCCCGCGTTCGTTTCCGCTCAACAGACACAAACAGTCAGTCTCGAACAGGCGATAGAAATAGCCAAACAAAATCATCCTCGCCTGAAAATAGCCAATAATGCTATTCAACAAGCCAAAGCTACTCGCGGAGAAGTGATAGAAGCAACGCCTACCTCGTTCAGCTATTCCTGGGGTCAACTTAACGGAGAAAACAAAAAAGACAAGGAACTGGCTTTCGAGCAAAGCCTGGGCTCCCTTCTAACGCCATTCTACAAGAATGCGTTAGTCAACCATCAGGTAAAAACGAACACCTATTATCGGCAGAAGGTAGAGAAAGAAATCACAGCAGAAGTGAAAAGGGCGTGGGCCTACTACCAATATGCCACTAATCTCTGTTCAATGTATCGGGATCAGGATAAAATGGCAGAAGAGCTGCAGCGCATCGGAGAATTACGATACCAACAAGGAGAAATCACCTTGCTCGAAAAAAATATGATGACCACCATAGCTGCCGATCTGCATAACCGCTGGTTCCAAGCAAAAGAAGAAGAGAAAATGGCATTGGCACGTTTCCAATGGAGTTGCTATTCCAACGATCCCATTGTTCCGGTGGATTCCACTTTATCCTTATTCTATACCGGCATTTCGGATGGAAACCTGTCGGGAGCACATACTGCCTACTTTCAAAGCCAGGCAGATGAAGCGAAAGCAATGCTTCGTGTAGAGCAGAGCCATTTCTTTCCTGAAATCAGTGTGGGGTATACACGTCAGGACATTCTCCCACTTAAGAATCTGAATGCCTGGATGATCGGGGTTTCTTTCCCCATCTACTTCCTGCCACAAAAGAGCAAAGTGAAGCAGGCACGGCTAACCGCCACTTCAGCGCAAATACAGGCAGATGCCAACATCCGGGAGTTAAGAAATAAGACACTCGAACTGGAAGCATCCCTCCGCAGATATAACGAGAGTTTACGATATTATACATCTTCTGCCCTGAAAGAAGCGGACGAACTGACAAAGGCAGCCAACCTGCAATTGCAGCAGAGCGAAACAGGCATTGCCGAATATATACAGTCGATTACCACCGCCAGAGAGATACGCAGAGGCTATATTGAAACAGTCTACCAATACAATATTGCTGCACTGGAATATGAACTTTTCAAGTAGGTGGAAAATCGAGACATTGAATGACATACATCACCCTGAATAATTATTATAAAACATAAGATATGAAAAAGATAGTTTATCCCATCCTTTTACTAGTTCTAACGGCTTGCAAAGGAAACCAGCAAACTACAAATAACGAATCCGCCGCAATTCCCGTTGCCGAAACGATAGCAGATACCATCGCACAACCCGAAGTGGATGCCATCACTTCAGCTACCTCAAAGCCTAATCAGGTTTCGTTCAACGGACGAATCGTTCTTCCTCCTCAACGTCAGGCAACCATTGCTTTAACCATGGGAGGCATTGTAAAAAAGGCTTCTCTGCTTCCAGGGCAATGGGTGGCTGCAAACAGTGTAATCGCCACGTTAGAGAATCCGGAGTTCATCACCCTGCAACAAACTTATCTGGACAGTCACGCACAGACCGAATATCTCTTAGCTGAATACGAACGGCAAAAAAATCTGTCTGCCGAACAAGCAGCTTCTCAAAAGAAATTCCAGCAAAGTAAAGCGGACTTTCTCTCCATGAAGAGTCGCCAGGACGCCGCTGCTGCACAACTTTCTCTTTTAGGCGTTCAAACGGAGGCATTACTTAAGAACGGAATACAACCGCTACTGGAAGTCAAAGCCCCCATTAGTGGATATGCCGCTAATGTAGCGATGAATATCGGCAAATATATCAATCCGGGAGAAGCACTTTGCGAACTTATCGATAAAAGCAGCCCGATGCTTTGCCTGACTACTTACGAGAAAGATCTTGCAGACATACAAGTCGGCAGCCCGGTACAGTTTCGTGTAAACGGAATGGGGACACAAACCTTTCACGGTATCGTGATTTCCATCGGACAAAAAGTAGACGAAACCAATCGTTCGCTCGAAGTGTATGCTTCCATCAAGGAGGAAAATGTACAATTCCGCCCCGGTATGTATGTCACGGCACACATTCAGAAACAATAATTGACCAACTGTGACAACAGCATTGACATTTTATAACCGGTAACTCATAATTTACCACTATCTTTGTTGTATGATAGCCAAAGCAATAAAAAAAGATAAGTATATACTTTCCACAGTCATCATCTCCTTAGCGGTTGCTGTACTGATTCATTTTCCTGAATCAGTATCTCTTTTCGACCGTTTCGAAAGTCATTCCTTATTCCCGGGGATGAAGTTTATAGATGTGGCAAATGAAATACTGTTTACCTTTCTGTCGTTATTGTTACTTTTTGCCATCAATACCCGTTTGTTTCATTTCAATCAGGCTTCCATTAAAATTACAGGGACAAAGATTTTGCTTTCCTTTATCGTGACATGGATATTGAGTAACTTGTCAGGACAGTTTTTTGTTTTCCTTCACAGAACGTTTGATATTCCGGCCATCGATGCCATGGTACATCATTATTTGCATCCATTGCGAGATTTCATTGTGGCATGTCTCGTCACCAGTAGTTGCTGCATCATTCATCTTATATTCAAGCAGCAACTGGTACTTATCGAGAACGAACAGCTTCAGGCAGAGAATCTCCGCAATCAGTATGAAGTACTGAAGAATCAGCTGAACCCACACATGCTGTTCAACTCGCTGAATACCCTGCGTTCGCTGGTACGCGAAAATCAGGATAAAGCGCAGGATTACATTCAGGAACTCTCCCGGGTACTAAGGTATACTTTGCAAAGTAATGAGTCACAATGTGTCAGTCTCCGGGAAGAAATGGAATTTGTTTCCGCTTATATATTTCTATTAAAGATGCGTTTTGAGAACAATCTACAATTCGACATACAGATAAGCAATGCCTACGAAGAATATCTCCTCCCTCCAATGGCGGTGCAAGTGTTGATTGAGAATGCAGTAAAGCACAACGAAATCAGCAACCGGAAGCCGTTGACCATTCATATCACGACGGACGATAACGGCAATTTGTCTATCAGCAACGACATTCAGCCCAAATGGACTGCAACTTCCGGAACCGGCATCGGACTTGCCAACCTTGCCAAGCGATACAGGCTCTTGTTTAAACGGGATATACAAATAACGGAGGACAGAGAGTTTACAGTTTGTATTCCTTTGATTGAAAAATCACAACTAGAACAATAATCACCATGAAGATTGTCATTATAGAAGACGAAAAAGCAGCAGTACGAAACCTGACTTCACTGCTGAATGAGATAAAACCGAATGGAGAAATCGTGACCATACTGGATAGTATCAGTTCCACTATCGAATGGTTCAGTTCTCATCCGATGCCGGAACTGGTATTCATGGATATTCACCTGGCAGATGGTTCCGCCTTCGAGATATTCAATCATATCAATATTACTTGTCCGATTATCTTTACAACTGCCTATGATGAATATGCATTACGCGCATTTAAAGTAAACAGCATCGACTACTTATTAAAACCCATCGGTAAGGAAGACATAGAACACGCTTTCGATAAGCTCCAAGGTTTACAAGATGCTGCTGACAAACACCAGTTCCCCTTTCCACAACAGGAGAATGAGCTACTGAAACTGATACATTCACTCCAAAAGCAGGAAAACTATAAAAGTCATTTCCTTATTCCTAGCAAAGGAGACAAACTATTGCCCGTTTCTGTAGATATGATACAATTGTTTTATATTAAGGACTGTCAGGTAAAAGTAGTCTTAACCGATGAAACCGAATACTGTTTTTCTCAAACATTAGATGAACTTACGGAGTGTCTCAATCCTTCTCTTTTCTTTCGGGCTAACCGCCAATATCTTATTTCGCGAGAAGCTATCAAAGATATTGACTTATGGTTCAACAGCCGACTGTCCATCAACTTGTATTATTCAGGAATCAAAGAAAAAATACTTGTCAGCAAAGCCCGAGTAGCAGAGTTTAAAGAGTGGTTCTCTAAGAGAAAACGTTGATTCCGAGACATTGCCTTCTTAGAACAAATAGCAAAACAAAGTGTTTCGTGCCGTGAAACGATTGGTTTCAACGCTTGAAACAAACAGTTTCATGTAGTAAAACACTTTGTTTCAAGCCTTAGAAACTTTAGTTTCAAGCCTCTGAAACTGCAGTTTCCCCTAATGGAAACTAAAGTTTCCCGCCTTGAAACCAAAGGTATCCCCTGTTGAAACTTCTATTTACATACAAGCTTATATTTATATGCAGGCATGTTCATTTCAAACGGTGATAGATGAATGATTAGATGATAGGTGGAGAACAATCTATCACCACCCTGAAAGCTCGATGAACAATGCGTTTCAGAAGAATGGTGATAGATTGAAAGAGGATTCCATTTTTACGTATGGAAAGTTAGAATATGTGCCATCATTCAATGACAGCTGCAAAGCCGCCATTTCTAACCATCTTTATAGTTAGCTGTTCTCCGGCTTTCACTTGGGCTGACTTGCAACGATAATCCATCGCCTGACGTCCTGCGTTGATACCATCCTCAAAAGATGTCATTTGATAAGAGCGATCTTTATTCAAGAAATCTAACTTTATGGTAAACTCACGTTCCTTTTTACCATTATTAGTCATTCCTCCTATAAACCACTTATCGCCTTTCCGTTTTGCTACAATGACGTATTCACCCGCTTTAGCTTCCAATGCCACAGTCTCGTCCCATGTTACGGGAACTTGTGTGATGAAACGGGTACAATCTTCATTACGATAATAAAGAGTAGGATTATCCGCCAACATCTGCAGACCACTTTCAAAAACCACAAAGAGTGCCAACTGATAAGCACGTGTTCCGATACTTGCAGCATTAGGACGTTCCGACCGATACACATTAGGCTGCATACTAATCATCGCTCCGGGAGTATAATCCATCGGACCGACAGCATTACGCATAAATGGTAAATACAGACTATTATCCGGATAACAACCGCCCATTTGTTCCATTCCACGCACTCCTTCGTAAGACAATACATTCGGATATTTATATTCCAGTCCGGCAGGTTTGAAAGAGCCATGAAAATCGACAAACAAATGATGTTTGGCTGCTTCTCGGGCTACCCGTTCGTAAAAGTTGACCATCCACTGATCGCTTCTGTCCATGAAATCAATCTTAAGTCCTTTTACTCCCCATTCATTGAAAGTCTTGAAGAGATCAAAATTGTTTTCTACCGTCAACCATGTCAACCAAAGCACAATCCCTACATTTTTTTCTTTGCCATAACGAATCAACTCGTGCAAGTCTACTTTGGGATTAGGCGTATAAGGATCACGCGTACTTTTAGCCCAGCCTTCATCCATAATGATATATGGAATACCAAATTTAGAAGCAAAATCAATGTAATACTTATAAGTATCCAAGTTATAACCGGAAACAAAATTCACATCCGGTCCGTAAGGAGAAGCGTCATTCCACCATTCCCAGCTCACCTGTCCCGGCTTAATCCATGAAACATCCTGAAGTTGATTCTTTTCAGCCAGTTTATAAGTCATTGTGTTCTCAATCAACTGCTTATCATTTTTACTTATCACAAAGTAACGCCAAGGATAATTTCTCGTACCTTTTGTTTTAGCAATGTAATCAGCTTCTTGAGTAATCTTCATGCTACGATCACTGTTTTCGGCAAACGCAAGCGGAGCTTTAGGAAAAACAGAGATTGCTCCGTTCGTCCCCGTTCCTTTGAGAAACATACATGGATAATCAGCCAGATCCGACTCGCTGATTAATATTTTATAGTCTTTTTGTGTGTCAATCAATACCGGCAAAACAGCTATCCGTTCTTCAGGCTTCCACGCATTACTTTGAACATGTGTGTAAGGTTCCTCATAAGCTGTATGGAAGCCTCCCGGTTGTTGCAAGTGAAGAAGATAATCCGACGGGAAGTTGATAGCAAACTCTTCGTTCATTACTTCAACATCACCTTTTTGTGAGGTAATAAACCGGTAAGCAACTCCATCGTCAAAAGCACGGAATTCTACTGCATAATCTTTAAAGGTCAGTAGCAATTGATTATAACGATTATTGACTTTCGAATATTTCAAAGGAACAATAGGAGTTAATTGCTCGTCGACACTCATACGTTTCTGACGGCGCAGTTTGGGATTTTGTCCCAACACCTGATTCCTCAATGTCAACTGAAGGGTATTGTCTTTCAACAATACATCTCCGTTATAATCTATACTATAATAGATTTTATCCGAGAGATTCAAGGACACTTTCAGCTCTCCATTGGGAGAAACCAACTCTAACCGGTTCTGCGCATGAAGTAGTGAAACTAAGCACAAACACACAACTAACAGAATATATCTTCTCATGATTTAGATATTTAATTAATAATCGTTTTACATTGGCAAATGTAATAAAAACATCACTTCGTACTATCAAACGGACTGGGTAATACTCCTTCAAAAGTCATTTTCACTGGTTTGATATACCCGTTTTCATTAAATTTACCTGATATTTCATTGTCTTTCCAGGCAACGACAAAGAAGGAGCTACCGCTTCATCCGATACCGCACGCTTATAGTTCGGTTTACTGCTCATGACAAAACGTAGTTTCACGCCATCACGTATATCCTCATATTTCAAATAAGATTTGTCATACTTCTTGCCATTCACATACAAATCCTTTACATACACATTCTTCGGCGACCAATTATCTGCTACCATTTCAATAACTTTTCCGTTACTCATCCGAACTGTTATT
>OCLX01000717.1_pt1 | contig 12408 bp, 9 predicted proteins | sample 1538961 | NCBI WGS metagenome assembly OCLX01 (sample SAMN04168657, study PRJEB22393) | human gut metagenome | biome: human gut microbiome; feature: stool | host: Homo sapiens | collected 2014-03-20
ACGTAATATCGGAGCCTTATTGGACGTAAGACCCGAAAAAGCACTGGTACTTAGAGAGGGTAATCTTGTTACTGAAAGTCCTAAAAAGATAAAAGTCGGTGAAATCATAGAAATAAAGGCAGGTGAGCGAGTGCCATTGGATGGAATCATGCAGAATGAAGTTGCCGCCTTTAATACAGCTGCATTAACGGGCGAAAGCGTGCCTCGTAATATTCGGAAAGGGGAGGAAGTGCTTGCCGGAATGATTGTAACCGACAAGGTAATCCGACTTGAAGTGACGAGACCTTTTGACAAGAGCGCACTCGCCCGAATATTGGAACTTGTTCAGAATGCCGCCGAACGCAAAGCCCCGGCAGAATTGTTTATTCGCAAGTTTGCCCGTGTTTACACACCGATTGTTATCATACTGGCCGTATTAATTGTATTATCTCCATTTGTCTATTCACTTATCAATCCTGCATTTGTATTCACATTTAATGATTGGTTATACAGAGCTTTGGTCTTTTTGGTGATTTCATGTCCATGCGCATTGGTGGTTAGTATTCCATTAGGCTATTTTGGTGGTATCGGAGCGGCATCCCGATTGGGTATTTTATTCAAAGGAGGTAATTATCTGGATGCTATCACCAAGATCAACACGGTGGTATTCGATAAAACAGGAACCTTGACAAAAGGAACCTTTGACGTGCAGGCCTGTAAAAGTGCAGGCGATATTTCGGAAGAAGAATTAGTGAAACTGATTGCTTCAGTAGAAAGTGATAGCACACATCCGATTGCCAAGGCTGTTGTGAATTATGCGAAAGAACGAAATATTGAACGCGTAACCGTTACCGATACGAAAGAATATGCCGGCTTCGGATTGGAAGCAACGGTAGACGGAATACCGGTTCTGGTTGGTAATTGCCGGTTACTGTCCAAGTTTGATATATCCTTTCCGCAAGAATTGTTGAAGATGACAGATACCATTGTAGTCTGTGCTGTTGGAAACCGTTATGCCGGTTATCTGTTGTTGGCTGATGCCTTGAAAGAAGACGCAAAGGTAGCTATTGACCGCTTAAAAGCTTTAAATATTGAAAACATACAGATATTATCCGGTGATAAACAGAGTATTGTTACTAACTTTGCGGAGAAGCTCGGCATATCGAAAGCCTATGGCGACTTGCTGCCGGAAGGGAAAGTGAAACACCTGGAAGAATTGCGTCAGGATGAGGCAAACCGGATTGCATTTGTCGGCGATGGAATGAATGACGCACCGGTGCTCGCTTTAAGTCACGTCGGTATTGCTATGGGCGGATTGGGCAGTGATGCAGCCATTGAAACAGCCGATGTCGTGATACAGACAGATCAGCCGTCGAAAGTAGCCGAAGCTATCAAAGTTGGAAAGCTGACACGAAGAATCATTTGGCAGAATGTATCACTGGCATTTGGAGTGAAATTGCTTGTGTTGATTTTGGGAGCCGGTGGAATCGCTACTCTTTGGGAGGCTGTCTTCGCAGACGTAGGCGTTGCGTTGCTTGCTATTATGAACGCCGTCAGAATACAGAAAATGATAAAATAGGAGAAAGATGGAAGAAGATATTTATTTGGATAAGCTGGTCAGAAGAGACATTAAGCCAACTGCAATAAGGCTCTTGGTGATAAAAGAGATGATGCAGGCAGAGCGTGCAGTGTCATTGCTTGACCTTGAAACATTGCTCGACACAGTCGATAAATCGACCATATCCCGTACCATCGCTCTCTTCTTGTCTCATCACCTCATACATAGCATAGACGATGGGAGCGGCTCGTTGAAGTATGCCGTTTGCGACAACTCCTGCAATTGTGTGGTACAGGATTTACATTCGCATTTTTATTGTGAGAAATGTCATCGTACATTCTGCCTGGAAGGTACCCATATCCCGGTGATTGATTTGCCTGAAGGATTTACTTTGCATAGCATTAATTATGTCCTTAAAGGGATTTGTCAGGAATGTTCTTCTGTGGGAATGACATTGGCAATGAAATAAAAAAGACCGAAACCCGGAACGATAAAAAGATCGTCAGGTTTCGGCCTTCTGCTTTCGCTAATATTGTTTGATTAGTCAATATTGGGATTCAAAGCATGCCAGTCCTTGATGGCTGGGATGATTCCCATTTCAATCACTTCGTCACGAAGTTTACATAAGTGTTCGTAGCTCTTTTCTAATTCTTCCTGTTCGGCAGGAGTTCCGGCTATTTCTTTATAAGTAACGCCGTCTTTAGTAATTGAAGTTTCCATCGCCATCATGATATGGTCGAATTTGCCATTGGAAACATACGTTCCGGCAGGCCAGCGGAATGGCTGTCCGCCCATAGCAGCAGCAATCATTTCGATAGAAAGATAAGCCGGACTTTGGAAAGAAGAACGACCGCGCAGGTCGATGATATGTTTTCCACCTTGGATGACACGTACTTTCAGTGCTTCCCATTCCGTCAACGGAAGGCGGGTAGTACCGATGAAATCGGTCAGGGGTTCTCCTTTTATTTTGGTGGTAGATGCAAATACAGCCATTTGTTCTCCATGACCGCCATACGTACGGCAATTCTGAATGTCGGAAGCGGGGATATGGAAGTATTTCACCAGTTCGTTTTGCAGGCGGGTGCTATCCAACGCAGCCAATGTAGAAACTTGTGAAGGTTTCAAACCTGAATACAATAAAGTAATCAAGCCGGTGATGTCTGCAGGATTAAAGATGACAACGATATGTTTTACGTTCGGGCAATATTGACGAACGTCTTTTCCGAATTGAGCGGCAATCTCTGCATTTCCTTTCAACAGATCTTCGCGGGTCATACCTGCCTTACGGGCTGCTCCACCGGAAGAAACAATATAAGAAGCTCCGGTCAGCGCTTCTTTGATATCGGAAGTATAGGTAAGGTTGACACCTTCAAAACCGCAATGATACAGTTCTTCAGCTACTCCTTCCAAAGCTGGTGCGAATGGATCATAGAGACAAATATTCGGAGTGAGTTTCATCATCATGGCTGTTTGTGCCATGTTGGAGCCGATCATTCCGGCAGCTCCCACAATCGTAAGTTTCTCGTTGGTTAGAAATTCCATAATTTTATATGTTTAAAAAGGTGAATAATTTACTCTTTCTTTTTGTCGCTACAAAGTTAACATATTAGAAAGCAAATTGTTCATTGCAAATAGTTTTGCCCGATAACGAAAAGTTATAGCTAACTGATTGAGGGATCTATTCAAAATAGATTATCTTTGTATCTTATATAATATAATAGATAAGAATATGAGCATCGAATTAGGAAAGTTCAACCAGCTTGAAGTCGTGAAGGAAGTCGATTTCGGCGTATATCTCGATGGTGGGGAAGAAGGTGAGATTTTGTTGCCTACCCGCTATGTGCCCGAGGATTGTAAGATAGGAGATTTTTTGAATGTGTTTCTTTACCTGGATATGGATGAGAGGTTGATTGCTACGACACTGACCCCGTTAGTGCAGGTCGGACAGTTTGCTTGTCTGGAAGTCTCCTGGGTAAATCAATACGGAGCTTTCCTGAACTGGGGATTGATGAAAGACCTGTTTGTGCCGTTCCGTGAGCAGAAGATGAAAATGCAGGTTGGACGGAAATACGTGGTTCATGCACATGTGGATGAAGAGAGTTACCGTATTGTGGCTTCAGCAAAAGTGGAACGTTATCTGTCGAAAGAAAAGCCGGAATATGCTCCGGGAGCAGAGGTGAATATTCTTATCTGGCAGAAGACGGATTTAGGCTTTAAGGCAATTATAGATGATATGTATAGCGGTTTGTTGTATGAAAATGAAATATTCTGTCCGTTGGAGACAGGGATGGAAATGAAAGCTTTTGTGAAACAGGTGCGTGAAGATGGTAAGGTAGATTTGATTCTTCAGAAACCCGGTTTTGAAAAGATTGACGATTTTTCGAAAACGCTGCTAGACTATATCAAAGAGCACGGGGGACGAATTAACTTGAATGATAAAAGTCCTGCGGAAGATATCTACGACACGTTTGGTGTCAGCAAGAAAACCTTTAAAAAAGGAGTGGGCGACTTGTATAAGAAACGTCTGATTACCTTGCACGAGGATGGCATTGTTTTGGCGGATTCCTAAACAGAATAGGGATTTCCCTACATACGAATAGAGAGAATCATTGGGGTGGGGAGTTTCCTCACCCTATTTTTGTGGTATCAGATTAAAGATATAAATAATAAAAACGAGATAAGTTATGCGTAAGATTATAATAAGTTTCTGCATCCTGTTCGCTGCCCTTTCCTTACAAGCGCAGTCTGTTAACGGAATCCGTATCGACGGCGGGAATACTCCGATACTTGTTTACTTGGGAGGAAACCAAATCAGTTTGCCTACTACTACCTGCTTTATAGCCAATTTGAATCCCGGACATTATACTGTTGAAGTATATGCCACCCGCTTTACCCGTCCGGGAGAGCGAGTATGGAAAGGAGAAAAATTGTATAAAGACTATGTTTATTTCGATGGTAGGGGAGTGAAAGAGATATGGGTAGACGGACGTGATAACATGCATCCGGAAAGACCTGACCGCCCCGGACAGGGGGGACATCGTCCGGGACAAGGAGAACACCGCCCGGGATATGGTTACAACAGGGTAATGAACGATCAGCTCTTTCAAACGTTTTATAATGAGATGAAGAAGGAGCCTTTTAAAGATGATCGTATAAAGTTGCTTAATGCTGCATTGGCCGGTTCTGATTTTACATCTGCCCAATGTCTCCAACTGACCAAACTTTATACATTTGACGATGACCGGATGGAAATTATGAAGATAATGTATCCCCGCATTGTAGATAAAGAAGCTTTCTTTACAGTGATTAATACCCTGACATTTACTTCCAGCAAGGACAAGATGAATGATTTTATGATAGGGTATGGTCGGCGTTGATACTATTAACTGTACGGTTATAGAGATATGTTACGCATGTTTATTGAGGAATATTATCGGAATAATAAATGATAGGAGATTAAATGATGAAACGAATACTGTTTTTACTCTTTGCGGTCGGTCTGACTGCCAATATGACCGTAATGGCTGGAATGAGCACCAGCAAGGTACGTAAGGAGACACGTTTTCTTACCGATAAGATGGCGTATGAATTGAGTTTGAGTACACAGCAATATAATGATGCGTATGAGATTAATTACGACTTTATTTATTCTGTCCGTAATATAATGGATTACGTAGCACGTGGTTACGAATGGGCATTGGATGATTATTATGAAGCTTTGGATATCCGTAACGATGATCTTCGCTGGGTATTGAGTGATGCGCAGTATCGCCGGTTTCTCGGTGCCGAGTATTTCTATCGGCCGATTTATGTAACCGGAGGGAAATGGAGTTTCAGGGTTTACATCAATTACCCGAACCGTAGCTTGTTCTATTTTGGTGTGCCTTATCATTACCGTACTTATTGTGGAGCGCATTATCGTCCGCACTTTCACCATACAAGCTACTATCGGGGAAGATATACTAATTTCAACCATTACTCTGCACCGCACCGGGTGAGAGATCAGAGAGTATATCACTCTTATCGTCGTTCGGACTTCGGTTCTGTCCGGTTCCGTCCGAATACTTCCACTCGTCCGCATAATGCACCGACACGTCCGGGTAATTCTTCCCGTCCAGGTTCATCAACAACACGTCCCGGAACGTCTCGTCCAAGCACATCTACTCGTCCTGATACGTCTCGTCCCGGAACGACAACGCGACCTGGTACGTCGACTCGCCCTCGTCCGGAAACAGGAGATAGACCTTCAACTTCTGTCAGACTGTCTACACCGTCCGGAAATGGGAGGCCGAATAAAGAGATTGTTCCTGATAGAAACGGGAATACAAACAGAGTAGAAGGAGATCGTAATTCCGGTCGCCGTCCGGAAACAAGTTCCGGTTCTTCAAGCTCTAATCGCAGGCCGACAAGCGGAAGTTCGACAAGTAGCGGTTCCAACCGTGAAAGTGGAAAGACAAGTAGCAGCTCAAGGGAAAGTTCAAGTAGGCGAAACGATAGTAGTGGTTCCTATAATAGAAATAACAGTTCTGATAGAAACAATAGTTCTTCCAGTCGTGGTAGTTCCAATCGTGGCAGTTCTAGCTCCAGTCGTAGTAATTCCAGTCGCAGTAGTGAAAATACTACCAGCCGTAGCAGTAGTACTACCTCTAGCCGTAGTAGCGGTAGTTCGAGTTCTACTCGAAGCAGCGGTAGCTCTACCCGGAGCAATGTTTCCAGCGGACAAACAGAAAGACGCTCTTCTTCCGGAAGCACGAGAGGTAATAGCACTCAAAGCTCTTCCCGTTCCTCTGAAAGAAACAGCAGTTCAAGAAGATAACCTATTCCTTTATTATTTATATCAATCTCATTGCTCCTCAGCGGTAGGAGAACTAGACTCCGGTTTTTCACCGGCTAGACTATTCCGGGCGTCGCCCGTAACTTGGATGTCGGGGCGGATACTATCCGCCTCGATTTCACTTATTACTCCTTGCTGTGCAAGACGTTTTGCAATCAGCTTGTAGTAACCTTCCATATTCTCCTTTAATTGTCCGCCTTCTGCAAAAGAACTGCGGAAATGCTTGGGTTTCGGGATAATGGAAGCCAGGAAAATACTTTCTTCCGTGGTCAGTTGCGAAGGGCGTTTCTTGAAATAATAAGCAGACGCTTCCTGAATACCATAAACGAGCGGTCCCCATTCTACAATATTCAGATATACTTCGTACATACGTTCTTTGGAAGTTAGTCTTTCATTCTCTATCAGCCACACAATCAATGCTTCTTCCAGTTTACGCGCAAAGTTCTTGTTACGGTTCAGGAATACATTCTTTACCAGTTGCATGGTGATCGTACTTCCTCCGCGTGCAAAGCGTTTCACTTGCAGGTCGTAAATCAGTGCTTCCCGTAAGGCATCGGGCAGAAAACCGCGATGATAAAAGAATGCTCCATCTTCGCTTTGCATGACAGACATTCTTAGAATGGGGGAAATGCTGTCCAAGGGTGTAAAGTGATTGCATGAAGGGCCGATAGGGAAGGTTCGTACCGGTACTCCGTTCTCATAAGCTGTATAAATGAATTCACCGGACATCTTGGAGAGTGAAGTAGCTCCGTAGCTTATGATATGGAAATCTTTTTCTTTCAATTCAGATTCCAGTTTGAGACTATCCAGTTGCGCAAAATCAATGTCTAACAGAAAATGATAAGCCAGCTCACCACTTGTCTTTATACCTTCCAGGTTACTGAATAATCCTTTCGGCAGAGAACTGAACAGATCGTCTGCCGGAAACCAGGATTTGTTGACTGCTGCAGTGAAATGCCAGTTTCCCTTCTCCTTCTCGGCCCGTAAATAAGGATGAAACTGGAGTTTGTTGAAGTCAACAATGGTGGTACTGTCCAATTCAAATGAGTGTCCGTTTATGTTCATCTCGTAACAGAGTTGTCCGCGATCGAGATGAATGATTTCAGGAGAGAGGGCTCTATGAAATACGTCCAGCCCGTTCACTCTTGCTTTTCCTTTGAGATAGACTTGTTTGGAAGACCCTATTTCTTTCGTCAGGCTATACGATAAAGTGTCAAAGGTTATCTTAGCACCATATCTACGTGTTATATAAGGTATGGAAACTTTTAGAGAATCAGATGAATAAAGCGTTGCTTTTAATGAGTTGTAATGTTGGTGCAGTTCACCATTGGCTATCCAATGCTGTGCTAAACTGTCTTCTTGTATGGTGATGACGGATTGAAAATGATTTTCTTTAATGATAAAAGAAGGAAGAGTGAGAGATACAAAATTATTGTTTTTTCTTTCCGTGATACAGATATTGTTTAGTTGTCCGTTTTCGGGCATAAAACCATAACATAAATTTAATATTTTGTTGATTCTTTCTGCATAATTTGTTTGGGTGTCCGTTTGTGGCGACGTTCGAGTGAGATATTCTGGTTTCTTTCTAAAAAGAAAATCGTAGTTGGCGACGGAATCCCGCTTTGTGAATGCAAGTGTAATTCCGTCTGCGGCTACATAACGTATTTTTATTTTTCTGCTTAGTAATTTCCAGAAGTTCAGTTTGACACGAGTGGATGTGAGTGTCAGTAATGTGTCTCGTTGTTCGGGTACAACAGAGAGACCTTCGAGGATGATTTCATTCAATCCATTCATTTTCAGATTATCGTAATGAATACGTAGCCCGTGAGTTTGCTCAATATGGGAGGTACGTTTGTCGACTATGCTTCTTAAGAGAGCGTTGCGACTTAAATAAAGACTGATGAGACAGATGAGTAGACCCCCACTGGCTGACAGCAGAAGAATATGTTTCTTACTGTTCTTTTTCATCGTTTGATTTCGATAATTTATCGGATGCAAAGGTAGACAATATTCTGTTTCGTAGTATATAAACAGTTTTTTTAATTGGTTGTTCGATTCTAAGCGTACAACTGTTCGTTTTCGTACACCACTCTGTTTTGCAATCATTCTGATTATTAGCTTGTTATCTTTTTGGCACGCTCGTTGCATATCTATAGTCGCAAGCGGACAACGAAGAAAAATGAAAAAAAGTTCAGAATGTTGCAACCGTTTGAAACACTTGATCCGTCTAATAAACAGAAGAATAAAAAAACAGAATGTTGAACAAATAAAAAATATACAATTATGAAAACTACAGTATTATTCAGAATGATCGTTTTAGTTGCTATGGTATTTGCAGGTATCTCTAATGCAACAGTGAAGGCACAAAACAATAACTTCATTACTAATGAAGAAACAGTAGGTGATCTTGTAGTATCGAAGGTGATTTACAGATTGGATGGTTCTCTTTATCGTCACATGAAATATGATTTTACCTATGACGATCAGAAGAGAATGGCTACCAAAGAGGCTTTCAAATGGGATGCTTCCACTGACAAATGGCTGCCGTACTTCAAGATTGATTATACTTATTCTTCTAATGAAATCACTTTGGTATACGCACGTTGGAATGACTCACACAGAGCTTACGATGCATCTGTTGAAAAGAGCGTGTACGAATTGAACGATGCTAATATGCCGGTAGCTTATATGAACTATAAATGGAATGATAAATGGATTGAAGAATCTAGTGTGAACTGGGCTATGAACGTGGCTACTCCGGCAACGAATGAAGCAACTCTGTTGACTGCCAGCAGATAAAAATAAATTAGGAGTTGTGAAACTCCTTCTCTCTCTTAATTTAACTGCATTAAAAACGGTGGATTGCCCTATGAGGAAGTCCACCGTTCTGTTTATCTGATAAACAGCTTATATTGATTTGTATTACTTTCCGGTGTGCTTATTTAATGAGTGGCAAATATTCTCCATAACCTTCCTCTTTCATTTTCTCTTTCGGGATAAAACGAAGGGAGGCGCTATTGATGCAATAGCGTAATCCGCCTTTCTCTTTCGGACCATCTGTGAATACATGTCCCAGATGCGCATCCCCAGTTTTACTGCGCACTTCCGTACGTATCATGCCATGCGAAGTATCTTTCTTCTCTGTGATGATATCTTTTTGAATCGGCTGGGAAAAGCTAGGCCACCCGCAACCCGAATCGAACTTGTCGGTAGAAACAAACAAAGGCTCTCCGGTGGTAATATCAACATAAATGCCTGGGCGGTGCTCATTCCAGTATTCATTGTGGAAGGCCGGTTCGGTGGCATTCTTCTGGGTTACTGCATATTGTTCCGCCGACAGTTCCTTGCGGAGGGTTGAATCATCTGGTTTTTGATACACTTTTGTTTTCGGTGCATTGGCTTTACGTGCCATTTCAAATAAAGCAGGATTGATATGGCAGTATCCTCCCGGATTTTTATCCAGATAGTCCTGATGGTAAGTCTCTGCGGGATAGAAATTAGTCAATGGCTTTACTTCTATAGCGATAGGAGTCTTATATTGTGCAGACAATAGTTTAATAGCCTGGTTAATGACAGGAAGATCTTCTTTATCTACATAATAAATTCCGGTTCTATACTGTGTTCCCCGGTCATTACCCTGACGGTTGAGGCTGGTAGGGTCAATTGTCTTGAAATACAGATCAAGCAGCAAATTTAAATCTACCGTTTTAGGATCATAAACCACCTTTACTGTTTCCGCAGCATTGGTTTTTCCTGAACAGACCTGTTCATAACTCGGGTTGGCAACATTACTGTTGGCATATCCTACTTGAGTACTTTCTACTCCTCGAATTTGTTTCAGGAAATGTTCTGTTCCCCAGAAGCATCCTCCTGCAAAATAGATTTCTGCTTGATTTTTCATTGGTTTAGCAACTCCTAAAAATGTATTACTAATCACTACGATCACTATGATGATAAAACACTTCATATCCGTTAGTTCTTTCTATAATAACGAATGAACCAACGGATATGTTTTAAGGAACTACTATACTAAACTCAAATATATTTCTTTTTATTCAATGACTTGTCCTTTGTAGAAATCCAGAATTTTAGTCCGGAACAGATAGTCGTATTTTGCTTGCAACTTATCCGAAAGAGCTTTCGTCAGATTAAGTTTGGCTTCATTATATTCTACAAAGGTAGCTTTGCCGTTATTAAACTTCTCACTCATCAGGCGGAAAGACTCTTCGTTGGCTTTTACTGCCACTTCACTGGAGTTGTATTTACTCTCTGCTGCCAGAGCATTGTACCAGGCTTGCTGAATTTCTTTATAGAGAACTTTTTTACTGTTATCCAACTTCAAGGATAAATCTATTTGTTGCAAACGAGCCGTGCGTACCCGGTTTCTTGTGGCAAAACGGTTGAAGATTGGCACGCTCAAATTAAATCCTATATATTTATTCAGATTGTTTTTCATCTGACTGCCGAAGCTGCTCTCTGATCTTCCGCTAACCGTATAATAATTACTTCCCAGACCGGCACTGAAAGAGAGTTGTGGATAAAACGCACTTTGGGCAATACGAATACTATTAATACTACCTTGCAAACGATATTCTGCAGCCTTAATGCTTGGTTTGTAAGTAAGCGCCTGTGTATATATGTCATCCGGCGGAGTGAGAGATTCGAACTCTAGTTCTTCCTTAGGACTTTCGAGCACGAATCCTTCAGGCGTAGGTAATTCCAAAAGTTGGGTGAGGTCTAATAATGATAACTTGTACGTATTGTCTGATTGTACAGCAGTCATTTCATCCTGTGCGACACGGGCTTGTGCCTCCGCCACTTCAGAAGAGGATGCCTTACCCACTCCCTGAAGACCTTGAATACGTTTTAACTGGTCTTTGCTTAAATCGACCTGATTATGAGCAATCTTACTTAATTCTTGATTGAATAAAACCTGTAAATAAGCCGAAGTGACATTGATTGCAATATCTTCTCTGGCTTTATTCAAATCTTCTATAGCAGCTTTTAAATCCAGTTTGGCAAGTGAATATTGGTTGGGCAATTGCAAACCGGTAAATATAGGTACGTTTGTTCCCAAGCTGAAACTGGTATTGGCGCTGTTGATGTCACTATACGAGTTGTCTATCGGAGAAGCGGTACGACCCCAACTCCAGTTTTGACTGGCACTACCACTCAAATTCGGAAGGCGTGCCCATTTAGTGGTGTTTACGCTCACTTTGCCTGCTTCGACATTATTGGCCGATTGACGGATTTCTATATTATGCTCAATGGCATAGTCGATACATTGCCGCAGCGTCCACGCTTGCGAAGGGTTGTTCTGTGCCTGGATGGAGGTGATTCCGACTCCGGCAAGCAGAAGGGCTGATATGGTTTTACGAATTATTTTCATCGGATTCAATTATTTATCTTTTTTCTCTGCACCACGTATTTTGTCCTGAATGGTTACCCCTTTCTTGATTTCTATCTTGATTCCATCACTCATACCGGCAGTCACCTGTGTACGCTGGAACTTTTGTTCGGGCACTGAATCTGTCATGATGTACACAAATGTAGAGTCACCACTAAATTCAACAGTGCTTTCGGGTACTGCCAATACCTGATTGGCTCTTTGTAATACGATTTCCGCATTAGCCGAATATCCGGAACGGATCAGTACGGAATCCGGAATGGTAATTGCAGCCTTGATTTCAAATTGGTTGGCACCATTGGTTTCTATCCCTTTCGGAGAGATATATTCCAGAATGGCGTTGAAAGTCAGATTCTGCAAAGCTCCGATTGTCAGTTTGATCGGCATCTGTTCATGGATACGTCCCACTTCCGTTTCATCAATATTACCACGGAAAATCATGTCGTTCATATTGGCTACTGTGGCGATAGTGGTTCCGTCGTTGAAAGTGTTGCTCATGATAACGGAGTTTCCAGCCTTGACAGGTATATCCAGAATCAGCCCGTCGATAGTGGAACGAATCAGGGTACTGCTGAAAGAGGCACTGTTTTTGGTAATCCCTTCTTTTACGATTTCCAGATTATCTTTAGC
>OCLX01000734.1_pt1 | contig 11902 bp, 10 predicted proteins | sample 1538961 | NCBI WGS metagenome assembly OCLX01 (sample SAMN04168657, study PRJEB22393) | human gut metagenome | biome: human gut microbiome; feature: stool | host: Homo sapiens | collected 2014-03-20
CAAAGCCCCTGCTCATGGTCACCGTTCACACCGAACGCAGTTCCTGCCCCTGTTTGTGCAGCGGCGTTGTCCGGCTCGCCCACAGAAAGTGTGAGGTCATGGCGCAGTATCTCGTTCAGACGGCTTATGTAAGATTCAAGGTACAATATGAAGAAAGCCGGACGCAGTGCAGACACTACAACCTGCTTCTTTCAAGCACAGAATAACACTTTGTGGTTGTGCAGTCAACAACTAAAAACAAATTTTGGAAGATTGAACAACTACATAAGATTTTATTTGTGAAAAAGAAAAATACCGCCCATGCAGCGCAGCGATGGATTTTGTCGGGTGAATCGGCGGCAAAATAGATCGGGTGTGTTGCGGGGCGGTAAAAATCTTCATGGGGAATAAATCCTCGCCGCTCTGTATTTTTCTACAAATTTGGTGGGATTTGCGATAAAGGGTATCATGGATTGCGGAGCGCGTCAAGATGGTTTTGCAAATTTTATTGCAGTAAAGCAGTGATAGTAGGACTTATCATTTGAAGCAACATAAAATTCAGCAGTTCTGCAATTGATACCATTCATTGAAATAGCGGTTGCTTTCCTCTTCATTGTGAACCCATTTTTTTGATGATTTGAAGGCATTGAATGGAGGACTGTACCCTCTCAGCGGCGTGATTTCCTGCACGTCTTTGACATTCCGATGCTGGATAATTTCAAACTCACTGCGCTCTGGAAGATATGCAATCACCTTGTCGGCGTGAATTGTTCCTTGATATACATGGCAGGGGCAGCGGTAAAAAAGTTCACTGCGGTGTGCAAACCATTCAGCAACATCGTAAGAGAGCGACCATGAAATAGAAAGCGGTGCGCGCTCAATGCTGCCGATGCCGCCGCGATATACGGTGAACATCTCAATGTCTCTTACGCTCTCCGGCAGAGCATCGCGCCAGTTGTCAGGACGAATGATTTTGGCTCGGCGGACATACTTCCGAATGATGGGAGAATGATCGCCGTGACTGTAATAATGTTGTAAGGCGTACCGACATTTGATTTCAAGAGGCATCAGATGTTCGCATTTGTACAGAAGGTCTTCCATCATCTTGGCATCGTAGAAGGAATATTTTTCAAAGGTTTGCCAATCTTGGTCATGGGCAGCTTGGACAGCCTCTTGGAATCTGGCGTTGAGAAACAAATTGTCTCGATAGATCACGCTTCGGGTCGCCTCCTTGTCATGGTTTGGTGAAAGGTTTGCAGTTCCTGTCCCATAAAAGAAAAGAACCGCCCTGCAAGACAAGCGAAAAATTTTGTCGGGTGAATCGGCGGCAAAATGAATCGGGTGTGTTGCAGGGCGGTAAAATCTTCATAGGGAATAAATCCTCGCCATTCTGTACTTTTCTACAAATTTGGTGGGATTTGCGATAAAGAGTATCATGGATTGCGGAGTGCGTCAAGATGGTTTTGCAAATTTTATTGCAGTAAAGCGGTGATAGTAGGACTTATATTTAACACACGGCAAGAAACAATTTCCGTTTCGCGCATTGTAATGTTCGCAGAAAAAACTTATAATGCTTTTGAACCTGTAGGACACACAAAACGCAGAAAAGAGAGGGAATCATGAGAAAACTGTTCCTTTTGGAAGATGATCTGAGCCTGATCAGTGGGCTGACCTTTGCATTCAAGAAACAGGGCTTTGCACTGGATACAGCCCGGACGCTGGCAGAAGCCGAGGTGCTGTGGTCAGACGGAAAATATGACCTGCTGGTGCTGGATGTTTCCCTGCCGGATGGCTCTGGCTTCGATTTCTGCCAGAAGGTGCGGCGCACATCCAACGTGCCGATTCTGTTCCTGACCGCTTCGGATGAGGAAATGAATATCATCATGGGACTGGAACTGGGCGGGGATGATTACCTGACCAAGCCGTTCAAGCTGGGTGTCCTGTTGTCGCGGGTCAATGCACTGCTTCGCCGTGCAAATGCGTCCAGCGCAGGAGAACCCGTACTGAATCGGGCAGCATCACCGTCCGGCTGTTGCAGGGGCAGGCATACAAAAACGGAATCTTGCTGGAACTGACCGGTGCGGAGTACAAGCTGCTCTGCTTCTTTATGCAGCATCCGAATGCCGTGCTATCCAAGGAACAAATTCTGGATGCACTGTGGGACTGCGATGGGAATTACATTGACAGCAGTGCCTTAACAGTGTATATCCGGCGGCTGCGGATGAAGATTGAGGACGACCCCGGCAAACCGCAGATGCTGCTGACTGTCCGCGGCATGGGCTATAAATGGAATGGGTAAAGGTGCCGTATGAAAGTATTCGCAAACCGGGAGATCCGGATTTTGTTCCAAGCCGTGCTGGCGGTCTGGGCGGTGGCATTGGCGCTCACGCAGGGCATCGTATGGCATACGACGCATGTATTTTCTTTCGGGTTACTGTTGGCTTTTCTGCTTCTGGGCGGCTGTCTCTGGGGCGTGCTTTTTCGCTATTTCCAAAGACAGAGCGCGCTTCTGGAACAGGCAGTCCAGCAAATCCAAAGCTGTCTGGATGGCAACCCGGATGCACGACTGGACTGCGACCGGGAGGGAGAATTTTACCGTCTGTTTCACTCCGTTAATGCATTGGCGGCAGTTCTGAGCGCACACGCAGACAACGAGCAGCGGGAGAAGCGTTTTTTGAAAAATACCATTGCAGATATTTCGCACCAGCTCAAAACACCGTTGGCGGCGTTGAATATCTACAACGGTCTGCTTCAGGACGAAGCTGTTTCGCCGTCGGAGGTCAAAGAGTTTGCAGACCTGTCCGAACAGGAGTTGGACCGCATCGAAACGCTGGTGCAGAATCTGCTCAAAATCACCCGGCTGGATGCCGGTTCGGTCGTCTTGGAAAAGAAAAACGAAAATGTTGCTGAAATGGTGCAGGACATCGCGCGGCAGTATAACTATCGTGCAGAGCAGGAACAGAAAAAGCTTGTTCTGTCCGGCTCAGAGGCGGTTACACTTTGGTGCGACCGTGACTGGATGCAGGAAGCTGTGGACAATCTTGTAAAGAATGCCCTTGACCACACAAAGAGCGGAGATACGATTCAGGTAGAGTGGAATGCACTGCCGTCCATGGTTCAGATCAAAGTGCGCGACAACGGCAGCGGCATCCACCCGGAAGATTTGTACCATATCTTCAAACGGTTTTATCGCAGCCGCTTTTCACAGGATACGCAGGGCATCGGGCTGGGTCTGCCGCTGGCAAAAGCCGTTGTGGAAGCTCATCACGGCACCATTGAAGTAGACAGCGAGCTGGGAAAGGGCACGACCTTTACTCTGAATTTTCCGATTCCTACAAAATTGTAGGCTGAGTGTAGGCTTGCAGTAGGGTTGACGTGTTATCCTTTTCTGCACAGACAGAGATAATCCGTCTGAATCGAAGGAACCTGCAAAGTGAGGGATACACTATGGAACTATTAGAAGTCAACCATCTCTGCAAGACCTACGGCAGCGGAGAAACCGCTGTCCATGCGCTGAAAGATGTTAGTTTTTCAGTGCCGAAAGGCGAATATGTGGCGGTCGTTGGCGAATCCGGCTCCGGCAAAAGCACCCTGCTCAACCTGATTGGCGGATTGGATACGCCGACTTCCGGCAAGGTGCTGATTGATGGCAAGGATGTTTTTGCCATGAAAGACCGGGAGCTAACGATCTTCCGCCGCCGCAATATCGGTTTTATCTTTCAGGCATTCAACCTCATCCCGGAACTGACCGTAGAACAGAACATCCTGTTCCCGGTGCTGCTGGACTACCAAAAGCCGGACAGAGCATATCTGGAAGAACTGCTGACCGTGCTGAACCTGAAAGACCGTCGAAAGCATCTGCCAAGCCAGCTTTCCGGTGGGCAGCAGCAACGGGTAGCCATTGGCCGCGCCCTGATGACCCGCCCTTCCCTGATTTTGGCGGATGAGCCGACCGGCAATCTGGACACCCAGAACACCAGCGAGGTCATTGCCCTGCTAAAAGAAACATCCCGGAAATACGAGCAGACCATCCTGATGATCACCCACAACCGCAGCATTGCGCAGACGGCAGACCGGGTGTTGCAGGTATCGGACGGTTGCCTGACCGATTTTGGGAGGTGCCGGGAATGAGCAGCACAGAAATGAAAAGCTATCTGAGCCTGATCCCGATTTCTGCCAAGGTACGCAGACGGCAGAACCGCATGACGATTTTGTGCATCGTCCTTGCGGTGTTTCTGGTCACGGCGGTGTTCAGTATGGCAGATATGGCGATTCGGATGGAAACCTCAAACCAGCTGAACAAAAACGGAAACTGGCATATCATGGTAAAGGACATCTCCCCTGAAACAGCCGCAGAACTTGCCGCACAGGAGGATGTTGCTGCATTTTCGGCGTATAGCGACATCAACGCTTCCCTTACGGAAAACTACTTTGCCGGAGATAAACGTGCCGCACTGGTAGGAGCAGATGATGCAATCCTTCAAATCTTTCCGGGAATGCAGTGCAGCACTGCCCCGGCGGATGGCGAAGTGCTCGTGACAGCAAACATCCGGGATTGGCTGGATGTTACGGTCGGTACAGCGATTCCGCTGACGCTCCCGGATGGACAGACCATTTCGCTTACTGTCGCAGGTTTCAATGAGGATACCTCCGATGCGAACCAGTATGATGCTGTTGTGCTGGTGATGAACCGCAGTACATTTTCTCAGATTGCCGCACAGGTAGAAGAATCCTTTGAAACACAGTATTTCATCCAGTTCAAGCCACGTACCAATTTGCGGCAGTCCATTGTGAACATCGAAAACAAGTACGGAATTTCAGAAGAAAAAATCTCCGAAAATACTTACCTGATGGCGTTGAACGCAAGCAGCAACAACGATTATATTGTAGGCTTATATGCGGTAGCGACTGTGTTGGCTGGCATGGTCGTCCTTGCCGGAATTTTTATGATCACAGGCAGCATCAACAGCAATGTAGCTCAGCGTACCAGCTATTATGGAATGCTGCGTTGTCTTGGGGCAGGAAAAAATCAGGTTCGGATGCTTGTCCGGCTGGAAGCTCTTTTCTGGTGTAAAACTGCTGTTCCAGCAGGATGTGTGCTGGGAATCGTTTCCACATGGGGATTGTGTTCCTTTCTGCGTGGATTTATCGGCGAGGAGTTCAGCTCTTTACCAGTGCTTGGCATCAGCCCGGTCGGTATTATCTGTGGTTCCGCGCTGGGACTTATCACGGTTTGGTTCGCGGCATCTTCTCCGGCACGGCGGGCGGCAAAAGCTTCTCCGATCACAGCAGCAACTGGGAATGCGGTGGAAAATGCAGCGGATTCTTCGTGTCATGCTCGGTTGTTTGGAAGTCGTGCAGAGCTTTCTTTGGGCGTGAGCCATGCAACTTCGTCCAAAAAGAACTTGCTTCTGATGACAGGTTCCTTTGCGTTAAGCATTCTCCTGTTTTTGAGTTTTTCGGTTTTGCTTCGATGGGTTGGATTTGCGCTGAATCCGTTGCAGCCCTACACACCGGACTTATCGGTGGCTGAAACATCCGGGCAAAATGTCCTTGACCCGGTGCTGGTGGAGCAGCTGGAAGCTCTGCCGGAAGTCAAACACGCATTCGGGCGGATGTATTGCCCGCTCCCGGCGGAATATCAGGGAAAACAGGGGTCCATCGACCTGATTTCATACGATACGATACAGTTTGGCTGGGCGAAAAAAGACCTGATTGGCGGAACCCTTCCGCAGGAGCCGGAGGATGGCACATACCCTGTGCTGACGGTATTCGACAAAAGCAACTCCCTGACCGTGGGTGATACCATTCAGCTGGAGGATACAAAGCTCACAGTCGTGGGTGTATTGAACGACAGCCCGTTCAGTAGTACCGATTCCCCGATTGTTATCTGCACCGAAGAAACCTTCCATCAGCTGACCGGGCAAAACCGCTATGCGGTGATCGATATTCAACTAAAAGATACCACAGCAGACGCAGCCATTGCACAAATACACACCCTGCTGAGCGACACGTTAAACAAGCAGGTTGTTTTTTCCAACCGAATCGAAGGAAATCGGATGATACAAAGCACCTACTGGGCGTTCCATCTGGTGGTCTATGCGTTTCTCATCGTGATTGCAGGAATCACCATTCTGAACATCGTCAACAGCATTTCCATGAGCGTGTCGGCACGAATGAAGCAGTATGGCATCCTGCGTGCCATCGGGATGGATGATGCACAGCTGAAACGCATGATCTCTGCCGAAGCTGGCACCTATGCGGTGTCCGGTCTTGTGGTGGGCATTGCGCTGGGTCTTGTGCTGAATCGGAAGCTGTATATCCTGCTCATCACCCATTATTTCGGTGCAGCGTGGCAGATGCCGTGGGGCTGTCTTGCCGTGATCGTCGTAGTCGTGCTGGCGGCTGTGGTGCTGGCAGTATATAACCCGGTCAGGCGAATCCTCATGCAGCCCATTACTGCAACCATCAGTGAATTATAAGCCAGAACAACAGATGCCCACCAGCTTATGGCGAAAACCATAGGTCGGTGGGCATCGTGTTCTTTATAGGGGCTTAATCTTCCAGTCTGCCATGGTCGCAACCAAGCGAGAGATAATGCTCCATCCCTCCACCCAGCACAAGCTGAGCGTACTCCAAGGGCTTATTATACAGCAGCCAGTCCAGCTCTGCCCGCTGTGCCGGAGTGTTGCCGTATTCGTCCTCGACGGCGATGCAGTCGATGGCAAGGGTGGTGCATGACGTTCGCAAACGTAGCAATGGCCAAACCCCTTTAGCATATAATATGATTGAGTGCTTTTAAATTTAAGCGCTTGAACTTACGTCCTTTTGTGGTATAATAAAGCTAGAGGATAGCGGCATTGACCAGCTATCGGTGGCGATGAAACAGTGGACTGGTTCGGTATCAGCCGATTGTGGAGCCAGACCGTGGGTTGAGCGATAACCACAAGCCGAATAGATTCGATGAATCGAAAGAAAACGCTTAATAGGAGCCTTGCCTTTCGGCAGGGCTTCTATTTTTTTGATGGAAGGTGAAAATGTGCAGGACGAACAGCAGGATATTTTGTATCAGGCAGCAGAAGTCTGGAAAGAACTGACTGAGTACCACTATGTTTTCACCTACGGCTATAAGGGTGAACTGCACGAGATCAAGCCGACATTTTCACCAGAGGACTTCCCTCACCTTGCTGGGTTCCACTACCTGAAAGATATTGCCCTTCCCCGGTATAGCCCGCGCAAAACAGTGGATATGATTCTATCTGGCAAGATCACCTACGACAAGGTAAAGAAGGGTACACTCTATCAGGAGTATGTGAAACCGCGCCTGCTGGCACTGGTGCGGTTGAAAGAAATATTGGAGCAGGAGTTCGATTTGTTCTCCTACCTCAGCATGATTTGTCAGGATTCCGGCAGACATAGCAGACAAGCCCAACGCAATAGGATGGAAACGGATGGACATATAGGGGGGTGGACAGATGCGAAAAAGCGCGCCCATCAAGGTGATTGTACACCATCCAACGACAGAGGTTGGAAAGCGGGAACTGGCCGGACGGGTTGCCGATGTCCACGCAGAGTTTGTGATCCATACTATCAGCAAGTTGGATTGCCCGCTCAAGCAGAAACTGGAACTTTTGCAGGTTGTGATTGACACAACGAAAAAAAGAATTCAGGCCAAAGACTCTGGGAACATCAAAGAAGACGGTGCGCAGTAAACCTGGCCCACCCGGGATTCCCTAGGTGCTTTTTGGGGAAAAGTATTTTTTGAGAGGGAAACCGTTGAGTTGTCTCACTGGAAAAAGCAAGCAATGGTTCAAGACTCCTTGCTTTCTTATAAAAATGCAGAACACCCAGCGGTTTGATTACTTTAATTGAGCATAATATAGAGCAAGGGCACCGAAACTCTCGTGAAAAAAAGAGAAATTCGGTGCCCTTGTTTGTATGAGGTAAACAAAAATGATGCAAATTCTGTCGAAAGGTTTATTGAGCAAAATCAATATGGTATACTCATTATAAGCACTTAAAGAAAAGGGACAGATTTGAGCTTAATACTGAATCTCGCGAATGGAGGAAAAAATATGAGGATTTTTTTGTCACATAGCAGTGAAGATAAAGCAAGATATTGTAATGCTTTGGCGAATAAGTTAATAGAACGTTTAGGAAAAGATTCGATTGTCTATGATGCGATTACGTTTGAGGCAGGCGAAAAATCTGTTGATGAAATAAATAGAACGTTGGGATACTCTGATTTATATGTAATTTTATTGTCTCAAAGTTCCGTAGAACGTCCATGGGTGAAATATGAATTGGCTTCTGCAAAAGAAAAGTTGACTGAACACACACTTAATAGAATTTATCCATTGATAATTGATGAAAACCTAAAATATTCAGATCCTAGAATTCCGGAGTGGTTAAGAGAGTACAACTTAAAGTATATAGCAAGACCTAATAAAGCTGCAAAGCTGATTGTGGAAAGAGCTCAAAATGTCAGATGGACACGGCATCCTGACTTTTGGGATAAGTCGCAGATATTTGTTGGTAGAAATAATTTGATTGACGAGTTTGAGGCGAGAATAGATGACTTCAGCAAACCTCCACTAAATACGATAATTGTAAGAGGTCTTCCTAATATTGGACGCCGAAGTTTAGCAAAACACTGCCTAGTAAAGGGAACTATCACTCCGCAATATTACGAATTTTTACAGGTGTCGTTGACTTACCAAGAAAGCATAGAAGACTTTATATATAAAATAAGCGATCTTGGTTTTTCAGATAAGGAAGTGAACATAAAAGAAGTTGCGCTTAAAACCATGGAAGAAAAAGAGCAACTTGCTGTGGAAATATCAGAGGAATTATCAAAAATAGCTGAAATCGTTTTAATAAAGGATGATGGATGTATTGTAGATTATCGAGGTCGGGTTGCAAAGTGGTACAAAGAAATTGTCAATGCGCGAGAACTTTCGGAAAAAATTGTATTTGTAGTTGTTACAAAATATAAAGTACAATATGAGTCTGTTAGAAATATTCCATCAATATTTGTGCTAAATGTGCCGGAGCTATCTTTGAGCGAAAGAAAGGGACTATTAAGAAGACTTTCTGAAGCTAATGGATTGAGCTTGAACCGAGAAATGCTGGAGTTTATCGGACAATATTTAACGGGTTATCCAGCTCAGGTGCATTATGCTATTGATATAGTTAAGAACGAAGGATACCCATATCTGAAAGCCAATAGTAAACTTTTACTTGATTTTAACGAGCAAGAGGTATCCTCTTTACTGGAAAAATATAAAGAAGATTCTAAAGTGCTTGAAATTTTGGCACTTGTAAGCAAGTATGACGCTGTTGGAATCGATATGCTTCATGAAATACTTTCCGTAACGCCGGAGTATGAAGCTGTATATGAAAATTTGTTCAATGAATCTTTTTTTGAGCTTGAAGGCGTTAATGGAGAATATGTCAGATTAAATGAAGTCATAAAGAATTATATTGCTCGTGCTGGAGTAAAGACCTTAACGGCACATGAGAAAAAAGCTCAAGAAATATTTGAGAGAATTTTTTCCGATGATGCATCTCCTTGGTATAACGCAACTGACAAACTTTTAGCAATCAGGGAAACTATAAAAGAAGGAAAACAGGTGGAGTTTGACTATGTTATTCCATCGGTATATTTGAAAAGCATGTCAGATTTATATGCAGATATGAAGTATGAAGATGTAGTCAGATTGGGTCAAAGAGTGCTGATGAACACAGAGAATATTGATGGAGGAATCATATATGAAACAAGATATTTAATGTGTTCTGCGCTTGCAAAATTGAAGAAGGCATCTTTTTTGGATGAAATTCAAAAATTGGAATACTATGATAAACTATTCCTTACGGCTTTTTATTACAGACAAGTTGGAAAGGCGGACAGGGCGCTTGAAAAATTAAATGAGCTTTTAAAATATCGTCCAGAAATGTCGAAAGCAAAAAGGGAAAAAATACTAGTATTAAAGAATTTGCAACAATATGAAGAAGCTACGATATTAGCTAAGGAAAACTATTATCAATATTCGGACAACCCGTATCATATCCAAGCTTACTTTGATTGTTTAATCAATGTATACAACAAAAATCCAGATGATGACCTGCTGTCAGAGCTTTTATCGAGGCTTGGCAAAATACAAAGTGAAAAAGCACGAAGTATGTATGGGCGTTGTCAGGCATTATATTTGGCTTATGTAGAGGGAGAACTGGATGCTGCGATTTCTAAAATACAAGAAACAATAAGAGATTATCCCAGAGATAAAAAATATGCACTTGTTGTAAAATTTGATATTGCGCAAAGATTTAATGACATAAGAGTTATGGAGGAGACAATTAAAGAATTAGAAATAGAGAATTCTGCACCCAATACTGTTGTTATTTGTAAAAGCAAATTGCTTGCATCAACGGGAAAAGTTGATGAAGCGGTAGTTTTTTTCAACAGATCTATAACCTTTTTCCCTGAGGAATCAAAAAAAGCCTTTGCTGAAAGTCTTAAATCTTATCACCTAAAAGGAGTTTAATATCGATAAGCTAACAACTAGTGAACTTTTTCTTTCAAGTGTTTTATTCTGAATGCATCATCATAAAGAAACCAAGTTGAGATTTTGAGAAGGTAACTGTAGGGAGCTGCTTTATTTGACCGCATAACATTTATGGTATAATAGGCAACGAAGCAGTGGACTGGTTCGGCATCAGCCTGTTGTGGAGCCAAACCGTGGGTTAAGCGAAAACCACAAGCCGAATAGATTCCCTCGAATCGAACGAAAACGCAAAATGCCCGCTCACCGTGGAGATTTGGCTCCATTGGTGGGCGGGTATCCTTTTTATTATTCAGGCAACACAAGATAGCAGTATTCATCGGGAAGGACGATCTTTTCCCATTCGACCTTCTTGGCGGTGAATACGATCTCCGAATACTGTTCTTCGCCACGGCTTTTGCGATATGTAGCAATGATTCGGTCTGCGGCCTTTACCTTGGTTCGGATATCACCTTCCAGCACCGTATTGGGCACGAATCGCCCCTCACCGCCATCCCGGACAAAGCCCATGCAGGCACTGAGGGAACCAGCGATCTTGTCGGTGTACAGCTTGGGCTGGCTCATGTTGTAGTCGCCCAGCATTTTTGCGGAGAGGTTCTTCTTCATCAGGCTGGGCAGAACACGCATTTTCATTTCGGTGGTTCCATCTGCGGAAAATTCAAAATCCGCTTCAGTCAGACGTTTGTCGTAGCACAGGTTGAAAAAATGTCTGGCATTGATGCCGGGTTTACACAGCTTGAAGCCTGTCATGTGCAGAAAGTTGCTGATATCGAACGTGACCTCCAGACAATGGACACTTTTATGCTTGTCGGTGGTGATAAACAGCAGGCTTTTATCCACCAGATTTTCTTTGTACAACGGCGCACAGGAAAAAACGATGGACAGTGCTTCTTTTTTCGTCATGGTTGATTCTGCGCTCCTTTGCGTTTTTACAAAATAAAAGGGACACCTACAACACCGTGGTGCTGTCCGATGTCCCTTGCGACTGATTTTATCGTTGTCCGCCAACCTCAGGCCCCTACGTCCTGCATCTCTTTCGGGTTTTATCGTTGCCCGCCAACCTCAGGCCCTTACGTCCTGCATCTGATCGGATTTTAGGTGTCAGCCACACCAGCGGAATGACGTCCGCTTTCCTATCTATATTATATTCGATTTTGGTTCAAATAGCAATGGACTTTGCAAAGATGATTCTTTAATTTTTTGCGAACGGCTGCCGAATCCTCAATCTTCCATTCTGCCGTGGTCACACCCCAGCAACAGATAATGCTCCATCCCTCCACCCAACACAAGTTGGGCGTACTCCAAGGGTTTGTTCCACAGCAGCCAGTCCAGCTCTGCCCGCTGCGCTGGGGTGTTGCCGT
>OCLX01000784.1_pt1 | contig 10839 bp, 9 predicted proteins | sample 1538961 | NCBI WGS metagenome assembly OCLX01 (sample SAMN04168657, study PRJEB22393) | human gut metagenome | biome: human gut microbiome; feature: stool | host: Homo sapiens | collected 2014-03-20
ACCAGTTTTTGAGCCCCTTCTTCTGGATGCTCTCGTAAACAGTTTGAATAAGCTTGTCGGTCTTGAGGATAGTGGCGTCATAGTGGTCGACGATGCTATCGCCGTACACTGAGACCTCTTCTGTAGACAGCAGGGTTCCGTACGGAGTGTGGGAACCTCGCTGATGAAGAATCACAAACTGCCTTCCCGTATTGAAGTTGACCGTATCAAACTGGGTAAGAAGGTTGAAGTCGGGCATGCTTTCCCGGTCCGAAAGCCCGAAGGCTTCAGGAAAGGTGATTTTATCGATCCACTTTCCGCCGATCAGGTTCAAGATGTTCATCTCATTTCGAGCTTGAGCTGTGAACCAATAGGTTTGAAATCCTTGATCCTTGGCGAGCCTGAATAGGTTCGTTGTTCCGTGCATGATCTGCACCATGCCGTTGGGTTGTGGAATGGCGTTGAAAAGCGTCGGAAGAGCAACAGCCGTCATGAAGGCTGCGGAATGAATGGGGCGGACAATGAAGTCGTCGCGTCCCTTGATTTCAGAGAAAAAGGGCGTCGTGTTGCGTTCGTAACCGAAGGCTCCTACATGGGCTGCAGATTCACTTTCGCCTACGATGAAGATGATGTGGTCGATTTTGGGATCACTGAGTCGAGTAGGGGCGAGTGACCTGTAGTCGGTGATCTTGCTGAGGTTGAACACTTTGTAGGGCAAAACTCGTCCAAGAAAATAGCCGAATGAGAAATAGTTCGACTTGACCTTGCCGTAGGAGGTTTTGGGTGAGATGCCGTGTTCTTGACGGGTGTCGAAGGAGCGAATGCTGACGATGGCGATCAAGAGGACGAACAGCACATCTAAAATCGGCCATCGGCTTTTTCCCTGACGAATCTTCTGGGAGTACTTATAGAGAAGCACAACGATAAGAAGGTCAACAAGACCCCAGAGAATCGTAGGAATGAGCTTAGGAATCATTGAGACGCCAGTGTTGGCAACCTCGGACCACTCGGCCAGGGCCAAGTAGTAGTTGATCCCATTGATCCAACTCTGATAGACCTCGAAATGAACGGGATTGACGATCAAGCAGAGGAAGAGAAAGAATGCGGCGCAGACTTTGGTAAACGCCCAACGGGAAAAGCAAAGTATGGACGTGAAGGTCAGAAGGTAGAGAAACTCTTCCCAAGGGCGGCCTAACGGAACTATGTCGAAATACAAGCGATGCAAGCATTCACTTCCAACGAGCATGGCACTCGCGGCAGCTGTCATGATGAAAAGCTTAAGGTAGGTGTTGGAGAGCTTGAACGACATGGAGGAAATGGCTTTAAGGCAAGGGCCGAAAATAGAAAAAGCAGCATGATAAATCACGCTGCTTTCCGAAGAGATTGTTTGTATTGACTTCTAGGTCAATGCGGGCGCGATCAGCGGACGACGCAGGGAGCTTCACCTTCGGGAAGTTTGGCGACCGTGCCGATCGTGAAGACCTTTTCGCCCTGAGCTTCAAAGGCGCCGCGGGCCTTTTCGGCGTCTTCGGCGGAGACGATCACGACGAGACCGATGCCGTTGTTGAAGACGCGGTGCATTTCATGGCTGTCGATGTTGCCCTTTTCCTGAAGCCAGTCGAAGATGGCCGGGCGCGTCCAGGATTTGCCGTCGATGACGGCCTGAACGCCTTCGGGAAGAACGCGGGGCACGTTCTCCACGAGGCCGCCGCCCGTGATGTGGGCCATGCCCTTGATCTTCACGGACTTCATGACTTCGAGAACCTGCTTGACGTAAATGCGGGTGGGTTCCATGGCGCGGTCGGCGAGCGTGGCACCGTCGAACGGCATGTTCCAGTCAGCGCCGGCGACTTCGACCACCTTGCGGATGAGGGAGAAGCCGTTGGAGTGCGGACCGCTCGAGGCAAGGCCGAGAATCGTGTCGCCCGGCTGGATCGTGCGACCGTCGATGATCAGGTCCTTTTCGACAACGCCGACGGCGAAGCCTGCGAGGTCGTATTCGCCTTCCGGATACATGCCCGGCATTTCGGCGGTTTCACCGCCGATAAGAGCGCAGCCAGCGAGTTCGCAGCCCTTGGCGACACCGGCGACAACGCGACCGGCGACGTCAACGTCAAGCTTGCCGCAGGCATAGTAGTCGAGGAAGAAGAGGCTGCGGGCACCCTGCACGAGGATGTCGTTGACGCTCATGGCAACGAGGTCCTGGCCGACCGTGTCGTGACGGCCGAGCTTGAAGGCGAGCATGAGCTTGGTGCCCACGCCGTCCGTGCCGGTGACGAGAACCGGGTTCTTGTATTCCTTGCTGACTTCGAAGAGCGCGCCGAAGCCGCCGATGGAGCCGAGGACGCCCGGGATCATCGTGCGCTTGGCAAAGGGCTTGATGCGTTCAACGAGTTCGTCGCCGGCATCGATGGAAACGCCGGCAGCCGCGTAGGAAAGTTGGCTCATGGAAAGTATCTCGAGTAAAGAGGGTCCGCGGGCACACGCAGAAGAGGGGGCACGTCGTGCCGAAGGGTGTGACCGGGGACGGGTTGCCTAATAAAAGAGTTTGCGAAAGTATAAGCCAAAGAGCCGCCTCATGAGGCGGATAAGACGATTTTTGAGCAGGGGAGGTCGCAGGCGGAGCAAGGGTTTGAGTGAAGCGGAGGCATGACAAATGGAGCGGACGAAAACAATGTTTTCGAGGTAAACTCTAAGATTCTGGACGTGTGCGCATCATGCGCTCAGATTTCCACCGCCCGAGATTATGTACGAACACGAACCCGATCAGTATCTGCTCGACCTGCAGGAGCGCGACAAGCCGACGCTCGACAACTTCGTTGTCGGTGCCAACGGCGAAGCCGTCAGTGTTCTGCGAGAAGTGGCCGCAGGCTGCGGGCCCACCTTCGTGTATCTGTACGGTCCCAAGGGGGCGGGCCTCACGCATCTGCTGAGAAGTCTGGTGCCTGAAGAGGGCTTCCGCGTGCCGATGTTCGATCCGAAGGTGCCGCTCTACGTCGTTGACGACGTGGACGAACTGGATCCTGGCTGGGCATTGCAGCTGCTTGCACTGCAGAATGCCGTGCGCGGAACGCCGGGCATGCATCTCGTGTGTGCGGGCAGGGTGCCCGCCGCTCAGCTTCCGCTTCCTGAAGTCGTCAGAAGTCGTCTGGCTTGGGGACTTTGCTATGCAATTCGTCCGCTTGACGATGAGGAGCGTCTTGCCGAGCTTCACCGTCAGGCCGCACGACGCGGCATCGAGCTCACGCCCGACATCCTTCACTGGATGGGGGCCAACCTGCCGCGCGACATGCGCACGCTCACCTGTGTGCTTGATGAGGCGGACCGCCTCGGGTTGCAGAAGCAGCGTCGCGTGACGCTTCCTCTGTTGCGCGAGGCCGTGACCTCTCTTGATGAGAGGCAGCACGCTCGTCAGGCATACTGATCCCGTTTTTCACGACATGAAGTTTGCAGTCTTCGATCTTGATCACACGCTCCTCCCCGTCGACAGCGGAGAGAACTGGAGCCGCTGGCTCGTGAGAGCCGCAGGCATGGATGTCGCCCTGATGGACGCCCGGATCGAGGCCTATGCCGAAGCCTACCGCAAGGGTGCATTCAGTGCCGACGAGTTCATGGGCTTTCAGGCGGGGCTTCTGGCTGCCTGCAGGCGGCAGGATCTGGAGAAGTGGCGCGCAGCCTACATCGATGCCTGCGTCAGGCCGCACCTCCGCCCCGAAGCGCTCGATCTGGTCGAGTCCCGCAGGAAGGCGGGGTTTGAGCCTGTGCTTGCTTCAGGCACGCATGCCTTCGTGACGGGGGCGGTTGCGCCGCTCTTCGGCATCAGGCATCTTGTGGCGGCTCGACCTGAAGAGGACGCCTTCGGAGAGTTTACGGGCCGAATTGCAGGGTCCCACTCATACGGCGAGGGCAAGCTGGTGCTCCTCAGGGGGTTTCTGGAGAGTCTGGGCGCTGCTGATGACGGCCTCAGGCTGGAGGCCTACAGCGACTCGATCAACGATCTGCCGATGCTGGCCTTTGCCGCTGAACGCGGCAAGGCGTTCGCCGTCAATCCAGACGACATGCTTCGGTCGGAAGCCGCCTGCAGAGGCTGGCGAATCATGGATATTTTCAAAAAGGACAGGGCGTAAATGTTTGGCCGTATTGTCAACCGGGTGAGGGACATGTTCGCCCCCCGTTCCGTTGTCGTCAAGAATCCCCGCGTGATTTCCGCAGATGAGCACCGCATCGATCCGGCCTTGGTGTCGGCCGAGGCGCGGGCGACCTGCGAGGCGCTCAAGCGTCGCGGCTTCCAGGCCTACATCGTGGGCGGTGCCGTTCGCGACCTGATGCTCGGTGTCACGCCCAAGGACTTCGACGTGGCGACCGATGCGACGCCCGAACAGGTGAAGCGCTGCCAGCGCCGCGCCGTGATCATTGGCCGTCGCTTCAAGCTCGTACATGTGATTTTCGGGCGCGAGATCATCGAGTGCTCGACCTTCCGTGCGCTCGAGGGCGCGGGCCAGCGCAAGGACGCCACGGGGCGCGTCGTCTCCGACAACGTCTTCGGCGAGATGTGGGAGGACGCGGCCAGGCGCGACTTCACGATCAATGCGCTGTACTACGATCCCCAGACGCGGGAGCTCTTCGACTATCACCGCGGCTTTGAAGATCTCGCCGCAAAGCGCCTTCGCATGATCGGTGATCCAGCCGAGCGCTACAGGGAAGACCCCGTGCGAATGATGCGCGCCGTGCGCATCGCGGCGAAGCTCGGCTTCACGATCGAGCCCGCCACTGAAGCGCCGATTCCCAAAATGGCGAAGCTTCTCGAAAACGTGCCCTCCGCCCGTCTGGTCGACGAGGTGCTCAAGCTTCTGACCTGCGGTCATGCCGTGGCCTGCATCTCGAAGTTGCGTCAGGAGGGACTTCACAAGGCGCTTCTGCCGTTGCTGGACGTGATCGTCTCCGAGCCCGACGGCGAGGAGTTCCTGATGCTCGCCCTGAAGCGCACCGACGAGCGCATCGCCGTCGGCAAGAAGATTTCGCCCTCCTTCCTTTTTGGCACGCTGCTCTGGCCACAGGTCGTCAAGCGCTGGCGCTACAACGAGGATGAAAAGGGCATGAGCCGCATGGCCGCCCTTCATGCGGCCTGCGTCGACGTGCTTGCCACCCAGTGCCAGCAGCTGAACATCCAGCGACGCTATCAGGCGGACATCCACGATCTGTGGATGCTTCAGGCGAGGTTCGAGCGCCGCACGGGCAAGACTGCCTATGCGCTTGTCTCTCATCCCCGCTATCGTGCTGCCTATGACTTCATGCTGCTTCGCTCGCTGCTCGGTCATGTGCCCGAGTCTCTCGTTCAGTGGTGGGACGCCTTTGCGCTCGCCGACGAGGAAACTCGTGCAGGCATGATCGCAGAGGCTCAGCGCGAGGCCCGCATGACGGGGGACGCCGCCCGCAGCCATCGACGCCGCGTAACGTCCGCCGACGGCGAGACGCCTGCCGAGGATGGCGAGCGCCGCTCGTCGAGAAGGCGTCGCCGTTCGCCGCGACGCTCCTCCCGCAGCCGTCAGGAGCGCAGTGATGCCTGAGGCGATCATCGCGCTCGGGGCCAATCTGGGGCAGCCCGTTGAGGCACTCAGGTCTACTGTGCAGGCGCTCGGACGGACGGACGGCATCCGCGTGCTCGGCACGAGTCGCTTCTATACGACGAGTCCCGTCGAGTCTTCCGGTCCCGACTACGTCAATGCTGCGGTGCTGGTCGAGACGACGCTTGAGCCTATGGCGCTTCTGCGCGCCTGTCAGGCGATTGAGAACGCACACGGTCGCGTTAGGCCGGCGGGTGTTGTCAATGCGCCCAGAACGCTCGATCTGGACGTGATTGCTTATGAGGGGACGGTTTCCGACGATCCCGTGTTGACGCTTCCTCATCCTCGCATGCACGAACGCCTTTTCGTGCTGGTGCCGATTGCGGATCTGCTGCCTGACTGGAGACTGCCTGACGGGCGGAAAATATGGCATAATGCGCTTCTTAATTTGAAAGGGTTCCCCGGATGGCGGAATGGTAGACGCAGCGGATTCAAAATCCGCCGGTGAACAACCATGAGAGTTCGAGTCTCTCTCTGGGGACCATCAAAAGCTAAGGTCGATGCAGTCGTTGCACCGGCCTTTTCTTTTATCCTGCTCAAGAAGCGGCAAAGCCTGTGCGGAAGTCCGCACAGGCTTTGCGTAATGAGAGTTGGGTCCTGTCTCAGAGATGCTGGCGGAGGAACTGTGCCAGCGCCGCGAGCTCGTCCTGACAGATTTCGTGGTCCATGTCGAACGGAAGCCAGCGGAAGTCGGGATTGATCTCCTGAATGACCTGAGCGCTGCGCTTGGCGGTCAGCGGCGAAATGACGGAGTCGAAGAGACCGTGCGCCATGAAGATGGGCGTCTTGCGGCCGGCGGGCGTGATTTCTGAGAACAGAGTGGCCGCGAGCGGCAGGTAGCCCGAAAGGGCCACGATGCCCGCGACAGGTTCTTCTTCACGAAGCCCCGCGTAGAGTGCGGCGGCCGCGCCCTGAGAGAAGCCTCCGAGGAAGATGCGGCTGCGGGGGATGCCCGCCTTTTCGACGTCCGTGATGAGAAGACTGATGCGGGCTGCGGTTTCCCTGATGCCTGCACGGTCCTCGTTGTCGTCGATCTTGTCCGAGCGCACGTCGTACCAGGCGCGGAGCGGATAGCCCGGATGCGCGGAGATTTCACGCACGGGGGCGTTGGGCAGAATGAATCGGCAGACGGGACCGCCGAAGTCAAGGATCTCGTCAGGGAAGGGCGCGAAGTCGTTGTTGTCGACGCCCATGCCGTGGAGCCAGATGACGGCGGCTTCAGGCGCATTCTGCGCGCGCCGCGGGGAGACCATCAGGATGTCCTTCGGATCGAAGGGCTTGCCGGCGGGTTCCGCAGGCTTGGCGGGTTGGGAGGGCAGAACCGGTTCGGCCTGCTTCTCCTCTGCGGGCTTCGGGCGCTGAGCGCTCTTGGGGCGGAAGGCCCTGACGACTTCTTCGCGGGTCTCGACGTAGGGACCGCCGATGAGGTCGATGCAGTAGGGCACGGCTGCAAAGATGCCGTTGACGACGGACTTGCCGTCCTTGTCCCTGAGGCCCTCAAGCGTTTCTGCAATGGCTTTGGGCTGGCCGGGAAGATTGATGATGAGCGCCGCATGATCGGGCGTTTCACGAAGCACGGCCGTCTGGCGCGACAGAATGGCGGTCGGGACGAAGTGGCCCGAGATCGCCCGCATCTGTTCGCCGAAGCCCGGCATCTCGCGCGTACCGACGGCAAGCGTCGCTTCGGGCGTGACGTCGCGGCGCGAGGGACCCGTCCCGCCCGTCGTGAGGATGAGGTCGCAGCCGATGATGTCGACGAGTTCGCGCAGCGTCTTCTCGATCTCGAAGCGCTCGTCGGGGATGAGGCGCTTGTGCACGACCATCGGGTTGATGATGGCCTTCCTGCACCAGGCTTCGAGCTCGGGAATGCCGCGGTCGTCATAGACGCCCCTGCTGGCGCGGTCGGACACGGACACGAGGCCCAGAATCAGTTCGTTTTCACTTTTGCGAGGCGGCTTCATCGAAATCGTCCTTTGGCCTGATGGTTATTCTTCGTTCTCGTCGTCTTCGGCGAAGAGGCTGATGGGCTCTTCGAGAAGATCATGAAGGTAGCGGTAAAGCTCGCGGGCGCTCTTGGGCGGTTTCTGTGCCTCGCGCTCCTTGCGAGCTGCACGCACAAGCGTGCGAAGGCGCGGGATGTCGGCTTCGGGATGCTCGCTGATGAATTTGGTGAGCGCTTCGTCGCCTGCAAGCATTTGGTCTCGCAGCGTCTCGCAGCGGTGAAGCAGGGCGACGGCGGCGCGGGATTCGCCCGTGACGCGGTCGATCGCTTCGCGAACGGCGACGGGATCCATGTTGCGCATCTTCTTGCCGATGAGCTGGAGCTGGCGTCGCTGCGCGCCGAAGCTTCTCATGCGGCGGAATTCGACGATTTCCACGAGAACCTCGTCGGGAAGGCCGATGCGCTTGAGCTGCTCGTCGCCGAGCTTCGTCATCTCGCGTCCGAGATCCTGGAGCGCGTTCTGCTCGCGCTTGAGCTGGGATTTGGAGGGGCCGCGGTAGCCGTTTTCGTCAACGTCGTCTTCGTAGGTCTGTTCCTGGCGCATGGCAAAGCTCTTGCGTTAAAAAGTCATCAAAACCCTTATGATAGCGGGATCGCGGGCAGGACGTCGGATGTCCGAAGGCCCGTGAAGGCGTAGGAAGGAGAGTGAAAATGCAGGATGAAGTCGAAATGCGCACGGAGGAGCTCGCCCGATGGACGGTGGAGCGTTCGAAGTCGCTGGGGGCGGACTGCGCAAGCGCCGAGGTGAGCCACGACAAGGGGCTGAGCGTGACGGTGCGCATGGGGGAGGTCGACGCCGTAGAGCACACCGAGGAGCGTGTCCTGACGCTCAGCGCGTGGATCGGAAGGCGAAAGGGCTGTGCAAGCACGTCGGACTTTTCCGAACGCTCGCTCGAGGCGGCCGTGCAGGCCGCCGTCGACATCGCCCGCGTCTCGGCGGAGGACCCTGTTGCGGGGCTTCCCGAGGCGGAGGATCTGCAGGCCGACATGCGTGACCTGTCGCTCTGGCATCCGTTCGAGGGAGGCGTCGAGGAGGCCGTAAGGCTGGCCTCGGCCGTAGAGGAGGCCGTCTTCGAGGCGGACGAGCGGATCGTCAACTCCGATGGCACGAACTTCTCGACCTCGTCGGGGGAGTTCACGCTGGCCAATTCGCTCGGGTTCTGCGCTGGCTACAGGTATTCGCGCCACGACATGGACGCTGCGCCCATTGCCGAGGACGACTCCGGCATGCAGCGCGACGGCTGGTGGACGCAGGGGCGCGCCGTCGGGGATCTTCTGGATCCCGCCGAGCTCGGACGCACGGCTGCGGGGCGCACGGTCGCTCGCCTTGGCGCAAGGCCGCTGTCGAGCCGTCGTGCGCGGGTGCTCTTTGATGCGCCCGTGGCGACGGGACTTCTGGACATTCTTGAAGAACTCCTCAACGGGCGCGCCTGGTACAGGCACGCGAGCTGTCTCGAGGGAAGGCTTGGCGAGCGGATTCTTCCTGCTCATGTCTCCGTGGAGGAGGATCCCTATCTCATGAGGGCGCTCGGTTCCGGAGTCTTCGACGACGAAGGGTGCGCGGGACGAAGACGCATGATCGTGTCGGACGGACGGATTGAGGGGATCTTTCTCTCCAGCTACTCCGCCCGAAGGCTCGGAATGAGGACGACGGGAAATCTCGGCGGAGCCTACAACCTGAGGCTTTCCAGCACCGAGACTCGACCTGAGGACACGAGGCGGGCGATGCTCGAGCGCCTTGGCACGGGATTCCTCGTGACGGAGCTGATCGGGCAGGGGCTCAACGCGGTCTCGGGAGACTATTCGAGGGGAGCCTCGGGCTTCTGGGTCGAGAACGGGCGGATCGTTGCCCCCGTCGAAGGGGTGACCATTGCCTCGAACATTCTCACGATGATGAAGACGATCGAGGCGATCGGAGCCGACGAACACGACACGGGCGTGCGTCGATCGGGAAGCCTGCTGATTCCCGATCTGATGCTCGCGGGCGAATGAGCTCTGACGAATGAGCCTCGAAGGGGGCTTCTTCGCAACGAGGTGCAAAGTCAGGCGTCTTTGTCGAGACAGTCGCGGGCAAAGCGGGTAGAATGCCGCTTTTCTCAAATTCCCACTGGCCTGTCAAGCCATGCAAGAACAGCACTTATCCGATTTCGATTTCGAGCTCCCGCCGGAGCTCATCGCCCAGTACCCCCTTGAAAACCGCACTGCATCTCGTCTTCTGCACGTCACGAAGGACGTGATCGAGGACTGCACGTTCACGGACATCGAGGGCTTTCTTCACGAAGGCGACCTGCTTGTCGCCAACAACACCAAGGTCATCAAGGCCCGCCTGCTCGGCCGCAAGGCCACGGGCGGCAACGTCGAGGCCCTGATTGAGCGCGTCACGGGCGAGCGCACCGCTATCTCCATGGTTCGCGCCAGCAAGTCCCCGAAGCCGGGCACTGTCCTCTACTTCGAGGCCGACGGCATCGAGGAGCCCGTCATAGTGACGGGCCGTCAGGGCCAGTTCTTCGAACTTGAGTTCGAGCGTCCCGTACTCGACGTTCTCGAGGCGTTCGGTCGCGTTCCACTTCCTCCCTACATCACGCATGCGGCGCAGAAGTCCGACGAGAGCCGCTATCAGACGGTCTATGCCCGCTATCCCGGCGCCGTGGCCGCTCCAACGGCCGGCCTTCACTTCACCGAGGATCTTCTCGGCAGGCTTGCGGCCAAGGGGGTCGACATCGAGTATGTCACGCTTCACGTCGGCGCGGGGACCTTTCAGCCCGTTCGCGTCGAGAATCTTTCTGAACACCAGATGCATTCGGAATGGTTCAACATGCCCGAAGACGTGGCCGCGCGCATCAATCGTGCGAAGGCCGAGGGCCGCCGCGTGATCGCCGTCGGCACGACGTCGCTGCGCACGATCGAGAGCGCGGCCGACGCTGTCGGGCACGTGGCCGCGGGCGCCCGCGACACCTCGCTCTTCATCATGCCCGGCTATCGCTTCCGCATCATCGACGCGCTCATCACGAACTTCCATCTTCCGAAGTCGACGCTCGTCATGCTGGTCTCCGCCCTTGCGGGCCGCGAGCGCATTCTGGAGGCCTACCGCCATGCCGTTGAGGAGAAGTACCGCTTCTTCAGCTACGGCGACGCATGCTTCATCGAAAACGCCCGTCTTGCAGGCTGATCCGGCCAGCAGGACCTGTACACAAGACAAGGACACAAGAGAAACATGGCTTTTGATTTCAAGGT
>OCLX01000789.1_pt1 | contig 10797 bp, 6 predicted proteins | sample 1538961 | NCBI WGS metagenome assembly OCLX01 (sample SAMN04168657, study PRJEB22393) | human gut metagenome | biome: human gut microbiome; feature: stool | host: Homo sapiens | collected 2014-03-20
CAGCGCCGCGCCCACAGCCAGCGAGGTAAGGATGGTAAAAAAGCGCATCCCCCACACGATCTGCCGCCGCAGCGGGAAACGATGGCTGCTCTTCATAGCGGAGCCTCCTTTCCGGTAATATTTTGCATTCTTTCCTTTATACAGTACTGATTCCGGCGCGGTTTGTCAACGACTTTTTTCATGGAAATTGTGTACTTTATACGCTTTTTTCTTGTGCCATGGATGTAAACTGTGCAAGAGAACAAGAAAGTGCAGACTCCAGTGTAAGAAAGTGCATCTTTTTTTAAAAGATACAGAAAAACTGCAACTCTTCCCGGAATTTTTCCATTCCGGTTTTTGCGTTTGTGCGGTATCCTAGTGTCAACAAAAGCGAGCGGCTCCCCGGCACGGGGGAGAACGCTGCACGAAATACACACACTGCCCTGAAGGAGGACACACTTATGAAAAAGATCTCTCGTCGTTCGTTCCTTACCGCTGCCGCAGCCTGCGGCGCTGCTGTTGCCCTGAGCGCCTGCGGCGGCTCTTCCGCAAGCTCCACCGCTGCTTCCTCCACTGCCGGCTCCACCGCTGCATCCGCAGCCGCAGGCCCTGTTACCCTGCAGTGGTCGGTGTGGGATAAGGAGTCCACCCCCTACTGGCAGGCCATGGCCGACGGCTACATGGCAAGCCACAAGGACGTGACCATCGAGATGGTGGATCTGGGCTCCAGCGATTACATGACCGTTCTGGCCACCCAGCTGGCTGGCAGCGCCGATCTGGATATCGTGACCATCAAGGATATCCCCGGCTACGCAAACCTGATCAATTTGGACTACCTCAAGCCCCTGAACGAGGTACTGACCCGCGACACTGGCGATTTCAACGGCACCATCGAGCAGCTGACCACCGACGACGGCAACTTCTACGCCGTGCCCTTCCGCAGCGACTTCTGGGTGCTGTACTACAACAAGGATCTGTTTGATGCTGCCGGTGTGGAGTATCCCTCCAATGACCTGACAATGGAAGATTACGATGCTCTGGCACGCAAGATGACCAGCGGCTCCGGCGACACCAAGGTCTATGGCTGCCACTACCACACCTGGCGCTCCGCCGCTTCTCTGTTCTCCATTCTGGACGGCAAGAACACCATCATCGACGGCAAATACGACTTCATGAAGCCCACCTACGATATGGTCATTGCCCAGCAGAAGGACGGCATCTGCATGGACTACGGCTACCTCAAGACCTCTTCTCTGCACTACTCCGCAGCCTTTGAGAACCAGCAGTGCGCAATGGTCAACATGGGCAGCTGGTTCATTTCCACGCTGGAAGCTTACATGAAGGATGCTGAGACCAAGTTCAACTGGGGCATCGTCAAGTATCCGCACCCCGCTGGTGCAGAGGCTGGTTCTACGCTGGGCACTGTGACCAGCCTGGCCATCAACGCCGATTCTCCCAAGGCAGAGGCCGCTGCCGACTTCATCAACTGGTGTGTCTCTGAAGAGGGCGCACAGGCCATTGCCAAGACCGGCACCTTCCCGGCCTGCGGCTCCGCTGCTACCGCCGAGATCATCAAGTCCACCGAAGGCTTCCCCGAGGACAGCAACTCTGTGGATGCACTGACCACCAGCAACGTTTATCTGGAGATGCCCTACACCCAGTACGCATCTGATATCGAGACCATTCTGAACGCCGAGCACGATGCCATTATGACCATGAGCGAGACCGTGGACGAGGGCATCCAGAACATGAACGATCAGGTTCCCGCAGTTCTCGGCTGATAAAGCGTTTTCCGCAATGGTTTGCGGTTCTCCTTCTTCATTGTTTTCAATCCCCATTCATTTTCCGATGACGAGCATCGGAAAAAAGCCCTGTCCGAGCGGGGCGGGTATGCACAGCGCCCGCCCCGCTCATTTTTTGGAAAAACTGTTATACTTCCGGGAAAGGAGGCTCTTTTATGGCGAGTGCTGCTGTCCAGAATAAAACTCCCCGTAAAGTGCTAAAAAAATCGACCCGCGATTCCCTGATCGCGTATTCCTTCATTGCGCCAAACTTCATTGGCTTCTGCGTGTTTACGCTGGTGCCCATGGTGTTTGCCATTGCGCTGGCTTTCTGCGCATGGGACGGCCGCCACGCCATCGAGTTTATCGGTCTGAAGAACTTTGTAAAACTCTTTACCACCGATAAAATTTTTCAGGCGGCGCTGAAAAATACCATCGTCTACGTCATTGGCACGGTGCCGCTGACGCTGGCCTGCTCGCTGGCCATGGCTGTGCTGCTGAACCAGAACGTGAAGCTGCGCAACTTCTTCCGCACCGTGGCGTTCTTCCCTTACGTTGCTTCGCTGGTGGCGGTGGCAGCGGTGTGGAACATGATCTTCAACCCCTCCATGGGCCCCATCAACATGATCCTGAACCAGTTCTTTGGCGTGGCGGTGGAAAACCTGCCCCGCTGGGCTGCCGGTAAGGACACCGCTATGATCACGGTCATCCTGTTCAGCGTGTGGAAGAACATGGGCTACTACATGGTCATCTATCTGGCAGGCCTGCAGGGCTGCAACCCGGACCTGAACGAAGCCGCCGAGCTGGACGGTGCAAACCGCTGGCAGCAGTTCTGGCACATCACCCTGCCGCAGCTGCGCCCCACCACCTTCTTTGTGGTCATTATGCTCACCATCTCCGGCTTCAAGGTCTACGACCAGATGTACATGATCACGCAGGGCGGCCCCGGCACTGCTACCATGACGCTGGTGTACTACATCTATAATGTGGCCTTCGTCAATACCCCGAAATACGGCTACGCAAGTGCCATTGCCATGGTGCTGTTCGTACTGGTGCTGATCGTTACCATCATCCAGTTCCGCGGCTCCAAGGGCGATAACTGAGAAAGGAGGAAGAAACCATGGCAACCGCTGTTATTAAAGACCACGCTTCCCAGAAGCGCCGCAATTTCATCTCCAAGTTCCTGATCTATTTCTTCCTCATCGTCATCACAGCTTGTATGCTGCTGCCCTTTTTGTGGATGCTGTCCTCCTCCTTTAAGCTGAATAAGGACGTGTTCGGCTTCCCCATCCAGTGGATCCCCAAAAATCCCCGCTGGCAGAACTATGTGGACATCTGGACCCAGATCCCGCTGCTGACCTTTGTGAAAAACACGGTCAAGATCACCGTGGTGGTCACCCTGTTGCAGCTGTTTACCTCCTCCTTTGCAGCCTACGCCTTTGCAAAGATGCAGTTCAAGGGCAAAAACGTGCTCTTCCTCGGCTACATTGCCACCATCGCAGTGCCTTGGCAGGCCTACATGGTGCCCCAGTTCATGATGATGAGCTCGTGGCATTTGAACAACACCCATCTGGCCATTATGTGCCTGCAGGCCTTCAGCGCCTTCGGCGTGTTCCTGATGAAGCAGTTCTACGAGGGCGTGCCCACCGAGCTGTGTGAGGCTGCCCGCATTGATGGCCTGAGCGAGTACGGCATCTGGTGGCACATCATGCTGCCGCTCAGCCTGCCCGCCCTGTCCACCCTGACCATCTTCACCTTTGTGAACACCTGGAACGACTTCCTTGGCCCCCTGATCTACCTGACCAAGACCGAACTCAAGACAATCCAGATCGGTCTGCGTATGTTCATCACCCAGTATTCTGCAGAGTACGGCCTGATCATGGCGGCCTCTGTGGTGGCACTGATCCCGGTGCTGATCGTGTTCCTCTCCCTGCAAAAGTACTTTGTGCAGGGCGTGGCATCCACCGGCATCAAGGGCTAAACAAATCACCCGTAAGCGGGGCGTGGGCAGTACCCGCGCCCCGCATTTTTTGCAGAAATAGAGGGAAAACGTTATGTTATATCCTGAACAGAATGAAGCGCGCTTGAAGCTGAGCCTTGACGGCACATGGGCGTTTGCGCTGGGCAGCTGCGTGGAAGACCAGTTCGATCCCGCAAAGCCCCTGCCGGATGCCCAGCCCATCGCCGTGCCCGCCAGCTACAACGACCAGAACGACCAGACCACCGCCCTGCGCCGCCACTACGGCTGGGTGTGGTATCAGCGCAAGGTCACCCTGCCCGCCTTCTGCGCCGGGCAGCGGGTGGTGCTGCGGTTCGGCTCGGTGACCCACACGGCCAAGGTCTGGCTGAACGGCCAGCTCATTGCACAGCACAAGGGCGGCTTTACCCCCTTTGAAGCAGACGTCACCGCCCTGCTGCGCCCCGGCGAGACGGTGCTGCTGACCGTCGCCTGCGACAACCGGGTAAACCACAGCACCCTGCCTGTGGGCAACGAGGACGGACAACTGGCCTTCTTTGGCTCGGACAACGCGGGCATCCCCAGCGTGGAAGCCGCCAAGCGCGCCGCCGCACCCCAGAACCGCCCGAACTTTGATTTCTTCAACTATGCGGGCATCCACCGCCCGGTGGTGCTCTACACCACCCCAAAAGAGTATATCGAGGATGTGACCGTAGTGCCCGCCGTGGACGGCACGGTGCAGTATGCGGTCAAAACCACCGGCAGCGCGCCTGTCCGTGTCACGGTGCTGGATGCTGACGGCAACGCCGTTGCAAGCGCCGAGAGTGCAGAAGGCACGATCACCATCCCGGAAGTGCATCTCTGGGAGCCCAGACCCGGCACGCCCTACCTGTACACCCTGCACATCACCTGCGGGGCGGATGTCTACGACCAGACCTTTGGCGTGCGCAGCATTGAGGTGCGGGGCACACAGGTGCTTTTGAACGGAAAACCGCTCTATTTCAAGGGCTTTTGCAAGCACGAGGACTTTACCGCCCATGGGCGCGGCTTTGACCCGGTGCTGAACGTGAAGGATGTGAACCTGATCCACTGGGCAAACGCCAACGCGGTGCGTACCAGCCACTACCCCTACGCTGAGGAGTTCTACGACCTGTGCGACCGGGAGGGCATTCTGGTCATGGACGAGACCCCGGCGGTGGGCATCGGCGGCGGGGCAGCGGTGAACCCCTATAAGGAATACCCCCTTGCGGAGCATCACCGGCAGGTGCTTGCCGAGATGATCCATCGGGACCGCAGGATGCCTACGACTACTGGCACCCGCTGTATGAGCTGGCGCACCAGCTGGACCCGCAGGACCGCCCGGTCACCCTCGTCTGCTGCCAGAACGACTACACCAAGGATATCACCACCCGCACCATGGATATCGTCTGCATCAACCGCTACTACGGCTGGTACAACCTTTCCGGTGACATGGACGCCGCTTGCTACGGCCTGAATCAGGAGCTGGATTTCTGGGCAGAGCAGCACAAGCCCGTGATGATGAGCGAGTACGGTGCGGACACCGTGGCAGGGCTGCACACCGCCGGAGCCGAGATGTTCAGTGAGGAGTTTCAGGTGGAGTTCTACCGCCGTCTGGATGCAGAGTTTGACAAGCGCCCGTGGTTTGTGGGAGAATTTGTCTGGAACTTTGCAGACTACGACACCGTGCAGGGCCCCATGCGGGTGGATGGCAACAAAAAGGGCCTGTTCACCCGGGACCGCCGCCCCAAGCTGGGTATGCACTTTCTGCGCCAGCGGTGGGCAGAGATCCCTACGTTTGGATTTAAGGAGTAATCATGATGAAAAACTACCAGAACCACGCGATGACCGACGCCGAGGCACGGCAGGCACTGGCCGATGCCTGCAAACAGGTGGAGACCAATCTGCCCCTGTACACCTACCAGTGCCAGAACCATTCCAGTGTGAACGATATCTACCCCGGCTGCGCCAATAACCAGTGGACCTGCGGCTTTTGGCCCGGTGAGATCTGGCTGGCCTACGAGGCCACCGGGGACGAAAAATTCAAGACCGCCGCCCTCATTCAGGTGGACAGCTTTGCGGACCGCATTGCCCGCAAGGTGGAGGTGGACCACCACGATATGGGCTTTTTGTACAGCCCCACCTGCGTGGCAGCGTGGAAGCTGGTGGGCAGCGAAAAGGGCAAAAATGCCGCCATTGCCGCCGCCGACCAGCTGCTGACCCGCTACCAGCCCAGCGGCCGCTTCTTGCAGGCATGGGGCACTATGGATGACCCCGACAACTACCGCTATATCATTGACTGCATGCTCAACGTGCCGCTGCTGTACTGGGCAGCGCAGGTGACCGGCAGCGACCACTACCGCGAGATCGCCGCCGCCCACACCGGCACCACGCTGGCAAACTCCTTCCGACCGGACGGCAGCACCTACCACACCTTCTTTATGAACCCGGACGGCACCCCCAAGGGCGGCCGCACCTGTCAGGGCTATAAGGACGACAGCTTCTGGGCGCGGGGACAGGCGTGGGGCGTGTACGGCAGCGCCATTGGCTACACCTACACCCACGATGAAAAGTTTTTGGATGTGTTCCGCAAGGCACTGGCGTTCTACCTTTCCCGTCTGCCAGAGGACATGATCCCCTGCTGGGATATGCTCTTTGCCCCGGAAAGCGGCGAGCCGCGGGATTCCTCCTCCGCTGCCATCGTGGCTTGTGGATTGCTGGAAGCAGCCAAGTATGTGGACGAAACAGAAGCTGCCCAGTGGCGCACGCTGGCGCGGCAGATGCTGGCCAGCCTTGCCGCAAACTACGCAGTAAAGCCCGGTACCCTCGGCTCCGGCCAGCTGCTGCACGGCACTTACAGCAAAAAGAGCCCCTACAACACCTGCACCCCGGAGGGCGTGGATGAATGTACGAGCTGGGGCGATTATTTTTACATGGAGGCGCTGACCCGCCTGACCAAAGACTGGGAGATGTACTGGTGATGAACTTGCAGACCAAAGCGGATTTTACCGCACTGATGCACAAATTTCTCGACCCGCTCAAGCCTTATTATTCCGCAGGCTGCGCCCGGCTGCATCTGGGCGAGACGGGCGTGACCTACAACCAAAATGCTATTGAGCTGGAAGCCTTCAGCCGCCCGCTGTGGGCGCTGGTGCCCTTCTGGGTGGGCGGCGGCTCTGAGCCGGAATTTGAAACCATCTACCGCAAGGGTCTTGCCGCCGGCGCCGACCCGGAAAACCCCGAATACTGGGGCACCACCGGGGAATACGACCAGTGTTATGTGGAGATGGCTGCCATTGCCTGCGGCATCCTCACCGCACCGGAAAAGCTGTGGACCCCGCTTTCTGATACCGAAAAACAGAACCTTGCCGCATGGCTGGGGCAGATCAACGCCCACACCATCCCGGACTGCAACTGGCAGTTTTTCCGCATCCTTGTAAACCTTGCCCTGAAAAGCGTGGGGATGCCTTTCAGCCCGGAACTGCTGGAGGACGGTCTTTGCAAAATTGACAGCTATTACAGCGGCGACGGCTGGTCCACCGATGGCGCCTCCGTGCAAAAGGATTACTACATCCCGTGGGCCATCCAGTATTACGGACTGCTCTACTCTAAATTTGCCGCCGACACCGACCCCCGGCGTGCTGCACTCTACCGCCAGCGCGCCCAGCTGTTCGCGCAGCAGTTCGTCTACTGGTTCGATGCCAACGGCGCAGCGCTGCCCTTTGGCCGCAGCCTGACCTACCGCTTTGCTCAGAACAGCTTCTGGGCGGCCTGCATCTGGGCAGGGCTGGAGCCGCTGCCCCTGCCGGTGATGAAAGGGCTCATCGTCCGCAACTTCAACTGGTGGCTGGGGCAGAAAATGTTCGACCGGGACGGCATCCTGACCATCGGCTACTGCTACCCGCAGATGTACATGGCCGAGCGGTACAACGCCCCCGGCAGCCCCTACTGGGGCATGAAGAGCTTTTTGCTGCTTGCTTTGCCGGATGACCATCCCTTCTGGTCTGCCGAAGCCGCGCCCATGCCCGCATTGGAGCGGCTCAAGCCAATGCCCTACGCCAATATGCTGGTGCAGCGCCGGGCGGGGCGGGTAACGGCCTATGCTGCCGGTGTCAACGAGGGGCACGGCCACGGACAGTTCCCGGAAAAGTATGCAAAATTTGCCTACGATACCCGCTTTGGCTTCTGCGCCTCCCGCAGCCGGGAGGTGCTCAATCAGGCGGCTCCCGACAGTATGCTGGCCTTTGTCATCGACGATAACGTGTTTGTGCGCAAGGTGAGCAAAACGTGGGAAATTGAAGCCGGGGCTGTGACCGCGCAGTGGTCGCCCTTCCCCGGCATTGAGGTGACCACTACCATCACCCCCACGGCCACCGGCCACTGCCGCCATCACGAGATTGACAGCAGTTTCGACTGCGAAGCCTACGACTGCGGTTTTGCCGTGCCCAATTTTGCACCGGGCTATGCCGAAAGCGTGGAAAATGACACCGCCGAAGCCCATTGCGACACCCTGCGCTGCACCGTGCGCGGCAGGGGAGAAGCAGTGGTCATCGGCTGCGACCCCAACACCAGCCTGTACTTCACTAACGTCCATCTGCCCGCCGTGAAGTACCACATCCCCAAGGGGCACACAGGACTGGACACCGAGGTCTTTGACGAAGCGGACTGATGCCGCTTCTTTCCAGAAAAACAGTCGTTTTGTGCGGCTGTTTTTCTTATATCCTGTGCTATAATAAAAGCAGAAAATGCTGCGAGGTGACATTTATGCCGTTAAATCATCCCATTACCTCGGCGCTTCTGGCCGACCCGGAAATTTTCCAGCAGAACCGTCTGCCCTTCCATGCCCATTTTACCGACCAGACCAGCCTGGAACTGCCCCTGACCGTCAGCTTGGACGGCGAGTGGAACTTCTGCTATGCGGAAAACCTGACTGCACCCTTTACGGACTGGGACACCCTGACCGTGCCGGGCTTCATCCAGATGCAGAGCCTGCAAAAGCCCGGCCAGCCCTACGGCGCGCCCCATTATGTCAACACCCAGTACCCGTGGGATGGCCACGAAAAGCTGCACCCCGGTCAGATTCCGCAGGACTATAACCCCATCGGGGAATACCAGCGCAGTTTCACCCTGCCGGAAAGCTGGGCAAGCTGTTACTTGCGCCTGAACGGTGCCGACAGTGCCGCCGCCGTCTGGTGCAACGGCGTTTACATCGGCTACACCGAGGATACCTTCACTCCCGCTGAATTTGACATGACTGCTGCCGTCCACCCCGGCGAAAATACCCTGACGGTACAGGTGTACCGTTTCTCCTCCGGCAGCTGGCTGGAGGATCAGGATTTCTGGCGCATGAGCGGCTTATTCCGCTCCGTGGAGCTGTTCACAAAGCCGGAAATTCACCTCGAGGATGTCTTTGTGAAGCAGGATTTTGCCCCGGACTTTTCCAGTGCCACCGTCACCTTTGATTGCAAGGTCAGCGGCGCGGGAACGGTGTCGGTGGTGTTTGACGGCGAGGAGCAGTCCGCTGAGGTGGGGGAGCCTGCCGAATACGACAGCGGCGTGGTGTTTGGCAAAGGCGAGTCCGACCCGGATGTGGAGGAGGACGTACAGGACGTTTCCTTCACTTTTACGGTGGAGCATCCCGCCCTGTGGAGCGCCGAGCAGCCGAACCTGTACGAGGCCGAGATTGCTCTGCTGCGCGAGGGCGCTCTCGTGGAGCGCACCGGGTTGAAAGTCGGTCTGCGCAAATTTGAACTGAAAGACCGCCAGATGCTTTTGAACGGCCAGCGCATCGTGTTCAAGGGTGTCAACCGCCACGAGTGGAGCTGCCGGACCGGCCGCACCGTCAGCCGGGAAGAGATGCTGTGGGATGTAAAGAACCTGAAGGCCCACAACGTCAACGCCGTGCGCACCAGCCACTACCCCAACGACCCCTATTTCCTGTCCCTCTGCGATGAATACGGCCTGTATGTCATCGGGGAGACCAATCTGGAGACCCACGGCACATGGCAGAAGCTGGGTGCGGACGGCTCGGACGAGTGGACGCTGCCCGGTGCCCGCCCGGAGTGGCGGGAGAATGTGCTTGCCCGCGCCGAAGCCATGCTGGAACGGGACAAAAACCACCCGGCCATCCTCATTTGGTCTTGCGGCAACGAGAGCCACGGCGGCAAGACCCTGTGGGAGATGAGCGAGTATTTCCGCCGCACCGACCCCAGCCGCCTTGTGCACTACGAGGGCATTTTCTGGAACCGGGAATACCCCGCCACCTCCGATATGGAAAGCCAGATGTACACCCCGGTGGCAGACATTAAAAAGTTTTTGGCAGAGCACCCGGAAAAGCCTTTCATCATGTGCGAATACAGCCACGCTATGGGCAACAGCTGCGGCGGCATCGCAGATTATACCGAGTATGCCTACGAAGAGCCGCTGTATCAGGGCGGGTTTATCTGGGAGTACATGGACCACGGCATTGCAGTGATAAGCCCGGACGGAAAGCCCGGCTTTGCCTACGGCGGCGACTTTGGCGACCGCCCCACCGACCGGGAATTCTGCGTGGACGGCCTTGTATTGCCCGACCGCCGTAACACCCCTAAGATGGATGCGGTCAAGGCGGCCTATGCTCCCTTGAAAATCACCCTCACCGACACTGAAGCCGTGATTGAAAACCGGAATCTCTTTACCGACCTGAACGCCTACGACCTTGTGTTTGCGTCCTCGGTCAACGGCAAGCCGGAGCGCCGGGCGGTGCTGCGGGCAGACTGCAAGCCGGGCGGGACGGAGCACATCCCGTTTCCCTTTGCCTTACCGGAGGCTGGGCTTGCCTGCATGACCGTTACCGCCATCCAGCGGGCTGCACTGCCCGGCATCCCGGCGGGCTATGAAGCCGCTTTGGGGCAGGTATGGCACAACTACGCCGCCGCCCGGCTGACCGTTGCCGCGCCGGAATTGGTGGAGATGGACTGCAACATCGGCGTAAAGGGCGATGGCTTCGAGTACATCTTTGGTCGCGGCAAGGGGCTGGTGTCCATCCGCTACAACGGTGTGCAGCTGTTGGACGATACCGTG
>OCLX01000794.1_pt1 | contig 10765 bp, 8 predicted proteins | sample 1538961 | NCBI WGS metagenome assembly OCLX01 (sample SAMN04168657, study PRJEB22393) | human gut metagenome | biome: human gut microbiome; feature: stool | host: Homo sapiens | collected 2014-03-20
CTTAATATCTTCTTTCTTGCCGCCAAAGAGCTCACAGACAGCTTCCGCCTGAGTCCGGATGGTACAAGCCGGAGCTTTCTGAACGAGGATGTCACCATTCTGACCATGTTCGAAAGCAAACAATACGAGATCCACCGCTTCTTCCAATGACATGATGAAGCGCGTCATTTTAGGCTCGGTCAATGTTACAGGATTACCATTGCGGATCTGCTCTATCCAAAGAGGAATGACTGAACCACGAGAACACATCACGTTGCCATAACGTGTACAACAAATCTTGGTCTTGCCGGAGTAGCGGCTCTTTGCCACTGCTATCTTTTCCTCAACAGCTTTGGTGATACCCATAGCATTGATTGGATAGGCAGCCTTATCCGTGGAAAGGCAGATTACGGCACCAACACCTGCCTCAATAGCAGCCGTCAATACATTGTCAGTACCGATTACATTCGTCTTGACAGCTTCCATTGGGAAAAATTCGCAACTCGGAACCTGCTTCAAGGCAGCAGCATGGAAGATATAGTCTACTCCCGGCATAGCGTTCCTACAAGACTGGAGGTTGCGTACATCACCAATAAAGAATTTTATTTTATTTGCCACATCAGGATACTTAACCTGCCGGCATAGCGTTCCTACAAGACTGGAGGTTACGTACATCACCGATAAAGAATTTTATTTTATTTGCCACATCAGGATACTTAACCTGATATTCGTGGCGCATATCGTCCTGTTTCTTCTCGTCACGTGAAAATATACGAATTTCACCGATATCGGTACGAAGGAAACGATTCAAGACAGCATTACCGAAAGAACCTGTTCCACCGGTAATCATTAGGGTTTTACCCGCAAAAATGCTCATAGTTTTATTGTTTTATTTCTCCGTATTATAAAACTTTACATACCACTCTGCAAAGTTTCTTAGACCATCTCTCAAACTTGTACCCGGTTTAAAAGCAAAATCCTGTTCCAATGAAGTAGTATCAGCATAAGTTACAGGCACATCACCCGGTTGCATAGGCACAAGTTCTTTATGGGAATCAAAATCATAGTCTTTCGGAAGCACACCGGCACGGACTAATTCTTCCTGAAGAATAGTTACAAATTCAAGCAGGTTCTCCGGATGACTGTTACCGATATTATATACTTTGTATGGTGGAATCGGAAGTCCGTCTTCCCCATTCTCTTTTTCCGGAGCGTGTTGTATAACACGTACTACTCCCTCCACAATATCATCCACATAGGTAAAATCACGTTTACAATTACCATAATTGAATATCTTGATAGTTTCGCCTTTTACAAGCTTGTCGGTAAACCCAAAATACGCCATATCCGGACGACCTGCAGGACCATAAACCGTAAAGAAACGTAAGCCTGTTGATGGAATATTATAGAGTTTTGAGTATGCGTGAGCCATCAACTCGTTACTCTTTTTTGTTGCTGCATAAAGGCTGACCGGGTTGTCAACCTTGTCATCAGTTGAATACGGAACTGTCTTGTTACTGCCGTATACGGATGATGAAGAAGCATAAACCAAGTGCTCCACCTCATAATGACGGCAGGCTTCAAGGATATTATAGAAACCGATAAGATTACTTTGGACATAGGCATCAGGATTGGTGATACTGTAACGGACGCCCGCCTGGGCCGCAAGATTTACGACAACGGAAATTCTGTCTTCAGAGAAAATTCTTTCTACCGCATCCTTATCGGCAATCGAGGCACGGACAAAAGTCCAGTCACGGTTTAACAACTCTATTTCCTTGAGACGCTCATACTTGATATTGACATCGTAATAATCGGTGATGGAATCAACACCGATTACCCTGATATTTCGGAAATCATGGAAAAGGCGCATGACAAGGTTGCTCCCAATAAAACCGGCAGCACCCGTTACAAGCACAGTCTTTCCGTCCAGCTCTACATTATATGGCAACATGGTCAGTCCCTTCTAAAAATGTCACGTGTATAAACCTTAGCTTCCACATCTTCCAGACTGTTGTCAAAACGGTTGGCTATGATAGCCTTGCTCTGCACCTTGAATCCAGCAAGATCGTTAACAACCCTGCTGCCGAAAAATGTAGTCCCGTCCTCAAGCGTGGGTTCATAGATGATCACTTCCGCACCCTTCGCCTTGATACGTTTCATTATACCTTGAATGGCGGACTGGCGGAAATTGTCAGAGTTCGATTTCATGGTCAGGCGGTATACACCGATGACGCAAGTATGTTCCTTGGATGCGTCCCATTGTCCATTTCCCGTATAATAACCTGCCTTGCGGAGCACTGCATCAGCTATATAATCCTTACGGGTTTTGTTTGATTCCACGATTGCGGACATCATGTTCTGAGGAACATCCTGATAGTTGGCAAGGAGTTGTTTTGTATCTTTCGGCAGGCAGTAACCGCCATAACCGAATGAAGGATTATTATAATGTGTCCCAATACGGGGGTCAAGGCCTACGCCCTCAATGATCGCTTTGCTGTCCAATCCCTTTATTTCAGCGTATGTATCAAGTTCGTTAAAGTAGCTGACACGGAGAGCCAGATAGGTGTTGGCGAAGAGCTTGACTGCTTCATTAAAGTAGCTGACACGGAGAGCCAGATAGGTGTTGGCGAAGAGCTTGACTGCTTCCGCTTCTTTTATGCCCATAAAGAGCGTGTCGATGTTTTCTTTGACAGCCCCTTCCTGCAAAAGGGCAGCAAATGTCCTAGCTGCTTCCTGTAACATAGTGACATCCGTGACAGACCGGATCGCCTTGTTTTCTTCAGCAAACTCCGGACCGTCAATGATCTTCGGATAACCTACGATGATACGGCTCGGGTAGAGATTGTCATAAAGGGCCTTGCTTTCACGAAGGAACTCCGGTGAAAACAGCAGGTTGAACTTCTTGACTCCTTTCTGGGCATATTTTACATAAAGGTTACGGGTATAGCCCACCGGAATTGTCGATTTGATGACCATTACGGCATCGGGATTCACTTCAAGCACAAGATTGATAACTTCCTCCACACGACTCGTATCGAAATAATTCTTCACAGGATCGTAGTTTGTAGGAGCGGCTATTACCACAAAGTCGGCATCAGCATAGGCTGACCTCCCGTCCAAAGTGGCAACAAGATCAAGCGGCTTTTCAGCCAGATACTTCTCGATATAATCATCCTGGATAGGGGAAACCTTATTGTTCAGTTTCTCCACCTTTTCCGGGATTACATCCACGGCAGTTACATGATGATGTTGTGATAGCAGTGTCGCTATGCTCAGTCCCACATAGCCAGTTCCGGCTACTGCGACCCGAATCTCTTTGAAATCACGCATATTATGTTTGATTTGGTTTTATCAATAGCAGTTTATTTATCCTCCCGACTTGTATGCTTCTCTCCATAACCATAGCCATAACCATAACGCTTGCCATAGCCATAATACTTGCCGTATTTACCATAACCATAATAATAGCTGTACTTCTTTTTCTGAAGATCCAAGCCGTTAATGGCGATACAGAGGTTAGGCAGTTTGTTGTTTTCCATAAGCTCATTGATCAAAGTAAACTCTGCCTTACGGGTATAATCAGCACGGCATACGTATACCGACAAATCAGCTGTGCGACCTATCAGCAAGGTATCAGTTACCATACCCACGGGGGCCGTATCCAGAATCACATAGTCAAAATTAGCCTTCAACGTTTCGATGGCTTTTTCCAAGCCGTCACGGGCCAATAATTCCGTTGGATTGGGAGGAACTGATCCGCCCGGAAGAATAAACAGATTCTTGTTTATATCGGAAGGCTGTACTAAATCCATCAGATTCTTTGTCGGATTGGTCAGAAACTGGGTAATACCATGTTCCTTTTGGGAAATATTAAAAACCTTATTCAATCCCGGTTTACGAATGTCAAGACCTACTATCACAACCTTTTTCCCTAACAAAGAAAGACTAATAGCCAAATTAGATGATACAAAAGACTTACCTTCACCACTGATGGTAGAAGTCACCAGAATCACATTCTTGCCATTTTCAAGCATAAACTGAAGATTGGTACGTACATTACGGAATGTCTCGCTCATCAAATTATTATGATTCTCAAATACAGCTATAGAACCGGACTTTTCATCCGCCAACGGGATATCGCCAATAACAGGAAGAGAAGTTAGTTTTTCAACATCAGCACGGCCCTCAATCTTGAATTTGGTCAAGCCAATCAGATAAATAATACCTACCGGAAATCCTACTCCTAATACCAAGGCGGCAAGATAGACCATCATCCTCTTAGGAGAAACCGGATTGTCGTCCGCTAACGCTTCATCAATAATCTTGGCATTATTTGCTGTAGCTGCCAAAGTGATGGCATTCTCTTCACGTTTTTGAAGTAACATCAAATAAAGACCGGCCTTAATTTCCTGCTGCCGGGCGATACTTACGAACTGGCGTTCCTGGGTCGGAGCGTCATTAATACGACGAGAATAGCGGTTCGCCTCACGGGCAAGGTCTTCTTTGGTTATCTGCAATCCTTTCAATGTAGCATCCAGCGTAGCCTGTACATTGCTCCGCATCGCACGGATACTAGTATCCAAATTTATGATCGTCGGATTATTCTCGGTTGATGTACGGAGCAAGCGCTTTCTTTCAACCAACATTTCATTATATCTGTCTATTGCACCAGCTGATGCTGCATCCTGTAATCCAATATTACTTGGCAAGACCTCATATTCATTACCTTGCATATAGCGTTGCAAATCCATCACCAAATTGATTTGAGTCTGGTTTTCCACACGTTTCTTTTCATATTCAGCATTACCGGTTAAGGCTATTTGCGCCTCACTGCTCAAATCTGTAATTCCAGCGCTACGCTTGAAGTTCTCCAAGTCTTGTTCTGTACTTCCAAGTTCCTTGGAAATAATGCCGATACGTTCGTCGATGAATTCTGCGGTTTTTTGGGCTACCTCATTCTTGTCATTATTGGCATTGATATTGTACATCTCAAGGAGTTTGTTGATGAAGTCCCTGCCACGCCAGGTATTTGAGTTCTTCAACGAAAGAACAGCTACAGAAGTGGTTTTTGATGTAGGGGCTATCGACAAGGACTGGATATATCCTTTGGCCACAGACATCGGCCGGTTTATAAAAGCTTTTATATGACGCTCTTTACTTTCCTCCTTAGCCTGATTAACCGCCAATGTATCCTTGCTTTCAAAAAAGGCGACCGTCCCCTCATCCGTCGGAAAAACAGCTGGTAATTGTTCGAATTGTTTCCGATACTCTTTGTCTTTCACTGTTATCAATACATCCATCCCACCATTGGGAAATAAAGTCATCTCCACTTCCATTGGTGCAGACAGCTTTTCCGCCTCTTGTGGAGTCAAGCTCACCACTACGGGCGAGGTACGGTAAAGTTCCCTACTAGGAAACTCATCGTCATCCTTATAAGTCACAAACAGTCCCAAATTGTTGACCACTTCACGGGCAAGAGACTTTGATTTCAGCACCTCGATTTCATTGTCTACATTGTTCGACGAGGAAACGAAGCCGTCCAGTCCCATCTTTTCCAGTTCGGAGGACATGCTCGCACCACCGCCTTTCTTGTCATCCTTGATCAAGACTGTAGCGGATATATTATAGACAGGAGTGGCCAGACGCAGGTAACGGAAAAGGATTTCCTGAATATTCACCTGCTCTTCCGGTTGCTCACCCCGGTTCTCTCTTTTTTCCTCAATCATATCTATATTACTATTTGAAGATTGTTACTAATAAACTTGCCAATGATACCAGAATAGAAGTAGCGGAGAACCACAAGCTAGTACTGTTACCTATATCGGAATTACGGGCTTTTGCTTTATTAGGAGTCACATAAACTATATCATTCTGTTGTAACCAATAATAAGGAGAAAGAATTGTCTCCGCCTTGTTTAAATCCAATGTCACAATTTCCTGTTTGCCATCAGCACCCTCACGAATCAGCTTGACATTGTCACGGACGCCCCAGACGGTCATATCCCCCGCCATAGCCAAGGCTTCTAGCAGGTTTACCTTCTCGTTACTGATGGTAAACGTACCCGGACGGGCTACTTCTCCCAATACGGAAATCTTGTAATTAACCATACGCACGGTGACGATCGGACTCTCCTTGATGTAAGGTTTCAGTTTTTCGACAATCAACTGCTCGGCCTCCTTCTTGGTCAGACCGCCCACTTTTAATTCGCCTAATACCGGAAAATTGATCTTTCCTTCATTATCCACCAGATAGGGCTGTAGGACAGGCTGAGCTGTCAACTGTGTATTCCCAATAGCCACACTGCCAGGACCCGCTACAGTCAAATTGAATGGAACTGCAAGTTCCGGACTAGTACACGACACCACGATAGTAAGTAAGTCTTTAGGCATTATCTTTGCATCATACAAATTTTCCTGTTGATTGATATCCTTTACAACTCCCGCATCCTGCAAATAAGGTACTTTCTTATAAGACTGACAGGAAGCAAGCAGAAATACCGCTATCAGGCAAGAAAACAGACTTTCATACAAGCTTCGTACATTCAAATGCGTGCGCAATGATTTATTCATGTTAAATGATAATTTATTTATAGAATCTTTTGTTGATTATTTCCTATTTATTCTTTATCCAATACTTCAAATCGCGGAGAATTCTTTGACTTAAATTCCGGAACTATTTTCTTCATCAACCGCACGGTATCCATGATCTTTACCGCACGCGACAACTTTTCAAACTCTGCATAAGTATCAAGAATATCAGCATATTCATACCGACGAACTTTGGCGATCATGATTTTCTTATTTTCTGTCGGGATCGTATTTTCTTTATCGCTCAATACCTCTTCATAAAGCTTCTCACCCGGACGTAATCCCGTGAATTCTATTTTGATGTCTTCACCCGGACGATAGCCAGCCAATTCGATCATACGAGTCGCTAGATCGACGATCTTGACTGCTTTTCCCATCTCAAAAACAAAGATCTCATTACCCTCACCCATTGTGGCGGCCTCCATTACCAAACGGCAAGCTTCGGGAATGGTCATGAAGAAACGAATAATATCGGGGTGAGTAACAGTTACCGGCCCACCATTCTCTATCTGTTCTTTAAAACGAGGAATGACAGAACCGTTACTACCCAATACATTACCAAAGCGGGTGGTGATAAATTTGGTATGACCTTTCACTTTTCCTTCACGGATAGCACATCCCAGACTTTGAACATAGATTTCAGCTAAACGCTTGGAACAGCCCATTACATTAGTAGGATTTACAGCTTTATCCGTAGACACCATAATCATCTTTTCAGCACCATATTCTACAGCCATGTCAGCCACCTGACGAGAACCGGTCACATTGACAAGCACAGCCTCACAAGGATTTTCCTCCATCAAAGGCACATGTTTATAAGCGGCGGCATGAAAAACAATTTGAGGATGATACAATTCGAATACCATACGAACGCGTTCCTTCACACGCACATCACCAATCACCGGAACAAAATCTATATTTGGATATTTTTTCTCAAACTCAAGACGGACATTATGCAGAGGTGTTTCTGCAGAGTCGAACATGATAAGTTTCTGAATTCCCATCTGCACTAATTGACGGCAAAGTTCACTACCAATACTGCCTGCCGCACCAGTCACCAACACCACTTTTCCCCTGAATTCTTCTGCAACCTGACGAAGGTTGATATTAATTTCGGCACGACCCAACAAATCCTCAATCTTAATAGGACGTACCCACTGATGAAAGTTTCCATCAGAATCCGCTTCACTGATAGTAGGAGCTATCAATGTTTTAAGTTCATTGTTTTTACAATATTCCAAAAGTCGTTTTTCTTCCAGGCGGGTATCTTCATAACGGGCAAACAGAATCCCCTTAATTCCGCGCTTCCGCATGATATAATCAACATCCGATTCATTTTCAAAGTAATAAACGGGAAGATCTGCCAATCGGCGTCGGCTGTTATTTTTACCATATACATAAAAACCGGTTACTTTATAATGTGCACTATCCCTAAGACGTAACTTCAAGGCTACACTCTCTTCATTAGTACCATAAATAAGAATACGTGTGTTCTTTTTATTCACCCAATCCAATAAAAAATCATAGACGATTATCAATGATACACGGAAGGTCGTCAAGATCACTAAAGTCAATAAACCATCAAATAGAAGATAGGATATTTTATAATTATATGGCAATTGGGTCTCATATATAACTCCAAAAGAAATAATGACCAAACAGGTAATTTTAAATAAAACGGCACACATGATACGCCAAAGTTCACGTGCCTGTGAGAAACGAATTGTATTACGATAAGTATGGAATAATAAAGAGCCCGCAACACTTGCCACCAAAGAAACGCAAGCAAACTTACAAAGCATCCAGTCGGTCATTGGAACATGCGCCATATAATGAATTACCGCATAAGCGACCAACGAACATAATACAGAAATTGCCGTGTCAATACCTAAAATAACCCAATAACTGAAATAATTTTTGCGGGCATATTGCACTATGCCCTTCAATGTTTTTTCCATTATAGTATAAATGAATAAAATAATATTTCGAAATTTGATTTATCTGATTGATTATGATCAGTACAAGGACTATGACTACGATTTCCATGTTGGTGTAGCCCAACAGAGAATCCCTTCATCTTTCGATACGGACATACATTTCTACACTATATCTTTTGTAAAGATATAATTCATAATACTTTATGGATTTTTATTTTTGAGAGAGGTCATCGATAAATATATCCACTGTTTGGTTACCGATGTCAGATAGACTGCCTGCTATTTTACAGACTTTCATTACATTTTTGCAGTAAAATCCCCATACCCCTATAAAATAGATTGATTACTCAATCACGTAAATCCCCATTTTCAGATACCGGCTCTACACACCCAGCCGGTATATCTACACATGCACACCCTAACATTGTCAATCGAACAGCAACTTTCGATTTCCCATTCACATGTACTAATTCCCCTTCCAATCCTGCCAATGGTCCCTTGATTACCCGTATTTTCTCTCCCGGAGCCAATGGCGATGTACTCATGCTAATCGTCTCATCCGAGTAATCGAGCATAAACTTAAATCGCAACATTTGTTGATCAGGAATAACAGCCGGAGTACTCTCCCCACGTAATACCATGTAACGGCTGATAGAAGATAAAGTCAGGACTTCTTTTTGTTCTTGCAGATCAACGTGAACGAAAATCATCATCGGAAGCAGTACCCGGTCGACAATTTTACGGCGGTCGCTCCATTGATGGACTTCTTGTTGAATTGGAAGGAAATTTTCGATCCCCATTTTCGTAAGCCGCTCACCCGTTTTTTTCTCGTGACAAATACGTACGATTGCCACCAACCAACGTTTTGAGCGCGCTACGCTGCTGCCAATCACATCTGTTGGCAGAAGATTTCGATCGTCATTTTTCTTAATGATCATGTATTTTTACCCCTCATTTTTCCATACCCCTTAGGCAATGGATTGAATTCGGTGACAAAGATAGATAAAATTATAAATAGTAAACAAGAAAAAACGCTTTCTTTTTTTACATACAAATAGAAATATACAGTTAAGACTATCTTGGACGTGAAAAATCCGCTATCACATTGGTTCTATTTTACCACCCATATTTTGTACAACATCCCTAAACAAATCAGGCGCGGAAATTCCGCGCCTGATTTCTATTCTTTCGATTTACTTACCACTTATAATTGATACCGAAGCTAAGCAATTCTTTCAACTGGAAGAAGCTGTCTCCTTCAGTCGGTTTCGAGCTGTCGTCAAAACGGGTATGTATATAGAGCTTAGTAGAAAGATAACGGTTCAATACGAAGTTGAATGTATTTTCCCATTCTACACGTGCCCAATGATAGTTGGTCAGATAATTGAGACGAGACTCTAAAGTTACTGCAGAGATGATGGTCCAGTTCAATGTGGATTGCAACTGGGAACCAAAGTCGTTTTTAGAGCATTTTCCTTTGTCTAAGCCAAACTTTGTTTCGTCTACTTCAGAATTACCGATATAACGCAAATTATAAGTCAACGGCGCCATAAACACAGAAAGATTAAATTTCTTCTTACTCAATTTATAATCCATACCGACACTGACCGCCAAATCTGCCGGAGACATGAAAGATGAAACCAATTCTTCGCTGTTAGCTTTATATCCGTTGAAAAACTGTGTCTTAAACTCGGACCGTTGAAAAACTGTGTCTTAAACTCGGACGAAATGGTATAATACCAATTCTTGAAAGCTCTCAAACCTAATTTATTATACAAACGAAATTGGTCTGTATTGAACAGATATTTATGGTATTCATCTGACGGAGTGGAAGTCATACCTACTTTAGCTTCCAGCTGGTTCTCAAACAGCACCTTTTCATTGTCATTATAGTTGGCAAAAATCTGAAAAGTGGCTAATCCGGAGAAGTTACTTTCACCTCCCTTATACCAGTTATCCGAAAGGTGGTTCTGGCTAATCTGCAACGATCCGTTACCTCCGGTCACCCACCAGTTCGGCCGACTAATCTTCATATTGGCTTTCCCTACATTATCATCCATATTTTCCGGTTGAAACAGATGAATAACGTTTGCTTTGGGAGATATTTTCGGCTTCACATCATGACGGAACACGTCACGACTCATGATACGATCCTCCGTAGTGACAACTAATTCCGGACGCTCCAAATAAAGATCCATCAACGCGCTGTTGACTATCTTCCCGGCACGTTGAGTTTTGGTAAATACCAGGGTATCGTA
>OCLX01000801.1_pt1 | contig 10630 bp, 9 predicted proteins | sample 1538961 | NCBI WGS metagenome assembly OCLX01 (sample SAMN04168657, study PRJEB22393) | human gut metagenome | biome: human gut microbiome; feature: stool | host: Homo sapiens | collected 2014-03-20
GAGGTGCTGCTCAAGGTCGAGCCGTCGCTTGAGCTTCCCTTCTGATAGACCGCGTCAGGAATTTTCCTCATGACTGATTCGAACAACTGGACCCTGCTTCCCTTCCTGCGCGACAGCGCAGGCGTGGACACCATGGTGACCGCCTGCGGGATCCGCCTTGACATCTCCCGCCAGCGCCTGACGGGCGAGGACCTCAAGCGCCTTGTCGACCACTGCCGCACGCGCGACGTCGAGGAGGCGCACCGCCGCATGATGGCGGGCGAGATCGTCAATCCGAGCGAAGGGCGCGCAGCGCTTCACACTTCGCTGCGATCCTTCTCGGCCGGTGCGCCGAAGTTCGCCGAGGTCGACCGCGAGCGTCGCCGCATGCTCGACTTCGCGCGCCAGGTGCGCGAGGGCATCCGCCTCGGCTGCAGGGGTGACCGCATCACCGACGTGATCAACGTCGGCATCGGCGGCTCCGACATGGGGCCGCACGCGGTCTACCATGCGCTTCGTCCCTCCAATCCGAAGATCCGCGTCCATTTTCTCTCCACCGTCGACGGCGTGCTCCTTGAGCGCATTCTCGACGTCTGCAATCCGCTGACGACCCTCGTCGTCGTCTCCTCGAAGAGCTTCGGCACCCGCGAGACGCTCGTCAACGCCGCAGCCGTCGACCAGTGGCTGCTCAACCACGGCATCGTGGGCACGGACCGTGCGCACCACATGGTGGTCGTCTCAGCCAACCCCGACGCGGCCGCCCAGATGTGCCTGCCCGAGGAGAACTTCTTCCGCATGTGGGACTGGGTCGGCGGCCGATTCTCCGTCTGGGGCGCAGTGGGCCTGCCGCTCGCACTCTCTCTCGGGCCCGAGGTTTTCCTCGAGTTCCTGCAAGGCGCGGCCGAAATGGACCGCCACTCGCTGACGGCGCCGCTTGAGAAGAACCTTCCCGCGACGCTGGCCATGATTGCGTTCTGGAACGCCAACCGCCTCGAGATCAGCACGCACTGCGTGCTGCCCTACGACGAGCGCCTGCGCGTGATCGTGCCCTGGCTGCAGCAGCTCGAGATGGAGTCGCTCGGCAAGAACCACACGCCTGACGGCCGCCGCATCCCCGGCAGGACCGGCCAGGCCGTCTGGGGCGCAAACGGCAACGAGGCCCAGCACAGCTTCTACCAGTGGCTTCGCGAAGGCACGGGCCGCGCCAGCATCGATCTCCTCTGGAGCGAGATGCCCGGCCACCGCTATGCGGAGCACTACCGCGTGCTGCTCGCCAACGCCCGAGCTCAGGCCGAGGCGCTCATCATGCGCGATCCCGACAATCCCTGCTTCAACGCCGTCTCAGCCATCGTGATGGACGCCGTGACGCCGCGCCGCCTCGGCGCGCTCATGGCCATGTACGAGCACAAGACGACGATGCTCGGCACGCTCTTCGGCATCAACCCCTTCGACCAGCCCGGCGTCGAGCTTGGCAAGCGCCTGAGCAAGCGCGCCGAACGTGGCGAGGATCCGATGACTGCAGTTGCGGAAGAGGTGAGGTTTTAATTGAAGATCCTCGTCATCAAGTCCTCCTCCATGGGCGACATCATTCATGCGCTGCCCGTGGCTCATGACATCAGGCAGGCTCTGCCCGAGGCCGAGCTTCACTGGGTTGCGGAAGAGAGCTTCCGCGACATTCCGACGCTCGCCCCCGCAGTCTCCAAGGTTCACGTGACGGCCTTCCGCCGCTGGCGCAAGGCCATTCTCTCGGGTCCCGTCCGAGCCGAAATGGCGGACGTGAAGAATGCGCTTCGCGCCGAACACTACGACGTCGTGCTCGACATCCAGGGGCTGATGCGCTCGGCGATGGTCGCCCGCTGGGCGGGCGTGCCCGCCACGGGCTACAGCTGGGGCACGGCCCGCGAGCCGATCGCCTCGCTCGCCTATGCCCGCAAGCTTGATCTGCCCGCATCGCTCGGCGCCGTGCGCCGCTACCGCATGGCCGCAGCCGAAGCTCTCGGCTACGAGATCGATCCCGAAAGGCCCGTCTTCGGCCTGCAGGCGAATGCGGAGCCGTCCGTGAAGCCCGCCGGTCCCTATGCGGCGTTAGCCGTCAATACGAGCCGTGACGAAAAGCTCTGGCCCGAGGAGTACTGGACGCATCTGGGCCGCAAGTTCGCCGGCGCAGGCCTCAGAAGCGTTCTCTTCTGGGGCAGCGACGTCGAGCGCGAGCGCGTGGAGCGTCTGGTCAGGACCATTCCCGGCGCCGAAGTGGCTCCGAGGACCACTCTGGCGACGACGGCCGCCACGCTGGCCCGTGCCGAGTGCGTCGTGGGCGTCGACACGGGGCTTGCCCATCTCGGGGCGGCGCTCGGTCGTCCGAGCGTCGGCATCTTCGTCTCCACGCCGACCGAGACCCTGAAGCTTGTCGGGGACGGTCCCGTGCGCAGCCTCGGCGGCATCGGACAGTGTCCGGACGTCGACGAGGTTTGGAAGGCGCTCGTCGCCGTTCAGGGAGAACGCTTGTGAGAATCACTCCGTCCATGTACAGGGCGGTGAGCGTCGTTGCGCTCCCGCTCGCCAGTCTTTATCTGATGTGGCGCTCCCGCCGCCAGCCCGCTTACCGCCAGTTCTGGGACGAACGCTTCGCCTGGTCGAGCTTTCCGCTCAAGACGGGGCGTCCGCGCGTCTGGATCCACGCCGTGAGCGTGGGCGAGACGAATGCCGCTAAGCCGCTGCTCGAGGCGGTTCTCGAGCGCTGGCCCGAGTGTGACGTGCTGCTCACGCACATGACGCCGACGGGTCGCGAGGCCGGCGCCAAGCTTGTGGCGCTTGCGCCCGACCGCATCCATCAGTGCTATCTGCCCTACGACGCGCCGTATGCCGTCGAGAAGTTCTTCCGCCAGACCCAGCCCACGATCGGCATCATCATGGAGACCGAGGTGTGGCCGAACCTCATGAGCGAGGCCAAGCGGTGCGGCGTGCCGATGGTGCTTGCCAATGCGCGCGAAAGCGAGAAGTCCCGCGCTCAGGCCGAGAAGTTCCTCGACGTGATGGGCCCCGCCTTCGGCAGCTTCACGGCCATCCTCGCGCAGAGCGAGGAGGACAAGGAGCGTCTTGAGAGCCTTGGCGGACGCAACGTCACCGTCTGCGGCAGCGTCAAGTTCGATATCCGTCCGAACGCCTCCCAGGAGGCCGCCGCGCGTGCCTGGAAGGCGTCGCTCAGCCGCCCCGTCGCGCTCATCGCCTCGACCCGTCAGGGCGAGGAGGTGCTGTTTGCGAAGGCCATGGCCACCCGTCCCGAACTTCTCAGGCGTGCGCAGTTCTGGCTGGTGCCGCGTCATCCGCAGCGCTTCGACGAGGTCTTCCGCACGCTCACCGGCGCAGGCCTCAAGGTCTGCCGCCGCTCGCAGATTGCGGAGCCCGCCGACGTGCCCGCCGACACCGACGTCGTGCTCGGCGACAGCATGGGCGAAATGAGCTTCTACTGCGCTCTGGCCGACATGACGGCCATGGGCGGATCCTTTCAGAACCACGGCTCCCAGAACGTAATCGAGCCCGCGCTTGCAGGCTCGCCCATCGTCGTGGGACCGTCCATCTTCAACTTTCAGAAGGTCATCCGCGACGGCCTGTCCGCCGGCGCCATGGTGCAGGTCGAGACTCCCGAGGAGGCACTCGACCGGTTCGAGCACTGGCTTGACGTTCCCGAAACCCGCGTGAGCGCGAGCGAGGCTGCCCTCGGCTTTTCGAGGCAGTATGCGGGCGCGACTCAGCGAATGATGACGATATTGGAGGTCTTGTGGCAGAAGGCACAGAAAACAGCATCCCTAACGTCGTAAGCATCGCGGGGGTGGACCCCTCGGGCGGTGCGGGCGTTCTCGCCGACGTCAAGGCCATGAGCGCCTGCGGCGCCTATGCCTGCGGCGTCATCGCGGCCCTGACCGCTCAGAACACGCAGACCGTCACGGGCGTCATGCCCGTGCCCGCGACCTTCCTCAAGGAGCAGATCGACACGCTCTTTGACGACGTTCGCATCGACGCGGTCAAGATCGGCATGCTCGGCACGGTCGAGCAGATCGAGACGGTGGCCGACGCGCTCGTGCGCCGCAAGCCCCGCTTCGTGGTGCTCGACCCCGTCATGGTCGCCAAGGGCGGCAGCCGGCTGCTTGCGGCTGACGCCGTCGACGCCTTGAAGGAGAGGCTCCTGCCGCTCGCCACCATCATCACGCCCAACCTGCCCGAAGCCATGTGCCTTCTCGGACGAGAAGAGGACGTGACGGAGGAGGAGTTCCCCGAAGTCGCCCGCGAGCTCTGGAAGCTCCTCGGGCGTCGAAACGCCTGGGTCTATCTCAAGGGCGGCCATCTTGAGGGCGAGTCCGCCTACGACCTGCTCTTCAACAACGTCGTCTCGGTTCCCTTCACGGCTCCCCGCGTACCGACGAAGAACACGCACGGCACGGGCTGCACGCTTTCGTCCGCCATCGCCGCCTTCCTGCCGCAGTCGGTCGACGTGCCCGAGGCCTGCCGCCGCGCCAAGGAGTACCTGACGGGCGCCGTCCGACACGCAGGCGAGCTCGACGTCGGCCACGGCCACGGTCCCACGAACCACTTCTGGCGCCTCTGGAAGGAGATGGTGTAAAAATTTGTAACGTCTTCTTGACGGGTGATTGGGGAGGCTGCATAATCTCAATCCTCAACGGCGCATTAGCTCAGTCGGTTAGAGCAGAGGAATCATAATCCTTGTGTCCGCGGTTCGAGTCCGTGATGCGCCACCAGATTTCAAAAGCCCCGCCTTCTCCACTGAAGCGCGGGGCTTTTTTCTTTCCCGGCCGCAGGCCATGGTCCTGCGGCTCTAAACATCGTCCCCGGATCTAAACCGTGCAAGCGAAGAAACTCTATCTGCGCAGCTTCGGCTGCCAAATGAACGACTACGACAGCGGTCGCATCGCCGACCTTCTCAACGCCGAAATGGGCTATGAACGCACCGACGTGCTTGAGGAGGCCGACCTGGTCGTCGTCAACACCTGCTCCATTCGTGAAAAGGCCCAGGAGAAGACTTTCTCCGACCTCGGCCGCATCCGCGAAGTCAAGAAGACGCGTCCCGGCATGCTGATCGCCGTGGGCGGCTGCGTCGCGAGCCAGGAGGGCGAAAACGTCATCCGCCGCGCGCCCTGCGTTGACGTGGTCTTCGGACCGCAGACCCTGCATCGTCTGCCCGACATGCTTCGCGCCCGCGTTGAGACGGGCCGTCCCCAGGTCGACGTGAGCTTCCCCGAAATCGAGAAGTTCGATCATCTGCCCGCCCCGAAGGCGCATGGTGCCGCCGCCTTCGTCTCGATCATGGAAGGCTCCTCGAAGTACTGCTCCTACTGCGTGGTGCCCTACACCCGCGGCGAGGAGATCTCGCGCCCGATGGTGGACGTCCTCATGGAGGTCGCCCAGCTTGCCGATCAGGGCGTCAGGGAAGTGACGCTTCTCGGCCAGAACGTGAACGCCTATCGCGGCAAGATGCCCGACGGCTCGATTGCGGACTTCGCCCTGCTGCTTGACTACGTCTCCGAAATCGACGGCATCGAGCGCATCCGCTACACGACGAGCCATCCGCGTGAATTCTCCCAGCGCATCATCGACGCCTACGCCCGCCTGCCCAAGCTCGTCAACCACGTGCACCTGCCCGTGCAGGCGGGCTCCGACCGCGTGCTCGCCGCCATGAAGCGCGGCTACACCGCCGCCGAGTACGTCGAGATCACGAGGAAGCTCCGAGAGCTTCGTCCCGACATCTCGATCGCGACCGACTTCATCGTGGGCTTCCCCGGTGAAACCGCCGAGGACTTCGAGGACACGATGAAGCTCGTCGAGGAAGTGGGCTTCGACGCCAGCTTCTCCTTCATCTACAGCCCGCGTCCCGGCACGCCCGCCGCCCGTCTTCCCGACGACACGCCCTATGACGTGAAGCTTGCGCGCCTGCAGCGCCTGCAGGCGACGATCGACGCGAACGCGACCCGCATTAGCGAGAGCATGCTCGGCACCGAGCAGCGCGTGCTCGTGCTCGGCCCCGCGCGCAAGGGCGAGGGCTTCCTCATGGCCCGCACGGACAACAACCGCATCGTGAACTTCGAGGGACCGCTCTCGCTTGTGGACACGATGGTGCGTGTTAAAGTGACGGATGTGTATCCGCATTCGCTTGGCGGACAACTTCTGGACTGACTACCGACCTATGGCTAGTGAAAAGACCGTGCAGCCCGAAACGCTGCGCTACTCCGCAGATGCGGGAAACGCCGAGCTTTCCGCGCTCTGCGGCCCGCTTGACGAAAACCTGAGGCAGATCGAGACGATCCTCAACGTGCGCGTCAGCCGCCGCGGAGACGTCTTCCGCGTGACGGGCGAGCTTGAGGCCGCCCGCCGCGCCGTGACGGCGCTCGCAGCCCTGATGACCCGCGTCAAGAGCACGGGCGAGGAGCTGAGCGTCGACGACATCCAGTGGCACTTCGTCGGACATGACGACGAGTACCGCAGCGGCGCCGCGTCCGATCCCGAGGGCGCCGTCGACGACGTCGACCTCAAGGTCCGCCGCCGCGACCTCCAGGGCCGCACGCCCAACCAGCGCCTTTACCTCAAGGCCATCATGGGGCACGACATCAGCTTCGGCGTCGGTCCCGCCGGCACGGGCAAGACCTTCCTCGCCGTCGCCGCGGCCGTCGACGCCTTCGAGCGCGGCACCGTCGAGCGCATCGTGCTCACGCGCCCCGCCGTCGAGGCGGGCGAGCGTCTCGGCTTCCTGCCCGGCGACCTGACGCAGAAGGTCGATCCGTACCTGCGTCCGCTCTACGACGCGCTCTTCGATCTGATGGGCTTCGAGAAGTCACAGCGCCTCATGGAGCGCCAGTCGATCGAGGTGGCGCCGCTCGCCTACATGCGAGGCCGCACACTCAACAATGCGTTCGTCATCCTTGACGAGGCCCAGAACACGACGCCTGAGCAGATGAAGATGTTTCTCACTCGCATCGGCTTTGGTTCCAAGGCTGTGATCACGGGCGACGTGACGCAGATCGACCTTCCGAAGGGCGTTCCGAGCGGCCTGAAGCATGCGATCCGCATTCTTGACGGCGTGCGCGGCATCGAGATCACGCGTTTCACGTCCAAGGACGTGGTGCGCCATCCGCTCGTCGCGCGAATCGTCGACGCTTATGAAGAGGCCGCCAAGCAGGATGAGCTTGCGGCCAAGGCCAGAAAAGAGGTGAAAGAATGAGCGAACCTGCAGTGAAGTTTTCGTTCCAGAACGCGGCCGCTTTCCCGCAGCTGCCTTCGCGCTCCGTGATGATTCGCTGGATGACGCGCGCCTGCGAGCTTCCGACGATGATGACGGTCCGCTTCGTCGACCAGGAGGAAGGCTACGAGCTCAACCACTCGTACCGCCACCGTGACTACGCGACGAACGTTCTGACGTTCAACTACACGACCGAGCCCGAGGTGACCGCCGACGTGGCGATCTGCGTGCCCGTCGTCGAGCGTGAGGCAGCGGAGCAGAACAAGGAGTTCCGCGCGCATCTCGCACACCTGCTCATCCATGCGGTTCTGCATGCCCACGGGTATGATCATGTTACGCAGGAAGAGGCTGAGGTCATGGAGGCTCGCGAAACCGAGCTCATGCTCTCCCTCAAGTTCCCCAATCCCTACAGCGACCGCATCGGCATGGTGCACGACTGACTCTGACCAAGTTGAAAACAAGCTGTTCCGGCAAATATGTCCAGTTCCTCTGAACCTTCCAGTCCGACCTTGGGCCGTACTTTTCTTGACCGTCTTACCTCCGTCTTCCACGAAGAAGAGCTCAACGACCGGGCCGACGTGCTCGAAGTGCTCGGCGAGGCCCGCCGCCGCAATGTGATCGACGACGAAGTGTTCTCCATGATGGAGGGCGCGATGGCCGTTTCCGAAATCAGAGCGGGCGACCTGATGGTGCCCCGCTCCCAGGTGCAGGCCGTCGACTTCTCGGAGCCGCGCGAAGTCTGGCTTCCCGCCCTCATTGCCTCGGGGCACTCCCGTCTGCCCGCCGTCGAGGACGATCTGGACAACGTGCTCGGCATCCTGCACGCCAAGGACCTGCTGCAGGTGCTTATGAATCCCGCGGTTGATCCGAAGACGCTTCTGCGTCCCGCCCGCTTCATTCCGGAAACGCAGCCGATCAACGTGCTGTTGCGAGACTTCAAGGAGACCCGAAGCCATCTGGCCCTCGTCATTGACGAGTTCGGCAGCATCTCCGGCCTCATCACCATCGAGGACGTGCTCGAGCAGATCGTGGGCGAGATTTCCGACGAGTTCGACCATGACGAAGAGGGTAGCAATATCGTCGCCGACGGCGAGGGCCGCTGGCGCGTCAAGGCCATCACGCCAATCGAGCAGTTCAACGACTACTTCAAGTCGAACCTCGAGGACCAGTACTGCGAAACGATCGGCGGTCTCGTGACCGACCGCTTCGAGCATGTGCCGCACACGGGCGAGACCATCGAGGAGAACGGCTTCCGCTTCCGCATCCTCGGCGGCGACGACCGTCAGGCTCGTCTGCTGAGCGTCGAGAGGATCAAGTAGCGTGAGCGAGGCGTCGCACTGGTGGGAGCGCCGGCCCGAAGCGGCGGGCGCGCTCGGCGCCTTGGGCATGGGGCTTCTCTTTGGCACGGGGTTTGATCCGCTTGGCTGGCAGTGGATGTCGCTCATCGCGCTCGTCGGCTTCTTCCTCGTCTTCGCGGCGCGTCCGACGCCCGCCCGAGCCGCGCTCGTGGGTTTTCTCTTCGGACTCGGCTGGTTCGTGCCGGGACTCTCCTGGACGATGAACTCCATTGCGGTCTACGGGCGCCTGCCCTGGGCCGTTGCGGCGCTTGCGCTTTTTGTACTGGGCGCCGTCCTTTCTCTCTTTCCCGCCTTCGCCTGCTGGATTGCGAAGAAAATCGGCGGCGGAAGGCTCGCCACCGAGCTGCCCGCGCTCGCAGGCGTCTGGACCCTTGCGGAATGGCTCAGGGGCGACGCGCTCGCCAATTTCGGCTGGCTCATGCCGGGGTACGCCGTCATCGACACGCCGCTTGCGGGCTGGGCCCCGTTGGGCGGCATCTACGCGGTCACGCTCGCACAGCTTCTCTTCGCGGCGCTCGTCGCCGTCGCGCTCAGCTGTCGCCTTGCCTGGCTTGCGGTGCCCGTCATCGGTGCAGCGCTCATTGCTGGCACGGGGCAGGTCTCCCGACAGCACGCCTGGTCGGAGCCGTCCTCCACGGTGGACGTGCGCATCATTCAGCCCGCGCTGCCCGTGGTCGACGCCTATACGCGCGCCAATTCCGCACAGCGCATCGAGGCGCTCTTTCCCGCCGCCTTCAAGCCGTGGCCCGCATCCGACAGGCCCCGACTGCTGCTGACGCCCGAGGGCATCGTGAACGTGCCCGTGAGCCGTCTCGGCAGGGAGGCGGCAGGCAGGCTCGTGCTCCTTCAGGAGAAGACCGAGGCAAGGGTGCTCTTCAATGGCTTCCGCAAGGACGGTCCGCGCTTCTTCAACACCTCCTTCGTTCTGGACGAGGGGCAGATCGCCTACAGGCTCGACAAGCGTGAGCTCGTGCCCTTCGGCGAATACGTGCCTGCAGGCTTCCACTGGTTCGTCGAGATGATCGGCATTCCGATGTCGGACCTGATGCGGGGCGACGCCGTGCAGCCGCTCCTGTCGCTCGGAGGGGCAGATGCGGGCATTCTCATCTGCTACGAAAACCTTTACGGCAGCGTGGTCCGCACCTTCTGGCAGTCCCGCTCGCCCGACTTCCTCATCGTGACGTCCAACCTCGGCTGGTTCGGACGCTCCGTGCTCGGACAGCACCTCACGATGAGCCGCATGCGCGCGATGGAAAGCGCAAGGCCGCTGGTGAGCGTGAGCAACACGGGCATGAGCGCCCTCGTCAATTCGAGGGGCGAGATCGCGGCCATGCTCAGGACCGATGGTCCCGATGCCGCGACCATGCCGCTTCTGGGCGCCACGGGCTCGCCCACGCCCTATGTGAGGCTCGGCAGCTGGCCCGCGCTGCTCGCATCGCTCGTTCTGGCGCTCTGCGCCGTGCTCGTCCGCTTAGGGACAGCCAGAATCCGAGCGGGCAAGGTAAAGGGCTTATAATTAAATCCTTGAGCTCCCGTTTCCGTCAGGAAAGGGAGGGCTCCCTCATTTTTTGAATCAACAGGCGCCGACAAGAATCGGCGGCATAGAGAATGATTACCTTTCAGGAAGTAATCCTGCGCCTGCAGGAATATTGGAACCGCCAGGGCTGTGCTTTGCTGCAACCGATCGACTTGGAAGTCGGTGCCGGCACGTCCCATACTGCGACCTTTCTGCGGGCTCTGGGGCCGGAACCCTGGCGTGCCGCCTACGTTCAGCCCTCGCGTCGTCCGAAGGACGCCCGCTATGGTGAAAATCCGAACCGCCTCCACCAGCACCACCAGTTCCAGGTCGTGCTGAAGCCGGCTCCGACGAACATCGTCGACCTCTATCTGGGCAGCCTTCGCGCGCTCGGCATCGACACGGAAGTCAACGACATCCGCTTCGTCGAGGACAACTGGGAAAACCCGACGCTCGGCGCCTGGGGTCTCGGCTGGGAAATCTGGATGAACGGCATGGAAGTGACGCAGTTCACGTACTTCCAGCAGGTGG
>OCLX01000836.1_pt1 | contig 10108 bp, 8 predicted proteins | sample 1538961 | NCBI WGS metagenome assembly OCLX01 (sample SAMN04168657, study PRJEB22393) | human gut metagenome | biome: human gut microbiome; feature: stool | host: Homo sapiens | collected 2014-03-20
ATTCGAGGAAGGCGGCATGATTTTTTTCAGAGAACCGTTCAGAACAGCCCCGTTTCTCTTGACAACGCCGGAAAGTTAGCCTATATTACTGTTGTTAACGCAAACTAACAAACGCGCTCGAGAGGAACATTCCATATGACGTTGAAAGATTTGAACATCGGCGAGACTGCCGTGGTCGGGACCGTGGGCGGCGAAGGGGCTCTGCGGCAGCATTTTCTGGATATGGGGCTGATCCCCGGTGAGGAGGTCACGCTGGTCAAATTTGCCCCCATGGGCGACCCGATGGAGCTGAGCATCCACGGCTACGAGCTGACCCTCCGGCTGGACGATGCCGCCCGCATCGGGGTCACTCTGGCCAAAGCCCCGGCGGCGAAAAAGGCGGCGGCAGAAAGTGAAAAGCCGGTGGAGCACCCGGGCCTCGGCGAAGGCGGACGCTACCACACCAAAAAGGGCGAGAACCCTCTGCCCGACGGCACGACCCTTACCTTTGCGCTGGCGGGCAACCAGAACTGCGGCAAGACGACCCTCTTCAACCAGCTCACCGGCTCCAACCAGCACGTCGGCAATTTCCCGGGTGTGACGGTGGACCGCAAGAGCGGTGCGATCCGGAATAACCCGAATACGGAGGTCACAGACCTGCCCGGCATCTACTCCATGTCGCCCTATTCCAGCGAGGAGATCGTGACCCGGCAGTTCATCATCGGCGAGAAGCCCACGGGCATCATCAATATCGTGGACGCCACCAACATCGAGAGGAATCTGTACCTCACCATGCAGCTCATGGAGCTGGATACGCCGATGGTGCTGGCGCTGAACATGATGGACGAGATGCGCGGCAACGGCGGCACTGTCCGCATCAATAAGATGGAGGCCATGCTGGGCATCCCGGTCGTGCCGATCTCTGCGGCAAAGAACGAGGGCGTGGACGAGCTGGTGGATCATGCGCTCCATGTTGCAAAGTATCAGGAGCGGCCGGGCCGGATGGATTTCTGCGGCGAGGAGGATCACGGCGGCGCAGTCCACCGCTGTATCCACGGCATCATCCACCTGATCGAGGATCATGCCAGGGCCGCAGGCATCCCGGTGCGCTTTGCGGCCACAAAGCTCGTGGAGGGCGACCAGCGCATCGAGGCGGCCCTGAAGCTCGACCAGAACGAAAAAGAGATGATCGAGCACATCATCGTCCAGATGGAGCAGGAGCGGGGGCTGGACCGCGCCGCGGCCATTGCGGATATGCGGTTCCACTTCATCCACCAGCTGGTGGAGCAGACCGTCGTGAAGCCCCGCCAGAGCAAGGAGCAGCTCCGCTCGGCCCGGATCGACCGGTTCCTCACGGGCCGCTATACCGCCATCCCGGCCTTTGTGGGCATCATGGCGCTGGTGTTCTACCTCACCTTCGGCGTCATCGGTCTGGCGCTCCAGAACCTGCTGGAAGTGGGCATTGATGCCCTGACCGCCGCGGTGGACTCCACCCTCACGGCGTGGAACGTCAACGCAGCCGTCCACTCGCTGGTCATCGACGGCATCTTCACCGGTGTGGGCAGTGTGTTGAGCTTCCTGCCCATCATCGTGACCCTGTTCTTCTTCCTCTCTCTGCTGGAGGATACCGGATACATGGCCCGCGTGGCATTCGTGATGGATAAGCTTCTCCGCCGCATCGGCCTCTCGGGGCGCAGCATCGTGCCAATGCTCATCGGCTTCGGCTGCACCGTCCCCGGCGTCATGGCCAGCCGCACCCTGCCCTCGGAGCGCGACCGCAAAATGACCATCCTGCTCACCCCCTTTATGAGCTGCTCGGCCAAGCTGCCCATCTACAGCCTGTTTGCGGCGGCCTTCTTCCCGGAGCACGCGGCTCTGGTGATGGTCAGCCTCTATTTCCTCGGCATTGCGGTGGGCATTCTGATGGCCATCCTGCTGAAGAGCAGTGTCTTTAAGGGCGAGGCCGTCCCCTTTGTGATGGAGCTGCCCAACTACCGCCTGCCCGGCCTCAAGAATGTGGTCCAGCTGCTCTGGGAAAAGGCCCGCGATTTCCTCCAGCGCGCCTTTACGGTCATCTTTGTGGCGACCATCATCATCTGGTTCCTGCAGAGCTTCGACCTGCGGCTCAGCCTCACCGCTGACCCGCAGCAGAGCATCCTTGCATGGCTGGCCAGCGGTATCGCGCCGCTGTTTGCGCCACTGGGCTTTGCCGACTGGCGGGTGTCTACGGCCCTGATCACCGGCTTTATGGCCAAGGAGAGCGTCGTTTCGACCCTCACCATCCTCTATGGCTCCTCTGCGGCCTTTGCCGCCGCGCTGTCCCCGGCGGCGGCTGCACCCCTGCTGGTGTTCTGCCTGCTCTATACGCCCTGCATCGCGGCGGTGGCCTCGGTCAAGCGGGAGCTGGGCGGCAAGTGGGCGTTTATCATGGTGTCAAATCAGTGCATCGTAGCATGGCTGGCGGCCTTCGGCACGCGGCTCATCATGATGCTGTAAAGAAAACGGAAACAGGGAGCGGCCCGCAAGATGCGGGCCGCTCCTTTTCTCTTGACAATCGCTGCGTTTTTGTGCTATCATCACTTCAAATTTGAATGATACAATTTTGAATCACAAGGAGGCGTCCCATGAATACCCCGGGCATCGAATTCGGGCGGAAGACCTCGGCGGCTTACGCCGCCCTCTGCAAGCCCCTGTGCCAGAAGCTCCATCTGCCCCAGACGGCTTTTGACATCCTGATGTTCCTCGCCAACAACCCCGGCTACCAGACCGCCAGCGACGTGGTAGAGGTGCGCAAACTGAAAGCAAACCTCGTCTCGGTGAACGTAGACCGTCTGGTGCAGGAGGGCTACCTCGTCCGCGAGGCTGACCCCGGCGACCGCCGCCGCACCCTGCTGCGCTGCACCGAAAAAGCCTGCCCCATCATCGAGCAGGGCCGGGCCTTGCAGGAGGAATTTGGTGCGCGTCTGCTGGAACACACCAATGAAGCACAGCGAAAGGCGTTCTTCGAGACGATGGACATTATAAATGAGAATCTGGACGCCATTCTGGAAGGAGAAGCATGAACATTTTATCCTCGGCGTGGTGGTCATGGGCTTCAACTGGCTCAGCTGACCGTATCCGGACAAAAAGAAATGCCTGTGCGGCAGATGCTGCACAGGCATTTTTAATGTTCTTTTAACGGACGAACTCGACCTCAACGTCGCCGTTCTTGGTGGCGAGGTTCAGCTTGTTGGGGGCATCTGCATTCTGCTGCAGGGTGTCCTTGCCGAAGAAGACGAAGTTCTTGTCGTTGGCGTCGGAGACGCGGATTTTGCCGCCGCCTGCGGCCAGATCAAAGCCGTAAGAGCTGCCGCTGCCGATCACAGAGCCGGTGATGCTGCCGTTCTGCACCTTGGCGTTGCAGACGTTGGCAGAGATGTTTTCCAGCTTGAGGGTGCCGCTGTTCTGGATGGTGGCGGCCACATTCTGGGAGGTGACGCCGCTCATGGTGATCTTGCCGTTGCGGGTGGTGCCGCTCAGGGTGGAGCCGTTGAAGTTCGACACCTCGATGCGGCCATTGTCGGTGGTGAGGCTGGCGGTCTGTGCCGAAACGCCGTCCAGCGTGATGCTGTCGTTGGTGGTGCTGACGGTGATGTTTGCCAGCGTCTGGCGGGGGATCTGCAGCGTCAGGGTGCAGCTGCGGGTGTCCTGGCTCTGGATGAGGAGGGAAGCGTTGGGCTCCTGGGTCTTGGTCACGGTGAGGGTGCTGCCCGCCACCGTGAAGTCGTAGAGCTTGGAGCTTTCAAAGGCGTAGCTCGAGGTGTAGGTGTAATCGGCGCGGATGTGGTCGATGTCGGCGGCCTGCAGGATGACCGCAGCGCTGCTGTCCTGCACCACGATGGTGTTGATGCCGGCCGGTGCGTCATAGCTGGCGCTGTAAGTGGCCACAGATGCCGCCGCGCCGCAGAAGAGCGCAGCCGCCGTGACAGCTGTCAGAAGAGCGAGAAGAAACTTTTTCATAAGGAAAACCTCCTGTCGCAATAAAATAGATGAGCGGAATGTCCCGCAGAAGATTTTACTTTATCCGTCCGGGCCGCAGCTGCGGCCCGGATAGAATCTCTCACCCTAAAAATACCGCAGCAGAGAAAAAAAGTCAAGAGAGAAAAAATGAACAATAAAAAACGCCTGCACAGTGGTGCAGGCGCAAAAGCAGGATAAATTATTTCTCTTCGATGGTGGAGTGCTCGATGACATAGTCGGCAGCGCGGCGGATGCCCTCGTTACGGCGGATGGCCTCCACGTTGGACGCAGCCTTGATTTCCTCGAGGGTCTTCTTGGTGCGCTCAGCGCGCTCGGACAGGGTCTTGTCGATGTCCTCCTCAGTGGGGATGAGGTCCTCGTTCTGAGCGATCTGCAGCAGGGCCATCCGGGCGCGGGTGTTCTTCTCCGCAGCAGTGCGGACGGCGGCAGTGAAGCTCTCGCGGGTCTGATGGATCTGGCTCAGGTAGCGGTCGAGGCTCAGGCGCTGCATCTGCAGCTGCTGCTGGACCCGCTCCATCTCCTGCTGATAGGCGCTCTCGACGAGAACGCTGGGCAGCTCGCCCTCAGCGGCTGCGGCCAGCTGGGTGAGGATGGCGTCCTTGGCGCGGTTGAGCGCGGCGGCGTGTTTATTGTCGTGGAGCTGCTGACGGATCTGGGCGCGGAACTCGTCCATGGTGTCCACATTGGCAGCCTTCTTGGCAAAATCGCTGTTCAGAGCGGGCAGCTGGCGGACGCAGACGTCGTGCAGCTTGATTTTGAAGACCACGGGCTTGCCGGCCAGGTCCTTGACGTGGTAGCGGGCCGGGAAGGTGACGAAGATGTCGAACGCCTCGCCGCCCTTGTGGCCGAGGATGCCTTCCTCGAAGCCGGGGATCATCCGGCCGCTGCCCAGCTGCAGGGTCTGGTTCTGGGCGGTGCCGCCGTTGAAGGGCTTGCCTTCCAGCAGGCCCTCGTAGTCGATGTGGACGATGTTGCCCTTGACGGCCGGACCCTTGTGAGGCACCAGCTCAGCGGCCATAGCGCGGCGGCGCTCCAGCACAGCGTCGATCTCCTTGTCGGTGACTTCCGGGGTGACGCACTCGGTCTTGAAGCCGGTGGTCTGGGTCAGGCTCAGCTCAGGCTGCAGGGCGGTGGTGGCAGTGGCCACAAAGCCCTCGTCCTTCTTCACGCTGACCAGGTCGTAGACCGGCTCGTCCACAGCGTGGAAGCCGTGTTCTGCCATCGCTGCATCGTACAGGGCCGGGACGTCCTTGTCCATCAAATCGTTGATGGCGTCGTACCAGAAGGTGTGCTCGCCGCGGTCGGCCTCGATCTGGGCGCGGTCAGCCTCGCCCTTGGCAAAGCCCTTGATGGTGTACGTTGCGCGGGTGCGCTCGTACACGGCGTTGGACGCAGCTTCCAGCTCCTCAGCCGAAGCGCTGAAAGTCATTTTGCAGACACTCTTTTCGGGAGTTTCCACGCTTACCAGTTTCATAGGTTCTACCCTCCGTGCTGCCCCCTGAAAGGGCAAGATTCAAAGCATTATAAAGTTATTATAGCACAATAAGCTCAAAAGCGGTATAATAAAAAGAAAGAAAATCTGTTCTTTTGTCAGCGAATGGGATCCCGGGCGCTGCAAAACGGAAGGAAGTGTACATCTCATGCGTCTGTTCGACGTTCTCGGGCCGGTGATGATCGGCCCCTCCTCCAGCCATACGGCGGGTGCCGCCCGCATTGGATATACGGCCCAGAAGCTGCTGGGCGACGTCCCCGCCGAGGCGGACATTGGGCTCTACGGCAGCTTTGCCACCACAGGCCGGGGCCACGGCACCGACCGTGCGCTGGTGGCGGGTCTGCTGGGCCTCCGCCCGGATGACCCTCGCCTGCCCGACAGCTTCGCGCTGGCCGAGGAGGCCGGCATGAAGTTCACCATCCATCCGGTGGAGCTCCGTGCCGCCCACCCGAATACGACGGTGCTTACCTTAAAGAGTAAGGCGGGCCGGACCCTCGTCCTGAAGGCGGCCTCTGTGGGCGGCGGACGCATCCGCGTGACGGAGATCGATGGTGTGCCTGCCGACTTTGGCGGGGACAGCAACACCCTTATCATCCATAACGAGGACACCCCCGGCTGCATCGCCGAGGTCACGATGTCGCTGGCCCAGCGCCGCATCAACATCGCGTCCATGCAGGTGTTCCGCGCCGCGACGGGCGGCTGCGCCGTTATGGTGCTGGAATGCGACTCCCACATCCCCCACGTGCTGGAACAGCAGATGGCCGTGATGCCGGGCATCCGCAAAGTCACCTGCCTGAACATCGACGAGCCGGAAGAATGCGAGGAGGACTGAGAAGTGTCGTTTTTATCCTGTGAAGAGATGCTGGCCGCTGCCCGCAGCCAGAATATTTCCCTTTCGGAGGCCATCCTCCGCAGCGATTTGGCCGAGAGCCGCCTCACCGAGGCCCACAGCCGGGAGATGATGCACCACCTCTGGCAGGTGATGCAGGCCACCAGCCGGGACTATGACCCGGCCCAGCGCAGCCGAAGCGGCCTTTCGGGCGGCGACGCGGCCAAGGTGGAGCAGGCCCATCAAGAAGGAAAGAGCCTTGGCGGCGATTACCTCGCCGCAGTGACTGCCGAAGCTCTCAAGACCGCCGAGTGCAACGCCTGCATGAAGCGCATCGTCGCTGCCCCCACGGCGGGCAGCTGCGGCGTCCTGCCCGCTGTTCTGCTGCCGCTGGCCCGCAGCGGCGAGGCCGACGAAGAGTCCATCTGCGACGCCCTCTATGTCGCCGCCGGGTTCGGTCAGGTCATCGCGGCCCGCGCCACTCTCGCGGGCGCGGAGGGCGGCTGTCAGGCCGAGGTGGGCGCTGCCAGCGCGATGGCCGCCGCCGCTCTCTGCCACCTCAAGGGCGGCGCGCCCGAGCAGTGCGCCGCTGCCGCCGCAATGGCTCTGGGCAACCTGCTGGGCCTCGTCTGCGACCCCGTGGCCGGCCTCGTGGAAGTTCCCTGCGTCAAGCGGAACGTCGTCGGCGCCGTGAACGCCGTTTCCTGTGCGAATATGGCTCTTGCCGGGGTGGACTACGCCATCCCCTGTGATGAGGTCATCGACGCCATGGGCCGCGTGGGCAGCCTCCTCTCCCCCGACCTCCGGGAGACCGGTCAGGGCGGTCTCGCCGCCACGCCTACCGGCGTCCGCATCGCCCAGACCCTCGCAGAGCAGGGCTGATGCATAGAAAATAAAAGAAAAGTGGATGAAAAGACGTTCTTTTTCGGAAATCTCAAAAATATTTCCGAAAAAGTGTTGACAAAACCCCGGTTCAGTGATAAAATACATCATGTTCCGAACGGAACGTATGCGTTGGTAGCTCAGCTGGATAGAGTGACTGACTACGAATCAGTAGGCCGGGGGTTCGAGTCCCTTCCATCGCACCAAGAAAATGCCGTGAAATCGAAAGATTTCATGGCTTTTTTGTTTTGTAAGCCATGGGTGCACGGTTTCTGCACGGTTTTTGCACGGTCGGTGTTATCCATGTCCGATTATGTAGGGCGCTGTATTGCATTGCAATCAGTGCCCTTTTTTGCATCAGGTGAGCAGGGCTAAGCGGAGTTTTGCCTTCATTTCCGGGTCGGCATCCTTGAGCAATTCCAAAAGAGCCGTCATGGAGATGGTGGGGTCGCCTGCGGCGGGTACAGCCTGCGGGCTGGGGGTGTCGGGCTTGGCATAGAAGCCGCTTTCAAACTTTTTGCCCAGCTCCACACGGGAGGACTGCTGGATGTGCGCGTAGGTGTTCACCAGCATATCCGCACTGGCGTGTCCTGTGGTTCCCTGCACCGCCTTGATGTCGCCGCCGGAGATCATCAGTTGGTAGGTGGCACTGGAATGCCGCAGACCGTGAAAGACGATGTGTGGAAACTCCGGGTGCGCGTCCTGCCATTTCAGGAACTTTTTGCGGATGAGCACCGGCTCCACCGCCAGACCGTTGGGCAGCCGCAGTAGTATCCCACTGTTGCGGTAGCGCTCCGGGTCGAGGGCTTCTTCCCTTTTCAGCCGTTCCAGCCACTGCTTCAGTTCCTCCCGCAGGGCGGCAGTCATAAAGATGGTGCGGCAGGAGGCTTCAGTCTTGGTGTCCTTCAGGATGAGGGAGGTCTTGCTGCCCTCCAGCTTGTCCGGGAAGATGCGGAGGATGCAGCCCTTGTCCACCTGCGCCAGCGTGTCCTTCTGCACCCGCTGCATGGAACGGTTGACGGTGAAGGTGCCCATGCCGTTGGCGGCATCAAAGTCGATGTCTTCCGGGGTCAGACCTGCCACCTCCCCTTCCCGCAGCGCACCCACCAGCGTCAGGTGCACCGCCAGATGCAGGATGGGGTCCTCCATGCTGTCCAGTGCTGCCCGCATCTCCTCCACCTCCCAGATGCTGCGCTCTTGGGTGGTCTTTTTGGGCGCTTCCACCGGGACGGGGCTTTTGATGAGGATGCCCCACTCCACCGCCAGCAGAAAGGAATTGTGCAGAAGCTGGTGGACCTCATGGAGGGTAGTGCCGGAGAGGGTGCGCTTCTGCTGCTTGGGCGAGAGGTCTCGCCGTTTGCCGCCCACATACTGCCCGCAGGGGGTCTTGCTCAGGGTGTCGTACAGGGCTTCGATGTGGTAGGGCCGCAGCTTCTGTATCTGCATCTCCCCGATATAAGGGATGATGAGGTTTTGGATGAGGGCCAGATTGGATTGGTAGGTCTTGGGTGCCCACTTGTGCTTGCTGCACTGCTTGGGCAGCCAGTCCATTAGGAACTCTCCTACCGTCACTGTGGACGGAATCAGGAAGTTGCCGGTCGCCAGCTCGTGCTCGATCTGCTTCTGGCGTTTGACCGCCTCCTCCTTGGTGGAAAAGCTTTCCCGTTTGTCGCAGCTCTTGCCGTGCTCGTCCTGATAGGTGTAGCGGACACTGTAAGAGCTGCCGCGTTTCGTGATATATGCCATAGATTTGCCTCCTTGGCATTGCTCCTTACTTATCGTGGCGCACCACAGGCTCCTGCGTGCGGTTCTCGTAGAATCGAATGACCTCCGGCGGGATGCTGTCCAGCGTTTTCAGGGCGGCTTCGTAGTCCTGCCGCAGCTTGGCATCCTCCAGACGCTTCAAGACGCTCCCTTCCTTCGCTTTGTCCAGCGAGGCAGAGAGCGTCTTGTTCTTCTCTTTCAGCTTTTCATTTTCGGCGGCGGTCTTGGTGAAGGCTACGTTGTACTTCCGCAGCTGGTCCTTCATCCGTGCCACATTGGGGATATAGCTGTCCAGCACCTTGCTGATCTCCGCCGCTCGGCTCTTGCCGTTGAAGGGATTGATACCCACCAGCAGGGCATCCAGTTGCTCCTTCTGCTGGGTCAGCTGGGTCATCTCTTTGAAGATACGAGGCGGGATATGCTCCCGTCCAGTCTGGCTGGCGCTTTCGCCACGCTCCAGCTCCGGGTACTGCTTGACCATGTGCTGCCAGAACTCGTCCTGCCACCTCACAAGATTCTTGCGGTTGCCAATGATCTCCTTGGCGCTCAGCCGTCCGTCAGCAGTCAGGGGCACGAAGCAGAGGTGCAGGTGGGGCGTTTTCTCGTCCATGTGGACAACGGCAGAGAGAAAGGTATCCGGGCACTGTCTGCCCTCCAAAAATTTCAGGGCGTACGCAAAGTACGCTCTGATCTCCCGGTTGGTCTTGTCCTTGAAAAACTCCGGGCTGGCGGTGATAAGAGCCTCTACCACCCGCACGCTGTCCTTGCGGACACGGCAGTGGGCGGCGGCTATCATGCGGTCGGCTTCTTCCCGGTACCTGCCCTGCGGCTGCACCAGATGGAGGTTGTAGCGGCTCCGGTCTGTGTCGATATCCGGGTTGCTGGCGTACTGCTCCTTGGTGCGCTCGTTGTGGGCTTCGATGGGGCTGATGGCAGGCCCCTTGTACTTTTTGAACCTTAAAATGCCGTATTGGGCTTTCATAGATCACGCTCCTTCTTGGGGTGTACAAAAAATCTGTACGGACTTCAAATAACCTGTACGGTCTGTACGGCGTACGAAAATCCGAAATATAAACGATAACACGTTTGAATCTGCTTCAATTTGCCGTACAGGTGCGTACAAGTACAGACCGTACAGGTTG
>OCLX01000865.1_pt1 | contig 9637 bp, 8 predicted proteins | sample 1538961 | NCBI WGS metagenome assembly OCLX01 (sample SAMN04168657, study PRJEB22393) | human gut metagenome | biome: human gut microbiome; feature: stool | host: Homo sapiens | collected 2014-03-20
CGGGTGTGAAAGCTGAAGATGGCGTAGCTGAATATGATTTGCTTTCTGAAGAAGAATATCTGGATATTCTGGATACGCTTCCGAAAGACAATCAGTATCTTGAAGATAATGATCCGAATAAATTTGTTGCAAAAATGGGAGCCGAAGCTATTTATGATTTGCTGGCTCGTTTGGATCTGGATGCTTTGTCTTACGAATTGCGTCACCGCGCCGGAAACGATGCGTCTCAGCAACGTAAGAATGAAGCTTTGAAACGTCTTCAGGTAGTAGAATCGTTCCGCGCATCACGTGGACGTAACAAACCGGAATGGATGATCGTACGTATCGTACCGGTTATTCCGCCCGAACTTCGTCCGTTGGTTCCGCTGGATGGTGGCCGTTTTGCTACATCTGACTTGAACGACCTTTATCGTCGTGTGATTATCCGTAACAACCGTTTGAAACGACTGATTGAAATCAAGGCTCCGGAAGTAATCTTGCGTAATGAAAAACGTATGCTTCAGGAATCTGTCGATTCTTTGTTTGATAACTCACGTAAGTCAAGTGCTGTGAAGACAGACGCCAACCGTCCGTTGAAGTCATTGTCTGACAGTTTGAAAGGTAAACAGGGACGCTTCCGTCAGAACTTGCTGGGTAAACGTGTTGACTACTCTGCTCGTTCCGTAATCGTCGTTGGTCCGGAATTGAAGATGGGTGAATGCGGTATTCCTAAATTGATGGCTGCCGAATTATACAAGCCGTTTATTATTCGCAAGCTCATCGAACGTGGTATCGTTAAGACTGTTAAGTCTGCAAAGAAAATCGTAGACCGCAAAGAGCCGGTGATTTGGGATATCTTGGAACATGTAATGAAGGGACACCCGGTACTGTTGAACCGTGCTCCGACATTGCACCGTTTGGGTATTCAGGCTTTCCAGCCTAAAATGATCGAAGGTAAAGCTATCCAGTTGCACCCGTTGGCATGTACGGCATTCAACGCCGACTTTGACGGTGACCAGATGGCTGTTCACTTGCCTTTGAGTAATGAAGCAATTCTTGAAGCACAAATGTTGATGCTTCAATCACATAATATCTTGAATCCGGCAAACGGTGCGCCTATTACTGTGCCTGCACAGGATATGGTTCTTGGTTTGTACTATATTACTAAGTTGCGTGCCGGTGCAAAAGGTGAAGGTTTGACATTCTACGGACCGGAAGAAGCGTTGATCGCTTACAATGAAGGTAAGGTAGATATTCATGCTCCGGTGAAGGTTATCGTGAAAGACGTTGATGAAAATGGTAACATTGTAGACGTAATGCGCGAAACTTCAGTAGGACGTGTGATTGTGAATGAAATCGTTCCACCTGAAGCTGGTTATATCAATACAATTATCTCTAAGAAATCTCTTCGTGATATTATTAGTGATGTAATTAAGGTATGTGGTGTGGCTAAGGCTGCCGACTTCCTGGATGGAATCAAGAATTTAGGTTATCAGATGGCGTTCAAGGGTGGTTTGTCATTCAACTTGGGTGATATTATCATTCCGAAGGAAAAAGAAACTTTGGTACAGAAAGGTTACGACGAAGTTGAACAAGTCGTAAACAACTATAACATGGGTTTCATTACCAATAACGAACGTTACAATCAGGTAATTGATATTTGGACACATGTGAACTCCGAGTTGTCTAATATCCTGATGAAGACTATTTCTTCGGACGATCAGGGTTTCAACTCTGTATATATGATGCTTGACTCTGGTGCCCGTGGTTCTAAAGAGCAGATTCGTCAGTTGTCAGGTATGCGTGGTTTGATGGCAAAACCGCAGAAAGCAGGTGCTGAAGGTGGTCAGATCATCGAGAACCCGATTTTGTCGAACTTTAAAGAAGGACTTTCGGTGTTGGAGTACTTTATCTCTACCCACGGTGCTCGTAAAGGTTTGGCGGATACCGCTTTGAAGACTGCCGATGCTGGTTATTTGACTCGTCGTCTGGTGGACGTATCACACGATGTGATTATTACAGAAGAAGACTGCGGTACACTCCGCGGATTGGTTTGTACGGACCTTAAGAATAACGATGAGGTTATTGCTACTCTGTACGAACGTATCTTAGGCCGTGTTTCCGTACATGATATTATTCATCCTACCACAGGTGAATTGCTTGTTGCCGGTGGTGAAGAAATCACAGAAGAAGTAGCCAAGAAGATTCAGGAGTCTCCGATCGAGAGTGTTGAAATCCGTTCGGTATTGACTTGTGAAGCTAAGAAGGGTGTTTGTGCTAAGTGTTACGGACGTAACCTGGCAACAAGCCGCATGGTTCAGAAGGGTGAGGCTGTTGGTGTAATTGCTGCTCAGTCAATCGGTGAGCCGGGTACACAGTTGACATTGCGTACATTCCACGCCGGTGGTACTGCTGCAAATATTGCAGCTAACGCCAGTATCGTTGCTAAAAATAATGCACGTCTTGAATTTGAAGAGTTGCGTACAGTAGATATCGTTGACGAGATGGGTGAATCTGCAAAAGTGGTAGTAGGTCGTTTGGCCGAAGTACGTTTTGTGGATGTGAATACCGGTATCGTTCTTTCTACTCATAACGTACCTTATGGTTCAACACTGTATGTAAGCGACGGCGACTTGGTAGAAAAAGGCAAACTGATTGCTAAGTGGGACCCGTTCAATGCTGTTATTATCACAGAAGCAACCGGTAAGATCGAATTTGAGGGCGTGATTGAAAACGTTACTTATAAGGTTGAATCGGATGAAGCAACAGGTCTTCGTGAAATTATTATTATTGAATCCAAGGATAAAACCAAAGTTCCTACCGCTCATATCTTAACAGAGGACGGTGATTTGATCCGTACTTATAACTTACCGGTAGGTGGTCACGTTATCATCGAGAACGGTCAGAAGGTAAAAGCCGGTGAAGTAATCGTGAAGATTCCGCGTGCCGTAGGTAAGGCGGGTGATATCACGGGTGGTCTTCCTCGTGTTACTGAATTGTTTGAAGCTCGTAACCCGTCAAATCCGGCTGTCGTTTCTGAAATCGATGGTGAGGTGACAATGGGTAAGATCAAACGTGGTAACCGTGAGATCATCGTAACTTCCAAGACTGGTGAAGTTAAGAAGTATCTGGTTGCATTATCTAAACAAATCTTGGTGCAGGAGAATGACTATGTACGTGCTGGTACTCCATTGTCTGACGGTGCCACTACACCGGCGGATATTTTGGCGATTAAAGGTCCTACGGCTGTACAGGAATATATCGTAAATGAAGTTCAGGATGTATATCGTTTGCAGGGTGTGAAGATCAATGACAAGCACTTCGAGATTATTGTCCGTCAGATGATGCGTAAGGTACAGATTGAAGAGCCGGGTGATACTCGCTTCTTGGAGCAACAAGTTGTTGACAAGTTGGAGTTCATGGAAGAAAACGATCGTATTTGGGGTAAAAAAGTTGTGGTTGATGCTGGAGATTCTCAAAACCTACAACCGGGACAGATTGTTACTGCTCGTAAGTTGCGTGATGAGAACAGTATGCTGAAACGTCGTGACTTGAAACCTGTTGAGGTTCGTGACGCTGTGGCTGCTACATCTACTCAGATTCTTCAAGGTATAACACGTGCTGCTTTGCAGACTTCAAGCTTTATGTCAGCTGCTTCTTTCCAGGAAACAACGAAAGTATTGAATGAGGCTGCTATCAACGGTAAGATTGATAAATTGGAAGGTATGAAGGAAAATGTGATTTGTGGTCATTTGATTCCGGCTGGTACAGGTCAGCGTGAATTTGAGAAACTTATTGTTGGATCAAAAGAAGAATATGATCGTATTTTGGCTAATAAGAAAACAGTACTTGACTACAACGAAGTAGAATAATACAATTCAATTGACTATATGAGAAGGAGCAGTTGCTATATTGGGCAGTTGCTCCTTTTTTGTTCCTTTTTTATTGGAATGTATTATCTCTGTCTCAGGAAAAATGTGTTATTTTGCAGGATAACTTTAATCATATTAAACATGGAAGAACAAAATAACAACGGGCAGTTACAGATTGAATTAAAAGAAGAAGTTGCACAGGGAACTTATGCAAATCTTGCTATTATTACTCATTCGAGTTCTGAGTTTATTCTTGATTTTGTACGTGTGATGCCGGGTGTACCGAAAGCTGGTGTGCAATCTCGTATCATTGTAGCTCCTGAACATGCAAAACGCCTACTACGGGCATTGGAAGACAATATAGCTAAATATGAACGTGTATTCGGTTCGATCCGTATTTCTGATGAGTCTCCTATTTCTCCTTTGGCGAGTGTAAAAGGCGAAGCGTGAGGGGGATATAAAAATATTAAAAAATAAAAAAAGGTTGTAGTGCATTGAATATTCAAATATTATTCGTATTTTTGCAGCCCAAAATGTATAGTTACGAAATTAATATAACAATAATATAAATCAAAAAACAATTAAAATGCCTACAATTCAGCAATTAGTAAGAAAAGGACGCGAAGTGCTGGTGGAGAAAAGTAAATCTCCAGCCTTGGATTCATGTCCTCAAAGACGTGGCGTTTGCGTGAGAGTATATACTACTACTCCGAAGAAGCCGAACTCTGCAATGCGTAAAGTAGCTCGTGTACGTTTGACTAACCAAAAAGAGGTTAACTCATACATTCCGGGAGAAGGACACAACTTGCAGGAACACTCAATCGTTTTGGTACGTGGCGGTCGTGTAAAGGACCTTCCGGGTGTACGTTATCACATCGTTCGTGGTACACTTGATACAGCAGGTGTTGCTGGCCGTACTCAAAGACGTTCTAAATACGGAGCTAAACGTCCGAAACCGGGACAAGCTGCACCAGCTAAAAAGAAATAAGGATTAAAATCTAATTAAAATTAAAGTAATAACTTACGTTTTAGTTTGTTGGAGATGCTAAGGGTTGAGTAAATTCTCCGGAGGGAGAGTTGAAGAAGTCAAGAAGTAACAACCAAGAACAAAAACATTATTTTTCAAACAAATGAGAAAAGCAAAACCTAAAAAACGCGTTATCCTTCCGGATCCCGTTTTTAATGATCAAAAGGTTTCTAAGTTTGTAAACCACTTGATGTATGATGGTAAAAAGAATACATCTTATGAAATCTTTTATGCCGCTCTGGAAACAGTGAAAGTGAAACTTCCTAATGAAGAAAAATCTGCTCTCGAAATCTGGAAAAAGGCTTTGGATAATGTGACTCCACAAGTGGAAGTTAAGTCTCGCCGTGTAGGTGGTGCTACTTTCCAAGTTCCTACAGAAATCCGTCCGGACCGTAAGGAATCAATCTCAATGAAGAACTTGATTCTGTTTGCTCGTAAAAGAGGTGGTAAATCAATGGCTGATAAGTTAGCTGCTGAAATCATGGATGCCTTCAATGAACAAGGTGGTGCATATAAGCGTAAAGAAGATATGCATAGAATGGCTGAAGCTAACCGTGCATTTGCTCATTTTAGATTCTAATACTATTAAGATACAATCAATTAAAAACTTAAAGTAAAGGATATAAAATGGCTAAGCAAGATTTACATTTGACTCGTAATATCGGTATCATGGCTCACATCGATGCCGGAAAGACAACAACTTCTGAACGTATCCTGTTCTACACCGGATTGACTCACAAAATTGGTGAGGTGCATGACGGTGCTGCTACTATGGACTGGATGGAACAGGAACAAGAACGTGGTATTACTATTACATCTGCCGCAACAACTACACGATGGAAGTATGCTGGTGATACTTATAAAATCAACTTGATTGATACTCCGGGGCACGTTGACTTTACCGCAGAGGTAGAACGCTCATTGCGTATTTTGGATGGTGCTGTTGCTGCTTATTGTGCAGTAGGTGGTGTAGAACCGCAATCAGAAACTGTATGGCGCCAGGCTGATAAATATAATGTACCACGTATCGCATACGTAAACAAAATGGACCGTTCCGGTGCTGACTTCTTTGAAGTTGTGCGTCAGATGAAGGACGTTTTGGGTGCTAATCCTTGTCCCATCGTTGTACCTATCGGTGCTGAGGAATCTTTCAAAGGTCTTGTTGATTTGATTAAAATGAAAGCTATCTATTGGCATGACGAAACAATGGGTGCTGATTATAGCGTAGAAGAAATTCCGGCTGACCTTGTTGATGAAGCTAACGAATGGAGAGATAAAATGCTTGAAAAAGTAGCTGAATTTGATGATGCTTTGATGGAGAAATATTTCGATGATCCTTCTACTATTACTGAAGAAGAAGTATTGAGAGCTCTTCGTAATGCAACTGTTCAGATGGCTGTTGTTCCGATGCTTTGCGGCTCTTCATTTAAGAACAAGGGGGTTCAGACGTTGCTTGATTATGTCTGTGCTTTCTTGCCTTCTCCATTGGATACAGAAAACGTAATTGGTACAAATCCTGATACGGGTGCTGAAGAAGATCGTAAGCCTAGTGATGACGAAAAGACTTCAGCTTTGGCATTTAAGATCGCCACCGATCCGTATGTAGGGCGTTTGACTTTCTTCCGTGTATACTCAGGTAAGATTGAGGCTGGTTCTTATATCTATAACTCTCGTTCAGGCAAAAAAGAACGTGTTTCTCGTCTGTTTCAGATGCACTCAAACAAGCAGAATCCGGTTGAGGTAATTGGTGCTGGGGATATTGGTGCTGGTGTAGGTTTTAAAGACATTCACACTGGTGATACTTTGTGTGATGAAACTGCTCCGATTGTGCTTGAATCTATGGACTTCCCGGAACCGGTAATTGGTATTGCTGTAGAACCTAAGACTCAGAAAGACATGGATAAATTGTCTAACGGTTTGGCTAAACTGGCTGAAGAAGACCCGACGTTTACAGTGAAAACTGACGAACAAACAGGTCAAACTGTTATTTCTGGTATGGGTGAGCTTCACTTGGATATTATTATTGACCGTTTGAAACGTGAGTTCAAAGTAGAATGCAACCAAGGTAAACCTCAGGTTAACTATAAAGAAGCTATTACTAAAACAGTTGATCTTCGTGAAGTTTATAAGAAACAATCAGGTGGACGTGGTAAGTTTGCTGATATCATTGTTAAGATCGGTCCGGTTGATGAAGACTTCAAAGAAGGTGGATTGCAGTTTATCGATGAAGTGAAGGGTGGTAATATTCCTAAGGAATTTATCCCGTCAGTTCAGAAAGGTTTCACAACTGCAATGAAAAATGGTGTATTGGCCGGTTATCCGTTGGATTCACTGAAGGTAACTTTGGTTGATGGTTCATTCCACCCAGTTGACTCTGACCAGTTGTCTTTCGAAATCTGTGCTATCCAAGCATATAAGAATGCTTGTTCCAAGGCAGGTCCTGTACTAATGGAACCTATCATGAAGCTGGAAGTTGTGACTCCAGAAGAAAACATGGGTGACGTTATTGGTGACTTGAATAAGCGGCGTGGTCAGGTAGAAGGTATGGAGTCTAGTCGTTCGGGTGCTCGTATCGTGAAGGCAATGGTTCCGTTGGCTGAAATGTTTGGTTATGTAACAGCGTTGCGTACTATCACTTCAGGTCGTGCAACTTCATCAATGGTTTACTCTCATCACGCTCAGGTTTCTACTTCTATTGCTAAGGCTGTATTGGAAGAAGTGAAGGGACGTGCTGATTTACTCTAAAATATCTAAGGCAGCAGGCTAGCGAATGACTCTTAGCCTGCGGCTTTATCTTATTTATAACTATCTAAATTTAAAATTGTAATGAGTCAGAAAATTAGAATTAAATTGAAATCTTACGACCACAACTTGGTTGACAAGTCAGCTGAGAAGATTGTAAGAACGGTGAAGACAACAGGCGCTATCGTTAGCGGTCCAATTCCTCTCCCTACGCATAAGCGTATCTTTACCGTAAACCGTTCGACTTTCGTTAACAAGAAGTCGCGTGAACAATTCGAACTCTCTTCTTACAAGAGATTAATCGACATCTATAGCTCAACAGCTAAGACAGTAGATGCTCTGATGAAGTTGGAGTTGCCGAGTGGTGTGGAAGTAGAAATTAAAGTTTGATAATTAAAAATTAGTGAAATGCCAGGATTATTAGGAAAAAAAATCGGAATGACATCCGTTTTCAGTGCCGATGGTAAAAATGTACCATGCACTGTTATCGAAGCAGGTCCTTGTGTTGTTACTCAAGTTAAAACTGTAGAAAAAGATGGCTATGCAGCTGTTCAGTTGGGTTTCCAGGACAAAAAGGAAAAACATACAACTAAACCGTTGATGGGTCACTTCAAAAGAGCTGGGGTAACACCGAAGAGACACTTGGCTGAGTTCAAAGAATTTGAAACAGAATTGAATCTGGGTGATACAGTTACTGTTGAGTTGTTTAATGACGCTAACTTTGTTGACGTTGTTGGTACTTCAAAAGGTAAAGGTTTTCAAGGTGTAGTAAAAAGACATGGTTTTGGTGGTGTAGGTCAGACTACTCACGGCCAGCACAATCGCGCTCGTAAACCGGGTTCTATCGGTGCTTGTTCTTACCCTGCTAAAGTATTTAAAGGAATGCGTATGGGTGGACAACTTGGTGGTGACAGAGTCACTGTACAAAACTTACAGGTATTAAAAGTAATCGCGGATCATAACCTTCTTTTGATCAAAGGTTCTATCCCGGGTTGCAAAGGTTCAATCGTAATAATTGAGAAATAATGGAAGTTAACGTATATAACATTAAAGGTGAAGACACTGGGAGAAAGGTTACGTTAAACGAATCTATCTTCGGAATTGAGCCCAACGACCACGCTATCTATTTGGACGTAAAACAATTTATGGCTAATCAGCGTCAGGGTACTCATAAATCAAAAGAAAGAAGTGAAATCAGCGGTTCTACTCGCAAGATTGGTCGTCAGAAAGGTGGTGGCGGAGCTCGTCGTGGTGATATGAACTCGCCGGTTCTTGTTGGTGGTGCTCGTGTTTTCGGTCCGAAACCAAGAGATTACTTCTTCAAGTTGAATAAAAAAGTTAAGACATTGGCTCGTAAGTCAGCTTTGTCTTATAAAGCGCAAAACAATGCGATCATTGTTGTGGAGGATTTCACTTTTGAAGCTCCTAAGACAAAAGATTTCGTTGCAATGACAAAAAATCTTAAAGTTTCCGATAAAAAGCTACTTGTAATTTTACCGGAAGCAAATAAAAACGTATATTTGTCAGCTCGTAACATCGAGGGTGCTAATGTGCAGACTATCTCAGGATTAAATACTTACAGAGTATTGAATGCTGGGGTTGTTGTGCTTACAGAAAACTCTCTGAAGGCTATTGACAATATCTTAATTTAAAAAGGAGGCTTAAATAATGGGAATTATTATTAAACCGTTGGTAACAGAGAAAATGACTGCAATCACTGATAAGCTGAATCGTTTCGGCTTTGTTGTACGTCCTGATGCTAACAAACTGGAAATTAAGAAGGAAGTTGAAGCTCTTTATAATGTTACAGTAGTTGATGTGAATACTGTGAAGTATGCTGGCAAAAATAAGAGCCGTTATACCAAAGCAGGTATCATCAATGGTCGTACGAATGCTTTCAAAAAAGCAATCGTGACATTGAAAGAAGGAGATACTATTGATTTTTATAGCAATATTTAATAAAAATGGCAGTACGTAAATTTAAGCCCACAACACCGGGGCAAAGACATAAAATTAT